>Ga0207071_1037_pt1 | contig 22847 bp, 21 predicted proteins | sample Alteio_BWMinHeat_67_FD_153531 | JGI IMG/M metagenome (GOLD analysis project Ga0207071, IMG submission 153531) | Enriched cells from forest soil in Barre Woods Harvard Forest LTER site, Petersham, Massachusetts, United States -... | ecosystem: Environmental > Terrestrial > Soil > Temperate forest >...
CGGCGCCGCCAAGATGACCCACATCGGCAACGGCGTGTGGACCGGCACCTGGCGTCCTGTCCGCGGCGGTGGCGGCCCCGTCACCATCACCCTCACCGCCTTCCAGATCTTCGGAAATGGATCCTCCAATCAAGGTCAGAAGACGCTATCGGGAACCCTGAGTACCAGCGCCGCCACCCCCATCCTCACCGCGGGCGGCGTCGTGCATGGAGCCAGTTTCGCCGCCGGCGTCCCCATCGCGCCCGGCAGCCTGATCACCATCTACGGTTCCAACCTCGCAAATGCCGCCGGCGCCGCCGGAGGCCTCCCCCTGCCGCAGCTATTAAACGGCACGCAAGTCCGCATGGGCAGCGAGGCCCTGCCGCTCCTCTATACCAGCACCGGCCAGATGAACGTCCAGGTCCCCTTCGATGTCCCCGTGAACACCCAGTTCCAGATGACCGTGCAGAAGGACAACGCCCTCTCCGTCCCCGAACCCCTGGTAATCGCCGCCGCGCAGCCCGGCATCTTCACCACGAACCAACAGGGAACGGGACAAGGTGTAATCCTGAAAAGCGACCAGGTGACCCTCGCGCAAGCCGGTACGCCCGCCTCCATCGGCGAAACCATCGTCATCTATTGCACCGGCCTCGGCGCCGTGAGTCCAGCCGTCCCCGCCGGCGTCCCCGCCCCCACCACATCGCTCTCGCAAACCACGAATCCCGTGACCGTGACGATCGGCGGGCAGACGGCGCAAGTCGCCTTCGCCGGCCTGACCCCCGGCTATGCCGGCCTCTACCAGATCAACGCCATAGTCCCCGCCGGCGTGTCCCCCGGAGATGCCGTGCCCGTGGTCTTACAGGTCGCAGGCCAGACTAGCCCCGCAGTGACAATGTCGGTGAGATAAACCGCCATGTGCTCCTGTATACTGATGACCTGCAACGGGAGATTCCGTGATTGGATATTTTGGGAAGCTCAGTCTGTGCCTCGCACTTGGCACAGCCCTATACGCACAGGGCGTAATCACCACGATTGCCGGCAGCGATCCCACTTATCCAGGCAGTTCTTTCTCGGCATTTAGTGCTTCGTTCGGGCAGTTGAGTGGACTCGCAGTGAGCCCCTCGGGCGATGTGTATTTTGCCGGTCAGCCCTCGGTGGTCGTCAAATTCAGCCCGCAAACCAACAACGTTACGGTCTTCGCCGGCAATGGCGCTACTGGGTATTCGGGTGATGGCGGCTTGGCGGTCAACGCATCTCTGAATGGCCCGCAACAGCTCGCGTTTGATCGATCGGGCAATCTTTACATCGCCGATCAAGCCAATAATTGCATCCGCAAAGTTGATTCACAGGGAGTGATTACAACCTTCGCCGGTGGCCTGAACTCTCCCCAAGGTGTGGCGGTCTCACCGGATGGGTCCGTATACGCCTCGGAATTCAACCGCATTCTGCGGATCTCCGGCAATGGCTCCCTCGCCCCGATCGCGGGAACCCAGCAGTCCGGCTACTCGGGGGACGGAGGGCCCGCCCTTCAAGCCTTGCTCAACAATCCACGCAGCCTGACGTTTGACAGTACAGGGAATCTATACTTTGCCGACGCCAATAACAATCGCTTCCGGCGGATTGCGATCGATGGGACTATTTCGACATTTGCCGGCACTGGAGAATACGGGAATCCGGTCGATGGGTTGCCCGCGACGTCAGTCGCGTTTCGCCAACTTAGCTCCGAAGCTATCGATGCAGCAGGTAGTTTGTACTTGGCCTCGGGACCGGCTCTCGCTCGCGTGAATTCAAACGGAATCCTAACGGTTCTGAATTCAGCACCGGGCAGCTTCTATCTGACTTCTCCCGGACCTGTGAAAAGCGCCGAGCTGAACATCGAATATATGGCCTTCGATGCCGCTGGAAACCTGTATTTTACAGACTATCTCGCCAATTGCGTTTATCGGATGACAGCTCAAGGCAGCCTGCAAGCAGTCGCCGCGTACGCACCCAACTTCGACCTGGGAGACGGCGGCCCCGCGCAATCCGCAGTCTTGCGTGCGCCCAGCGGCCTGGCACTAATGACCGATGGGTCGTTGTTGATCGCCGACACAAACGATCTGAGAGTGCGCCGGATTTCGCCTTCCGGCGTTATCACGACCGTGGCGGGATCGGGTGTCCCTGGCTTTGTGGCGGGAGGGTCGGCGCTATCGATATCGCTGTCGGCTCCGAACTACGTTACCGGTGACCTCGCTGGTGGATTTTGGATTTCGGTCTACTGCGATATCATCCACGTCACCTCGTCGGGAATCGCTTCGGTGTTGGATCATAATATCGCGAGTTGCCCGGCCGGAATGGTGATGGACACACGGGGAAACCTGCTGATCGCCGACCAGAGCGGGAACCGGATTCTGAGCCTGTCTCCCGGCGGCAAGGTAAGCACGATCGCGGGAAATGGAAACGCAGGTTTTTCAGGTGATGGTGGGCCCGCTATCTCAGCCAGCTTGAACCAGCCACGCGCCGTGGCGTTGGATGCGAGCGGAGTCATCTATATCGCGGACGGCGACAACAACCGAATCCGCAAGGTTTTGTCCGACGGTAGCATCGTCACGCTGGCCGGCCCGGGGAATTCAGGCATTCTGAATGGTCCCAGCGCCCTCGTGCTGGACCGCCAAGGCAACGTTTACGTGACCGCTCGATTCAGCAACATGGTAGACAGGATTTCTCCTACCGGCACGATTACGGTGATTGCCGGTGGCTCTGCTAGTGGTTTCAGGGGGGATGGCGGGCCAGCCACTTCCGCGTTGCTGAGTGGACCCAATGGAATCGCTGTGGATGACGCCGGCAACGTCTATGTTTCTGACTTGGGGAACAGCCGGATCCGCAAGATTCTCGCCCTCCCGCCCTCTTTCGCGGTCTCCACCGCGCAAGTCGGGCTCTCGGCTGCGACCCAGGGCCAGCCGGTTTCTACCAACCTGGCGATCACCACATCGGCACAGGGATTGGCCTATTCCATTTCATTTACTACCGCGAGCGGGGGCGCTTGGCTGGGTGTTGGTTCGCTTCAGGGACAAGCGCCCGGTGTGCTGACGATTACTGCCGACCCCAGCCAACTCAAAGCGGGAACATACAATGGCACGGTGACGTTAAGCAGCACGGTGGCGGCGCCGAACTCACTCACGATTTCTGTGACCTTGCAGGTGGGCGCGGCACAGCCACCCAAACTCTCGTTGAGTACGCGGTTACTCGCCTTCGGGTTCACCAGCGGCACCGGCCAGGCCAGCCAGCAAGTGAGCGTCGCCAACCAGGGCGCTGCGAGCGCGGGGTTCACCGCCTCAAGCGCGACTGAATCCGGCGGCACATGGCTGCAAGTCTCGCCGGCAACTGGGGCCGCATCGGCCGCGGCGCCGGGAACGATTACCGTAACTGCAACTCCAGGATCGCTGCCGCCTGGTACCTACAGCGGGACCGTCACGATCGCCAGTGCGGCCACCGGAGATCAGTTGGTCGTCCCCGTCACGATGGCGATCAGCTCGGTGCAACAAAGAATCCTGTTATCGCAGACTGGGCTCACCTTTGTCGCTGTAGCGCAGGGCGGGTCGGTGTTGCCCCAAACCATCGGGATTCTCAATGCGGGGTCAGGGTCGATGACCTGGACAGCGCAAGCCATGACGCTTTCCGGGTCGGGATGGCTGAGCCTGTCCTCCATCTCCGGCACCGTAGCCCGGCCCCTGCTCGATGTCTCCTTTGTCGACGTGCAGGTCAACGCGCAGTCGCTCGCCCCCGGCGACTATTTCGGCAGCATTCAGGTTAGCGTGCCCGGCGCCGCCAACTCACCGCAGACCATCACCGTGGTGTTGAACGTCCTCCCCATCGGATCGAATCCCGGGCCGGAGGTGCGTCCCACCGGCCTCGTATTTACCGGCGCCCTGGGGGCCGGCAACCCCGGATCGCAATCGGTAAACCTGTCGAACCTGGCCGGGACGAAACAGTTGTCATATGGATCGAGCCCAACCTATGTGAACGGTTCGAATTGGTTGAGCTATCTACCCGCCAATGCGACCCTGGATACCGCAACGCCGACCCGCATCGTCGTCCAACCGGATTTCAGGCCCTTGGCTCCCGGAGTCTATCGCGGGGCCATCACGATCGCACTGAGCGATGGACAGATTCGGACCGTGGGCGTCTTGACTGTGGTTGCACCAGCTTCGGGGAACGCGTCGGAGGGCCACCGCCCTCGGGCCGCCGGGTGCTCGCCGAGCCAATTACAAATCCAACTCACCAGCTCGCAGCAGTCGATCGTTGCCGTAATCGGCCGCCCCGTATCTTTGGAAATGCTGGTGGTGGACAACTGCGGCTCGCCGATGACCGTGCAATCGGGTGGTCTGGTGTCGGCATCGTTCAGTAACCATGATCTTGCTCTGTCGCTCGTACACACAACGGCTGGGAAGTGGAGCGGCACCTGGCAGCCTCGCAATGGCACTCCGGGTTCGACTGTGCAGGTGACGGTAACGGCCTTCCTGCCGATCTCCAATGGCAAATTCCTGGCTGGGCAGGTGGACCTCACCGCCGCGCTGACCAATGGGGCGAATGTTCCCTTGCCGTCCAAAGTTTCCAACGGCGCAAGTTTTCTGGACACCGCGTCGCTGGCGCCGGGAGTCCTGATTTCCGTGTTCGGCACCGGCTTAGCGAGCTCGTCCATCTCCGGAACTTCGCCCCTGCCGACGGATTTGGCGGGAACCCAGGTCACCTTGGGAAACCAGCCTTTGCCGCTGCTGTACGCCAGCGATGGCCAGGTGAACGCTCAGGTGCCCTATGGCCTCGCGGTCAACACGCAACTGCAGTTGCAGGTGAAGCGAGGGGCAACACTGAGCGTGCCGCAATCGCTCACCGTGGCCCCCGCGCAACCGGCGGTGTTTACATTGGACCAGAGCGGCGCCGGGCAGGGCGCGATCGTCAACGCGGGAAACGTGATCGTCGATGCGCAAGCTCCAGCGTCGAGCGGCGACACGGTAGTCATCTATTGCACCGGCCTCGGCGCCGTGAGTCCAGCCGTCCCCGCCGGAGTGCCCGCCCCCACCACATCGCTCTCGCAAACCACGAATCCGGTGACCGTCAGCATCGGCGGCCAACCCGCCCAAGTCGCCTTCGCCGGCCTGACCCCCGGCTATGCCGGCCTCTACCAGATCAACGCCGTCGTCCCAGCAGGCGTATCCGCCGGAGATGCCGTGCCCGTGGTCTTACAGGTCGCAGGCCAAGTTAGCCCCGCAGTGACAATGTCGGTGAAGTAGGATAGGCCCAGTGGCCTGTCCGACCGCCCCGCAGGGCGGCTCCGCCCCTTATCGAATCTTCTCGTCCTTCTCCACCTTGCCGTCGCGTACGTGAATAATCCGGTGCGCATGCAGCGCGATATCGTGCTCGTGCGTCACCAGAATGATCGTATTCCCCGCCTGGTACAACCGCTCGAACAACGCCATGATTTCGTTGCCTGTCGCCGTATCCAGGTTGCCCGTAGGTTCGTCCGCCAGCAGAATCGACGGATTGTTCACCAGCGCCCGAGCCACCGCCACACGCTGGCGCTGACCGCCGGATAGCTCGTTGGGCTTGTGGTACATGCGCTTTTCCAGATCCACCTGCCGCATCGCCAGCTTCGCGCGCTCCAGGCGCTGCACGCTCGGCATCCCCGAATAAATCAGCGGCAGCTCCACATTGTGCAGCGACGTCGCGCGCGGCAGCAGATTGAACGTCTGGAAAACGAAGCCGATCTCCTTGTTGCGGATCCGCGCCAGGTCATCGTCCGTCATCTCGCTGACCAGGTTGCCGTTGATGTAGTACTGCCCCTTCGAGGGGGTGTCCAGGCACCCGATCAGGTTCATCAACGTCGACTTGCCCGATCCCGAGGGCCCCATGATCGCGACATACTCGCCGCGCTTGATCTCGATATCCACGCCCGATACGGCGTTGATCTCCTGATCGCCCATGATGTACGTCTTCCAGAGATCGTAGGTGCGGATGACGATTCCATCCCGCTTGAGCTGTTCGCCGCGCTGGATCAGTTCCTTCTCTACCGCTGTCGACATTCTGTTTCCTTGTTTCCCTTGCCTGGTATCTCTGACTAAGACTTGGCCGGCACGACCGGAGCCTTATTATCCACCTTTACCTGCGTGTTGTTGAGAATGGTGCGGATCACCTGGTACGTCCCGGTGACAATCTGATCGCCCTCATTCAGGCCGCTCAGCACTTCGATATCGGTGGCTCCGGTGATTCCCGTTTCCACCTTCTTGAAGACCGCCTTCCCTCCCGACACCACAAAAACGCCCTGCAGTTCTTCCTTCTTCGCCTTTTCCGCCACCGGATCCGGCTTGGCGGCCGGTGCCGGAGCCTTCCCGTCAGCCGGTTTCGGTTCCAATTGCCCCTTCTGCCGGACAGTGAGCGCTTGGATCGGAATAGTAAGGACGTTTTTCCGGGTAGCCGTGGTTATCTTTGCCGTGCAAGAAAGTCCCGGCCGGATTTCGTCCGGCGGATTGTCGAGCGCGACAACTACTTTGAAATCTTTGGCTTCCTGGCTGGAAATCGCGCTCTGGCTGGCCGCCACGCCCGTCGAGCGCAGAATCGCCGTATTGCCGATCTCGATCACATGCCCCTTGAAAGTCTTGTTCGGGATCGCGTCGATCGTGATATCCACCGCCTGCGAGAGCTTCACGTTGACGATATCCGTCTCGTCCACCTTCACTTCCGCCGTGATCAGCGACATATCCGCGATCGTCATGATCGTGCTCGCCGCCGAGTTCTGGACACCGGGCACCACCGTCTCCCCCACCCGCACCGGCAGGTTGGTGACCACCCCGTCCAGCGGAGCGTAGGCGTTATGTTTCTGCAGGATATCGTTGTAACGCACCAGCACTGCCTTGAACTGGGCGATGCGCTTCTGGGCGGATGCCAACTGCGCCAGACTCTGTTCCCGCTGAGCGCGCGACTGCGTCAGGCGCATCTCGCTCTGGCGCACGGTTGCCTGCTGGGCCTCGAAGGCGAACTTCTTCAATTCGTAATCCTGTTTGGCTAGCAGGTGCTCGCTGTACAGCGACGTGCCGCGGTCGTATTCCGCCTTCGCGTGGTCCAGATCGGCCTTGTCCTTGTCGATCTGCGCCTGCATGGTCCGGATATTCTCGTCCGCAGCCTTGAGGCCGGCCTCCGACGCGTTGGAATCGGCCTCGGCTGAATTCAGCGTGGCCTTCTGCGCATCCACGTCCGCTTCCGGTTGCACGTTTTCGATCCGCGCCAGCAACTGCCCCTTACGGACCCGGTCGCCTTCCTTGACCAGGATTTCCTTGAGCTCGCCCTGAGCATTGGCGCCGATATTGATGTAATTCTTAGGTTTAACCTCGCCCGACGCCGTCACCAGGCTGGTTAGATCCTGGCGCACCACGTTGCCGGTCTGAACCGTGACCAGCCCTTTTTTGCTGGCGTACACGCTGGCGTAGACACCGGCCGCGAGTCCCAGGACCACTACCACAGCAATAAGAATCTTCCACTTGCTCTTCACGGCAAAAATCTCCCTTTTTATCCTGTCACCCGCTTTAGACGCAAAATATGTGCCGGGAGTTCAGATCCATTTTACACCCGCGCGTCCTTTGGCATTTCTGGAGTGGCCGAACGATACCCATAACAAGACGCGCGCGAAGGGCAAGGATTAGCGCGGACCTCTCTGTCCCCATTATCGGCTCCCTTTCGCTGACTAGTGTAGGGTAGATCATGCCAACGAACGGATTTCGCTCTCTCCTCCTCCTGCTTGCCGCGGCAACCCCCAGCCTCGCCGGAAACTTCACCTTCACCACCATCGCCGTTCCGGGAGCCACCACGACCTTCCTGCGCGGCATCAACAACAGCGGCCAGATCGTCGGCGATTACTTCGACGCCGGCGGCTCCCACGCCTTCCTTTACTCGGCGGGAACCTTCACCACCCTCAATATCCCCGACTCCGAAGCCTTCAGCATCAACAACAGCGGCCAGATCGTGGGCTCCACCGGCAACGACGCCTTCTTCTACGACGGCGCCACCTTCAATATCCTGGATGTCCCGGGCGCCCAGTACACCCAGGGTTTTGGGCTCAATGACAACGGCGCAATCGTGGGCAGCTATGGCGACGCCGACGGAAACCACGGCTTCATGTATCAATCGGGAGTCTTCCAAACTCTCAACGAACCGGACGCCGTCAACTCCACCACCCTGCGGAGAATCGACAACGCTGGCCTGATCGTGGGCTACGGCTTCGAATCCTTCAATAACGCGTTCGAATACCAGGCAGGAACTTTCACTCCGCTCGCCTACCCCGGATTCCGTCCCTCAACCGATGACGTCTTCGTTCAGGGACTCAACAACAACGGCGTTCTCGTGGGTTCCGCTTTCACGAACTCCGGCGGCCACCCCTTCCTCTTCAGCGCCGGACTCTTCACCTCCGTCAACCTTCCGGGAACGCCCTACGGGATCAACGACCTGGGCCTGATCGTCGGCCTCACCGCGGTGGGGAACTCGTACGTCGGCTACCTCGCCACTCCGGAAGTGCCCGAGCCCGCGACCTCCGCCCTGCTCGCAATCGGTGCGCTCGCCATGCTCCTGCGCAAGCGCCGCCTTATCGCCAGTTAATCGATTCCGGCGGCGTATTTTCGCACTGCATCGATTCCGTCACGCCACCAGCCAACTGCGCGCAGGCATTCGTCACCGCCGTGCGTAGCGCCTCCTGCCGGTTCTTCGCCTGCGCCGATCGGCAATCGCGCCGCCCGTTGAACGCCATGCAGACTTCCACCCGCACGCGCTCTCCCTGGAAGGTCGTCGAAATCACCAGCCCCACCACCAGCAGCACGAACGCGATCGCAATCCACACCGTCTTCTTCACGCGAAAAAATTCCCCATCCGCCGGAACTTCTCGTACCGGTGCTCCACGATCTCTTCGCTTCCCAGATCCTCCAGCTCGGCGAGCCGCGCGCTCAAATGCTGCCGCAGCGAATCCGCCGCCGCATCGTGATCCTCGTGCGCTCCCCCCGCCGGCTCCGGAATAATTCCGTCGATCAGCCCCAGCTCCTTCAGGTCTTCCGCCGTCAGCCGCAGCGCCGCCGCCGCCTGCTCCGCCTTCGCCGAATCCCGATAGATGATCGCCGCGCAGCTTTCCGGCGAGATCACGCTGTATACCGCGTTCTCCAGCATCAGCACCGTATTCCCGACCCCCAGCGCCAACGCTCCGCCGCTCCCGCCCTCGCCGATGCACACCACCACCACCGGCACCGCGAGCCGCGCCATCTCCCGCAGATTGCGCGCGATCGCTTCCGCCTGTCCGCGCTCCTCCGCGTCGATTCCCGGATACGCGCCCGGCGTGTCCAGAAACGTGATGATCGGCCGCCCGAATTTCGCCGCCAACTGCATCACCCGCAGCGCCTTGCGATACCCCTCCGGCTTCGGCATCCCGAAATTGCGGTAGAAACGCTGCTTCGTGTCGCGCCCCTTCTGCTCCGCCACGATCATCACCGGCCGCCCTTCGAACTGCGCCAGACCCGCCACGATCGCCGGGTCGTCGCCGAAGTTCCGGTCCCCGTGGATCTCCTGAAAATCCTGGAAGATGCGCCCGATGTAGTCCAGCGAGTGCGGCCGCTTCGGATGCCGCGCCAGTTTTACGCGCCGCCACGCCGCGTTGCCGCCCGGCTCTTCCATTCCGTCTTCTTCGAAATTCACTTCGGGATCCACTCGTTCCATCTTAACAGCCGACTTGACAACTGTGCGCCACAGCACGGGGCACTGTTAGGAAGAACCCCAACCGCCCTCCATCCCGCTTGTGCTTTACCCGACCTCGGCAGGAAACTCGAATCAAGGAGAGGTGGAAGACGATGTGTGATTACTCTCTTATGGCGGTACCCAACCGGCTGGCGCAAGAAGGGGAGGAACTGGTGACCTACCGTTTCCCTACCGGTTCTCTTGGCTTGGCCTCACCCAAGGATTTGAAGCCCGCAATCTCGTTACCGGGCGTCAGAAAAAACATCTGGAAGACATTGAGGGACTTCTTCGATCCCCCCCAAGCCGATCCGGTCTGCGCAGTCTGCGTCCCACCCGGTGCGCGCCTGCGCCTGGATTCCGGTGAAGACGTGACCTTCACCCAGCTTTCCGCGGCAGCCCACAGCTACCGCGACGCGTTCCAGTACCCGAATGGGCGCCAGGTGCGCCTCCAGGAACTGCGCGAGGGTTTGCATATGCGCATCCTCGATCTCTCGCTCGCCGAAGAACGGAGCTTCGACGCACTTCACGAAGAACTCCCGCTCCGCGAAGCCTGAAATCCGTCCCACTGCTGACCCCACACATTGTGGGGCATCCATTCTGGCTGCAAGCCGGCTTTTAGCCTGGCTTTTAGCCGGCTTTTAGCCGGCTTTTCCCGAAGTGAAGCATAGCCGGCCTGCAGTCAAGATTGCCCGCCCCCACTCCACCCAACCCCAGTGGAGCGCTTTAGCCTGCCCTGCTTCACACGCAGGAGGTCACAGGTTCGAGTCCTGTCGCGCCCACCATTTCCTTTCAGAAGTTTCCGTATGTAGCAGTCTCCGCCCAAAGCATTCGGGTGGGCGGTTTTGGGCGGAAATCCGTTCAGATTCGCCTGGCTTTCGCCTTGGGGAGATCCACCTTTTCGGCTTGCTCCTCGATCTTCGTCTTCATTTGATCGACGAGTTTGTTGACCTCTTGCCTGACGCTTGCCGGGATTACCTTTCCGTAATAGAGAGACATTCGAGCATCAGTGTGCCGCATTTGGCCTTGTACATCCTTCGGCGATGCACCCGAATCGAGCGCCATGGTGGAGAATGACCTGCGGAGCATCTGATGTGTAATGCCTTCGAGACCAACCGCCTCAGCTGCCGGTTTCAGGACGCGCTTCAGGTAGTTGTCATAGCGCGTCGATGTGCCATGCTTCGACGGGAACATGAATGCGTCGGGTCGGCTGCCGGCCTCGATGCGTCCGGCATGCTGCATCACCCCTAGAAGGCGCACCGCTTCCCGGCATTCGCGCTTGTCGCGGCTGAGCGCGCGCCAGCGTCGAGTCGAGGGGCAGGTTCTCGGGCAGGAGTTGCCCGCGCTCGTTCATCCAAGGCGACCGGCTACCCGGCGGAAACTTAAGATCCATATTAGAATCTCCACTATTTTTTGTTTGACCTTTCCTTCGCCATCATCAGCCGCGTTTCTTGGATCCGCGGCGAGCCGATGGGGTCACGTTAGAACGCTTGGTTCCGGTGACGGCGCGAGTTCCTTCGCCATACGGCGGGATGGCCAGATGCAGCGCGCAATAGGTGTATAGATCGATGTCACTGCCTTCGTTTCCAAAATAGCCCGTAGCGCTTTATTCACACGCATGGAGGTGCGACAGCGCAGGCAAGTCACGATCCACAGCTTGGGCCCGGCCTTCGTTTGCCCCGGGGTACATGGTGGGCTGTCCATTAAAATGCGGCGGCGGATCCACCCAAATGACATCGAAGTCTCCGGCATCGCCGGAGCTTGCCCGGATGGGCAGCGCTTCTTGGAGATCCCAAGGGCCCATCTGGTCATCCAAAGCGGCCCGCTGGCGCGAAGTTGGGAAATGATCGAGCTGCCAAGTCTCGTCGGCACAAGTTTCGATCATATAAGGGCAGAGGTTTACCTCCAGCCTCTCTGCCATAGCTGCCGCCGCCACGACGTGATCACGACCCTTCAGAGAGGAAATTGTTTGACGGGAGATCGGTCGCTGCTTGCGCTGGAAGCGCGCGTCCTGGTGGTACAGATGGGAGCAGGGGAAGGCGAGCGTCCCACCCTTGGCCAGGAACCGGCGATCATCCAGTAAGGCACGAAGTTTTTGCCGAACAAGTGTGTTCAGCGTCTCGCGGCCGCGGCCGGGCCCGGCACTACGCCCGGTTTCGGTGCCGCCGCGCCGGATCAGGTAGGTCAATGTCAGACGCAGACCACCCCACACTCGCTCGATCTGGTGATCGACGTCGCCGAAGAAGGCAGCCCAGTGGATGCGCGTCGGCTCGTCCTGTTCGCGGATCGCCTTGCCCCAGTCGTAGGTCTGGAAGACGCCATGGTGCTTGACGACGAACGCTCCATTCGAGAACTGCGACGGCAGGCACAGCACGAGCGTGCCGAGCATGTCGCTGCCGCGCGGGGTGTCCTTGTGCGGTACAAAGTGGCCCCCTCTGCCATAGACATTGAGGTTGTATAGCTCTGCGGTAAGGGCGTCGGGAATATGCGGCGCCAACTCGCGGCGGATCTGTTCCAGTATGCCAGCCGCCGCGGGATCGAAGTGAAGGACAGAAAAGGCGCCACCTTCCGCCTGGATCTGGAGGGCATCGCGAACGGTGCGATCGTACCGTGTCTTACGTCCCATACCGAACGCCGCCACCGAGCAGCGCTCGACCAGCGGCTGGAGAAGCCGCTCCTGGTCGAAGATGTCCTTCGCGCGTACCACAGCAATTTGGGTATTGTCTGGGAAACAGAGAGTCGCCGCCTCTTCGGGCACGAGCGTACCGCCGCATGTGAACGGTGCGTGTAGGCCATGCACTGCGTGGCGTAGACCTCCCAACAACTCTCGCGCGTATTTGCTACTGCTGGTTGATGCCAAGACTTAAGGGCCTCGCTTCTTCTTTTCTTCTATACTCTACCGTGAGTGCCTCAAAGAAATGACCTGGGGGGCCGGAGAACCGGCCCTGCCGCGCGCGCCAGCGAGCTGGTGCAGTGGACCGCTCGAGTTCACCACGGTGTCGCGACCTTCCCTGCTATCGCAGGATCGAAGTTTCTCCCGACGCGTACACAAGTGTCAGTTCGTTGGTGAATCTTTCGCGCTCTCGCTGAATGATGGTCCCATCTTCCTCTGTTTTCTCCGAGCGATCAATAACCTTGACCGCCTGCCACGCTGCAACATGCAGGTCCTTGCCAGAACCGAAGACCCCGTTCAACATGCCGCTTACGGCGCACAGTGCAACATGGCCGCCATGCAGCGGCGTTATCGGTCGTCCCTTGAAAGCGGCCGGCTGAGGAAAGAGGATTCGAGCAGCGTGGCGGTAGGCCGAGGAGCGCGGAAGCAAGTCCTCGATCTCGTCGAGCGGAAGGCCGCGATATTCCAGTTTGGCTGGACCGCTTTCGGGAACATCGTACATCGGCGCGCCGACGTCGCCCAGGGGAGCCAGTTGCGCATAATTCCCTCCGATCCTAGCGAACTGCGCGCGTCGGGCGACAATATCGTCGTCCCTCAACTGCTCGCGTTCCCGGCGACTGCAGCGCGTTGCCAGGATTACCACCTGCCGGTAGCGCACGGATTCCGGGTCAGTCAGTCGAAAGATCCGGATCGCCTTAAACTGCGAGGCGAGGATCTCTGCGCATTCACGGACATGCACAGCCGGCACGACGAGAACGAGAACACCCCCGACCTTCAGCCAGCGGTAGGTGTGCGCCAGGAACACCCGTTCCGTGCGCTCGCTTCGAGTTTCGCCAGCGGTCCAGTCGTAAGGTGGATTCAAGAACGCCAGTCCGCAGGACTCGACGGGGCAGTGTACGTCGAGGCAGTCGCCATGAATTATCTCACCGACAACAACGGCGGCTTGTTCCGCGCGATACGCATCCAACTCGATTCCGTACCGGCGCGCGCACGATTCTCCGGTAATGGTTAGGAACGCGGCCCCGTCCCCGATGCAGGGATCGATCGCGGAGAACGGCGAAGCGGGGTAGCGTAGGCAGGCCCTGATGCGTCGGGCCTCGGTAAGAGGCAGCGGGAAGAATCCGAGCCGGAGCTTTCCCTGAATCCTCATGGTGTGTTCCTTTCTGGTGTCGCATTGACGGCCATCCGCCAATGGCGGATAATGGGAGCACGTGGAGCTGATCGAAACCCCCACCTTTACGAGGCAGATTACGGCGCTGCTCAGCGATGGAGATTACGGGGCGTTTCAGTCCCAGTTGGCAGCGAACCCGGGTCTCGGCGCTCTCATCAAGGGTGGCGGCGGAACACGCAAGGTTCGCGTAGCCGTCGGTTCACGCGGCAAGCGTGGAGGCGCGCGAGTCATTTACTACTGGGCGGTGCGAAGGGACTTGATTCTGCTGCTGTACGCATATCCGAAAAACGTGTCAGCAGATCTGACCCCGAAGCAGGTGGCGCAGTTCGCCAAGGTGGTCAAGGAGGAGTTCAGGGATGAAGCCTAAGATGTTTGAAGAACTGCTGGGAAGCGTGCGCGAAGGCGGAGCGATACTACGCGGTCAGAGGAAGGCTTCGCGCCGGTTTGAAGTCGGGGCTTCCGGGATACGGGCGATTCGCGAACGAACGAGTCTCTCGCAGTCGGAGTTCGCGAGCCTGATTGGCGTCAGCGTCAAGACCCTACAGAACTGGGAGCAGGATCGGCGCCGTCCAACCGGGCCGGCAGCTACGCTGTTGAGAATCATCGCGTGCGAGCCACGGCTTGCAGTGAAGGCTATTCATCAAAGGTAAGTCTCGGCTCGCCGATGCGTCAGGGCGTGTGAGTCATATTTCTTCGCTCTTGTCGGCGAGATTGAGTTTGAACTGCCATCCCTCAAAACTCATCAACATACGGCCAAATTCGTCCCAGGTGATCTCACGGCCGTCGATAATGAGAAGCGGCACGCGACCATCGTGATCGCGATCCGACTCCACCATGCCTTGCACGACGCGATGGTCCGCGATGTGCAATCCAAACTCATCGTCCACGAGATGCTTGGTGGACAAGGCGCGGCGCATCTTCGCGATCAATCGCCCGAGCAGCACCAACAGATCGTCACTCGGCTCACCGATGATCTGGAAATTGTAGCCAGCCGGAGAGCCATCCCGAAGTTCGAAGGCGTCGAGAGCTACTCCCGGTCCGAACAGGTGGGTGCGAAAGTGAAACTCGTGGACATTCCCCCCGCAATCGACGAGACCCACCGGTTGGAACTTCGCATGTTCGAATCCCTCCAGACCCGCTGCCTTGGCCACCACATCATTGAGGCATTGGCCGCAGAGGCGTCTGTATCCTCCTTCAATAGAGCCGTAGTTGACGATGTCGTAACCCGGGGTGGTCTGGCGACAACCGTCGCAACGGATTTGTTGGCTTTGCGTGAACTCGCCTGGTTCCATTTTCACTGAGCATAGCAGAAGGGTAGGCGTGTCGATCGCAGGTTTTGTCTTAATGACATCTACCGCCAACGTTATACCAATGTGGGTATAATGAACCGAGATGGACAAACCTCCGTCACTGAAACCGCTGTACTGGCTGGGGAGTTCCAAGCGGGACTTGCTTTCTTTGCCCGGCCCGGTGGAGGACCTCTTTGGATATGCTCTCTACCTTGCCCAGGACGGCAGGAAGCATGAGCAGGCCAAGCCCCTCAAGGGTTTCGGCTCCGCTGGTGTCCTGGAGGTTGTCGAGGATTGGGATCGAAGTACATATCGAGCCGTCTACACCGTACGGTTCCAGGGCGTGGTGTTCGTGCTGCACATATTCCAGAAGAAGTCCAAGCGCGGGGCGGCCACGCCCAAGGCCGATATCGATCTGATCCGCGAGCGTCTCAAAGTAGCGGAGCAGTTCGCCAAGGAGCTATCGCGATGAAGAAACAGCGAGTCGTGCGGGGCATTCCTGTCGAGGAAGGTTCAGGGAATGTGTATACCGATCTCGGGTATCCGGACAGTGAGAGCATGCTGGTAAAGGCCCAATTGGCCGCCAAGATCGCCGAGATCATCAAGCGGCGAGCGCTCACCCAGGCCCGCGCAGCAGAGATTTTGGGGTTGACGCAACCGAAGGTTTCCGACCTGTTGAAGGGGCGGTTTCGCGGGATTTCGGAGCACCGTTTATTGGAATGCCTGACCCGTTTGGGCCGGGATGTCCACATTGTGATCAAGCCGTCGCCTAGGAGCCGGTCAAACGGCCGGTTGACGCTTTCCGTGGCATAGGGTCGCCGAAAAAAAACCGAGGGCGCGCAAGGTCATTGCTCCCATGGGGGGCTCTGCCCCCCAAACCCCCTGGGATTTAGCGCTGTTTTCTTCCAGAGTGGATGATTTTTCTCTTGTGCATTTCAGCGATCGCCGTACAATGGAGAGGCTTGATAGGAGGATAGGGCAACGCAGGGATGCGACCCGAGCGCCGACTCAAGCCCGGAGTGGATGGCGGCCTTCGGACCGCCTCCCGGTCAGCCATGGCGATCAGGCTTTGACGGTCCCTGGCGCCGCGGACGCACGCAACTGGTTTCAGGAAAAATGACTGCGCCGGTGTTCACAGCGAGAAGCCGACCTGCCTTTCCTGCGATTGAGGCGTTGCGATGATCGCCCGATCGAAGGCGTTCCTGTCTCCGATGAACACAACCTGTTCGATCCCCCGTGTCAAGGCCGTGTAAATGAGCGTGCGATCCAATAGACGGCTCCGTGTGACAGGGACGATCACTCTTTTAAACTGGCTGCCCTGCGCTTTGTGGACCGTGATTGCATAGGCCAGGTCCATATGCTGGAAATCCTCTTCCAGAAGTTCGTGTTCCGCGCCAATCAAGGGAACAGGCCATGGCGCGCACCCCGGCGGAACTCATCACCCGATCGATTCTGCCCAGCGACCCATTCCACAACCCTCTCCGGTAATCGTTTACCAGATAAATGATCGGATCGCCCTCGGCGAGATCCCACCCTTCCAGCTTCTTTCTCGCGGCCGACGCATACGCGTGCATGGTCGCGTTGATGGCGCGGATTCCGTTGGCTCCCCGCTTGATGACGCCAAGGGTTTGGACATCGTCGCATCCGCTCCACGCCGTGAGAACTCGTACCAGGTTACGAACCAGGAACAATCCATACCGATATTCATGGCGGCCCCGACAGGAACACCAATCCCCAGGGATCTGAGGGACCGAAGCCCTCCGAGCAGAATGCGATTCCGGTGTTCGACTCAGCATGTTCCAAAACCGTCCAACACGTGAATCGTTGGCCAACTGCGCCATAGTCCCACAACCTCTCAACTGGGTATGGGGCTACCAACAGCGCGCGAATCCTCTCGACCACTCTTCGATCCGAGCTACGTTCGATCTCACGCTCAACGAGGTCTGTGATCTCCCTTCCGCTCCCACCAATCATGGCCACCCCTTCAGCCTAAAGCCAACTGAAGGCCAGCGGCCACTCCTCAACACTGTGGCATCCTTCGTCTTTCCGCCGGATGCCGACCGGGTCATTCTTAGAGAGCAGGCGTGGGTCACTTCAAGCTAGCGCCGAAGCGTGTTCAGCCTTCGTTCCCCACGGAGCCCCAGTTCACTATACGCGCTCACGAAGTGCCAACTCGTTGGCGACGCCCTTAGGATCAAGAGCGACGGACAGCCATCCGTCAAAGTCGTAGGCGCACAGGTTCGCGCGAGCGCAGTTCCGCCGGGTGGCAACGCATGGGGCATGGTCGCGCTCGAACTGCCGACCTGGCCGAAAACCCCTACTGTTTTGAAGTTTGAGTTCCCACCCGACGCGGCAGGAGAAGTCGCCGCAGTACTGGTTCTGTGACGCCATGGAACCCGAACAACAGATTACGGCCGAGGCCATTCTACGGCAGCCTCTCAGCAGGGTTCCCGACATTCCGCCGGCGACACTTCTGCTCGATCACACAGCGGCCGCGGCGACCATCAGGTAGTGCTTCACACGCAGGAGGTCACAGGTTCGAGTCCTGTCGTCATTAACAAAAAAAATAACTTATTTGGATCATGTGGCATAACAGGAGCCCCTTATAATCGGGCATCAATCGGGCAGATTCGCAGAAATCGCACCTACGGGCACTTCTCTTGAGCGAGTTGCCGCGGCCCCTGTATTGCCACGATTACGTTAGCCATTCCGCACCAGCATGACGCTCACCGGTTTTTCGTTGCTATGGCGTGCGGCTGTTTGGCGTGCCCACGCAGGATCGGTGCGAGCGAGATCATCTCCTCAGTCAGCGTCGGGTAGCCCGCAAGAATTTCTTCCGCCGTCGCTCCTTGAGCAAGCATATCGGCAACCAGGTCCACCGGAATCCGCGTCCCTTTGAAGACCGGCGTTCCGCGCATGATTTCCGGATCGCTGGTCACAAGCTGCCGTAGCCGAACCGTTTGCTTCGAATTGGGCTGGCTCATTCGCTGGCCAACGCCCGGCGTACTACAGCGGGCTCCTTTGCGATGACCGTAAGGTAGGCCCGCGCCGCCGAATCGGGCTGCCGCCCGCCCTGTTCCCACTCCTGCAAGGCACGCTTGCTAATGCCGTAGGTTCGAGAGAATTCGGCTTGGGACATTTTCACTCGCTTGCGAATCGCCTTGACGTCGATCGGCTTCGGCCAGACCTGCTCCAGTTCCACCTTGCCCCGGTCGTGCGCCAGGACAAGTTTCATTCCCTCGATCAAGTCTGCGCCGAAGGTTGTCTTCTTGGCACCGGTTTTCTTGGGCATTCTATTGCGCTCCCTTCAGATGAGCCGCGACTTGCCGCAGTTGCTTCTTCTCGTCCGCGGTCAAATCCGTTTTCATATTCTTGGCGTAGCACCGCATCAGGTAAATGCGGGCGGCAATCACGACGTACAAGTAGATGATCCGGGCCCCGCCGCGCTTCCCTTTGCCTTTCGCAGCCCATCGCAGCTTCCGGACTCCGCCCGATCCCGGTATCACGTCGCCGGCGTCAGGATGATCGCTCAGATAAACAGCCAGCGCCTCAATGCCATCCGTCCCGATCAGCCCCGTGGCCTCGGCCTTGAACTTCGGCAGTTGCAGGACGGTGATCTCGGACGCATCGTTTACTACTTAAGAGTATACCGCATTGCGGTATAGCCGATTTTGTGACGTGGATTGCAGATACGCGAGATAGGAATGAACACCCAACTCCCAAGTATCTCGGAACGCTCGGATCTGCTCTGGTTGGGTGTAAGGTCGTCGGCCTTGCCATCCTTGATACCCCGCTTTCGCGTGCTCACCTACCAGTTGGACCCATATTTGATACCGTACGGTGGATCCCTCTCCCACCCCCGTTTGACACGCCCCCTCCGATTACCCTAATCTTGATAGAGATTGGATAATCTTTCCCGCTTCGAGGCCGCTTCCGCCTCCGAAGTCCTTTCCTGGGCTATCGATACCTTCGGCGACTCCTTCGCGATCGCCACCAGCTTCCAAAAGGAAGGCATGGTGATCGTCGATCTCGCGTCGCGTATTTCCTCCTCCATCCGCGTCTTCACCCTCGATACCGGCCGCCTGCCCGACGAAACCTATCGGATGATCGAAACCGTGCGCCGCCGCTACGGCATCGCCGTCGAACTCGTCTTTCCCGACCGCGCCGAAGTCGAATCCCTCGTCACCATCCACGGCCCCAACCTTTTCTATCTCAGCGTCCCCGGCCGCGAGCGCTGCTGCGACGTGCGCAAGGTGCGCCCTCTGGTGCGCAAACTCGAAACCCTGAAAGCCTGGGCCGCCGGCCTGCGCCGCGACCAATCCGAGACCCGCGCCGCCGTCCCCAAAATCCAGCGCGAAGCCGGCCGCGTCAAGCTCAATCCCCTCGCCGATTGGTCTGCCGCCCAGGTCGACACCTACCTCGCTCGCTACAACGTCCCCCAGCACCCGCTCTATGCCCGCGGTTATACCAGCATCGGTTGCGCGCCTTGCACGCGCGCCGTGCAGCCCGGCGAAAACGAACGCGCCGGCCGCTGGTGGTGGGAGCACGACGCCAAAAAGGAATGCGGAATTCACTTCGCCGCCGATGGCGCCGCCCGGCGCACACACGCCGCCGAACAAGAGGAGGAAGAAATGCATAAGGGGTTCACGCTCTGGTTCACCGGAATGAGCGGCGCCGGCAAGAGCACCATCTCCCGCCAGCTCGAATTGCGCCTCCGCGAACACGGCGCCCGCGTGGAGGTGCTCGATGGCGATGTCGTCCGCACCCACCTCTCCAAGGGCCTCGGCTTCAGCAAGGAAGACCGCGATGAGAACGTGCGCCGCATCGGCTTCGTCTGCGAATTGCTCTCGCGCAACGGCGTGATCGCCATCGCCGCCGCCATCTCCCCCTACCGCGATGTCCGCAATGAAGTCCGCGCGCGCATTCCGAACTTCGTCGAGATCCACGTGGATTGCCCCGTGGAAGTTCTCGCGGAGCGCGACGTCAAGGGTCTCTACAAACGCGCGCTCGCCGGCGAGATCCCGCACTTCACCGGCATCAGCGACCCCTACGAGCCGCCGCTTTCGCCCGAAGTCACCGTCAATTCCTCCTCGGAAACTCCCGAGGAAAGCGTCGAGAAGATCTGGGCTACACTGGAACGTTTGGGTCTCGTATCCACATCGAGTTGACGTGATCGATCTCCACTCGCACACTGACGAATCCGACGGTACCTGTTCGCCCGCGCAACTGATCGAGGAAGCGGTGCGCGCCGGTGTGACCACGCTCGGCATCACCGATCACGACACCTTCAAAGGCTACGATCAGGCGCGCGCGCACGCCCCTGCCGCCGGCGTCGAGTTGATCTGCGGCATCGAGCTCTCCACCAAACTCCACGGCCATTCCGTTCACCTCTTGGGTTATTTTCTGGACGACACTGGTCTCGACGATTTCCGCACCTGGGTCCTGGATCTGCAGGCCGCGCGCCGCGACCGCAACATCCGCCTCATAGCCCGCCTCCAGGAACTTGGCTTCGACATCACCCTGGAAGAAGCCGAGGCCCGCGGCCGCGGCATGACCGGCCGTCCCCACTTCGCCCAGATCCTCGTCGAGAAAGGCTACGTCTCCAACCTGCGCCAGGCCTTTGACGATTATCTGGACGAATCCGCCAAGGGCTACGTCTACCGCCGCGAGCCGCAATTCGCCGAAGGCGTCGACCGCATTCGCAAATCCGGCGGCATCGCCTCCCTCGCTCACCCCATCCGCGTCAAAGGCGACGTCCCCGCCCTCATGCCCGAGCTCTGCGAATCCGGCCTCAACGCCATCGAAGCTTACCACAGCGACCACACTCCGCAAGACACCCAACTCTATCTCGGCCTCGCCCAGCACTACGGCCTCCGCGTCACCGGCGGCAGCGATTTCCACGGCGCCGTCAAACCCGGCGTCACCCTGGGCCGCGGCTGCGCCGGCAACCTCCACATCCCCGAAGACCTGGTTGCAAAGCTGCGCCAGTAAAACCCAAAATGGCCACGTGGCCCAAGGTTTTCTCTCCGCCAAGGGCTATAATCTTTCTTCCATGTCACCGACTCTCGCCAGGCCCGCGCAGTCGCATTTCCGGTGGACCGTGTGTGCGCTTCTCTTTTTTGCGACCACGATCAACTACGTAGACCGCCAGGTCTTGAGTCTCCTTGCGAAAACGCTCGAGGTCCACATCGGCTGGACTGCTTCCGAATATGGCAGCATCACCTCGGCCTTCGCCGTGGCCTACGCCATCGGACTCCTGGGCACTGGCCGCTTACTGGACAAAGTCGGCACGCGCATCGCTTTTGCGATCGCGGTCGGCGTGTGGAGCGCGGCCGCCATGGCGCACGCCGCCGCTACCTCGGCCCTCACCTTTGGCATGGCGCGCGTCCTCCTCGGCTTCGGCGAGGCCGCCAACTTTCCGGCCTGCATCAAGACCGTCGCCGAATGGTTCCCGAAACGGCAACGCGGCATCGCCACCGGGATTTTCAACTCCGGCGCCAATATCGGCGCGGTCGTCACCATTCTGCTGGTGCCGTGGATGGCTGAAAAGTACGGCTGGCAATCCACCTTCCTGGCCACCGGCGCCATCGGCTTCATCTGGGTCGGACTCTGGCTGCTGATCTACCGCCAACCGGAACTGCATCCCAAAGTCTCCGCCGAAGAACTCGCCCTGATTCGCAGCGATCCGCCCGATAAGGTGGAATCCGTGCCATGGCGCCGCGTCTTTCCCAAAAGGGAAACCTGGGCCTTCGCGCTCGGCAAATTCTTCACCGACCCCATCTGGTGGTTCTTCCTGTTCTGGCTGCCCAAATATCTCCAGGACACCTACCATCTCTCGCTCATGGACATCCGCATTCCCACCCTGATCGTGTACAACGCCTCCACTGTTGGCAGCGTGGCCGGCGGATGGTTGTCGGGTAGCCTGATCAACCGCGGATGGTCGGTCAATAAAGCGCGCAAGACGGCGATGCTTATCTGCGCCCTCTGCGTCGTCCCCGTGCTTTACGCCCCCTACGCGGGCAACATGTGGGTCGTCGTCGGCATCCTCAGCCTGGCCATGGCCGCGCACCAGGGATGGTCGGCCAACCTCTTCACCACCACGTCGGATATGTTCCCTCGCGTCGCCGTCGGCAGTGTGGTCGGCATCGGCGCCGCAGCCGGCGCGGGCGGCAACGCGCTCATGCTCAAGTTCGCCGGCCTCGTTGTCACCTGGACCGGCAGCTACTTCATCCTGTTTATGATCTCCGGCTCGGCCTACCTCGTGGCCCTCGCAATCTTCCAATTGCTTTCGCCGAGACTCGAACAGGCGCGCCTGGATTAGCCGTGCACGCCCGCTGGCGCACGTTCGGAGCGCTCTTCGCGCTCCTTCTGCTGACCGCGGGCTTCTACTGGAAACTCACCCTTTCCCGCGAATGGACCTGGCTCGAAAGTCCGGACCAGGCCAACGCCGTACGCCCCTGGCTGGATTTCGAGGCCCGCGAATTCCATGCCGGCCGGATTGCCTTGTGGGATCCCTACGAATGGGCGGGCCACACCCTGATCGGCCAGGTACAGCCCGGCGTCGCCAATCCCCTGAACTGGATCCTCTACGCCATGCCGCTCCGCGACGGCCACCTTCCCGTCACCACGCTGCACTGGTATTGGGTGCTGATCCACTGGCTGGCCGCTATCGCCTGCTACGCGCTCTGCCGCGAACTGGGGGCGGCGCGCGTCGCCGCGATCGCTGGCGCCGTCGTCTTCGCCCTGATGGGTTTCGTCGGCCACATCGATTGGCCGC
>Ga0207071_1021_pt2 | contig 22839 bp, 16 predicted proteins | sample Alteio_BWMinHeat_67_FD_153531 | JGI IMG/M metagenome (GOLD analysis project Ga0207071, IMG submission 153531) | Enriched cells from forest soil in Barre Woods Harvard Forest LTER site, Petersham, Massachusetts, United States -... | ecosystem: Environmental > Terrestrial > Soil > Temperate forest >...
TTCTCCCAGTTGACGTGCTCGATGGTTTCCTTGGCGCGATAGCCGTGGGCTTCGGAGGGCAGGAAGACAAGGCGCACGGTTCCGCCGTTGCCGCGCACCGCTTCATACATGCGTTCGGACTGAATCGGGAACGTGCCGTTATTGTCGTCGGCTTCACCGTGGATCAAGAGGAGCGGGACCTTGATCTTATTGGCTGCCATAAAGGGCGACATCTTGACATAAAGATCCGGGTCGTCCCAGAGGGTCCGGCGCTCGTTCTGGAAGCCGAAGGGCGTCAACGTGCGATTCGGCGCTCCGCTCTCGGCGATTCCGGCTTTGAAGAAGTCGGAGTGCGCGAGCAAGCTATCGGTCATATACGCGCCGTAACTGTGGCCGCCTACGCCCACGCGGTTGCGGTCGGTGACACCCATCTCGACGGCCTTGTCGATGGCGGCTTTGGCATCCATCAGCAACTGCTCGAGGAAATGGTCGTTGACGGTGGCGCGCGGACCGACGATGGGCATCGAAGCGTTGTCCAGGACGGCGTAGCCATCGAGCGCGAAAAAGATGTCGGAGTAGCCGCCGATCTCGGTGAACCGCATGCGCGAGCCGTTGCTGGCGGTTTCACTGGCGACGTCGGCGGTTTCGTATTCATACGGGTAGGCCCACAGGATGGTTGGAAGGGGCTTCCCGGGCGTGTAATCGGGCGGCAGATAGAGCGTGAACGACATGTCCACGCCATCGGGGCGCTTATAGGTCACCAACTCCTTGTGGACCTTGCGCATGATCGGCTGCGGATCGGGGAAGTGCGTGATCGCGGTCGATTGGCCGGAGGACGTGCGCACATAATAGTTGGGCGGCTCGGTCGGACTCTCGCGCCGCGTCAGGAATTTTTCCCCATGCGCATCCAGCAACCCGTCGAAGGTCTCGTAATGAGTATCGTCACACTTGAAGAGCTGCGTGGTTTCCTTGGTGGCGAGGTTATAGCGGCTGAGGAACGGATGGTCTCCGCTGAGTGAGGGGCCATTTCCCTGAAGGAAGATGTTGTCCCCGTCCAGTACGACGACGCGCCCGCCGTTGGGAAGGGTCTTTTCCACCGGGCTGCCCGGATTGACGTACCTCGAAGGACCGCTGGTCCATAACGGCTTGGGCGCATCCTTCGGGTTGGCAAAATCGATGAGGTAAGCGGTCTGGGCGCGGGCCGCGCCGCGGCCTCCCGCGCCGCCACGGCCTCCCCCTCCGCCGGCGCCGATGATCGCCGTATGGAGGTTTTCCGTGAGCGCGAAGCCCTGCAATTGCTGATCGGCCTCGTACATGACTTGGCCCGTTCCATCGAACGGCGCCTTCATGGCCATCATCTTTTCATGGATGGGTACCGGTGCGGTGTCGGCGGCGATCGCGCCGGCCGAAGTGCCGCCGCGGCCGCGGCCACCGCGAGCGCCGCCACCGTTGCCTTCAAACCAAATCAACGTGGAGGGATCGGTGATCAGCCAACTCAGGCCGCGCGGGCCGGCGTTGATCGGATTCTCTTCATCCGCGGCAGCGTTCGCAGCGCCTGCCCCGCGGCCGGTACCACCCAGCGGTATGCTCGCCTCTTTCTTGAGCACCTTTCCGGAGCGGTCCCAGATTTCGATCTCCGTGGGAAACTGCCGGGCGGGGTACGAATACGAGAATGGTTTGTGAATGTAGGTCACGATGACGTACTTCCCATCGGGCGACATGCGCGCCGATTCGATCATCCCGGGCTTGCCGATTGGCGACGAGGCGCCAGACACGGAATCCACGACCGCGAGTTGCGCCGTGGCGTAATACTCGAACAAATCCTCATCGTGGGGATTCTGCAGCATGTCCTCAAAGGTTGGAGCGCCCTTGCCTCCGCCGAGACTTTCGGAGATGTGGGGGCCTGTCGGCACAGCGGGCGCGATGGGGGCGGGGCCGCGATTCGCGGGCACAGCGAACACCAGCAGGGATTTGCCGTCGGGCGCCCACTGCAGCGCGCCGCCGCCTCCACCCCCGCCACGGCCTCCGCCGGCTCCGCCGCGACCGCCGCCGAAGACTTCGTTCAAATGCAAGTTAGGCAGTTTGTGCGTGCGTCCGGTGGCGGCGTCGCCGACCCAGACCTCGATGCCGGTTTGCGTCGAATTCGTGAACAGGAAGCGTTTGCCGTCCGAGCTCCAGGGCCCAATCCCCAATTTCGGATTCGCAGGCAATCCGATCTTGACCTCGGTCCCTTCGGGAATCTTGCGCAGCATCAGGCTCGATTGGAACGTGGCGTTGTGCAGGCCATTCGTCTTCGGGTTAATCCGGATGCCGGCCAGACGCAACATCGGCTCGGAGAGTTCGGCGATGGGCGGATAACGAACCGGGCTTCCCTGGAGCGCATATGCATGGTTGGGACTCAGCAAAAGCGTGGGGGTGGTGGGTGAGTTGAGGATGTCCTGGACCGCTTGGGGAGGCTTTTGGTAGGTCTCGGCGCCAACGAGAAGGAAGGCGGCCGACGCGAAGATGCAGAGAATCCGGATGGGAGCGTTCATGATTAGGGGAATGGTATGCGACAGCGGAGTCCGATGTCAATTGAAGCGTCACATGCCGAAGAGGTTGGGCTGGAGCTTGGTATACCCGTGCTCGGCAGCCCATAAGTCGAGGGCGACAGCGGCGAGTTCGTCGACTTCGGGGACGGCGAGGCCGTTCTTCGTCAGGTCGATGGCCTTGAGGTAGACGCGGCAGGTGTCGCAGGCTTCGACGCGGACGTGGGGCATTTCGGCGGCGGTGTAGATGGGGAGCTTCTCTTTGTCTTCCTCGCCGCAACTGGGGCAGAGGAGGCGGCGGAATTCCCACTCAGTGAAGCAGAGCGAGCAAAGGAGGAAGCGCTTGCCGCCATCGCCTTCGGGACGGAGGACGGCGGCGACGGGCTTCTCGGCGCAGAAGGGGCAGACGGGTTGCACTCCGGGGAGAACCGCGGTCTTGCGCGCGCGGGATTCGGCGCTGGCCTGGAGGAGGACGCGGGCGAAGAAAGCGTGCATGGGGTCGGCGCTGCGGAGGAGGTCGTCCCAGGTGATGTGGGTGCGCGCGGCTTCGGCCATGGGGTCGGGGGCGGTGCGGCGGATGAGGGCGAGAAGGGCTTCGAGGTTGGCGGGAGTGGGGCCTTCGGCGACGGTGGATTGGAAGCGCGCGATCTCCTGGTAGAAGTGGAGGAGTTCGGGGAGGACGGGGGATTCGTGCGCGAGCTCTTCGGCGCGAGCGATGCGGCGCTGCCAGGTCATGCGGAAAAGCCGCCCGAAAGGCGGCTTGCCGCCAGGATTGGCTGCCCCACAGAAGACGGGCAGGCAGCCCTGGTTATTTTCGGGATGAGGCTCATTTGCCGGTGACGCGATGATACCAGAGGCGGTGGTGGGTCTTGGCCCAGGCGGGGGAGACTTCGCCGCGGATGATGGAAGTGAAGCCGCCGCGGACGACAGCGGTGCCCATGTAGACGTGGATGATGAAGGCGCCGATGGTCACCAGCGCCGACGCGACGTGGAGGAGGATGGCGGCGCTGCGGACGGCCGGCGGGAGGCGTTCGGGGAACCAGAGCGCGGCGCCGGAAATCAGCAGGACGACGCCGGCGAAAAGCATCGCCCAGAAGAAATATTTTTGGCCCAGGTTGAAGCGGTCGATGGGCGGGAGGTCCTCGTCTTCGTTGCGGACGTAGTGCTCCATCCGCGCGCCCCAGCGGCGATCGACGGCGGTGATGCGCATATCGGGCAACCACGCGCGCAGCATCCAAGCGAGGGTGGCGAGGAAAGCGAGCGCGATCCACGGGTGCCAGAAGCGGGAGACCGGTCCGCCGCCGAGCACGGTGGCGATCCAGTAGAGGCCGGGCGCGTAGAAGGCGAGGCCGGTCGCCAGGACGTACATATAGGTAAGCGCAGCGATCCAATGAACGACGCGCTCGATCAGGGTGTAGCGCAGGATGCGATCAGTCATGATCCTCCTCGTGTACGCGCTTGGGGCCGAAGCGGAGGTAGTGCAGGGTGACGCCGATCAGGCCGCCGATGATGGCGAGATTGCCGAGCCACTTCAGCGGGCCTTTCCAGAGTTTGACGGCCAGGGGCACGCGTGGATTGCGCGGCAGGCCGCCGTAGGCCTCGGGATTGGTGGCGTCGTGGAGGATGTAGATCACGCTGGTGCCGCCCACACCGGGCGGATCGTAGACGCCGGCCTTGGTGTAGCCGGAGTGCTCGCGAAGTTGCAGCGCGCGGGTTTCGGCGAGCGCGGTCATCTCTTCCTTGGAGCCGAAGTGCAGGCAGCCGGTGGGGCAGGCCTTGATGCAGGCGGGCTCGAGGCCCTGCGACACGCGGTCATTGCAGAGCGTGCACTTGAACATCTTCTTGGTTTGCGGATTGAACTTGGGGATGTTGAAGGGGCAGCCAGTGACGCAGTACTGGCAGCCGATGCAGTAATCCTGCTGGAAATCGACGATGCCGTTCTGGTATTGCACGATGGCGTTGTCGGCGGGGCAGGCGGCGAGGCAGCCGGGGTCGGCGCAATGCATGCACTGGTCCTTGCGCATCAGCCATTGCAGGGTGCCGTCTTCGTGAACGTGTTCGCGGAACTGGATCAGGTTCCAGTAATTCCACGCGGTCTCGGGCATGGTCTGGTAGGTGTTGTCGAAGACGGTCTCGCGGAAAGGCAGATCGTTCCATTCCATGCAAGCGACTTCGCAGGCCTTGCAGCCGATGCAGGTGGTGGTGTCGATGAGCTTGGCGACGCGTTCCTGGCGCTGCGTGCCGGCGCCGGGGACAGTGCCGGCGTGACCGGAGATGGCCTGGATGCGTAGGGTCGCGCGGCTCACACCTTTTCCACCTTTACGAGGAAGCCCTTGAATTCGGGCGTGTAGGCGTTGGGATCGATCGCGGCGGGAGAGAGCATGTTGGTGGGGGTGAGCGCGGTCTTGCCGGCATCCTCGGCGATGCCGCGATAGCCCCAGTGGATGGGGATGCCGATTTGATAGATCTTGCGGCCATCGATCATCATGCCCTTGATGCGGCGCGTCACCATGGCTTTGGCGATGTAGTGGCCGCGCGCGCTTGAGACCTTGACGAGCTCGCCGCCGCGCAATCCCAATTCGTCGCCGAGCTCCGCGGGAATTTCGACGAAAGGCTCGGGCACGAGTTGGACGTTCATGGGATTGTTCTTGGTCCAGTAGTGGTAGTGCTCGGTGAGGCGGAAAGTGGTGCAGACGATGTTGTAGCCTTCGGCGGGCGTGCCGAATTTGTCGGCCGTGCTCTGGAAGCGTCGCGCCACGGGGTTCTTGGACTGGCCGGGGTGCAGCGCGTTCTGGACGGGGCTTTCGACGGGCTCGTAGTGCTCGGGGAAGGGGCCGTCGGCGAAGGCGGAGAGGGGCGCGAAGATGCGGCCGACGCCTTCGGCGTTCATGATGAACGGGCCCATGTGGTCCTTGGGCGGGGAATCGATTTTGAAATCAGGGACGTCGATTCCGAGCCAGCGTTTCTGAGACTCACTCCACCAGATTTGTTTGCGCTCGGGGTCCCACGGCTTGCCTTCGGGATCGCAGGAGGCGCGGTTGTAGAGCACGCGGCGATTGGCGGGCCAGCTCCAGGCCCAGTTGGGATAAACGCCGAGGCCTCCGGGATCGTCCGTGCCGCGGCGCTGCATCATAGCGCCGGCTTCGGTCCAGGAGCCGCAGAAAATCCAGTTGCCGCTGGAGGTGGAGCCATCGTCGCGCAGCCAGCCGAAGCCCGGCAGTTGCTGACCAGCTTTGACGGTCTGGCCGAGCTTGGCGTCGGTGACGTCGGCGACGGCGCGGCCGTTGATCTCGCGCGCGATTTCGGAGAGCGAGGGATTGTGGGGGTCGGAATAGTTCCACGTCGCGTTAAGAATCGGCGCAGGGAACTTGCCACCATCTTTTTGGTAGAGCTCGCGCACGCGCAGAAAAATGCGCGCCAGAATCTCCTGATCGAGTTTGCAATCTCCGGGCGGCGGCAGCGCGGCGTTCTTCCATTGCAGCCAGCGCGCGGAATTGACGAAGGTGCCATCCTTCTCGGCGAAGCCCGCGCCGGGCAGGCGATAGACGGTGGTGGGGATGCTCTTCATCTGCTCGGCGGTGATGCCGGGAGACTTCCAGAATTCGCTGGTCTCGTCGGGATAGATCTCGCAGACCACCAGCCAGTCGGCCTTCTTGAGCGCGTCGATGTTCTTCTGCGAGTTGGGGCCGATGGCCACGCCGTTCATGCCGAAGGCGAACATGCCCTTGATGGTGCCGCGGTACATGTCGTCCCAGATTTCCGTCCAGGAGTGTTTGCGCTCCAGCTTCGGCAGGTAGTCGAAGGCCCAGTCGTTCTGCTTGGTGGCAGCATCGCCGTAGAGGGCTTTGAGCAGGGAGACGGCAAATTTCGGCGTGTTCGACCAGTAGTTCATGGACTCCCAGGCGCCGGGTTTGGCGGCCTTGGGAGTGATGCGGTCCACGTACGCCTGGAAATTCGCGTCGGCGGCGGCGGGCATTTTCAGATAGCCGGGAAGCAGGTCGAAGACGCCGGCCATGTCGGTAGCGCCCTGGATGTTTGAGTGGCCGCGTAGCGCATTGACGCCGCCGCCGGCGCGTCCGATGTTGCCGAGCAGGAGTTGGAGGATGGCGGCGGTGCGGATGATCTGCGTGCCGAAGGAGTGATGGGTCCAGCCGACCGCGTAGATGATGGTCGCGGCCTTCTTCATGTCGCCATCCTTGCGGATGGAGGTGAAGAGCTCGGCGGCCTTGAGGAATTGGGCCTTGGGAATTCCGGTGATGCGCTCCACCATTTCCGGCGTGTAGCGGGAGTAGTGGCGCTTTAGAAGTTGGAAGACGGAGCGCGGATGTTCGAGCGCGAGATCGTGCGCAGCCTCGCCGGGTTTCGATACTTCGTAGTCCCAGGTGGAGCGGTCGTAGACGGCGGTGTCGGCATCGAAGCCGGAGAAAAGGCCGTCCTCTGGGAGATGAAAGCCTTCCTTGATGAGGAAAGCGGCGTTGGTGTAGTGGAGCAGGTAGTCGTGCGCCAGGCGGCCGTTCTCGATGGCGTAATGAATCAGGCCGCCGAGGAAGGCGATGTCGGAGCCGGCGCGGATCTGCACGAAGAGATCGGCGGTGGACGCGGTGCGGGTGAAGCGCGGATCGACGACGATCATCTTGGCGTTGCGCTGGCGCTTGGCTTCGATGGGCCACTTGAAGCCGCACGGGTGGTTCTCGGCGGGATTGCCGCCCATGATCAACATCATGTCCGTGTTCTTGATGTCGATCCAGCCATTCGTCATCGCACCGCGACCAAACGTGGGCCCCAAACTGGAGACCGTGGGGCCGTGTCAAACACGGGCCTGGTTTTCCAGGCTGCAGACCCCCAGGCTGCGCATGGTCTTGACGACCAGATAGTTGAATTCGTTGGTGTCGGTGCAGCCGCCGGTCCACGCGATGCTCTCGCAGCGGTTGACCGTGCGGCCCTGCGCATCCTGCGCGATGAAGGTTTCGTCGCGGGTTTTCTTGACGCGCTGCGCGATTTCGCCGATCGCGGTGTCCCAGGAGATCGGCTCCCAATGGTCCGACCCGGGGCGGCGCACTTCGGGATGGAGGAGGCGGCGCGGATTCACGATGTCCTGCTGGAGGGAGGAGCCTTTGGGACAGAGCGTGCCGCGATTGATGGGGTGATCGGGATCGCCCTCGACGTGGACGACCTGCGGGGTTACGTTCTTGGCGTGATCGCCGAGGGTGTGGATGATGACGCCGCAGCTTACGGAACAGTACGGGCAGGTTGAGCGCGTCTCGGTGGTGCGCGAGATTTTCAGCTCGCGCATCTGGGCATAGGCAGGTGCGAGGTCGAAGCCTAGCGCCGCGATGGCTGCTCCGGTCTGGATGAATGCTCGTCGGGTTTGCATGGATCAGGTCAGGCCTTCTTGGCGATGAACCCGGCGTCCCGTTTCGGCAACTGATCGATCAGGCTTTTCGGGATGCCGAAGTTGGTCTCCAGCAGAGATACTGGATTGCCTCCCAGCCAACTGTTGAGCGAGATGGCTTCGAAGACGGGGCTGTTCCATAACAGGATGATCTCGGTTGGCTCGTCTCCGATCTGCTCGATATAGTGGCCGAAGCCCTGTTGGATGAAACCCACGTCGTTGGGTCCGAATTCATCGATGCGCGTGCGGCTGTGGGATCCGAACAGGCCGATGCGTGCCTTGCCGCGCACGAAGAACAGCCACTCATCGGCGTGCGGATGCCAGTGCAGTTCCTGGAGCGCGCCGGGCTGCAGATCCATGCGTCCGGCGGTGAGCGTGCTCTGGATAGGGAACTCTTTCGACGAAACGATGAACTCACGGCCGCCCGGAAACACGCGCGGCGGCTGCATGTCGAGGCGGTACTTGTGAGTGAATTGCGGCCATTGTCCGGCGCCATCGCGCAGGTTTTCGATGGCAGTCTTGGGCACCTTCCCAGGCCCGATGTAGACTTCCTTTTTGGGGAACTCGCCGACAGCGGACTCGGGAATGCCGAGCGTGCGCGCTACGACGCTTCTAGGCGCGGTGGCGATCCAATCGGTGATGCTGAAGGTGCCGTACTCGGAGAAGTGGCCGTTGTCGAAACCGAGGATGAAGTGGGCTTCGCCGGGGCCCATGCCTTGCAGGGCGTGGCCGTGGCCGCGCGGGAAGTACCAGGTGTCGCCGGGGCCGAAATCGGAGATCTCGCTCTGGCCGTTGGGCATGACGACGGTGGCGCGGCAGTTGCCTTCGAGCATGTAGGCCCACTCGGCGGCAAGCGCGTGCCAGTGAAGCTCGCGGATGGAGCCGGGCTTGAGCCGCATGGAGACGCCCGCGATGCTCTGCGAGATGGGGAACTCGGCGACGGTGGCTTCTTTCGCCGAGCCGCCTTCTCCCTGCCAGCCCTGGCGGCTCTCGATGTTGTACTTGAAGTTGGGGATGGGCTCGATCTTTGCTTCCTGGGGCGGTTCTTCCGGCGCAGGTTCAGCGCTGGCAGCCTTTGCGGCGGCGAAGACGAGCGACCCCGCGGCCATGGTATCGAACAGGCTTCGCCGGCTGATGCCGGGCTTTTCGTCAGACATATCTCCCCCTCGTACGTGGAGTGAAACGCGTGTAAAACCCAATCCCCATCGAGTGCTCTCGAAATCATATCAATTTCGCTGATGGGGCATCGAAACAATTCATTCGACGCGCGGCGCCCGCGCGGGGGATCCTGTAGCTGCACATGATGACCAAGGTCCGCGCAATTCTGCCCGGTGTTCTGCTGGCCGCCGCTCTGGCGTGGCTGGCGCGCTGGCTGCACAACATCCCGGCGATCAGCGCGATCAGCGCGCTCATGCTGGCGATTCTGCTGGGGATGGTGATACGCAACACGGTGGGGATGCATCCCTCGCTGCAGCCCGGGATCAAGTTTTCCATGCGGCGGCTGCTTCGGCTGGCGATCATGCTGCTCGGCTTTCAACTGAGCCTGCACCAGATCTGGCAAGTGGGCGGAGTCGGATTTCTGATTGTGGCGACGACGCTGGTGTGCACGTTCCTGTTCACGGTCTGGCTGGGAAAACTGTTGGGGGTGGACCCGAAGTTAACGGAATTGTTGGCGGCAGGCACGTCGATTTGCGGCGCCTCGGCGGTGGTGGCGACGAACACGGTCACGGACGGCACGGACGAGGACGTGGCGTATGCGATCGCGGTAGTCACGGCGCTGGGCACGGCATCGGTGGTGCTGTATCCGCTGGCGTCGGTGGCGATGGCGATGCCGGCATCGTCCTATGGGCTGTGGGCGGGATCGTCGATACACGAAGTGGCGCAGGTGATCGCGGCGGCGTTTCAGGGCGGCACGGTGAGCGCACAGTATGGGACGATCAGCAAGCTCTCGCGTGTGATGCTGCTGGCGCCGGTGGTATTCCTGTTGGGCTACCTGGCGGACCGGCGGCGCGGGAAGGGCGAGAACGGGCAGGGCAAAGTTCCCTTTCCGCTGTTCCTGGTGGGGTTCCTGGCGATGATCGGCGTGAACAGCCTCGGAGTGCTGTCGGCGGAATGGGTGGCGCGGCTGGTGTTTGTGAATCAGTTTTTGCTGGCGCTGGCGCTGGCGGCGATGGGCCTGGAGACGAGCGTTCGCAAGCTGATTGGGGAAGGGATGCGGCCGTTCCTGGTGGGCGCGGGAGCGTGGTGCTTTATTTCGGTACTGAGTCTGGGATTGATTCGCGCGCTGTACTGGTAGCAGCAACACTAGCGTATCCTCAGTAGACGTGGAACCGATACGGCTACGGGTATTCCGGATTGTCGCCGAGGAACTGAGCTTCACACGGGCGGCGGAGCGCTTGTTCTTGACGCAGCCTGCCGTCACGATGCAGATCAAGAATCTGGAAGAAGAACTGGGGCTGCGCCTGTTCGACCGCACCGGACAGCGGATTGCGCTCACGCCGGCGGGGCAGGTTCTCCACGTCTATGCGAAGCGCATCGCGGAGTTGTGCGCCGACGCGGAGCGCGATCTGGCGGCGCTGAAGGGCGAGACTCGCGGGCGGCTGGCGCTAGGCGCGTCCACGACGATCGCGCAGTATCTGCTGCCGCGGCTCGCGGGAGAGTTCCTGGCCGCGTTTCCGGCGATTCAACTTTCGATTATCAGCGGGAATACGAGCGACATTGTGGCGGCGCTTGCGACGGGGCGGATCGGGCTGGGGCTGATCGAAGGTCCGTCCGGGCGGACGGATGTGAAGTGCGAATCGTTCGTAGAGGACGAGATCGTGCTGGTGGTGCCGCCGGCGCACGAATTCGCGGCGGTGGATGCGCTGGAGTTGAGCGCACTCAAGATGGCGTCGATCATTCTGCGCGAACACGGCAGCGGGACGCGGCAGGTGGTGGAAGAGGCGCTGAAACGCGCGCGGCTGGATACGCGGAAGATGCGCATCGCGCTGGAACTGGATTCCACGGAGTCGATCAAATCGGCGATTGCGGCTGGGCTCGGAGTGGGGTTCGTGTCGCGGTGGGCCCTGGGAAAAGAGACGGCGCTCGGGCTGTTGCGCACGGTGCCGGTGAAGGGGTTGCGGATCCGGCGGCATTTTCAATTTGTGTATTTGCAAGGTCCTGCGCCGGGCGGCGTGGAGGGCGAATTTCTGCGATTCGCAGGGGCGAAGCGTGCTGACTTCGACGAGCCTTAGAAACTCACGGCGGTAGTGTTGGCGCCGCAGATGAGGATGCCGACGCGCTCTCCCGACGCGGGGAGGTAGGCGCCGGACAGCAGTGCTGCGAAGGCGGCGGCGCCTCCGGGTTCGGCGACGATGCGGAGAGTGTTCCAGAGGGCGCGTTGCGCGGCGACGATAGCATCGTCGGGGACGAGGACTACGCGGTCGACCCACTTCTGCGCAATGGGGAACATGAGTTGGCCGACGGATTTCGGAGCGAGAGAATCGGCGGCGATGCCGCTGGACTCGGTGTCGACGGGGCGTCCGGCTTCGAGGGCGCGATGCAGGGTGGGGCAGAGTTCGGGTTCGACGCCGACAATGCGCACACGGCCCTGATACCAGCCGGCGATGCCGCCGATCAGTCCTCCGCCGCCGCAGGCGACGAGCAGGGTATCGATCGCGGGCGCCTGCTCTTCGAGTTCCAGACCCACCGATCCGGCGCCGTGCAGGGTTTCGAGTTGATCGTAGGCGTGGACCTTCATTGCGCCGGATTGCGCGGCCCATTCCTCGCTGGCGATGAGGGCGTCGTTGTAGCGGTCGCCGGTGACGACGAGGTCGGCGCCGTAGGAGCGGATGCGCTCCATTTTGGCGGGCGAGGAAATCGTGGGGATGAAGATGCGCGCGGGCTTGCCGGTCTTCATGGCGGCGTAGGCGACGGCGACTCCGTGATTGCCGCCGGATGCGGCGACGACACCGGCTTCGGGCACTTTGCGCATCAGCAGATTGGAGACGGCGCCGCGCGTCTTAAAGGATCCGGTGTGCTGCAGGTGTTCCAGTTTGAACGCGAGTGGCGCGGCGGGGAGGCCGAAATCGGCGGCATCGACTTCGACCACCGGGGTGCGGCGGATGAACGGACGGATGATGGGGTAAGTGCGCGCGATTCCCGCGTGCAGCTCTGAGATTTCCATGAACTCGTATTATAGACGCGCGGGCTTGAGGTCCCCCATCAGGGTCCACAGGATGGTGGCGCAGATGAGGGGCAGGATTCCGAAGCCGAAGAAGACGGGCGTGTAAGAGTAGTGCTGCACGACGTAGCCGGTGATCAGGGTGAAGAGCATGCCGCCAAAGCCGGAGCCCATGCTGGCGATGCCGTAGACGCTGCCGACGGCAGACTTGGGGAAGACGTCGGCGGGGAAGCTGAGCATGTTGGCGAGCGAGCCGGTGTAGCCGAGCATGGCGATGGAGACGAAGGCGATCGCCATCCAGGCTTCGGGGACGAGGACGGCGGGGATCGCGGACGTCATCAGGACGGCGAAGAAAGTGACGGAGCCTTTGCGTGCGACGGTCACGGAGCAGCCGCGCTTGAGCAGGAGGCCGGAGAGCCAACCGCCGAGGATATTGCCGAAGCCGGCGACCATGAAGGGGATCCAGGCGAACTTGCCGATCTTCGCGAGGTCGAAGCCGCGGACGTTTTTCAAATACTCGGGGAACCAGAAGATGTAGAAGTACCAGACGGGGTCCATGAAGATTTTGGAGAATGTGAAGGCCCAGACGAAGCGATTGCCCAAGACCTGGCGGACCGGCATCACGACTTCCGGCGGCGCGCCCGCCAAGGCTCTCGGTGTGCGGTACATGGTGAACCAGAAGGCCAGCCAGAGCAGGCCGGCGAGTCCCACGAAGCCGAAAGCGGCCTGCCAGCCGATGTTGATAATCAGGTACGCGACGATTGGGGGCGCCAGAATGGCGCCGACGGCCGAGCCGGAATTGAAGAGTCCGGCGGCGAGAGCGCGCTCCTTTTCGGGGAACCATTCGGCGACGACCTTGACCGCGCCGGGCCAGTTGCCGGCCTCGCCGATGCCGAGCAGGAAGCGGAAGACGCCGAGGCTGAGCGTGCCGCGCGCGAAGGCATGGAGGGCGGCGGCGATGCTCCACCAGGCGACACAGAGTCCGTAGCCGATGCGCGTGCCGAGGCGATCGATCATGGGGCCGGAGAGGCCGTTCATGATGGTGTAGGCGAAGAGGAAGGCGGAGACAACGCGCGAGTAGTCCTCATTCGTCATGTGGAACTGCTCACGGAGAATGGGCGCGGCCACGGAGAGCGTCTGGCGATCCAGGTAGTTGATCACGGTCGCGAAGAAGGCGAGCGAGATCATTTTCCAGCGGAGCGGGGACGGCGCGGGCTCCGTGTACTCGTTCATCTCTTGTCGATTCACCCCAGGTCCACCCGAACTGCTTCGTGCACCAGCACGCGCGGCACGTTGACTTCGACCCATCCGCCGCGGACGGCGGGCGCGAGTTTCGTGCCGGCGCGCATCAGGGAGACGGCGCGGACGGAGCGGCCCTCGGGGATGCGCACGCGGACTTTGATGTTGTCCACCGGCAGGAACTCCTCGCGGATGCGCAGCTTTTTGGTTTTGTTTCCCGTATCGGCCACCAGGTGCAAGAGTATCGTATCGCGCGACGCCATCAATTGGGGCATGACGCCGGAACGGTACTCGACCTCGTAGGTTTTGTGGGGCGCGAGGACGGGATCGATGAAGGATGCGAGGTAGTCGCGCAGGCGTTTTATGCGCGTTTCCGAATAGATGGCTTCGAGGCCCGAGCCGATGTAGATGACGGTACCCCTGCCGAACGGGCGTTTGACGATCGCGGGGCCGAGATTGGCGCGATGGCCGCGGTCGATGGTTTCGGCGAGCACGGTTCCGCCGCCGGTGTTGGTAAAGCGGAGCACTTGCGGGTCCTGCGGGATCAGTTCGCCGGTGGAGAGCTTCAGGTACAGGTCGGGGATTTCGATGGGCTCCACGGAGGTGAACTGTGCGCCGAAGAGATCGGCGAGGCCGAAGTTGGCGCGCATCTTGCCGTGCTCGTCGGCGACGCTGGTGAGGTGCGTGGCGATGAGGACGCCGCCGGCAGTGACGTAGTCGCGCAGCATGGCGCATTGCGCGTCGCTGAGGCAGGGGACGTTGGGTACGTAGAGCAGCTTGTACTGCCCGAGCTGCGCGGGCGTCATCAGGTAATCGAGGAAGGGCTCGGCGTCGTAGCCCAGGTCTTTCATCACCTGCCACGCGCCGTGCGCGTAGTTTTCGTAGGCCTTAGAGACGTGGTGCTTGCCGGCGAACCAATCGATGGTCTGGTCGCCGACCATGACACCGGCGACGGGCCGGCCGATGGCGGCGGCGAGGATGGATTGATGCTCGCGGGAGAAATCGAAATTCTGTTTTACGTAACGGCCGCTTTCGTAAGACAGCGGGCCTTCGGGCATATAGAAGAAGCGGCTGAGGCCCCAGTAGACGACGCCGGCGCCGCCTGCCAGCGCGGTGGCGCCATCGAGCAGCACCTCCTGACTTTCCACCGGATAACTGAACCAGCCGCGGACGCGATCGTTCTTCATGTGCTCGCGGTTGTACTCGGTGTGGCTGCCGACGTAGGTCCAGATGATCTTGCCGGTGGAGTGGCCGAGCTGGAGATTGAAGAGCTTGTCCTCGGGCGTTTCGGCAGCCTCGAACATGAAGCCGTCCACTACGGGGATGGCGCGATTGCGCCACTCGCGCTTGCTCAAAAGCGACGTGTCGTTGAAGAGGGTGGGGACGTCGCGCGTGGCGCGGATCATCTCGCGAATCTCGTGCAGGAAAGCGATCACGACTTCGTTGGCCATCCACCCGGTGTACTCGACGTCGTCCGGTTTGGTGGGCACGGGTTTGCCGAAACGCTTCTGATAAGCGGCTTCGCAGTACTTGCAGTGGCAGTATTCCTTGGCGTTGTTCATGCCCTGGTAGGGGCCGTCGAAGTACATCACGTCGACGGGGTACTGGGTGAGCACTTCGCGGACCAGGGAGCGGATCACGTCACTGACCGGCGAGTTGAGGCAGCCTTCGAAGTACTTGGCGAAGCCGTAATGCTCGGTGGTCATGGGTGTGCCGTCGGCGAATTTCTTGGACCAATCGGCGTAGCGCGGATCCTTCGACGTAGCGTCCATGAACGGGTGATTGAGTGGCACGTAGGCGACGAGGCGCATGCCGTTTTTCTTGCAGAGGTCGGCGGTCTCGCGGAAGGGATCGCCCTTTAGCTCGGGGTGCACGGGGTATCCGGATTTGGTGGGGAAGTAGGCGAAGTAGGAGGCGGCGGGGTAGCGCATGGAATCGGCATTCAGCGCGGTGGCGATGCTGACTGCCTTATCGGCCTGGTAGTCCAGCGACGGATAGAAGGGCGGATTGTAGGCCTCGCAGATCAGGGTGCGGCAACTCTTCAGCCAGTCCGCGGTGGGGACTTCGCTATGCGGTTGGGCGTGGATTTGCGATGCGGCGATCGCCAATCCCGTCGATTTCAAGAGTTCCCTGCGATTCATCATGACTGACGCTCCATACAACTTTTTCGTTCTACCAGGTGGACGCCGAACAGATGGTGTTCGGGAGCCTGGTGTTCGCCGCGGCCCGCGAGGCGCAGCAGAGTTTCGACGGCCGCCTGGCCGATCTCGTACTTCGGCTGGTGAATCGTGGTGAGCGGCGGATTGACGATGGCCGAGAGTTCAACGTTGTCGAAGCCGATCACGGAGACGTCTTCCGGAATGCGGCGTCCGGCTTCCATCAGCGCGCGGATGACGCCGAAGGCCATCATGTCGCTGGCGGCGAAGATGGCGGTGACCTCGGGATGCTCCGACATCAGTTGCTGCGCGAGATCCATGCCGCCCTGGAAGTGATTCTTGCCGTGGAGGACGACGGGCGTCACCGGCTTGCGCGCTTCGCCGAGGCCGCGGACGAAGCCGCGCGCGCGCTCCGTCATGTTGCCGTGATGGCGCGGGCCAGTGAGGTGGGCGATCTTGCGATGGCCGAGCTTCCACAGGTATTCGGCGGCGAGCGCCCCGCCTGCACGGTTATCGGCGCAGATGGTGGAGAAAGCATTGCGCGGCGCGGCGCGATTGAGGAGTACGATCGGCACGCCGATTCCCGCGAGTTGCTCGGCCTGTTTCCTGTTGAGCGCCGACACGGAATTCATGAGGATTCCATCGACGCGCTTTTCCATGAGGGATTGCACGTAGCGGAGCTGTTTGTCGGGGTCGAGATCGCTGTTGCAGAGCACGAGGTCGTGGCCGGCGGCGTAGGCCGCGTCCTCGGCGCCGCGCGCGACTTCGGCGAAGAAGGGATTGCGGATGTCGCTGACCACGAGCGCGAGAGTGTGGGAGCGTCCGGTGACCAGTCCGCGGGCGACGCGATTGGGGCGGTAGTGCAGGCGCTCGGCGACAGCGAGCACGAGATCGCGCGTATCGGTATGGACCCCGTACTCCCCATTCAAGGCGCGCGAGACGGTGGAAACGTTGACTCCCGATTCGCGCGCGACGTCTTTAATTGTGATTGCCAAACGTCGATTATAGAAGGTATTGCAAACGTTTGCAGGGCTCCCTCCGAAGAGCCTAGCGAGCCGCGAGGCGCTCGCGGAGTTGTTCCAGGTAAAGGCTGGCGGGTAGCACAGGCGCGTTGGGGGAATCGAATGTGCCGGTGGGGGTCTCCCCGAGTTTGACGGGCTTGCCCGTACACCCAATGCACCAATTCATCGCGCCGGGCGGTTGCTGCACCAGAAGGAACGGCGAGCTGACGTTCCAGCCGACCGACCAGCCGATGTCCCAGCCGTGGCCGCTGCCGGCGGTATTGCGATTCGAGAAGGCAAGACCCTGCTTGCGCTCCGTGGCGCCCGGAAGCTTGGCGCTATCCACGAGCAACCCGGTGGCCCAACGCTGGTGGGGCGCGACACCGGCGTGATCGGCGGTGAAGTTGAGGACCACGTTGGGCCCCGTGACCTGCGCCTGGGTGACCACGGGCCAGGTGCCTTCGCCGGTCACGCCGCAGCGGTCGAGCAGGATCTGAGTGCCCTGAAGGGCGAAATCGGCGGGCGCGGCAGCCCCGCTATGCACCGCCGAGTGCGCGATATGCACGTTCTCGAAGGTGACGCGTTTGGAGGCGGGGCCGATGGTGATTCCGTTTTGCGTCTCCCGGATATCGATATCGCGGACCCACGCGTCTTCTACGGCGTCGATACGCAGAGCCGTATATTGCGGGCCGGTAATCGGGATGTCTGCGAAGGGTGCGGTGATGCGCAAGCTCTCCACGCCGACCTCGCGGAGACGTCCTGGGAACGTATAGCGCACGATGGTGGCGGTGGTGAACTTCGCATCCAGCGGATCGGGTAGCGGGACGTCGAGCGTGATGCGGTCGCCGGCCACGGACTTCACGACGCGATCGGTACGGATCACCGAGCCGGCCTTGATCCACGTTTGCGGCTTGCCATCGCGCACCAGGGTATCCATGCCCATGAAGTGGACCCACTCGGCGGTGACGGGCCGCTCGATGAGCACGTGGTCGCCGGGGTGGAAGGCGGCAGCGCCGGCGACGCGGAAAGTATCGGCGCCGGATGGGACGTAGGCGTCGGTGATTTTGGCGGGCTCGCCCTCGACGTGCCAGGCGCCGGCGCCGCGAATGTCGAGGAAGCGATGCGGCTTGCCGGTGAGATGGATGGTGGCGCCCTCGCCGCGCAGGACGAGGTTACTCTTCGTGATGGTCAGCGTGCCGGCGACCTCGTACTCGCCGGGGCCGAGCAGGACGCCGCCGGTGGAGGCGTCGATGGCGGCCTGGATCTGGGCAGTGTTGTCGCCCGGCAGGGGCGCGAGTTTTTTCGCGACGGCGGGTGAGGGCAGGGGCACGCCGCCGGCGCGATAGCCGGCGGAGGAGAAGTCCATGATGCGATTGCCGCGGTCGTCGGTCTTGTAGTGGAGCAGGTGGTCGGGGCCTAAATAGACCCATTCGCTTCTGGCCTGGGCGAAGAGGAGTGGGGCGGCGAGGATGATGGCGAGGAACTTCATGCAGCGATTGTAGCGGGTGGACGGGCCTGGAGCCTGTCTTACAGGTGCGACGCGATTTCGGCGGCGAGGCGGGCGTTGTTTTGGGCGAGGGCCATATTGGTGCGCAGACTGCGGCCACCGGTGATTTCGACGATGCGGGCCAGGATGTACGGGGTCACGGCTTTGCCTTTGATGCCGTACCGATCGGCTTCGCTAACAGCAGTGTCGATGTAGGAGCGCATCTCCTGGAAGGGGATCTCGTCGGCTTGCGGCACGGGATTACAAATGACGGCGCCGCCGCCGGGAGTGATCTCCCATTTGACTTCGAGGAAATGCGCGATCTCGGCCGGAGTATCGAGGCGGAGCGGCGACTTCAGGCCGCTGGTGCGGCTCCAGAACGCGGGGAATTCGTCGGTCTCGTAGCCGATGACGGGGACGCCGCGGGTTTCCAGGTACTCGAGCGTTTTGGGCAAGTCGAGAATCGCCTTGGCGCCGGCGCAGACCACGGCGACTTGCGTGCGCGCCAGTTCTTCGAGGTCGGCGGAGATATCGAAGCTGGTTTCCGCGCCGCGGTGGACGCCGCCGATGCCGCCGGTGGCGAAGACCTTGATTCCGGCCAGGTGCGCGGCGATCATGGTGGCGGCGACCGTGGTGGAGCCGATTTTCTTGGCGGCGAGCGCGTATGCCAGATCGTTCCGGCTGAGCTTGAGGACGTTCTTCGCGCTTGCCAGCCACTCCAGTTCCGGGTCGGAGAGGCCCACGCAGATCACACCTCCGATGACCGCGATGGTGGCCGGGACCGCACCGCCGTTGCGCACCTGGCTTTCCAGCGAGCGCGCCGTTGCCAGATTCTCCGGATAGGGCATGCCGTGAGTGATGATGGTGCTTTCGAGCGCCACCACCGGCCGCTTGCCCTGCAGCGCACGGCGAACTTCGGGATCAATCTTCAGATGCATAGAGCAGGTCACGCGCAGCGACCAGGTCCGGGGTCAGATGCGCGGCCGTGGTCGATCCCGATTCTACCGTGATTGCGGCGGCGGCCAAACCCAATCGAACGGCGCGGAAGAAACCGGGCACGCCGCCGGTGATCCCGAACAGAGTGCCGGCGATCAGCGCGTCGCCGGCACCGGTGACGTCACGCACGAGAGCGGGACGCGCCGGCATGACGCGCACCTCGCCGTTAAGCCACGCGGCAACACCGGCGGCTCCGGCGGTGACCACGCCCGCCAGGACGCGCTGCGATAGGGCGCGCGCGGCAGTTTCGGCATCGGGGAACGCGTCAACGCCGAGGATGGAGGCGGCTTGCGCGATATTCAGGAAGAGCGGTGACACGGTTTCCAGAATGCCTGTCAACCTACGTGACTTGACGACCGATACGGCGTCGGCAGCGAGCGCGAGATGGGACGAGGCGCGCGCGAGCCAGCCCAGTGTCTCCGCCGGCAAGTTGGCATCGACGAACCAGAGTTCGCATTCGAGCAATCGCGGCAGGGCGGGCTGCAGAATCGCGGGCGTAATCTCGTCATAGATCGCCATGTCGGCGAGCCCGAGTACCAACTCCCCGTTCGGCTCCAAAATCGCGGTGTAGGACGCGGTGGGGCGGGCGGAGACGCCGATTTGCGACTTGCCGATGCCGAGCGAGTCAAGCCGGCTGAGCACTGCGCGGCCGCTTTCGTCATCGCCGACACGGGAGACCATGAGCACGTCGCGGCCGAGACGCGAGAGATTCTCGGCGACGTTTCTGGCGACGCCGCCGAAATCGCTGGTCACCGTTCCCGGATTGGAAGTGCCGGGGATCAGCGGTGCGGCGAGCACGCCATGGCGATCGATGTGGGCGCCGCCGATGCAGGCGATCTTCACGGTTACTCGTCCGGTTTTTTCCGGATCGAATGGTTGTTTTCCGGCTGTCATTCGATCGTCGTCGTGAATTTACTTCCATCTTGCACAATATCTCAACTGGAGAGTTCATGGCATCTCGCACGTATCCGCTTGCCGGCGAATCCGTTCTTGCGCGTATTGTGTTTCCGCAACCGATTACTGCTGGGATCTGGTGGGGGCTGGCCATGTGGTCGGCTTATGCGATTGTCGAGTATACGCTGCTATCCGCGCTGGTTCTGTTTCGCTGGCCTCTGGCGATCTTCACGCCCGAACACTGGCGCCTGAACTCCCTGCTCCTGGATTGCTATTGGTTTCTCGGAATAATGGGAGGGGCCGCGGCCGGATCCCTTGTGAATTGGGCAGCGGGCGGCGGCAACATTGGAAAGCGAAGGCTGGAAACCAGCCGTCTGCCGGCCACGCTCAGCTTGCTCGTTGCGGTCCAGATTAATCTCGGTCTTGCCGTCCCGACGCACCGGTTCACCATTCTGACTCTCGCCATCGCGATGATACTCACCGCGGCTATTCTTTGGGGGCTCCGGCATCCGGATTCGCCGCTAGTGGACCTGGTGGAGTTTCATCCCTTTCTGCTGGCGTTCGTGCTGATCGGTCCCACGTGGATGGGGACCGAGGCGATGGAGAATTATGGGCCGTGGACCAGGGTAGTTGCGGTGGGACTTTCGCTTGCGGCAGCCTTCAGCGGGAACTGGTTCCTGCGGCGGCGGCCGCAGTGGTCCGCGGGGCGTCACTTTCTGGTCGGCGTAGCGCTCATGACGCTGGTGGTGTTGACATGCTCTTTCCGGAGCGGTGGGCGCAAATTTGTCGACTCCATACAACCGCCGGCGGCAACCAATCCGGGCCGGCCTCCGGTCGTGCTGGTGGTGTTCGACACGACGCGGGCCGATCACACCTCCGTCTACGGCTATTCGCGCAAGACGACGCCATACCTTGCCGAATTCGCGGCCTCCGCCACGGTGTTCCCGAATGCGATGGCCGCCGCCGATTGGAGCCTTCCGACGCACGCTTCGATGTTCACCGGAGTATATCCGAGCTGGCACGGAGCGCAATCCTACGTTAAGTCCGGAAAGCCGAAACCTTTGGACGGCCGATACCCCACTCTGGCGGGAATACTATCCGCGCATGGGTATTTCACGACGGCGGTTGTAGCCAACAGCGCTGTGGTGACACCCACGTGGGGATTGGCGCGCGGGTTCGACCGGTACTCGGTGCATACCGTGGTAGAGACAACGTCGTCGGGCCGGCCCTTTCAACTGCGTCACGGCGTGCGCGCCCTTCTGGAGATGGTCATGCCGACCACGGATTTCGAGCCGCGCTACTTGCGAGCGCAGGAAATCAACGGAGAGATCTTTCGCGTGGCAGCGCAGCCGGCGATCCGCGGCCGATCCATGTTCCTCTTCGTGAATTACATGGACGCGCACTGGCCATACCTGGCTCCGTCCTCATTCGATGACGCCTTCCTCAACGGCGAGCCCGAAGTGGGTCTGGCGCGATTGCTCGCGCTGAAGCGGATGCAGGCGAAGCGACAGCCGATTCTCAACGAGGACCGGCAGCGTTTGATGGCGCAGTACGATGGCGGCATTGCGTACCAGGATTATGCCTTCCATGAGCTCTTGAACGGACTAAAGAGCATGGGGCTGTACGAAGGCGCCATGATCATCGTGGCGGGCGACCATGGCGAAGATTTCGCGGAGCATGGCACGTGGGGGCATGGCAATTCCGTCCGCGGAAGCCAGGTCAACGTGCCCCTGGTGATCAAGTATCCGGGGCAGACAGCGGCGTCGGTCGTAACCGCGCCGGTCTCCCAAGTGGACTTGCTGCCGACTATCCTCGATACTCTCGGGTATCCGACGCCGCAGTACGCTCAAGGGCGCAGTCTGCGGCGGCCGGAGGGGCTTGCGGACCGGCAGCTTCTGTCGGAGGCCGCGAGCGGCCGTGCGCTTCGTTGGGGATCGATGAAGCTGATCGTCTCCTCGGACGGGAGACGAGAGTTATTCGACGTCAGCCGCGATCCGGGTGAGGCCCGGAATCTGTACGCCCACGATGACGCGGTCTCACAGAAGCTGGTCTCGGCATTTGAACAATGGACTCGAAAGATGCCGCGGGGTAGCGGCGCAGGACCGTCCGTGGCCGACGCCGACGAACTGCGCCGCCTGAAATCGCTGGGATATGTGCAGTAGCGGCTACTCGACCGGTTTTTCCTGGACGGGACCGAACTTCTTCAGCAGGTCGCGGATCTTATCGCCATCGCCGACGGCGACGATCTGGACGTTGTCATAGGGCACGTACTTCTTGGCCACGCGCATGACGTCGGCAGCGGTGATCGCCATGATCTTCTCCGCGTAGGTGTCCCAATAGTCCTCGGGAAGTCCGAATTCGCGCTGCTGCATCCAACGCTGGAGCACTTGCGCGGGATTCTCCAGGCCGAGCGCGAAACTGGCGACCAGGGTGCGCTTGGCGCCCTCGAGCTCCTCCTTCGGCACGGCGACGTCGCGGATTTCCGCGAATTCCTTGAGCAGATCGGTGAGAGCGGGCTCGGTGACTTCGGTGCGGACGCTCATGGAAGAGCTGAAGTGCTGCATGTAACGGGTGGCGGTGAAGCTCGAACTGACGCCGTAGGTGTAGCCCTTCTCTTCGCGGATGATGCGGAAGAGGCGCGCGGCGGGTCCGGAGCCGAGCACCTGATTCATCACCAGGCAGGCAATGTAATCGGGATTGGTGCGTTCGATGGCGCGGTTGGCGAGCGTGATGCTGGTCTGCACGGAGGCGGGGCGCGAGATCAGGTAGACCTTCTTTTCGGCGATCGGCGCGGCCATGGGCAGCGTGATTTTTTCGACCGGGCCGCCCTTCCACCCCGACAGGGCTTTCTCCAATTTCGCCACTGCGTCCTTGGCCGTGATGTCGCCGGAGATGCCGGCCAGTTCGCCAGAGGGCACGTAATACTTTTTGTAGTGCTCGATCAGGCTTTCGCGGGTCAGCTTGTTGAGCGATTCCAGGGTGAGCCGGGTGAACTGGCGCGCGTCA
>Ga0207071_1038_pt1 | contig 22658 bp, 14 predicted proteins | sample Alteio_BWMinHeat_67_FD_153531 | JGI IMG/M metagenome (GOLD analysis project Ga0207071, IMG submission 153531) | Enriched cells from forest soil in Barre Woods Harvard Forest LTER site, Petersham, Massachusetts, United States -... | ecosystem: Environmental > Terrestrial > Soil > Temperate forest >...
TGGTAGAGTTCGCCGAGGCCGCCGCAGCCGCGGGGCCAGGCAGCGTCGCAGGATTGGCGGAAGAGCGCGGCGGCGCGGGGGAGATTGCGGGCGGCGTATTGGAGCGAGGCGAGGATGAAGCAGGATTCGCCATCGCCGCGATCGCAGGGTTGTTGGAAGACGGCGTCGCCATTCTTCTTGAGTAGGGCTACGAGACTGGCGCACGAATTGGGGACTTTGAGATCGCAGGCGCGAGCGAGATCCTTGCCGGCTTCGGCGCCGTCGAGGACGAGGCCTAGCTGGTAGCAGGCGGGGCCGGAACCGTGGCGGCAGGCGACGTCGGTGGTGCGGACCCAGGTCTGGCAGGCGCCGGGGTGTCCTTCTTCACAGGCGCGGCTCCAGAATTCGGGGCGCGACCCGGGATGGCGTCCCCCCACCAGGCCGGCGGACCACATGCCCGCGAAGAGCGCAATCCAGATGGCCATGTGGACGGGATTCAGGGCGGCGAATCGCACGTGGGGCAAGCGCGATTCGATGGCGGCGCCGGCGCGGTCGAGGAGCGGGACCATGAGGTTCATGGGCGGGACGCAAAGGAGCTTGTCGTAGAACGTGGGCAGGCCGAGGCGGCCGAGGACATCGTAGAGGGCGAAGACGGCGATGCCGTAGAGGGCGCCGAACAGGAGCTTGCCGACGTTGCGGCGCGGGGATGTGGCGGGGTCGGTGACGAGCAGGTGGAGTCCGAGGAAGACGGCGATGGGGATGGTGGAATCGACGAAGTAATAGACGCCGGTGGCGGCGGTGTAGGCCAGGTTAAGGGCAAGCAGCGCGGCGGCGGCGGAGAGGGTCACGAGGGTGACGGAGAACAGGGACTGCACGACCATGCCAGTGGCGAAGATCCAGAGATAGATGTACGGAGGGCGTCCGAGACTGACGGCAACTTCCTCGCCCCAGGAGATGTGGGTGCTGTTGGTGGCGAGGAGTCCGACGGAGAAGATGGCGAGGGCGATGGCGGAGGGGTTGAAGATGTGGCAGCGGCGGCCGTCGCGCTGCCAGGTGATGAAGTGCTTGCAGAGCGCGGCGGTGGCGATCATGAGGAACTGGAGATAGAACCAATCGTCGCGGAACCAGAGGAAAAGGTTGGTGCTGAGGACGATGGGGACGGGGCCGAGGCCGAGGATCCAGTAATCGGAGCGCCACCAGGAGAGGAGCATGTCGAGCGCGTAGAGGAAGGCGATCTGCGCGACGATGAGCGGGGCGTAGTGATAGACCTCGCGCCAGTACCATCCCCAATAGAGGTAGATGCTGGTGTGCATCGCGAGTTGGACGTAGTGGACGGGGCGCGGCTTGAATTCGTAACGCAGCACGCGGCCAGCGCGCGTGGCGCGGCGGCGGACGGCGAACCAGAGGACGAGGAGCGCAGCGACGGCTGCCCAGACGGAGGCGGCGAGACGCGGGTTTTCGCGGACCCAGGGAGTCCAGGCAAAGGCCGCGAGGACGGCGGTGGCCAGCAGCGGCAGCGCCAGGGCCATCAGAAGGTGAAGCGCAGCGAGCCCTGCATGATGCGCGGGGCGCGCGTGGAGGTTACCTGGCCGAAGAGCGAGTTGGTCTGCGCGCCGGTATTCAGGTCGTACTTCGGCGAAACGTTGATGCCGGAGTACTGCGTGTGGTTGAAGGCGTTGTAGGCTTCCCAGCGCAACGTGAAGTAGCGTTTCTCACTCATGACGGGGAAGCGCTTGGAGAGCGATAGGTCGGTGTTGTTGACGCCGGGATTGCGGACGCTATTCTTGGCGGCGTTGCCGGGGTCGCCCTTGCCGGGCGCGGCGAACGCGGCGGTGTTAAACCATTGGTAGAAGGTGGAACCGGTGGAGTTCGGATTGCCGACCACGTTGAGGCGCTGTCCATCGCCGCCGCCGGTGAGGTCGGTGCCCTGGACGGTGCTGAGCCCGATGGTGGCGGGAGTGCCGCTGACCCACTGCGAAATTCCGGCGAGCGTCCAATCGTCGAAGACCCACTTGACGAGCTTGTTGCCGTTGACCATGCGGCTGGCGCGCGGCAGGTTGTAACTGAGATTGAGGACGGCGTTGTGGGTCTGATCGGAGCCATCGAAGCCATAACTCCAGACACGGAGCGGACGATAGATGGGGATGCCGGTGTAATCCATGAACTTGGAGAAGGTGTAACTGAACCCGAACTGCAGGCCGTTGGAGAAGCGGCGGTTGATGCTGAGCAGCAGGGCGTGGTAGTTGGAATTATAGGCGTTGTCGGTCCAGGCGACATTGTTGTAGCCGGGGTAGGGGCGGAAGAAGTTGTCGGTCACGCCGCCGGTGTACTGCGGCAGGAAATGGGTGCCGTAGGGGACGGTGTTGATTTGCAGGGTCTGCGGGATGTGCTGGCCGAGAACACCAGCGTAGGAGACGTCGAGCAGGATGGAGTGGCCCATGTCCTGTTGAACGCCGATGGTGATGTTGTAGTTGTCGGCAGTCTTGTTGTTGATGTTGAAGCCCTGGCTGTTGCTGGGCGAGAGCACACCGCTAGTCTGGAGGAAGGTGCGCATGTCGCCATAGTAAGTGATCGGGGTGAGGATGGCGGGCGGATTGTTCACCATGTTACTCCACTTACTCAGGCGCGGATTGTACAAGATGGCGGCGCCGCCGCGGACGGCGGTCTTGCCGTTGCCGAACACGTCGAGGGCGAAACCGAGGCGCGGTCCCCAGAGGACGCCGGGCTGATTCACGAAGCCGGTGGGGACGTTCTTGTCGCCGGAAGTAACGCCGCCGGGCGCGGGGTTGCCGACACCGGGGACGAAGAGTCCGACATAGGCCGCGGGCAGGAGCGAGCCGGTCAGCGGATTCTGCGCGTACTTCACGCCGCCCTGCGTTACCGGGACGTAAAGCGGCGGGGACTGGCCGGGGACGTAGAGACTCCGCATGAAGACGGATTGCTGGCCGGGATTGTTGGGGTACATTTCACCGGCCCACGTCCAGCGAATGCCGTAGTCGAGGGTGAGGCGGCGGCTGACTTTCCAGGTGTCCTGCGCGAACCACTCGACCAGGCTCTGGCGCATATTGGCGCCGTAGCGGATGTTGGATTCGGTATAGCTATTGAAGACGCCGAGCGCGGCGTTGGCGAAGGCGTAGTTGGCATCCAGCGGATTCAGGGTGTTCTTGCCGAAGTCGAAGGTGCCGGAGAAAATGCTCTGCTCGCCTTCGTACTCACGAATGCGGTAGATATCGAAACCGACTTTGATGTTGTGTGGGCCGCGAGTTATGGCGACGCTGTCGCTGAAATTGAAGGTGAAGTCGGTGCCGCCGGTCAGCAGGCGGTTGTCGTAGCTCACGTTGGGAGCGCTGGGAACGCCGCCGAAGGAGAAGCGCGGGATGAAGCCCGAGGCGTTGGCGTTCGGATACCACTGGCCCAGGTTATAGCCTATGGCAGAGCGCAGCACCTTGTTGATTTCATTGGGGCCGTAGGGAAACCAAGCTTCGCGGTTGTGGCGCACGCCGGTGTTGACTTCCATGATCACGGTCGGGCTGAAGATGTGGGTGTCGCCGGTGGCCAGGCCGTCCTCGGTGAAGCAGTAACACTGGGCAAAGAACCCGACCGGGCTGGCGCCGCCCGCCACTGCGTAGCCCTCCTGTTGCGCGATCCACGTTTTGCCGCGGACGAAGAAACGATCCTTCTCGGAAGGTACGAAGTCCAGCCGGAGTAACTGGCTGCGCTTTGGATCTTTCTGGACTTCCTGGATCTGATAGTTGTAGTTACCGCCGCTGATGGTCCGGTTGAAGAAGTTGGGTTGGGGAAGAATGTTCATCAGCGCTTGCCCGTTGGGATTCAGACGGCTCTTGGGAATCACGTTGCCGGGGAATTGCGCGCCGGCGAGCGTATCGGTGATGGGGATCACCTTTCCGTTGACGTCGAGGGTCTGCGAGAAATCGCCCTGGCGCTCCAGGGCGGTAGGCATGGTGTAGGAGTTCAGCGAACCGGGAGTGGAAATGAGCGCCTGCTCGACGTTGTAGAAGGCGAACATTTTGGTGCGGCTGACGTTCCAGTGTCCGGGGATGTAGATGGGGCCGCCGAGGCTGCCGCCGAAGGTATTGTAGCGATAGCGAGGGCGCTTGACGCTGTTGCGGTTGTTGAAGAAGTCGGTGGCGTTGAGGGCGTCGTTGCGGATGTATTCGTAGGCGCTGCCGTGGATCTCCTTGCCGCCGCCGCGGGTGACGACCTGCACGATGGGGCCGCCGTTGCCGGCGTACTCGGCCTGATAACTGTTCAAGAGCACTTTGACTTCACCAATTGCGTCAAGGGTGGTAACGCTGGAGAAGATATTGGGAGTGCCTTGATCGTTGCTCACTACGCCATCGACGGCGAGGATGTTGGTGCCGGAGAAGGAGCCCGCGATGTTGGGCGTCCCGGTGCCATAGCTGCCGCCGGTGGAATCCTGATCGGCCTGGTATTGGACGCCGGGAATGGTGCGCAGCAGGGAGACTACCTCGCGGCCGCGCGCGGTGAGGTTCTGGAGCTGCGTGGTGGTGAGGGAGGCCGAGTGTTCGGAGCTATCGGTCTGCACCTGCGCGGCCTGCGCGTTGACGCTGATGGTCTCGGTGACGTCGCCGACCTGGAGCATGACGTTGCCGATGGCGACGCGTTCGTTGGCGCCGACTACGATGCTTTTGCGCGCGTAGGTCTTGAAGCCCTTCTCTTCGACGCGAAGGTTGTAGGTGTCGGGCTGCACAGCTACAAGTGTGAATACTCCGAGCTCGTTGGCTACGCCGGTCCGGGATTCGGAAGTGCTGACGCTGGTCAGCAGCACTTTGGCGTTGGCAATAGCTTGGCCGGATGGGTCGACGACATTGCCGGTAATGCTTCCGGTAACTGTCATCTGGGCGGGCAGGATCAAGCAGAAAACAAGCGCGACAACAAGGCACACGGTCTTCTTCAGCACGGAAGTTCACCTCGCGAGTTGTTGGTTCCCCTCTTTACGGACACCTTCCCCTGGAAGGCGATATCGGAACTATATACTCGGAGGGAGGTCGTGTCAAGGGGAGTCGGCGAGAATCATTAGCGTTAAATATGGTGGGCTGGGTGGATGGCAGAATGATGCCGCGGAGTTGCGAGGTGTCCTGGCACTCCGGGAAAAAGCCGGCCTGCGGCGCCCCACAATTTTGCCTCACGCTTCTTTGAACCGTTAGCAGGGTGGACAGGCCGGGAGGACTGTCCTACGGTTAGAAGCCGAAGCGGAGTTGGATGTCTAACTTGCGGTTATAAGTGCCGCCGCCGGGGGACATGGTGATGAAGCCTCCGGCGAGGCTGCGGTATTGGCCGAAGAAGGGCGATCCCAGGTCGCCGCTCGGGGCGGCGTAGTTTACGTGGTTCAGAATGTTGGACGCATTGAGTCCGAGGGTGATGGTATAGCGGCGACTGGGAGCCTGGTTTGCTGAGGCGGCACCCATCATTCCGGGGGGAGGGGTCGTCATGACGGCGCCGGGAGGGGGACCGCCGCCGCCGCGCATTCCACCGCCGCCCATGCCGCCGCCTGGGGGGCCGCCGCCCATCATCATGCCGCCCATTCCGGAGGGCGCCTCGCCCTTGCCGCCGATGGTCCAAGTGCGATTCACGCGCAGGTTCATGTTGAAGGCCGCGGGGCCGCGAGCGTAGTTGCGGGAGATCGCGGTACCGGGCGCGGGGTTCAGGTTGAAGCAGCCGAAGGCTGGCGTGAAGTAGTAGTCGCGGCCGACGCACTGGGTGGCGCCGAGCGCGACAAGCGAGGGACGCTCGGCGGTGATGCTGTCGCCGTTGGTGTCGCGGCCGGTGGTGATGTTGTAGGGCGCGCCGCTGGAGGCGGTGATGAAGGGGCTCACGGAAATCTTCAGGGGCAGCGGCAGGCTGGTGCCGATCACCATGCGGTGGCGGACATCCGCGAAGGACGAGGGTCCCCATTCCGCGCGCAGGTTGTACGGGTCGGCGGCCTGGCCTTCGGAATCGGTGCGGCCGTAGGAGAGCGAATAGAATCCGAAGACGAAGAGTTTTTTGTAATTGACGCTGGGCGTGACCTGGAGTTGGTTGGTTCGCGAGAAGCCGGTGGTCTCGGTGAGGTTGCGAAGCTCGGAATCGCCGTAGGGGAAGAGTCCGGCGATGGGCGCGTTGATATCGCGCGAGCGCGAGAGGTGCACGCCGCGGCCGTTCAGGTACACGGCGCTCAGGCGCACGAATTTGTTGACCTGGCGATCGAGGCCGACGCTGGTCTGGTAAGTGCGCGGGGCCTGCAGCGCGCTGTCCTTGAATTGCAGGCTCTGCGGCTGCTTGCCGGCGGCGAGTGAGGCGAGCGACGGAATCGCGGGATAGAATGCAGGCGCCATCAGGAAGTAGGATTGCTGCGTGACGCCGTCGTAGCGCAACGCGTTGAGCGTGACGTTGTCGCTGATGCGATCGAAAAAGATGCCGAAGCCGCCGCGGAGGACGGTCTTAGCTGCCTGCGTTCCCTTGGCGTCGAGGCCCCAGGCGAAGCTGATGCGCGGCGAGAAATCCTTGTGGTCGCCGATGTTGTTCTGGGTTTCGTAGCGCAGGCCGTAGCTGAAGGTGAGGTTGGGCCGCGCGCGCCAATCGTCATTGACGAATAGGCCGGCGTCGAACTGGCTGACGGAGGTGGTGGGGGTGCCGGCGCTGAGGCTGAATTGCGACGCGCCGCCGCCGAGCAGTCGGATCTGCGCGTCGGTCATGCCGGCCTTCTGGAAGATCAGGGTGCGGCTGTAGACTTCGAGCGCGCTGAGTTGTAGCGACGTGCCGGCGATGGGCTGATTGTTGGCATCGAGCGCGGGGCCGGAGCCGGCGAGGAAGGTGTAGCTGCCGCCGAAATTGTTGACGCTAGTGGAATCGAGGTAGGTTTCACGCAGGCGTCCGCCCCATTTGATGGTGTGGGTTTTGCGCGTCCAGGTGGAGATGTTCGAGTACTCGAGGTTGTTCTGACCGGTGCCGGAGTTGCCGACCTGCGCGCCGCCGCCACTGAAAGCGCCGGCCACAGTGATCGCGGGGACGGTGTTGTCGCCGAGGCTCTGCGCGTTGGACTGCATGAACTGGAAGCGCGATTCGTTGATGAAGCGCGGGCTGACCACGGCGGTCTCGGTAAGCTGCAGCGTCTTTTCGGTGTTGCGCTGGTCGTAGGCTTTGGAGGCGAGGTTGAAATTGCCGATGCCCTGTTTGTCGAAGCTCATGCGGTTGTACTGGAAACGCGCTACCAGGGTGTTGTTGGCGTTGATTGCGTAGTCCAGGCGCGGGCTGATGCCCATGTTGGTTTGCGGCGTGAGGATGGATTGATTGACGCTGACGGGATTGAAATTCGAATCGAGCGTAGTGGCGAGGATGAAGGCGTTTTCCTGCGTGGAGCGGCGCTGCGCGTCGAGTCCGAAGCTGGCTTTGCCCTTCTTGAGCGGGCCGGTGAGGTTGACGCCGAACATGTCCTGGCGGTACTGCGGGCGCTTGGCGGAGGTGAGCAGCGGATTGCGCGAGTTGAGCGCTTCCTTGTTGTACTGGCCGAAGAAATTGCCGTGGATCAGGTCCGTGCCGGGCTTGGTAAAGATCTCGATGCGGCCGAAACCGGGGCGCTCGTATTCGGGCGAGAAGGGATTGGAATTGATGCGGACTTCGCGGATCGAGGATTTGTTGGGAAGGTTGCCGCCAGTGAAGCCATCGATATAGATTTGTCCGCCGTTGGGTCCGGCGCCGGGGCCCGCCATGGCCTGGAGCTGCTGGGAGAGCTCGTCGGGGTCGTCTGAGAGGGCGGTCAGCTCTTTTTCGCCGAGGACAAGTGCGCTGCCGTTGGCAGTGGGGTCGGCGGAGACTTTGTTGGCCTCGTCGTCGACGTTGAGGACCTGGGTGTCGGACTGAATCACGAGTTGCGCATCGAGCACCATCGGGGCGGTGATTTCGAAGTTCTGTTTCTGGCTGACGGTGAAGCCCTTGGCAATGACGCGCACCGTGTATTTGCCGGAGCGGAGGTTGGCGAAGTTATAGAGGCCGTCGACGCCGGTGGTCTGTCGCTGTTCGCCGCCGGGTCCGCGCAGTTGGACGAGCGCACCGGGCACGAGCGCGCCGGAGGGGTCGGTCACGGTGCCGCGGAGGGCGGGTGCGGGCGCAGTTTGCGCAATTCCGGCGGGGGCCAGAAGGCACAGGCAGAGCAAGAGTGCACAGAGAGAGTAAATGGTTTTCATAGTGGTATCGAGTTGTCGGTTTGAATTCTGACTACGGGATGATTCCGCCGAGGCCCATGCCGCCGAGGGCGTCCATGCCTCCACCGCCCATCATTCCTCCCATGCCACCGCCGCCCATCCCGCCGGAGCGTCCGCCGCCGGATTGCGCGGCGACCATCTGGAGAAGTAAGTCGGCGTTTGCGAGCATCATGATCGCGGTGACGGCGTCGTTCTTCGCGCCCTTGGTGCTGGAGACGACGATCATCTCGCCTGGTTTGAGGTCTTCGAGCTTGGCTTGCGGCAAGCGGTCCAGCATGGCGTTGATGTCCATGCCGCCCATGCCGCCGCGGCCGGGCATTGCGCCGCCGCGAGCCATGCCGGCGGGAGACGCGCCGGCGGCCGGAGACGCGCCGGCGGCCGGAGCCGCGCCGCGACCCATCATGCCGCCCATGCCGCCCATCATCGCTGCCATGTCGGGCATCCTTTTCATTTGGGAATCGGCGGTGAACCTGATGGTCAGGGGCTTGTTGTTGGCCAGGTCTTTCACGGTGACTTCGCGAGTCTCGGGATTGATCGCGACGATCGCGCCGGCTTTGGTGACGAAGGTCCCGAAGACGACGTCTTCGGCGGTGACCTTCAAGCCGTCCTCGCTCTTGATGCCGCGGGCGCGCACCTGATCGCCGGCGGAGATTTCGGCGATCCTGCTGATTTTGGCGTCGGCAAACTTCACGGAGTCAGGCGCGTACCGTTTGAAGGACGTCTTGTCGGTGACGGTCACCACGGCCTGCTGTTCGCCAGCCATCGTGCGGATCTTCAACGTGATTTCGCTACCGCTTTTCGAAGCGACGACACCCGATACGCCACGCTTCGTCCAGTCCTGTTTGTCTGCGGCATTGCGCTTTTCGATATCGGTGGCGGACATCACGAGGATGCGGCGCAGGTTGTTGGTGCCGGCTTCGATGGTGGCAAGCACTCGATCGCCCAGGGCTACTTCGGTGACCTTGATGGGCTGCGCCTGCTTGAGGTCGGTGACGCCGGGAGCGACTCGCTGGGCCATGGTGTCGGCGGTGACTTTGAATGCAACCGGAGAACCGGCATCGGGTTTGATTTCGATTTCCGCGGTATCGGCCTTGAAGGCGCTGACTGTCCCAACCATGCTTTTTACGGGGCTTTGCGCATGCGTCGCCGTGCTCCAGAAGATGAATGCGGCGATTAGAAACTGTTTCATCTTACTCAGTAGACCTCGAACGACTGGAGAAGCATCCTTAAGTTTTGTAAAAGGGCCCGTCAACACAGGGCTGAGTGCGCTACAACTAATGCAGGCAATGTCAACGAATACCATCCTACTGGTAGAAGACGATACCGAGCTGACTTCGTTAATGATCGACTACTTCGCGCAACACGGCTTCGCCGTGGAGGCCGCGCACGATGGGCGGACCGGACTGGCGCGCGCGCTGGAAGCCGCGTTCGACCTGATCATTCTGGATGTGATGCTCCCGGTGCTGGATGGGTTTGAAGTGCTCCGGCAGCTTCGCAAGCGCAGCAGCACGCCGGTGATCATGTTGACGGCGCGTATCAGCCAGGTGGACCGGGTGGCGGGGCTCAACGCAGGCGCCGACGATTATCTGCCGAAGCCGTTCGGACCGGAGGAATTGCTGGCGCGCATCCGCGCGGTGCTGCGCCGCGCGGGGCACACCGACGCGGCGCCGCCGCAGACGGTGGAATCGGCGGGCATCCGGCTGGACCCGGCGACGCGCCAGGTGTGGAGCGTGGGCGAGGTGGTCGACATCACTTCGATCGAGTTCGACATTCTCGAAATCCTGGTGCGTTCGGCGGGGCGGACGGTGACGCGCGACGAACTTACGGCGGTGCTCTACCAGCGGCGGGCGACGCCGTACGAACGCTCGCTCGATGTCCACATCAGCCATCTGCGGAAAAAGCTGGAGCGCGACGATCGCTCGCTGATTCGCACGATTCGCGGGGTGGGCTACCAGTTCATGGCGGGCGAGCGATGAAGGTCTACGCCAAGATTCTGCTGTGGTGCTTGGGCACGCTGCTGCTCTCGCTAGTCGCGTTCATGGGCGTTTCTTACGTTTCGATGCGCAACGTGGACCATGGCGGCGTGGTACCGCGATTGAATGCGCTGCTGATGGATCAGGCGATCGGCGCGTACGAGAGTCACGGGAAGCCGGCGCTGAAGGCCGAACTGGAGCGCATCGGACGCTATCTTCCGGGGCAGCATTACCTGACCGATGCCGGTGGAACCGATCTGGTTACGGGAATCGACCGGTCACAGATTCTCGCCACGGCGCGGCCGGACAACGGACCGCCGAAGCGCTTCGAGCGGCGGCACGTGGTGTTCTACCCGTCGCCGGATGGCAGGTACCGTTTCATCGTCGTCTTCGAGAGCACCTTCGATCCGTCACAGTATTATCCGTACTATTTTCTGATTCTGCTGGCGATTGCGCTGCTTTGCTGGATTCTGGCGACGAATATCGCGTCTCCGTTGCGCGGGCTGGCCCGCGTGGTGGACCGATTTGGCGCGGGCGATCTTTCGGTGCGCGTGAATTCCACGCGGAAGGACGAGATCGGCGAAGTGGGCCGCGCGTTCGACCGCATGGCGGAGCGCATTGCGACGCTGCTTACGGCGGAGCGGCGGCTGCTGCAGGATATTTCGCACGAGCTGCGGTCGCCGCTGGCGCGGCTGAGCTTCGCGGCGGAGTTGGCGCGGACGGCGGAGAATCGCGATGCGGCGATCGCGCGGTTGAATAAGGAGATCGCGCGGCTCACGGATCTGGTCGGCGGATTGATCCAGGTGACGCGCGTGGAGGGCGACCCGGAGGCGCACAATACGGAAGACCTGCGGCTGGACGGGCTGCTGACCGAAGTAGTGGACGATTGCCGCATGGAGGCCGAGGCGCGCGGATCGCGGATCGCGTTGGAGGCGGAGCCGGCGCTTACGCTGCGCGGCGATCGCGAGGTCCTGCGTCGCGCGATCGAGAACGTGCTGCGCAATTCGATCCGTTACAATCCGGCGGGCAGCAGCATCGAAGTGAAACTCGCGGCCACGCAGGATGCAGCGCGGATCGCGGTGCGGGATTACGGTCCGGGCGTGCCGGAGGAGTTTCTGCCGAAGATTTTCCAGCCGTTTTTCCGGGTGGACGATTCGCGGGATACGGCGACCGGCGGGGTGGGGTTGGGCCTGGCGATCGCATCGCGCGCGATCGGGCTGCATCACGGAAGGCTGTGGGCGGAGAACGTGGCGCCGGGATTGAAGGTGTGGATCGAGCTTCCGCTGGTGGGGTGAACCCTCGTAAGCCGGCTAACTGCGTAAGAAAGCAGACTTTGGTCGGGGTGTTGCAATTGGATGAGCGTGGTTAAACAAGACCAGCCCGGAGCCGGGGGGCTCCTGACGATGCAAAACGGCGCCCACGCGATACAGGAAGGAGTTTGCAGCGAAAGAGTTCGCTATATGGAGGAGTTCCTACAGGCGATCCGAGAGCTCGGGACGCTTCACACCGAACAGGCAAGGGCCGTCATCCAGGGCGATCCCGAATTCTGCCGCTTCGACCTGTTGATTCATATGGCGAATGAAAGAAAGGACCACGCAAAGTATGCCTGGCTCTTTCACGTCGAAGATCACCATTGTTAATCATCATAAAAAGGAGGGATCGTCATGCCACTCAATCGGGTAGAACGCGAACAAATTCAAGATAGTAAGCTCAAGCTCCAATCCGCGGCACATGTGCTGGGGCAGATGGATCCCAATAAAATCGACGATCTGGAGGGCATCCAGGATTGCCTCGAGGATGCCCGTAAGAGCCTTAGCGACGCGCTCAAGAAGAAGCACGAGTAAATACCGCGGACCCCACCGGAGTTTAACCGCGTCGCAGCATTCCGCGAAGGGCAGTTCCCGACGCCTTTGGGTCACAATGGGAGCATGCCCTTCGCGGGAGTCCTTCTTGCATTTTTCCTGGCACCACCCGCACCCACCTTTTCTCACGACGTCGCACCGCTGGTATATCGGAAGTGTGCGACATGTCACCATTCGGGCGGCGTAGCGCCGTTTCCGCTGGTCACATATAACGATGTGCGCAAGCGGGCGGGGCTGATCGCGACCGTCACCGGCAAACGCTTCATGCCGCCGTGGCTGCCAACCGCTCCGCGATTTTTACACGAGCTCAAGCTGGACGATACGGAGGTTGCACTGTTGGCCGCCTGGGCGGCCGCGGGGGCTCCCGAGGGCGATGCGCGCGCGACGCCGGCGGCGCCGGTGTTCAGCGACACGTGGACGCTGGGCGCACCCGACCTGGAAGCGGCGATGCCCCGGGCCTTCGCGGTCCCCGCCGATGGTCCCGACCTTTATCAGTGCTTCGTCATCCCTGCCCCGGCGCGAGAGAATCACTGGGTGCGCGCGCTAGATATCCGGCCGGGCAATTCCAAGGTGGTGCACCACGTGATTCTGTTTCAGGACACCTCGCACACGGCGCGTCAGCGGGATCGCGGCGCGGGGTATCCGTGTTTCGGAACGCCGGGATTCCTGCCGGCGCGCGGCCTGGGCGGGTGGACGCCGGGCGCCGCGCCGGCGCAGAAGCCGGACGATATCCCCGACCTCCTGCACGGCGGCGGCGACCTGGTGCTGCAGATCCACTATCACCCGACGGGCAAACCGGAAAGCGATCGCACGCGGCTGGCGCTTTACTTCACGGCGCAGGCGCCGAAACGCCGGCTGATGGATGTGGCGTTGGGCTCGTCGCACATCGATATTCCCGCGGGGGAGCGCGCGTATAAGGTCACCGACCATTTCACGGTGCCGGTGGCGGTCGACATCCTCGGCGTGATTCCGCACGCGCACTACATTTGCAAATCGATGAACGCCTGGGCGGTGCTGCCGGACGGCTCACGGCGCACGCTGCTGCGGATTCCCGATTGGAATTTCAACTGGCAGCAGCAGTACCGCTATCCGGTGGCGGTGCGGCTGCCGGAAGATACGCGGATCGAGATGGAGTTTGTGTACGACAACTCGGAGGGGAATCCGCGAAATCCGAATCATCCGCCGGCACGGGTGAAGGTGGGGCCGGCGACGACGGACGAGATGGCGGGGCTGCATCTGGAGACGACGCCGGCGCGCGCGGAGGATGCGGAGGAACTGAGTCAGGCGCTTTGGGGGAAGATGATGCGGGCGCTGGGTGGGGGGATTTATCGACCGGGGAAGTGAGGGGACAGGCCAGGAGGCCTGTCCTACGGGTACAGCAGGTATTTGGCGCGGGTTTGGGTGAAGGACTCCAGGGCGTCTTCGTAGGACTGCTGGATGGTGCGCGGGTCTTCGCCGGCCTGAATGCGCTGGATGACGTCGGCGCTGCCGATGAGGCGCTTGCCGGCGGTGAAATCGATCTTGCCGGGATAGAGCTTCTGGATGGCGACGGCGAGTTCGAGTCCGAGGCGGGTGGCGTCGAGTTGGTCACGATTGGTGATTTCGAAGCGCACGCCTTCGATGTGCACGCCTTTGAAGTTCGATTCGGTCGGAGTGAAGCTCGTGGGATACGCGCGCACGCCGGGGATCTGGCGCTGATTGAGATACGCGGCGAGTTCGCGGCCGCCGACGAAATCCGCGCCTACCTGTTCAAAGGGCGAATCGGTGCCGCGGCCCATGGAGAAGTTCTTCGGGAACTCCATCAGGCAGAGGCCGGGATAGAGCATCGCGGCGTTGAGGCTGCGCATGTTGGGCGAGGGATTGATCCAGGCGAGATTGGTGGCATCGAACCAATCGCCACGCTCCCAGCCCTGCATCGGGATCACGGTGAGATTGGCGCCGAGCTTGTTTTCGGCGTTGAACATTTTGGCAAGCTCGCCCATCGTCATGCCGTGGCGCACCGGTTCGCCGGGCATGTAGCCGACGAAACTCTTGTTGGCGGCGTCCATCAGCGGGCCTTCGACGCGCACGCCGTTGATGGGATTCGGGCGGTCGAGCACATAGTACGGAATGCCTGCCTTGGCGGCAGCTTCCATGGCGAAGGCCATGGTGGTTTCGAAGGTGTAGAAGCGAACGCCAACGTCCTGGATGTCGTAGACGAGGGCGTCGATGTTGGAGAGCATCACGGGGGTGGGGCGCGTGGTGGCGCCGTAGAGGCTGAAGACCTTGGTGTCCGTGGTGTAGTCGACGGTGTCCTGAATGCCGGGGCGGTCCTCTTTACCGAGGAAGCCATGCTCGGGCGAGAAGATGGCGGCGACTTTGATGCCGGCCTGCTTCATCAGGTCGATGTTGCGGCGGCCCTGGCGATCGACGCCGCTCTGGTTGGTGATGATGCCGACGCGCTTGCCGGCGAGGGGCGCGAACTTCTGCGCGGCGAGGACTTCAAGGCCGGTCAGCGTGGCGCCGGTGCGGGCGACCTGGCGGCGGGCTCCGGGGCCGGCGAGCGTCTCGTTGTAGCCGGTGAGGGTGACGTGTTGCGTGGTAATACCGACGTTGGCGGCGACGATGGTCGCGACCTTGCCGCGGACGGGAGTGAGCGCGGGGCGGAGATCGGGATGCACGCTGTTGGCGAGCAGGATCACGTAGGTCTTGCTGTTCGGGTCGATCCAGATGGAGGTGCCGGTGAAGCCGGTGTGGCCGAAGGAGCCAATGGGGAAGAGCTCGCCGCGATTGCCGGAGTGGGGCGAATCCACATCCCAGCCGAGACCGCGCAGGATGGACTGATCGGGCGGGCTCTGCGGCTCGATGAACTTGGCGACGGTGAGCGGGCCGAAGAGGCGGACGCCATCGATCTCGCCGCCGTTGAGCATCATCTGGGCGAAGCGCGAGAGGTCGTCTGCGGTGGAGAAGAGTCCGGCATGTCCGGCGACGCCGCCCATGTTGCGCGCGGTGGGGTCGTGGACCACGCCGCGGAGGGGCGTCCCGGTTTTCACGGGCCAGCGCTCGGTGGGTGCGATGCGCGGCTTCAGCGAGGCGGGCGGTTGGAACATGCTCTCTTTCATCCCGATGGGGAGGAAGATATTTTCGCGAGCGTATTCGGAGAGCATCTTGCCGCTGAGGCGATGCACGAGTTCGCCGAGCAGGATGAAATTGATGTCGCTATAGACATAGCGCACTCCGGGAGGTCCGGCGGGCTTGAACGTGCAGGCGAGATTGATGCCGGTGTTGTAGCCGGTCCATGGGTCTTTGAGAGGGACGTCGGGCTGGAGTCCGGAGAAGTGGGTGAAGAGGTGGCGGAGGGTGATATCGCTTTTGCCGCCCTGGAATTCAGGGATGTAGTCGGTGATCTTGTCGCCGAGGCGGAACTTGCCTTCCTCGAAGAGCTTCATTAAGGAGGAGGTGGTGGCGATGACCTTGGTGAGCGATGCGCAATCGAAGACCGTATCGAGGGTCATCGGCTCGGGCTGCGGCACGAGGGCGCGCTTGCCGTAGGCTTTGCGATAGACGACCTGGCCATCGTGTCCAACCAGCACGACGGCGCCCGGCATCTTGCCTTGTGCGATGGCCTGATTGATGATTTGGTCGAGTGCGGGCCCGCCGGCAAAGGTCTGCGCGGACGTGGTCTGGGTGGTCAGGGCTGCCGCAGCGAGAGCGGCGCACCAGAAAAGCTTCATATGGACATGATAACTGGACGTGATAACTTCGGCGGCAAGCTACAATTTGTTCCATGGCAGAGAAACTGACGGATCAGGTTGTGATTGTGGTGGGCGCGTCGAGCGGGATCGGGCGCGAGACGGCGATTTTGTTTGCGCGTGAGGGCGCGCGGGTGGTGGCGGCGGCGCGGCGCGAAGAGCGGCTGCGCGGGCTGCAGCAGGAGCTTGCGGCGGAGGGATTCGCGATCGAGATCGCCATCGCGGACGCGGCGAAAGTGGGCGACATGGAGCGGCTGGTCGCGGACACGCGCGCGAAATTCGGCGAGGTCGACATCCTGGTATACAACACCGGCACCAACACGAAGGATCGGGCGCTGACGCGGCTGACTCCAGCGCTATGGGACATGATGATCTCGGTGAATTTGAATGGCGCATACTACGCGACGCAGGCGGTGCTGCCTTCGATGCGGGCGCGAAAGAGCGGGCACCTCATTTATGTGTCGTCGATCTCGGGGCTGATGGCGGATGTGTCGGGCGCGGCGTACCAGGCGGCGAAGCGCGGAGTGCTCGGGCTGGCGCACGCGGTCCGGGTGGAAGAGAAGGAGAACGGCATTCGCACGTGCGTCGTGTGTCCGGGGCTGGTGGACACTGAGATTCTGGAGAATCGTCCGGTGAAGCCGGCGGCGGAAACGCTGGCGAAGGCGCTGCGGCCGGGGGATGTGGCGGAGGCGATTTTGCTGGTGGCGAAGCTGCCGGCGCGCGCGGTGGTGCCGGAGATGCAATTGCTGCCGACGTATTTGTGAGGGGTACACTAAATGAATGGCCTCTAATTCTTAGGGCCCGGGAAAAGAATGGACCATTCCTCGCAACGTTTTGGCCAGCTCTCTGTTCAGGGTTTTCGGCGCCTGCACGACGTCAAGCTGGGATTGCGACCATTGTCGGTAATGATCGGTGCTAACGGAACCGGAAAGACGTCCGTGCTGGATGTCTTGTCCCTGTTGGCAGCCTCCGCGCAAGGCAGGCTGGGTTACTCGATTTCGGAACTGTCGGGGCTGGCGAACGTTCTCACTTACGACAGGGCTGAGGAACTGGGACTCCAGATCACAATGGACGTGCCCGGCCACGAGCCGCTTGAATACTCACTGCGAATTCGTCCGCAGGGAATTGCTCAGGTGATTCGAGAGGAGACGCTAATCCAGCAGCGGAAGCCCTTTGCGCCGTCCCGACACGTCTATTCGTACGAGCAGGACGTCAAGTACTACGATCCAGTGCAGGAGAAGCTTCTGCACCCGACGTGGGAGCACAATCCGCTAGAGACCTCACTGTCACAGGTGCCGAAGATGTTTCAGGAGCCCGAGGATTTTCGGCGGCGACTCGCATCCTCAACCTTCTATCACGTCCTGAATGTGGAGCCAAGATCACCGGTGCGCTTGCCGCAGTCGCTGGGGCCGGCGGAACTGCCGGGAAGAAATGGGGAAGACCTCGTCTCCTGCCTCTTCTATCTGCAGCAAACGGATCGCAACAGATTTGAGGCGATCGAAGATTCCCTTCGGGCAGCGTTTCCACGATTTGAACGGCTCGATTTTCCGCCAGTGGCGGCGGGCACCCTGGCTTTGGCATGGCGCGAACGCGGCTTTTCGAAGCCGCTCTACACTCACCAGTTGTCGGAGGGCACGCTGCGTTTCCTGTGGCTGACGACTTTGCTGCAGAGCCCGGGACTTACCTCACTGACCCTGCTGGACGAGCCCGAAGTCAGCCTGCATCCTGAATTGCTCAGTTTGTTGGCAGACCAGTTGAGAGAGGCATCCCGACGTACGCAGATTATTGTGGCGACACACTCCGATACGCTGATCCGATTTCTCAAGCCCGCGGAGGTCGTTGTCCTTGATTCGACCGAAGACGGAATGACCACGCTCACGAGAGCCGATGAACTCGACCTTGACGAATGGCTGAAAGACTACTCCCTTGATGAGCTTTGGCGAAACGGGCGCATTGGGGCGCGTGCGTGAAAATCAGCATCTTCGTCGAGGGGAAAACGGAGCAGGCATTCAAACCATTCTTGTTGGAGTTCCTTAAGCAGAGGCTTAAAGGGCAAATGCCGAAACTTGATCCCTTTCCCTACAACGGAAGAATCCCAAGGGGTGACAAACTTCGGAGGGCGGTCGAGGCACTGCTACGCAATGGACGCGTTCCATCAGATGCGGTGATCGCCCTAACGGACGTTTACACGGGAACTGACGATTTCACCGACGCCGAGGATGCAAAGCAGAAGATGCGACTGTGGGTTGGGAATGAGCCGAGATTCCATCCGCATGTCGCTCAGCATGATTTTGAGGCCTGGCTGCTTCCATTTTGGAGTGATATTCAGGAACTGGCAGGGCACAATAGGAATGCTCCGCCCGGACCGCCGGAATCCGTGAACCATAATCATCCGCCGTCCCATCACATTCGCGAGATATTCAGAATCGGCAGATGCCGGGATGACTATTCCAAACCACGTGACGCGGGCCGCATACTTCGCGGCAAAGACTTGGCAATCAGCGCTCGTCAGTGTCCCGAATTGAAGGCACTCCTAAATACGATTCTGACATTGAGTGGCGGCATCCCCCTATAAAACCTCACTTTTTTCGCGCCTCTTCGATCGACTTCCGTAACTCCGCCTTCTGCGTAGCACTCAGCGTGTCGTCGGCGGGTAGCAGGGCCAGTGCTTTGTCGTAGGCGGCCGTGGCGCCGGTGGGGTCGCCGGTTTGTTGGAGGGCTTCGGCGAGCGAGACGGCGATGGCGGTGGAGTGCGCGTGAGCGCGCGAAGCGGACTTGAGGAGTTCCACGGCCTGCTTCTTTTCGTTGGAGTCAAACAGGATCGAGGCGGCGCTGATCAGCACGTCGACTTCCGCGATCTTCATGAGCGCTCCGAGTGCCTGTCCACCGGCGGGAGCATCGGTGAGATAGAGGCGCGCGAGTTGGGCACCGGTGGGCGGCACCGGAGCGCCGGGACGATAGCGGAGGTGGAGCGGTCCCTCCGTGCCTGCGCGGTGCAACCGCTGGAGGGCCGAAGCGTCGCCCCGCAGGTGCGCGTCGAGAAACGTTAGGATGGCATCGCAGATCGCCTCGTACGTGCGGCGCTCGGATTCGCTCTTGCCGACGGCGCCCTGGCTGACGAAGGCATTGTGTTCCAGGGCGGGAGTGCCGATTTCGAATCGCGCCGCGAACTTCAGGTAGGGATCCAATGCCTCCAATTTGGGATGACGCTCGCGGTCGGCGAAGAAGATCACGGGCACGGAGGATTTCGGATTCCGCTCAACGGCAGCCTTCAGCTTCGAGAATTGGGGGGCGTCGAAGCCGGCGTACTCGAGCGCGGAATCGAGAAACACTACGGCGTCGAGCGAGAGTTGGGCTGCGCGCGCCATCCCAGCATCGCCTGGGCGCCGTAGCTGTGGCCCATGGCGGCGACTTTCGAGGCGTCGGCGAAGGGCAGCGTGGCGGCGAAACGCAGCAGGCTGGCGACATCGGCGAATGACGTTTCCAGGTCGCCATCGATTTCGAGCGCGCTGGAATCGGCGGCCTGATATGCGCTGCTGATGACCACGTAACCGTGGCTCGCCAGGAATTCGCAGGCGACGGCGTTGTCCTCGAAGGTGCCGCCGAGCCCGGGGTGGTAAATCACGACCGGGAAGCGGCCGTCCACGGGCGGGGCGTTCATTACGGCAAAGACGGGGGTGGAGATCAGACCCTCCCAGCGGCCCCGCTGTTCGTCCGTGAGGTCGTCGTAGTCCTTGCCCATCATGTAATGGCAAGCTTGATCGCGCGTGAATTTGCGCAGGCGCGGGGCGAATTCGGGCGCTCCGGAATCGAGGGTAATGGCGCGGAAGTAGTCGCGATGGATCATTGCCTTCCCCTCGTCGGCGGGCGCCGGATACCAGACTGCTATGAAAATAGGGCGGGGCTTTTTGGCAAGCTGACCTCCGGGCGAGAAGTAATCGGGATCATACCAACGCGCGGTGTCGGACTGGTAGAGTGCGCGGAAACCGACGCCGTAGCGGCCAGCCTTGAGCTCGCCCCAGAACTCGCCCTGGGCAGACAGGGGGGCGGCAGCGAGCAGAAGAAAGATAGCGGCTTTCATTTTCCTTATTCTTAAATCTACCGCATGATTCTTGGAGCATGAATCTTTAACGGGCCGGCGCACCGTCGGCATTCGTGGGGCGCGCGATGCACTCGACGGTCGCGAATCACGCTGCTCAGGTAAACCATTGCGCTTAACACCGCGAACCTTCAGGAACCACGAATTGTTGACCATTTTATCCCTTGACACGATCTGTGATCGATGTATATAGTTTGGAAGCGAAACTAATTGCTTCGGTCGAACGGCCGCATGGCAGGGTCTGCCATAACGCTTGTGCTAGGGGTGTAACACATGAAACGAGTTCTCTCTCTGTTTGCGGGAATCCTCCTTTTAGCGGCTCTGGCAGTCTGCCAGGAATCGCGCGGTACCATTCAGGGCACCGTGAAAGATCAGCAAGGCGCCGTTATCGCGGACGCCACTGTCGTCGTCACGAACGCGGACACGAAGACGGCGATGAATCTCAAATCCAACTCGCAGGGCCGGTTCATCGCCCAGCTGTTGATGCCCGGCAGCTACACGGTCGGCGTGGAAGTTCCGGGCTTCAAGAAAGATTTGCGTCAAGGCATCGAACTCTTGAGTGGTGACGTCCAGACCGTGGACGTCATCCTTCAGATCGGTTCCGCGACGGAGCAGGTCACCGTCACCGCCGAGGCACCCCTCATTGACGCCACCCGCACGGATAACGGCATGGTGATGGACGAGCGTACCGTCCGCGACCTTCCGGTGATGACCAACGTGGTGACCAGCATGATCCAGTTCGCACCAGGCGTACAGGCCGGCGGTGGAGCTTCGCAGATTCTCGGCCCGCACTCCACCCAAGGCGGTTCCGACTACACCAACGGCAGCGGTGTCGGCGGCAATGTGTGGACTATCGACGGCGCCTTCAGCAATGGCAACGGCCGCAATACCTCCAACCTGCCATCGGTCAGCGCCGTATCCGAAGTGAAGATCCTCGACAACACCTTCGACGGCAGCTTCGGCCACTCGCTGGGCCTCGGCATTTCGATCACCACCAAATCGGGCACCAATAAATTCCATGGCGACGCCAGCGAGAACTATTGGAGCCAGCGCTGGCAGGGCAGCAACCTGTTCACCAAGCAGCAGTACTTCCGCAACGTCAATGGCTTGCTCGCCAAAGGCGATACGACCGGCGCGGCAGCGGCGCTAGCCCAGCCCATCCAGCCTTCCGGCCACTCGAACCTCTATGGCTTCAACGCCACCGGACCGCTCTACATTCCTAAACTGCTCAACGCCCGAAACAAGGTGTTCTGGACCCTCACTTTCAACGGCGAAAGAGACGCGAAGCCCGAAACCTCCAATTCCTACGCGCACGTGGTACCCTCCGCGGCCGACAAGACCGGCAACTTCTCCGACCTCCTCAATGTGAAGTCCGACGGGCTCAACTATCAGCTCTTCGACCCGTTCTCGGTCAAGGTGGACCCCTCCCGCACCGGCACGCACTACATCCGTACGCCGCTGCCCGGCAACGTCCTTCCCGCTTCCTACGCCACCATGGGCTCGCCGTTCTACAAACCCTACCTGAAGTATTGGCCAGATCCGAACAACTGGTTCGATCAGGGCATTGCGCAAAACTCGGGGTGTCCTTCGGCTTCCACTTGCAATAATGCCGACTTCCTGGGAATCACGACCCCTTACAACTGGATCTTCGATCAATGGTCCGGGCGCATGGACATTAACCTGACGTCGAAGGCGCGCGTCTTTGGCCGTTTTACCCGGAACCACTTCGTCGAATACCGCAGCGACTGGACGTATTTCATCGTGCAGGGCTTTAACAACAGCGGCGCGAACGGGGCCGGCGTCACCCGCGATGACCAGAACGGCGTGCTCGACTTCATCTACACGCTCACCCCATCCACGATGCTGCACGCCGCCGCTTCGGTGAGCAACTGGTGGTCGTTCTCCACCACGCTTCCTTACGCATTCGGCTTCAAACCCTCCGATGCGGGCCTGCCGACGTACGTCAATGATAACTGCGGAAACTTGTGCTATTTGCCCCTCATGAACGTCGGCGGATACTCCCAGAACGGCATTGCCGGAACTCCGAACCCGGTCTACAACCGCTTCTACGATTACAACGCCGACGTGTATCACAACCGCGGGAACCATCAGTTCCGGGCGGGCGTGGATTTCCGCCAGCAGACGCGCTCTAACCATGCCGGAAACACCGACGGTACATATGGCTTCGGCAATACGTATTTCCGCCAGTACGATGACGGCGGTCCGGCCGGCAATTACAACCCGGGCACCCTGGGACTGAGTTGGGCATCCTTCATGTCCGGCCTGCCGACCTCGGCTTCGGTATCGAACAATGCCAGCTACCTGGCATCGAACCAGTTCTTCGCAGCCTTCCTTCAGGACACCTGGCGCGTTTCGCCGAAGTTGACCCTGACGCTTTCACTGCGTGCGGAATGGGAGAACGGCGCGAAGGGCAAGTACGCCGACTTCATCTCCGGCTTCGACCCCAACGCCGCACTGCCCATCAGTGCGGCCGCGCAAGCCGCGTACGCCGCCAATACGGCGAGCCAGGTTCCGGAACTCGCCGCCTCCAATTTCCTCGTCAAGGGCGGCGCGCAGTATGCCGGCACCGCCGGAGCGCCGTCGCGCCTGTGGGCCAGCCAGTTGATGTGGCTGCCGCGCGTCGGCTTCGGCTATCAGTTGGATCACAAGACTGTGATCCGCGGCGGTTACGGCGTGTATTACGACACACTGGATGTCAACGCGCTGGTCTACGGCCTGAACCAGTCCGGGTTTTCCACGAGCACGAATACCACCTTCACCACCAACAACGG
>Ga0207071_1039_pt1 | contig 22561 bp, 22 predicted proteins | sample Alteio_BWMinHeat_67_FD_153531 | JGI IMG/M metagenome (GOLD analysis project Ga0207071, IMG submission 153531) | Enriched cells from forest soil in Barre Woods Harvard Forest LTER site, Petersham, Massachusetts, United States -... | ecosystem: Environmental > Terrestrial > Soil > Temperate forest >...
AATAGGACGGGCGCGGCTCCGTTGACGCCGATCAGGACGTCGAGGAGGCCATCGTTATTGAAGTCGCCGACGGCGAGTCCGCGGGCGGCGTAGGAGCGGGTGAAGGCGGGACCGGCGTCGCGGCTGACGTCGCGGAGTTTGCCGGCGTCCTGGTGGAAGAGGAGGAGCGGCTCGCGGTATTTCACGGCGGCGGAGTAGTTTTCGATCATGTCGTCGGGGTGGCCGTTGGCGAGGATGAGATCGACGGCGCCATCGTTGTCGTAATCGAAGAATTTGAGGCCCCAGCCACTGAGAAGGCGGGTGGCCTGGGCGAGTCCGTTGGCGTGGGCGACGTCGCGGAAGGTTTCGTTCTTCTGATTGCGGTAGAGCGAGAACATTTCCTGATCGACGTTGGCGACGAAGAGATCCTGGTAGCCGGAGTTGAAGACGTCGGCGGCGTCGACGCCCATGCCGGAGCGGGGCTGTCCGCCATCGCTGAAGGCGACTTCGGCGGGGAGGGCGATTTCCTCGAAGTTCCAATGCCCCTTCGCGGGGCCGCGGTTGACGTAGAGGAAATTCTGGACGGTGTCGTTGGCGACGAATAAGTCCATGAGGCCGTCGTTATTGATGTCGGTGGCGACGACGCCGAGTCCTTTGCCGAGCGAACGGGCGATGGCGGTGCCTTCGCGGGTTTGGGTGAAAGTGCCGTCGCCGTTGTTGTGGTAGAGGAAGCTGGCGGTGGGCTTGAAGAAGCGGGGGATGCAGTAGTAGTGCTTGCCGAGGGAGTTGTCGCCGCAGGAGCGGTGGGCGCCATCGCTGTAATCGACGAAGCTGCAGACGAAGAGGTCGAGGCGGCCATCGTTATCGTAGTCAAACCAGACGGCGCTGGTGGTCCAGCCGGGGGTGGCGAGGCCGGCTTTGGCGGTGACGTCGGTGAAGGTGCCGTCGCGGTTGTTGCGGTAGAGGACGCACTGGCCGTAGGCGGTGACGAAGAGGTCGGGCCAGCCATCGTTATCGTAATCGCCGACGGCGACGCCCATGCCGAAGGTTCCGCCGGGGACGCCGGCTTTTTCAGTGACGTCGGTGAAGGTGCCGTCGCGGTTGTTGCGATAGAGGGCGTTGCGCGGGGGCTTGGCGGGGCGGTAGAAATCGCAGGGGCCACTGTTGACGAGGTAGAGATCCAGCCAGCCATCGTTATCGTAGTCGAGGAAGGCGACGCCGGGGCCGAGGGCTTCGGGGAGGTAGTGCTGCGGCGACATGGCGTTGTCGTGGGTCCAGGAGATGCCGCTTTCGGCGGGCGCGATTTCGTGGAAAAGGGGCGGGGATGCCGCGCGGAGAGCGGGGGCGGCGGCCAGGTAGAGGAGGCTGCGGCGGGAGAGAAGCATGGACACTTAGAGGGTCGCACAGGTGGAGAGATTCCGTCCTCACGCTGCGTTTTCTGCTCACGTTGTCGATCTGTTAATAATTAGACTGGTCAAATCGACTGGTCAGAAATGTTTATGCGTAGAATCCAAGCCTCCAAAGCCAAAGCCCATCTGCCTCAATTGCTGGATGAGGTAGAGCGGGGCGAGACGCTGGTTATCACCCGCCATGGCCGCGCCATCGCCAGGATCGTGCCCGAGGTGGATCGGCGACAGGAAGAAATCGATCAAGCGATCGCGAGCATCCGTGCTCTTCGGGAGCGAAACGCAAGGGTCACGGTCGAGGAGTTGCTCTCTGCGCGAGTGGAGGGGCGTAGGTACTGATGGCATTTGTGCCGGACGCATCGATTGCGGCTTACTGGGCGTTTCCAGATGAGCAGGACCCACGGGCGGACGCCGCACTTGCCAGAGTCCGGCTTGACGAGGCGGTAGTCCCGAGTCTTTGGTGGTTCGAGGTCCGTAATATTCTTGTGGTGAACGAGCGCCGGAAGCGAATCACAGAGTCCGGCACTGACAATTTTCTTCGGGAACTTGGCCGACTGCGAATCCGGGTGGATCGCGAGCCCGGGGAAACTGCCGTCTTAGGGCTGGCGCGGGTGCATCGATTGTCGGTCTATGACGCTTCGTATTTGGAGTTGGCGCTTCGGGAGGCAAAACCGGTGGCGACTCTGGATGGCCAACTTGCCGTTGCGGCTACCGCCGAAGGGGCCGAGTTGATTGGCGCGATCTCGTGACGATCAAGCAGGGATTGGTCAGGCGGGACCGTTGACACTATTGAGGCTCGCGTAATCGCGTGACAAAACCGCTCCCTAACGGTCGCGGCTCCGATAGGTGTCACCGTATAGCGCGAGCCTCAATAGTCCGGGTAGACCTCGTTCGGACGGACGATGCGGATGCGGTGGTCGGTGAATTTTTGGTGGGCGCCGGGGAGGTCGAGGCGGGGCATGTGGCAGGTGACGCAGTTGGCGGTGGCGACTTTACACTGGCCGGCGGCGTGGCAGGCGGCGCATTTGGTGTCGTAGGCGGCGGGAGAGGTTTCGAGGCCGCGGTGAGGGTTGTGGCAGGCGGTGCACTTGATGCGCGGGTCGGCGGCATCGTAGCAGCGGCTGCCAGCGAGGCGGTAGGGTTGGAAGCGCACGTTCGCGATGCCGCGGGGGCCGTTGGCGGCGATTTGCGACCAGGTGCGATGGCATTGGCCGCAGAAATCCAATTGTTGTTCGGTGGTGAGGGCGCCGAGTTTCTTCATGGGGTGCGATCCGGCGTGGCAGCGCTCGCATTGCACGCCTTCGACGAGGGTGTCCAGAGAGCGGGACACGTTGGTGGCGTGGCAAGCGAAGCACTGGCGGATTTCTCTGAGTGGGGCGATGCGGCCGACGGCTTCGGCGAGGGTGCGCGGGGACGGATCGGCGCCGAGGGTGAGATCGAGGGCATGGAGCGCGGAGAAGTAGCTGACGCGGCTTTCGTACCACTTGCCGTCGCGGCGGAAGACGTAGGTCTGCCCGGCGGAGCCTTGGCCGAAGGCCCATTCGATGGGCACGCGGAGGGTCTCGTTGCCGTCGGTCACGGAGTAGATGGAGTTGGCGATTTCGTAGGAGTAGGGGCCTAGCGTCAGCGACAATTTCGGATTGGCGCGGAGGATGGTGCTGCGGCTCTCGAGGGCTTTGGTCATGGCGGCGCCGGCGAAGGCGGCGGTTTCGGCGGCGTGGCAGGGGGCGCAGGCTTGGGGCGATGCTCCGGCGGCCGATCGCGCGAGTGCGGCGGCGATCAGGCAGGCGCGGAGGGCGCTCATTTCACGTTCAGTCCCTGCTGTTGTTTGGCCTGCGCTTCGGCGTTGAGCTTCTGCACGGTGGCGCGTTCGCGATCGCCATCGGGTTTGCGATTGAGGCGGTAGTAGATGGTGGCGAGGGTGACGTGTGCCTCGGTGAAGGAGGGCGCCTCTTTGACGATGGTTTCGAGATCACGGCGGGCGACGTCAAGTTTCTCTTCGTGGAAGGCGATGGCGGCGAGCTGATAGCGCGCGCCGAGATCGTTGGGGCGCACCTGGAGGGCGCGGCGGAGGCAGGTGACGGCGTCGGGGAATTTTTCGTCCTCTTTGAGGAGGACGGCGAACTGGAGGTTGGCGGTGTAGTCGTAGGGGTTGGCGTCGAGCGCCTTGCGGAAGGCGGAGGCGGCGGACTCGGGGTCGCCGGTGCGGAGGAGGGCCTGGCCGTAGTACGACTGGACTTCGGGCAGGTTGGGGTTGAGCGCGACGGCCTTGGCGAGGTCGGCGAGGGCGGCGGGGTAATCGCGCGCGGTGAGTTTGGTGACGCCGAGGAGGAGCCAGGTTTCGGCGGAATCGCCGTTGCGGAGGATGCGATCGATGAGGATCTGGCCGCGCTCGGGCTGCTGGTCGCGGACGAGGGCCATGCCGAGCTGATAGGCGAGGGCGAGGTCGGCGGGGCGCTGTTCGGCGACAGGGGTGAGGAGGGCGACGACCTTTTTATTTTCGCCCATGGCGAGCCAGCACTCGGCAAGGAGCTTGATGGGCTGGAGTTCAGTGGGGGCGGCGCGGTGGACCTTTTCGAGGGTGGCGGCGGCGAGCTCGGTCTGGCCGGTTTTGTAGAAGGCGAGGGCGAGGTTGAGCTCGACGGGCGCGTTGCCGGGCTGGAGTTTGAGGGCGTGGCGGTATTGGACGATGGCTTCGGGGTAGCGCGCGAGGCGGGCGTAGGCGGCGCCGAGGTTGGAGAGCGCCATGGGGTTCTCGGGGCGGAGGGCGAGGTACTGCTGGTAGGACTGGATGGCGGCGGGGATGTCGCCGGCCTGGTGGAGTGCGATGGCGCGTTTGAGGAGATCTTCGGGATCGGTCTGGGCGTGGGCTGAGAGGGTGAGCGCGACGAAGAGATGGAGGGGGCGGGTCACGTGCCTTCAGGATAGCGCGGGCCTGCTGGAGCATGCCCGCGCCAGAAGCAATCTTAGAACGAAAACGTGGCTGCGAGTTGGACTACGCGGTGGCCTTGTTTGGTGGTTACGGTGCCGAACAACGGGGTGTTGAGGACTCCGTTGGAGCCGAAGCCGAGATTGAGGTTGTTGCCGTTGAAGCTCCAGAGCGGATGATTCAGGAAGTTGTAGCCGTTCATGCGCAACTGGAAGGTTTTTCGTTCGGCGATTTTGAAGTTTTTGAAGAGGCCAATGTCGGTGTTGAAGAAGGCCGGACCGTAGATCACGGGGAGCGTGGTGGGGCCGTTCTGTCCGATCTGGTTGGGGAAGCTGAAGCAACTCGGATTGATGAACTGATGCGGGCCGAGGTTGGAGCGCGGGTCGCAGGTCAGGGTCGGCGAGAGGGCGATGTTGGGCGTGCCGAGCAGGGAGGTCGCGCTGATGTTCTGGGTAGTGCCGGGGATCTTGCCGCTGTTGAGCGCGAGGCCGAAGGTCTGGCCACGCTGGCCGGTGAGGTTCACGCCGCTCTGAAGCTGGACGATGCCGGAGACCTGCCATCCGTTGACGAGGCCGGCGGCGATCTTGTTGCGGGCGGGGCTGCCGAAATTGTACGAATAGGCGGCGTTGAAGATGTGGGTGCGATTGCTGGACTGGACGCCGTAATCGTTATTGATGTTGAATTGATCCAGCGTGGTGCTGACGATGCCGAGCGCCTTGCCGAAAGTGTAGTTCATGTTGATGACGGCGCGGCCCTTGGTGCGGATGTATTTCACCTGCATGGAATTGTAGTTGGCGAAGAGATTGTGGGTGGCGAGTGGCAGGGAGCCGAAGCCGAGCAGCGGGCGGAAATTATTGGAGTTGAGGCCGTTGGGATCGACACCGTTGTTCTTTGAGGAGAGCATGGCGCCGACGGGCACAAGGTTGATGTCGCTGCCGACGCCGCTCTGGTTGAGCTGGTCTCTGCTCGAATTGCCGACATAGGCGACTTCGAGGAGTCCGGAGCCGGGGACGCGCTGCGAGATGGTGAAGCTGTAGCTATCGGTGTAGGGACTCTTGTCGTCCTTGCGATCGACGGCGCCGGTGGAAAGGGCCGTACCGTTGACGTTCAACGTGTCCAGTTCGCTGGCCAGAAGGGGTGTGTTGCCGCCGGTGCCCTGATTGTTGCTGAGGTTGATGGTCTGCATGCCGGCGGACACGTTGAGGCCTGTGGTGAACTGGCCGGAGTGGTAGTAGTAGCGTCCCCAGCCGCCGCGCAGGACGGTGGAGTTTCCGAGCGCGTAGGCGACGCCGAAACGCGGCTGGAAGTAGGCGCTCTTCGTGGGGAAGCCGCCCATGGGGACGGAAGGATCGCGCTTATTCCAGAGGAAGCCGCAATACTGCGTGGGAGTGCAACTGGAGCTGTATTTCGAGTAGTCGAAAACAGAGAAGCCGAAGCCGAGACTATCGGCCCACGGGGGGAAGCGAGTGATACGGAGGCCGAGTTCCAGGGTGAGGTGACGATTAACCTTCCATGAGTCCTGGATGAAGCCTTCGTAGGTGTTGTAGTAGATATCGTTGACGCGATTGAAGGAGGTCTCGGTGTAGGAGTTCAGATTGCCGAGGATCATGTCGGCATAGGGATTGCCGAAGGTGTTGGAGTTGCCGACGTTGAAGCCGAACTGGCCCTGCGTGGTGTTGTTGGCGGGCTGCGCGTTGCGGATCCGTTCCCAGAACACGCCGGCCTTCAACGTGTGAGTGCCGACGATGCGCGAAATGTTGTCGCTGGCGCTGGGCATGTATTTGTTGGCGTACAAACCCTGCCCGGGACCGCCGACTTCGAAGCCGCCGAAGGTGCTGATGCTGCCTGCTTCGCCGGAGCCGGCGATGTTGGGGAACTGGGCCACGTTGTTCTTGTAGAGACCTTTGTAGGTGTAGCCGATCTGCGCACGGTCGACTTTGGCGGGATCCTGGAAGACGTTGGGGAAGCCGATGAAGGTATAGCCGAAGACGAACTCGTTGGTCATCGAGGTGTCGAAGACGTGGGTGAGGGAGGCGGTGACGGAATCCGAGCGGTTCTTGCCGAGGATCGGAGTGGGATAGGGCAACTGCTGGGTGGTGGCCGAAGACCAGAGGCCGATGGGGAAGAGCTGGGTTTCGCGCTGCATGTTGTAGCGGACGAAGAGCTTGGTGTTGTCGCTGATGCTGTAATCGACACGCGACAGCCACTGAATGTTGTTCTGGTTGAAGTGGAGGTCGTCGACCCAGTTGAAGCCGCCGTTCGCGTTGGGGTCGGCGTTCGGCGCGGGATAGAGTTTCATGAGCGCCTGCATGTTGGGATCGATGGCGGTCTTGGGGATGATCCCGCCAGGGTAGAGTGCGAGGGCCTTGGTGTTGAGATTGCCGGGCGGCTGATTGGACGCGGTGAAGTTGCCTTCCTTGGCGATTTCGGCGGGAGAGAAATTGCCGTCGCGCTCGCCGAGGGTGGGCACGGTGCCGCGTAGCAGGCCGGTGTCGAGGACCTGGTAGAAGTACTGGTAGCCCGTAAAGAAGAAGAGCTTGTCGCGCTTGCGGTTGAATTTGGTGAAGGGAAGCAGGACGGGTCCGCCGAGCGTCATGCCGGGGTAGTAGTACTTGTTCTCGGGGCGGGCGACGCGTGAATAGTTGGAGAGCCAGTCGTTGGCGTTGAGGACGGCGTTGCGGGCGGAGATGAAGGCGGAGCCGTGGAAGGTGTTGCCGCCGCCCTTGGCAACGGAGCTGATCACGCCGGGTCCCTTCTGATTTTCGGCGCTGAAGTTGGACATCTGCACCTTGAATTCGGAGATCATCTTGGAATTCGGATTGACGGGAGTGGCGCAGTTGCAGCCGGGGTCGGAGACGTGGGCGCCGTCGGCGGTGATGTCGAGGGAGTTGGTGGGGAGGCCGTTGTAGGAGTAGGCGGCGTTGAGAGGGCTCTGGTTGCCGCCATTGCCGTTCCCATTGATGCCGACGGTCTGGCCGTTGTAGTTGGCGGAGTTCGAGGTGCCGTTGGTGATGCCGAAGCCGGGCATCATCTTGATGTACTCGGCGGCGTTGCTGCCGAGCTGGATGAAATTGTCGAGCTCCTTGGTGGTGAGGCGGTTGGAGTTCTCGCCGGAATCGACAGGGACGACGGTGTCGACGGTGCCGGAGACTTCGATCACGTTGGAGGTGTTGCCGACGCGGAGGGTGACGTTGTAGTTGAGCTTGTCGCCGCCGCCGAGCGCGATGTCGGTCTGCTTGTGGCCTTCGAAGCCCTTGGCGGCGACCGTGAGCTGGTAGGTGCCGGGGGGGACCGAACCGAAGCTGTAGAAGCCGTCGGTGTTGGTGAGGGTTTCGCGCTGCGATCCGGATTGCTGATCGCGGAGCGTGATGGCGGCTCCGGCGACGACGGCCTGGGACGGATCGGAGACGATGCCGGTGAGTGTTCCGTAGATGGATTGGGCTGTCAGGTTTCCGGACAGCATGGCGGCGAAGGAGATTCCGACAAGGAATCGAGTAAAATGCAACATGGCGCTCCCCCCGTGAAATACTCTCGGGCCCCGTTCGATGGGCGAACGTTCCGAGTGCCTGACAGTATATTACTTTTTGAGGACGGCGGCTGGGATTAATTTGAGGGGCGAACAAAAAGAGCAGATTGCTCGCCAAGGCGCAGCGAAGATGTTCCGGGGTGTAGGTCCACGACGAGCTTACCAGCGGCCTAGGAACTCCTCCCGGTTTCTCATCGTTCCCGCGCTCCATGAACCGATGAGACGCACAAGACGCCGGAGTTGCTCGCCAGTCGAGTAACGTTTCTGCGGCGCCAGAATGATGCCGCAGTGGTCAAGACCGGTGGCACACGATTGCGTATGGAGTTGGTGGAAGTCTCCCACGTTGAACGAATACAGAACGCGGCCCTGGTCCGCGGCAAATCGAAGGGTGTTCGTCATCCTTGCGCCGGATCATGCCTGCATCGGCGGCAGTGACGACGTCGATGCCGCGCGACCGAAGAGCGCGCACCAAGTCCCCGTCCATCGCGTCCTCGTCGAGGTACAGGCGGAGGCGGGTCACATCGAATTTGCAGGGGTTGGAAAGATCTCTTCGATTTCCGCTTCTTGGGCGGCAATATCAGTGTCAATCTCTTCCGGATTGGCGCGATAGTAGGTCAGCGCGGCATGTATCTGGGCGAGCTTCAGGTGCTCCAGTTTGGCGGCGATCTCTTCGGGCGCGAGGCCGAGGTTGTGCCAGCCGGCGATGCGCCGGACGGTGACACCAGTGCCCGTGATGCACGGCCAGCCTTTCCGAAGGTCCGGCGATCTCACGATCAGGCTCCCAATATCGACGACAGCGCGCATTTCGTATTCGATCCACCTTCAGTTTCGTACAGAGGACGTTACGTGATCTGCGGAATTGGTTCGCGGAAGTGGCCGCGGAAGATTTCGGAGAAGAGGTCGAGGACCTGGGGGTGGAGGGCGCCGTTATCGGCGAGGAGGTGGGGGGAGGCGGTGACGCTGTGGGCGGCTCCCTTCATGTCGCTGATGGCGCCACCGGCTTCGGCGACGAGGAGGGTGCCGGCAGCCATGTCCCAGGGCTTGAGGCCGAATTCCCAGAAGATGTCGAGGCGGCCACAGGCGACGTAGGCGAGGTCGATGGCGGCGGAGCCGGTGCGGCGGACGCCGTGGGAGGCCATGGCCATCTGGTGATAGAAGTGGATGTTCACATTCTGGTGGCGCTTGCGGCTGGGGAAGCCGGTGGAGGCCAGGCTATCCTCCAGGCGTTTGGCGGCGGAGACGTGGATGCGGCGGTTGTTGAGGTAGGCGCCGGAGCCGCGCTCGGCGGAGAACATTTCCTGGCGGAGGGGATCGTAGATCACGCCGGCGATCATTTCGCCCGCGCGCTCCAGGCCGAGGGTGACGTTGAAGACGGGGAAGCTGTGGGCGAAGTTGGTGGTGCCATCGAGGGGGTCGACGAACCAGCGGAATTCGGAAGGGCTTTCGTGGCCGCCGCCCTCTTCGGCCATGATGCCGTGAGTGGGGAAGTGGGAGCGGAGACGCTCGACGACGAGCTTTTCGCTGGCGCGGTCGGCCTCGGTCACGAGATCGAAATCGCCTTTGAGCTCGAAGGCGACGCGGCGTTCGAAGTAGTTGGCGAGAAGCGCGCCGGCCTCACGCGCGATATCGACGGCTGTCTCGAGATAGCCCACGGAATAGCCCACGCGCTACGACTCTTCCGCCAGGTACTTGATGTCGTGTTTGAAGATGAAGAGGTTGGGCTCGCCGGTGCGGGTGATGCGGATGAAGGACTGGTCGTAATACTCGATGATGCCGGTGACTTCCTCGCCATCGGCCAGCTTCACGCGGACGGTCTTGGACTGCTCGATCAACTGTTTGAGATACTTTGCCTCTTCAAACGTTTGTTCCGGCGCGCGCGCGGATTTTCCAGGTGGTGGCGTAGCGATTCTCCTAGCGCTTCTTTTTCTGCGCTCTGTCGGGGGAAACGGAAATGCGGTCCTGCGACGATCCGGAGGCGCCGCCCTCGACTTCCCCATAATAGCCGTTGCGCGCAGAGACCCGCAAATCCGGCGACTTCACGCGGACGTCGAGGGTGTGGAAGGCTTTCTTGGTGAGGGGCACGTTTTGCGGGTAGAAGCCGACCAGGTATTGGGTGCGGAGCTCGGTGACGATGTCGGTGAAGGCTTTGTCGAGCTCGGCGCCGACGGTGGGCAGGAAGGTGCGGCCGCCGGTGCCCTTGGCCATGAAATCGAGGGCGTGTTCGCCGCCGATGTTGCGGCCGGCTTCGTTGGTGATGGGCACGACGACGATGGCGTAGATGACGGCATCGGCGAGCTGCGTGGCTTCGAGAGCCTGGTGGACGCTGAGTTTACTGACGGTATCGCCGCCATCGGTGACGACGACGATGACCTTGCGGCCTTCGCGCGGCTCGAGTTTCTGGGCGGCGAGATAGACGGCGTCGTACATGGCGGTGCCGGCTTCGCCGTGCATGACTTTGAGGCGGGCGTCGAAGGCCTTGAGGTCGCGGGAGAAGGGCTGCTGCTCGCGGATTTCCCAGTTGAAGGTGTAGAGGGCGGCGGTATCCTGCAGGTTGCCCTCACCGAGGAGCGCGTGGAAAAAGCGGGAGGAGGAATCGGCTTCGTACTTGAGCTCCTTGGCGGTGGAGCCGCTGGTATCGACCAGCAGGACGACGGAGAGCTTCTGCTCGGTCTGGTGTTCGAAGACGGCAATCTGCTGTTTGACGCCGTTATCGTAGATTTCGAAATCGTCTTTGGCGAGGGTGCCGACGATCTGTCCGGCGGTGGTTTTGACGGTGGCGACGACGCGCACGAGACTGACGTTGGTGCGGAAGACGGTGGGCTGCTGGGCGAGGAGAGCGGCGGCGAGGAGGGCGGTGGCGAGTCCGCTAGCGTGGAAGATTTTCATCCCACTCCCCCTCCACCCAGACTTCGCCATCGACGAAGTGCTCCTTCTTCCAGATGGGGACGACTCTCTTGAGGCGGTCGATGCCTTCGAGCGCAGCTTCGAAGGCGGGGCGGCGGTGCGGCGCGGTGACGATGACGGCGACGCTGGCTTCGCCGATGAGGAGGCGGCCGAGGCGGTGCACGATCGCGATGCGGCCGATTTCGTGAGAGGCGACGATTTCGCGGCCGATTTGGGCCATCAGTTTCAGGGCCATCGACTCGTAGCATTCGTAGTCGAGGCAGAGGGTGGGACGGCCCTTGGTGTTGTTGCGGACGGTGCCTTCGAAGGTGACGACGGCGCCCTCGGCGCCGGTCATGAGGCGGGCGATGACGCCACGCGTATCGATGGCGTGGCGGGTGAGAGCGAAGTAGTTGCCGGCTTCGGCGACTTCAATGGGGTCGGTGTTGCGGCCGCCGGAGACGGGAGGCAGGAAGGCGATTTCGTCGCCCTCGGCGAGCGGGGTGGCGCGGTCGGCAAACTCTTGATTCCGCGCGACTACGATGGAGGAGGCAAGCTCGCCGAGGCGCGGAAAGCGTCCACGGTAGAGGTCGAAGACGGATTGGAGGGTAGAGCCATCGGGCAGGTCGGCGGCTTCCGCCGGGGTTCCCACGATGTCCCGAAGCATCCCGAAAAAGAGCACTCGCGCACGCATGATTTGGACCGGTAACTCTCAGTCTAACAGACGCTTCCAGACGGGCTTCCGGTTGCGCTGAGTTACAATCATTCTTCCCGATGACACCTGTAACCGAATCCCGACTGCGCGTGCGCTACGTGGAAACCGACCAGATGGGCGTGGTTTACTACGCGAATTACCTGGTGTGGATGGAAGTGGGCCGCGTGGAGTTGTGCAAGGCGTGCGGCTTCAACTATAAGGATATGGAGATCGAGGACGGGATTTTCCTGGCGGTGGCGGAATCGCACTGCGAATACCGGTCGCCGGCGCGGTTCGACGATGAGGTGATCGTGCGGACGTCGATTGAGAAGGCGAACACGCGGTTCGTGACGTTCACGTACGAGATGCGGCTGGCGGAGGGGGATCGGCGGTTGGCGAAGGGGTACACGCGGCATGTGTTTGTGTCGCGGGCGATGAGGCCGACGCAGTTGCCGGAGAAGTACCACGCGCTGTTCGGGATTGGGTGAATTACGCCCCATTTCGGAGTTGGCGGCGTGGGCTATTTTCTCGCCAGGTCATGCTAAAGCATGGCCCCACCAAGGTCCTAGAACTGTAGCTCCAGGTAGGCGAGGTGCTCGTGCGGGTCGCGGAAAGCGTTTCTGGCCACGGAGCGGGGTAGGCCGGCGGCGAGGGCGAGCAGGTCTTCGGGGCGGCGATAGACGAGCCACCAATCCATCGCGGCTTCCATGTAGCCGGCGACGGAGATGCCGGGGAGGAAGTTGGCGATGAGGATGCGGCCACCGGGGCGGATGAAGCGCGCGAGGGTGTGCAGGAGGGCGGCGCCGGTGGGGTCATCCAGGTAATCGTAGAGGCCAGAGGCGTAGATGAAGTCGAAGCGGCCGGGGTCGATGGAGGAATCCATCAGGTGTGCGATGGAGGCGGGGAGGCACTCGACGGCGGGCAGTGCCTTTTCCACGACGCGGAGGCTGCGGCGGTCCTGATCGAGCGCGACGAAGCGGCCGGCGCGGCCGGCGCGAAACTCGGGGGAGATCGCGGCTTCGCGGAGGTGTCCGCAGGCGACGGAGAGGATGGCGGGCTGGACACGTTCGCGGCAGACCTGATCGATGCGATTGGCGAGGTAGTCCCGGCGGCCGCGCGTGGCGGCGATGCCGGGCTCGGTCATGGCGGCGGTGTAGATCGCCTTGCCGAGTTGGCCGGCTTTGGCGAGGAGCGGCTCGCCTTCGCCGGAGCCGTAGATCATATCGATGAGGACGGCGTCGCCGGCGTACCCGCGCGGCTTTCGGTATCCGCGCCAGGAATAGGGATCCTGGTGCAGGGTTTTCAGGATGGGGTGGGCGCGAAAGGCCTGGACGGAGCGACGCCATTCATCGGGCGATTTCGAGGCGCGGGTGAGGGCCAACCCGGCGACGAGTTGATGGAGGCCGTCCGGGACGGTAGCGGGATGGAGCAGCAACTCGGCGGCGGCATCGACCGCAAGCGGCGTGGCGGTCATCGGATTAAGCCGCCCGCCGTTTCTTGGCGACGATGAGATCGACGGCGCCGCCGACGGTGGTGAGGGCGCCGGCCTCTTCGTCATCGATGCGGATGGCGAAGCGATCTTCCATCTCGAGCATGATATCGACGAGGCGGGCGCTGTTCACGTTGAGGTCGTCGACCAGGAGGGTGTCGTCCTGGATCTGGTCGGGGTTGAGATTGCGGACGAAGGGCTGAATCATCGCCACGAATTCCGCACGTACTTTGTCTCGTTCCATATTGCTCTCCTTTGCCATGGTGCTCTCCTTTGTGTTTATGCTTCCGTCCATTTACTAAATACGATGCAGGCGTTCACGTCGCCAAAACCAAAGCTGGTCTTCAGGGCCGCGCGCAGGTGGGGCGCTTCGACGAGTTCATGGGGAATGCTGCGGGCGATGCGCTGGATTTGCGGATGAGTGTCCTCGCAGTTCAGCGAGGGGTGGATGAAGCCCTCGTGAAGCTGGAGCACGGTGGCGACGCATTCGATGGCGCCGGCGGCTCCCAGTGTGTGACCGATCATCGATTTCGTGGAGTTGATCCAGGGGAGCTTTTCGGGCGGCAAGCGGAGCGCGGCCAGCAGATTCTCGACTTCCTTGGGATCGCCTCCGGTGGCGGTGAGGTGGCCGTTGATGTAGCCAAGCTCGCCGACCGGATCGGCGGCCAGGCCGGATTCGGCGACGGCGGCGCGAATGCAGCGGCGCACGCCCTCTGGATTGGAGGCGGTGATGGTGCCGCCGCCGCGCTGCCCGCCGCAATTGACGGCGGCGCCGGAGATCTCGGCGTAGATGCGGGCGTGGCGCGCGAGGGCGCTATCGAGGCTTTCCAGCAGCAGGGCTCCGGCGCCGGCGCCGGGGACGAAGCCGCTGGCGGAAGCGCTCATCGGGCGGGAGGCGCGCTCGGGACACTCGTTGCCTTTGCGGGCGGTGACGCGCATGGCGTCGAAGCCGGCGCCGACGTAGGGCGAGTCGCATTCACTGCTGCCGGCGATCATGCGGTCGGCCATGCCGGCGCGAATGTGACGGCAGGATTCGACGATCGCCTCGGTGCCGGTGGCGCAGGCGCTGCTGTTGGTGGAGACGCGATTGCCGAGTCCGAAGATGCCGCCGAGGAGCGCGCTCACGTTGCTGCACATGGCCTGCTCGGGGACGGCACTGCCCATGCGCCGGGACTGGCCGTCGCGGGTCATGGGGGCGAGCTTGTCGCCGATGGTGTCGGCAGCGCCGATGCCGGTTCCGAAGACGGCGCCGGCGTTCCAATCGGGCTGATCGTCGTGGAGCGAGAGGCCAGCATCGAGCCAGCATTCGATGGCGGCGAGACCGCCATAGGTCATGACTCCGTTGATATTGCGGCGTTGTTCTTCGTTGAAGCGGGATTGCAGCAGGGCTTCGTCGACCGAGGGAAATCCGGCGACCTGGCAGGTGAGCTTCAGGTCCTGGAGCTTCTGGTGGAAGCGAATTCCCGACCTGCCTTCGCGCAGAGCGCGGCGGAATGCGGGGACTCCGGTGCCGTTGGGAGCGACGACTCCCAGGCCCGTGATGACGACTCTCCTCATATCTCGACTCCCATCCCGGCGAGGGCTCCGGAGGCGGCAAGGCGACCATCGGCGAGCCGTAATTCGACGCGCGAACGGATGCGACGGCGGCGCCAGGCGATCAGTTCCGAACCGACGGTGACGGTCTCACCGGGGGCGACGGGTGCGTACCATTCGACCTGCGCGTCGGTGAACATGGTGCGGTATCGGGCCGGCGAGACACCCTCGGCGATCAGCAGGTAGAGGCCGTGGAGGACGACTCCGGATTGGGCCATTGCCTCCAGCAGGATGACGCCCGGCGTGATGGGCCGGCCGGGAAAGTGGCCGCGATAGAAATCCTCTTCGGGGCGGAAGGTGTAGCGGCAGACGATGTGGCGTGCGTCGACGGAGAGGACTTCGTCGACGAAACGAAATGGCTGCTGCTGCGGCATGTGGCGGAGGAGATCGGCAAAGGGGGTCATTGCTTCAGCGCCTCCCGGGTAATGCCGCCGAGGCTGTTGGGGGAGTGTTGGGGATAGTCCGGGTATTGAATCCCGATGAAGGCGCCGACGCGGGCGTCGCGGACGGTATAGATGGCTTCGCCATCGACGAAGACGGCGCCGTCGCCGGTCGCGATGGCGGAGCCGGCTTCGCGAAAATGGCTCACGCGCTTGATGGCGATTTCGTAGCGGACGAGGCGATTGTGGGGGCGGATCTGTCCGGCGAATTCGACCTCTTTGCAGCCGAGCGCGCGACCGCAGCCGTGGACGCCGCGGAGCATCAGGTAGAAGCCGATCAACTGCCAGATGGCATCGACGCCGAGACAGCCGGGCTGCACCGGATCGTTCCGGAAGTGACACCAGAAGTACCAGGCGTCGAGCGCGATATCCTGCTCGGCGACGATGCGGCCGCGCGCGGCATCGTGTTCGATCTCGACGATGCGGTCGAACATGAGCAGGGGAGGGCTCGGCAGTCGTCCCATTTCGGGCGACCCCGGATCGAGGAGTGTGCCGTTGGCGTAGGCGAGAAGTTCCTCCTTGTGGAAGGCGGTCTTCCCGGTGAATTCGGAGTGGGTCATGGGCTCATATGCTAAAGCGTGAACATGGGGTCAATCGGGACAGGCGTGGGACGAAGAAAAGCAGGCCGCCCTACAGGCGGCAGACGAGCTGGAAGCTAGTTGATTGAGCAGGGTGCGGAATATAATTGGTCATGCGTAAACAGCTTTGGATCGCACCTATTTTGTGCGCGGCTGCGCTTGCGGCCAGCACGGTTCCCACGATTGACGAAGCGCTCAGCATGAAGTCGGTTGCAGGCGCGCAGATTTCGCCGGACGGGCGGTATGTGGCATACACGGTCCAACAGGCGAATTGGGACGAGAACGATTTCGTGCAACAGATCTGGATCGCGGTGACGGCGACCGGAGAGCGGTATGCGCTGACCAGCGGGAAGAAGGGGTCGAGCGGGCCGCAGTGGTCGCCGGATTCGCGGAGGATTGCGTTCACCAGCGATCGCGAGGGCAAGAGGCAGATCTACCTGATTTCACCGGCGGGCGGCGAGGCGATGGCGCTGACAGCCGAGGAAAGCAGCGTCGGCGGGATCGCGTGGTCGCCGGATGGGAGCTCGATCGCGTTCACGTCGACGGGGCCGGACGCGAAGACGCGCAAGGATCGCAAGGAGAAGTACGGCGAGTTTGAGATCGTGGGCGGCGACTACAGCATGAATCACCTGTGGCTGGTGAAAGTGCCGGAAGTGTTGCCTGCCGAGGCGAAGAAATTGCCAAAGGCGGAGGCGCTGACCAAGGGAGAGCAGTTCAGCGTGAGCGCGTTTTCGTGGTCGCCGGACGGAAAGCGGATCGCGTTCGCGGCGGGGCGCGATCCGGACCTGGGGTCGCAGGACACGGAGTCGATCTACGTGGTCGACGTGGCGGGCCTGCAGGTGAAGAAGTTGCTGGATTCGCCGGGGCCGCACGGCAATCCCAAGTGGTCGCCCAACGGCCGGGAGATCGCGTTCACGACGTCGAATAGCGTGCCGAATTTCTTCTACGCGAACCGGTATATCGCGGTGATTCCGGCGGAGGGCGGGCAGCCAAGGCTGCTCACCAAGGATTTCGACGAGGATCCGAACCTGATCGAGTGGGCGGCGGACGGGATTTATTTCGGCGCCGCGCAAAAGACGGCGGCGCACACGTTCCGCATCGACCCGGCGACGCGCGCGATCCGGCGGATCACGGGGCCGGACGCGTTTCACGCGACGGGCGGGTCGTTCACCAAGGACCATCGGATGATGGCGGGTGTGGGCGCGTCGCCGAATCACTTCGCGGAGGTTTTCGTTTCCTCGGCGTCGGATTTCGCGCCGAAGTATCTGAGCGACGTGGCGGCGCAGTACAAGGATTTCCGGTTGGGGACGCGCGAGGTGGTGGAGTGGAAGTCGAAGGACGGCGCGAGTATCGAAGGCGTACTGATCAAGCCGGCGGATTTCGATCCGGCGCGCAAGTACCCGCTGCTGGTGGTGATCCACGGCGGTCCGACGGGCGTGGATACGCCGCTGATGGCCGGCGACCGGACGTACCCGGTGGAGCGGTTCGTGGCGAAGGGCGCGGTGGTGCTGAAGCCGAATTATCGCGGGTCGGCGGGGTATGGCGAGAAGTTCCGCGCGTTGAACGTACGCAACCTGGGGGTGGGCGATTACGACGATGTGATCACGGGCGTGGACGCGCTGATCGCGCGCGGGTTCGTGGATAAGGATCGGGTGGGCGCGATGGGATGGAGCCAGGGCGGGTACATCTCGGCGTTCATTACTTGCTACAGCGACCGGTTCAAGGCGGTGAGCGTGGGGGCGGGGATTTCGGACTGGATGACGTACTACGTGAACACCGACATCCATCCGTTCACGCGGCAGTATTTGAAGGCGACGCCGTGGGAGGATCCGGAGATTTACAAGAAGACGTCGCCGATCACGTACGTGAATCGGGCGCAGACGCCGACTTTGATTCAGCATGGCGATCAGGACAAGCGCGTGCCGCCGCCGAACTCGTTTGAGTTGTACCAGGCGCTGAAGGATCGGAATGTTCCGGTGAAGCTGATTTTGTATAAGGGTTTCGGGCACCCGATCAATAAGCCCAAGCAGCAGCGGGCGGTGATGGAACACAATTACGACTGGTTCAGTAAATACATTTGGGGCGAGGGGTAGACACACTGCTGGGAGGGTAGCATCCGATCGTCGGTCCGAATCACGGTTATTCCAACTCCGGTTTTTTCGCAGTCAATGATTACAAAACGGTAACGGCGGCTGGCCCTACTCGCGCAGCTCCACGATCGTAGCTCCCGCGCCGCCTTCCTGTTGCGGAGCCGGATAAAATCGCGCGACGTGGGGGTGCTTGGCGAGCATCTCCGCGACCATCTTTTTCAGGATGCCCATGCCGTGGCCGTGGACGATGCGAATGCGGCTGGCGGTTGCCATCACGGCGCGATCGAGGAAGTCATCGATGGCGTCGCGCGCTTCCTCCGCGCGCTGGCCGATCACGTTGATTTCCTGGTGGACGGGGGCCAGTTCCGGCGCGGGCTTGTAGCTGACGTTCTTCGGCAGCTTATCCTTGCCCGACGCTCCTTCGGGCAGCACTTCCAGCACGTCGTCGATGGAGACTTGCATCTTCATGAAGCCGGCCTCGACTTCGACGCGTCCATTGCCGAGGATGCGGCGCACGCGCGCCGGTTCGCGGATGTCCTTGAGGCGCACCCGCGCGCCTTCTTCGATGCGCAACGGCTGGATGCGGTCCTGGCGCGCATCGTCCTGCGTGGCGAGCACGGTGGTCTGGAAGTCCTCGCGCAATTCGCGTTTGGTCCTGGCAACGCGCCGCTGCGCGTCCTGGTCGGCCTTGCGGCGATCGCCGCCGCCCACGATTCTTCCGATTGCGTCCTGCGCCTGCTCTTCGAACTTGGCCAGCGCCTGATCGGTGCGGCGCTCCAGTTCCTTGATCTTCGCCGTCTCGCGTTTTTCCCACTCGGCGGCGATTTCTTTTTCGCGGCGCGCCAACTCGGCGATCTTCTCGCGCAGCGTCACCTCCAGCGATTGCGTCTCTTCGATGCGGTGGTGGAGTTCGCCGAGGAAGCGCGTGACGTCGCGCTCGCGATCGCTCATGGAGAGACGCGCGCGGCGCATGATGTCCTCGGGCATGCCGAGGCGCGTGGCGATTTCCAGGCCGGCCGATTTTCCCGGCAGGCCGAGGCGCAGATGATAGGTCGGCTCGAGGGTCTCTTCGTCGAAGCCCATCGATCCGTTGACCACGCCTTCGGTGGCGGCGCCGTAGATCTTGAGCGCCATCAGGTGCGTGGAGACCAGCGTGAATGCGCCCGCCGTGCGGAAGTGCTCGACCAGCGCCACGCCGAGCGCGCCGCCTTCCTCGGGGTCGGTCGCGGCGCCGAGTTCGTCGAGCAGGACGAGCGACGCCGGCGTCACGTCGAGCGCCATCTCGCGAATGTTGGAGACGTGCGCCGAAAACGTACTGAGGTTTTCCTGAATCGATTGGTAATCGCCGATATCGGCCAGCACCTGTTCGAAGATCGGGAACTCGGCTTCCACGGCAGGCACGGGCAGGCCGGCCTGCGCCATCAGGCTGAGCAGTCCGACGGTCTTGAGCGTGACGGTCTTGCCGCCGGTGTTGGGGCCGCTGATCAGCAGCGTGCGGCGATCGCGCGTGAGTTCCAGGCTGATGGGCACGGCAACCTTGCGGCGTCGGCGCAGCACGTCGGCGAGCAGGGGATGGCGCGCGTCCTTGAGGAAAAGGCGCTCGCCGAAGCGCGGGATGACGCAATCGAAGTCGCTGGCGAAGCGCGCTTTGCCGAAGACCAGTTCGAGCTCGGCCATGGTGGCCAGGGTCTGGCGAATGGAATCGCCATACGCGCGCAGGCGGTTGGTCATCTCGACCAGAACGCGGTGCACCTCGCGCATCTCCTCTTCAGTGAGGCGGACGAGTTCGTTGTTGAGATCGATGGTCTCGAGCGGTTCGACGAAGAGCGTGTGGCCGCTGGCGCTGGTGCCATGAATGACACCGTCCAGTTTGCGGCGCTGCCCGGCGATCACGGGGACCACGAAGCGCTCGTTGCGAATGGTGACGAACTCCTCCTGGAGAATTCCCTCTTCGCGGTGGGCCTTCAGGAAGCGCTCTAGCGAACTCTGGATCGATTTTTTCTGCCGCTCGATGTCGCGGCGCAAGCGGGCCAGGGCGACGCTGGCGTTGTCGGCGACACTGCCATCGGGCAGGATCTTGCCGTCGAGTTCGCGCAGCAGGGCGCGGAATTCGCCGATGGTAGCGGCGCGTTGCGCGAGCAGCGGAAAACGCTCGGCGGAGGCGCTGAGATTGCTCTTGGCGTCGGCCGCGATATCGAGCAGGGTGAAGAGCTCGAAGATCTCCTTGGGTTCGAGACCCGCGCCCTCGATGTGCAGCTTGTGGACGGCGGACTGGACGTCGGGGATGCCGCCGAACTCGATGCGGATGGCGCCGCCGCGGGAAGAAGGCTGCGGGCGCGTCGCCACCTGTAGGTATTGGATGGCCTCGCCGGCTTCGGCGAGGTCGCGAGCGAGCAGTTCGCGATCGGCGCGCGGCTGCAGTTTTTCCAACTCGCGCTTGCCGGGCGCGCTCGCGATGTAGCGGCCGATGAGCTGCCGCAGGGCTTCGAATTCGAGGACTTCAGCGCTGGTTTTCACGTGTTCTCACTGCCAAGAGCGGGCTACTTATATCTTCGACGTTTGCGGAAGGCTTTTTCAATCACGCCGAGAGTGCCTTCGGTGATTTGCAGCGCGTTCAGTCCTGCGGGCTTCACCCATTCCACGCGGCAGACGTCGTCGCCCGCACGGAGCGTGCCGCCGGCGATGCGGCAGATGTAATCGATCAGGACGTAATGGTATTCGGTATTGCCGGCGGAATCCCGCATGATGCGTTCGAAGACTTCGAAGACGGCGAGCGGCTCGATTTCGAGCCCCGTCTCTTCGCGAACCTCGCGGCGGACGGCGCACTCCAGGCTCTCTCCGATTTCGAGCGCGCCGCCGGGCAGCGACCACCATCCCTTGAGCGGCTCCTTGCCGCGCTGCGCCAACAGGATGCGGCCGCGGTCGAAGATCAACGCTCCCACGCCGACCAGGGGACGCTTGGGATAGCGGCGGTCGCTCTCCGATATCGGCGGGACGGGAATCATTTTATTTCCGGGCGGGCGCGGAAGACGATGGCGCGGGCCGTGATGAAAAGCGTCTTCAAATCGGCTTCGCCAAAGGCGCAACTGGAGATCACGTCGCTCATATCGATGAAGTGGACGCGCTTGCCTTCCGGATTGTAGACACCGATGCCCTTGGCAGCGACCCAGAGATTGCCCTTCTCGTCGATGGCGATGCCGCCGGGAGCCCCCGCGATCTTGGCGATCAGCACGCGTTCATTGGAGGCTTCGCCATTGTGATCGAGATCGTAGGCGCGGACGTTGTGGTCGTCCACATTGGAAACGTAGAGCGTCCGTCCGTTGGGGGAGAGCGCGATGCCGCGCGGGCGGCCGGCGCTCTTCGTCACCAGTGTCATCGCACCCTTGGGCGGGATATGATACACGCCGTAAAAATCGAGCTCGCGGTGGTCGGCCTGTTCGCCGAACGCGGGATCGGTGAAGTAGACACTCCCGTTCTTCGAGACGGCAATGCCGGTGGGCGCGTTGAAGCGCTTCCCTTCCCACTTGTCGGCCAGGACTTCGATCTTGCCGTTCTTTTCGGTGCGGGTGACGCGGCGCGTACGAGTCTCGCAGGTATAGAGGCGGCCTTGCGGGTCGAACGCGTTGCCGGCCGGGCCGTGGGCGTCGGTGCGGTAGACTTCGATCGGCGCGCCGGGGTTCCATTTCAGCAGGCGATCGCTGGGAGTGTCGCTGAAAATGAGATGGCCATCCTTGGACCAGGCCGGACCTTCGGTAAAACGATAGCCCTGCGCCAGGTGCTCGAATTTCATCTCACCGAAGTCCTGACCGACGGCGATCAGTGAGACGACAAACGCAGAAAGCGCGAGACGCGTGACGGGGGTCATTTTCCCGACGGATTTCGCGTCTTAATCTCGATGTTGTTGACGACCTGCTTGACACCTTTGACCTTGCGCGCCACCGCTCCGGCCTTGTCCTTCTGCTTTTGCAGTTCCACGGACCCGGAGAGCGTGGCCACGCCCTTATCCACTTTCACTTCGAGTCCGCCGCCTTTGACGATGGGGTCGCTGGCGAGCTTGATGCGCACCTGATCCGTGATGGTGTCGTCGGTCATAACCTTGGGATCTTTGGCCAACGCTACCGTTTGCATGAGACCGGTCTGCATGAGAAATGCTGCGATGAGGGCGAGCGCTATTTTATGCATCATCATCTCCGGTCATTGTACGCCAGTCGAGGGCGTTCAGGAAGGCGCGATTGGTGCGCCAGTTCGGTTGCACGTGCACGTGGAGGTCGAGATAGATCTTGGCGCCGAAGAGCTTCTCCATCTCGTGACGCGCCTGCGTGCCGATCAACTTGAGCATGGCGCCGCCGGAACCGATCACGATGCCCTTCTGCCCGTCGCGCTCCAGGTGGATGGTGGCATAGATGCGCGTAATCTTCGGCGTCGCTTCCCAACGGTCCACGGTGACGGCGACTGCATGCGGCACTTCCTGCCGCGTGGCGAGGAGGACCTTCTCGCGGATCAGTTCGCCGGCGAGGAAACGCTCGGGCTGATCGGTAACGTAGTCCTCCGGAAAATAAAGGGGACCGAGCGGTAGGTACTTGAGAATGACGGCGCGCAGTTCGGCGAGCCCAAGTTTCTTCACCGAGGAGACCGGGACGTACTCGGCGAACTCGAAGGCGGCCTTGTACTCTTCGATCAGGGGCAGCATGTGCGCCTTGTCCTTGAGCAGGTCGATTTTGTTGAGCACGAGCACGACGGGCGTCTGGTGGCGGCGCGCGATATCGATGGCGCGACGATCGTCTTCACCGAATTTGCGCGCGCAATCGGCGACGAAAAGCAGCAAGTCGCGCTCTTCCAGGGCGCCGCGCACCGTGTCCATCAGCCGCTTGTTGAGGGGCGTGTTGGCCTTATGGATGCCCGGCGTATCGGCAAAGACGATCTGCGCTTCGGGGAGCGTGAGCACACCCTGGAT
>Ga0207071_1041_pt1 | contig 22254 bp, 20 predicted proteins | sample Alteio_BWMinHeat_67_FD_153531 | JGI IMG/M metagenome (GOLD analysis project Ga0207071, IMG submission 153531) | Enriched cells from forest soil in Barre Woods Harvard Forest LTER site, Petersham, Massachusetts, United States -... | ecosystem: Environmental > Terrestrial > Soil > Temperate forest >...
CGCTTGTGACCGGCGCATCAAGAGGAATTGGCCGTGCGACGGCAGCGGCGCTTGCTAAAGCCGGGGCCCACGTCCTGGTTCACTATGGCCGCTCCGCGCAGGAAGCCGAATCTCTCGTCTCCGAGATCCAATCGAAAGGGGGACGCGCAAAGGCAATCTCGGCCGACCTGGGAACCTCGAACGGCGCTGCGCTTCTGGCCGAACAGGTGCGCTCAATCGTCGGCGATCGATTGGATGTGCTTGTGCTCAACGCCGGAATCAGCAAGGCGGCACGCATCGCGGATTACACGGTAGAGGACTTTGACAACCTCTTTGCGACAAACGTCCGAAGCCCGTTCTTCCTGGTGCAGCAACTGCTGCCGGTTCTTGGTGAGGGCTCAAGCATCATTGCCATCTCTTCCGCCGTAGCTCGCGCGGTGGTGGGCAATCCCGGTTTGGAAAACCCTTCGATCCTTGCTTACGCCTCGACCAAAGGAGCACTTGAGATTCTGGTCAAGAACTGGGCCGCCATTTTCGGGCCTCGCGGTATACGCGTAAATGCTGTTGCCCCAGGAGTAATCGACACGGATATGTCGAATTTTACGAAGACAGAAGCGGGTCGCGAGGCCACGCTGGGAATGCAGGCATTGAAGCGAATCGGCAAACCTGAAGACATCGCCGACGTAGTCGCTTTCGTGGCGTCCGACGGTGCGCGCTGGATTACAGGTGCCAGTATTGCCGTCGACGGCGGCTCGAAGCTTTAACGCAGGCGCGATCGATGGAATAAGCACGAAAGGGAAATCGAAAGTATGAAAGAAAAGCACATCAAGCTTCCAGGTCCAGATCATCCGATTTCCATCCAGCGCAATCCCGCTCGCGTTGTCGTATCCGTTGCGGGCCGTGTGGTTGCCGATACCCGCAACGCCCTGACCCTCCGCGAAGCCGCCTATCCGCCTGTTCAATATATTCCGGGTGAGGATGTTGATTTTTCCCAGTTGGAGCGAACGGACCACTCTACCTACTGTCCTTACAAAGGCGATTGCAGTTACTACAGCGTCACTGCAGGGGGAAAGAAGTCCGTCAACGCGGTGTGGTCGTACAAGGATCCGTTTCCTGCTGTTGCGCAGATCAGGGGGCATGTTGCGTTCTATCACGATCGGGTCGATGAGATAGCAGAGCAAATACCAAAGTGAAGACGGCGTCGCCGTGTCCGTCGTTGTCGAGGGTGTCGCCGAAGAGCAACTGCGCACGCGGGTTGCCGCTGATTTTAAGGATTCACGTGGATTTTTCCGAGCGTGCCGGCTTGCGGTCTACCCAACTTCTGAATGACTAGTGCGGAGAACAACAAGTTTTTCCAAAACAATCGGCGTCTGTCCCTCAAATCCGCGTCCATCCGCGTGAGCAGTTTGGTTTTGCTCAGGCCGCAGGTACAGCGATTGCGAATCTGTTCCAGAACATGTCGCATCTGAACACATGCTAAGAAGGGAAGGAGCAAGACTATGAACTTAACTGGAAATACGATCTTCATCACAGGTGGCGGTTCGGGCATCGGTCGCGGATTGGCTGAGGCGCTGCACGCGCTTGGCAATCAGGTCATCATCTCCGGTCGGCGCAAAGGTCATCTGGAAGCGACAACCAAAGCGAATCCCGGGATGAAGTCGGTGGAGTTGAACGTGGAAGACCCGGCAAGCATCGCGTCGGTTGCGAAGCGGCTGATCGCCGATTTCCCGAAGCTGAACGTGCTCATCAACAACGCGGGCGTCATGCAAATCGACGACGCATCCGGTGTTATCGACGATGCGCTACTCACGTCAACAATCACGACGAATTTGCTGGGGCCGATTCGGCTGACTTCGGCGTTGATCGAACACCTGAAGAAGCAGAAGCAGGCAGCCGTCATCTACAACACCTCGGTTTTGGGATATGTCCCGTTGGCGCTGGCCGCGGTGTACTCGTCCACGAAGGCGGCGATGCATTCCTACACGCTCTCGCAACGCTACAAGTTGCGAGGTACTTCGGTCAGCGTTCTGGAGATCGCGCCACCGTGGGTGCAGACCGATCTACTGAACAGCAACGAAGAACCCAGGGCAATGCCTTTGAAAGAGTTCATCGACGAGACCATCAAAGTACTCGGGACGAATGCGGAAGAGATTCTTGTGGAGCGCGCCAAACCGCTGCGCAATAACGTTGGCCCGAACGAGGGCGCGTTCGTGACGCAGTTCAACGATCTCATGCAGCAACCGCGGTAGCCGGACGTCGCGCACCAAGGATAGGGAGTAAGGATATAAGGAGTTTTCAATGAGCCAAACGCTGCAAGAGAAGAACAAGACGGTCGTTCTGGAGGCCTTCGACACGCTGTTCAACAAACGAGACTATGCCGCGGCCGAACGCTACTGGTCCCCGAACTACATCCAGCACAGTGCTCATATTGAGCCGGGCCGCGAAGGTTTGTTCCATCTCATCAGAAGCATTCCGCCCAGTCTGAAGTATGAGCCTGGAGTCATTGTTGCGGAGGGCGATGTTGTGATCGTCCATGGCAGATTCTCAGGCTTTGGCGCAGCGGTGAACTGGATTGCAGCGGACATTCTGATCGTCAAGGACGGGATCCTTGTCGAGCATTGGGACGTAATTCAGGACGAGGTCACAAAGGATCTTTCCAAGAGCGGCAAGCCGATGTTCGGCAAGGCATTTCCGGTATACGTGTGAGGTGTCATCGATATTGAAACCAGAGACAGAAAACAGGACGGGCCACGCGGCCGGTTACGTAATTCTTTAATATCAAACCCGAAGTTCTTCTTCTTGATGCGCTTCCCCAGGGAGCTGAGTCAACTCTCTAAACCGTCGCCGGGCAAGCAGTGGTAGCACAAATAAGACTGCAAAAACCGTCGTAATCATCCCACCGACAACCACACGCGCAAGCGGCTGCTGGGCCTGGGCGCCGATGCCGGTGGAGACCGCCGCAGGCAACAAACCGAGACCAGCGGCCAAGCACGCCATCAGGACTGGGCGCATTTCTTCGAGGCTACCTTCTTCCAGTCCGCGTTCGTCACCCGACTCGAGTTGGGCCCGCCGGACTCCCGCCAGGAAGACCACCGCTCCGAGCGTAGCGACTCCGATCAACGAGGTGAAGCCCACCGCCGCCGAAATGCTGAACGGAGTGTGCGAGAGCAGCAGCGACCAGACTCCGCCCGTTGCCGCAAACGGGAGTGTCGAGAGCACTACCAACGAATCTCGCCAACTGTGAAACTGAATGAACAGCAAGACAAGGATGAGCACAAGGCTGATTGGCACAATCACGCTCAGCCGCCGTTGCTCTTTGCGCAGACTATCAAACTCGCCGGACCATTCGTAGGAATACCCGTGGGGCAATGCTACATCGCGTTGCAGTCTGCCTTGCAGCTCCTGAATTGTGCTGGCGAGGTCGCGTCCGCGGACGCTGAATTTTACCGGGATGTAGCGCTTGTCGTTCTCCCGATAGATCTGAAACGCACCCTGCTTCAGGGAAACGTCGGCCACTTGTCCTAGCGGAATGCGAGAACCGTCTGGCGTGGGCAGCAGGATGTTTTTGACCGCCTCCGGCGTGTCGCGATACTGCGAGAGATAGCGCACCGTCATATCAAAGCGGCGGTCGCCTTCGATGATCTGCGTCACCGGACTGCCGCCGATCGTGGCCTGCACCGCGGCGTTCACGTCGGAAGGCATCACGCCGTAGCGGGCCGCCTTCGTGCGATCGATGGAAATGATCAGATTCGGCTGACCGTTCACGCGGAAGACTCCGATGTCTTCTACCCCGCGAACCTGCGACATGATCTTGGCGATCTGGTTCGCCCTGTCGGTGAGCACGTCGAAGTCGTCTCCGAAGAGCTTGAGCGAGTTCTCGCCCTTCACGCCGGACATCGCCTCCTCCACGTTATCCTGAATGTTTTGCGAGAAGTTGAAGTCCACTCCGGGATAGATGGAAAACCGTTTCTGCATCTGCTCGATGAGTTCCGCTTTGGAAATTCCACCCGGCCAATCCTCTTTCGGTTTCAGGTCCACGGAAATCTCGATGTTATTGAAACCGCTCACATCGGTTCCGTCGTCGGGACGGCCTACCTGCGAAATCGTCTGGGTCACTTCGGGAAAGCTCCGCAAATCGGCGCGGAGGCGGTCGGCGAGCGTGGACGCGGCTTCAAGAGAGATGTCTTGCGGCAACGTTGCCCGAATCCAGAGATTGCCTTCCTCCAAAGCCGGCATAAATTCGCCGCCGACGAACACGAATGCGACCAGACTCAGCGCAAGGATTCCGAAAGCAATCGCGAACACGGGTCGTGGATGACGCAGCGTCCACAGTAAAGCCTTGTCATAGCGGTGGCGAAACCAGGCGCTCACGCGCGTCTCACGATGCGCCTCTCCTGTCGGACGGTTGCCCTCAAAGGAGGCCAGCACCGGCGCAAACAGCAAAGCGAAAATCAGAGCGCCGCTAAGAGCGAATCCATACGTCACCGACATCGGCGAAAAGATCTTTCCCGGTACGCCATGCATGGTGAACAAGGGAATGAAGGCCACCAGGATGATGATCGTCGAGAACAACACGGGGCGGGACGACTGCGCAGTCGCGCGCGCGATCAACTTTTCGGAAAACTCTCCTTCCAGCCGCGATCCCAGCACGCGGTAGATGCTTTCGAGCACCACAATCGACGAATCCACAAGAATGCCGAAATCGATTGCGCCGATGGAAATAAGGTTTGCCGAGCGTCCGGTGAGAACCATCAATCCAAACGCGAAGAGAATCGCGACCGGTATGGTGAGCGCGGTGATCAGTGTGAGCCGGATGTCTCCGAGCATTACCAGCAGAAGGACCGTCACTAGTACCAGGCCGGTGAACACCACGTGACGAACCGTCGCCGTAGTGATGCGGATCAGGCGCGTGCGGTCGTAAAGCTTCTTGATCTTCATGCCCGGCGGTAACAGCCCGCCGTTCAGCGCCTCGATCTTCTGATTTAGAGCCTTCAGTGCGGGCAGAGATTCTTCGCTGCGCTGCAGCAGGACAATTCCTTCCACGGCGTCCTTGTTCTCGTCGACGCCAACTTCTCCCAGCCGTTGTTGATGTCCTTCGTGAACATCGGCCACGTCGCCGAGAAGCACGGGAGCGCCATTCCGTTCCGTGATCACGGCCTTGCGGATGTCGTTTAGATCGTGCAGCAGTCCGATACCGCGCACGTTCACGCTCTGGCTTCCCAGGGTGAGGTAATTTCCGCCGGCATTGGCGTTGCTCGAGCTCACGGCGGTTAGAACCTGCGGCAGCGTGACGTTCATGGCGAGCAGCTTGTTCGGATCAACCTCGGCCTGATACTGCTTCGTCGTGCCGCCAAACGTGGTGATATCGATCACGCCTGGCACCTGCTTCAGTTCACGGCGCACCAACCAATCCTGCGTAGCTTTTAGATCATTCAAACTGTGGGCCGCGCCCGTGAGCTGATAGCGGCTGATTTCACCAATTGGCGACCACGGTGAGAGCTGAGGCTGAAGCTGATTCGGAAGAACGACCGTTTGCAAACGATTCAGCACTTCCTGACGGTCGTAGAAATAATCGCTGTTGAAGTCGAAGTAGAGCTTTACGTCGCTCAGTCCAAAGATGCTGATCGAGCGCACGTAGTCGAGGTGCGGCATGCCATTCAGTACCGTCTCCAGCGGCACGGTGACCTGCTGCTCCATCTCCTCGGCGGACCACGCGGGGTTCTGCGTGATGATCTCCACCAGTGGCGGCGAAGGATCAGGGTAGGCTTCGATGTCGAGTTGCACGAATCCCCAGATGCCCAGGGCGATCCACGCAGCCAGTCCAATCAGCACCAGCGTGCGATAACGGAGAAGAGCGAGGACGATTTTTGCCATCAGCTTCCCGCTCCTTCGTCGCGCAGTAGCTCGGCGCCCGAGGTCACGATGGTTTCGCCCGGCCGTAAGCCGGAAGCAATCTCGGTCTTGTCGGACTGCGAGTCGGCGATGGTAACGGAACGCTTCTCATAGGTGCCGTCAGGTTTCTTCACTATCACGAAAGCATTGTTTCCCTCGCGCAACACGGCAGTCGTGGGCACGGTCATCAGTTGCTGCCGGCGCCCAACCAGGCGAATGGTGGCGAACATCTCGGGCTTTAGCTGGTGTGCCGGATTGGGAAGGACTACCCGAATCTTCAGGGTTCGCGTGGTGGGATCGAGTACGTCTGAGACGTTGGAGATCGTCCCGCTCCAGTTGCGGTCGGGAAGTGCGCCCAGCGTGATCTTGGCCGGAGTACCGCGCGCTGCCAGCGACAAGTCCTTCTCGTACAGATCGCCGACGATCCAGACCGAACTCAAGTCGGCAATGGTGGCGATGGAGTTTGCGTTGTCGAGAGATTTTGAAAGCTCGCCGTTGGCAGCGCCGATCTCGGTGACAACACCGTTCCGCGGCGATTTGATCGCAACCCGGTCCGAGGCGTCGGAACCGCTCAGCCCCAACATGCGCAAACGCTGTTCAGTGCGCACGAGATCGCTTTTGGCCGATTCCGCTTGCGCCTTAACATCTTCGTAGTCCTTCTGCGACATCGCCTCGTGCTGCAAAAGCAGCGTTGCGCGTCTCTCCGCCTGTGCCGACCGCTGCGCTTCGATCCGGGACTTGTCGTAGTCGGCGCGGGCAGAGGCCGCCTCACTGCTCTCGATAATTGCGACGGTCTGTCCAGCCTTGATCGAGTCTCCAGGACGGACGTTGAGCGAGATCAGCCGTCCGCTGACCGGCGGATAAATGTGAACGACGCGCTCAGGATCCGGCTGCACCTTCGCCGGCACTGCCACTTCGTTCTGCACAGATTCAAGACTCACCTGAGCAAGCTGTACCGGACTCTGCTCGGTGCCCGAAGTCTGTCTTTGCGCATCAGATCCGCCGCCACACGCCAAAAGAGAACCAACCAAAGCAATCGTCGCGAGGCTTTTGGCAAGCCCCAAGAAGGTGTGACCGCCACCGCCTGTAACCTGTCCCCTGTAACCTGTAATCTTCTTTCTCACTGCAAGTCCCTCCCCACGGCCTGCTCGAGTTGCCAGAGACTCGACTGATAGTTAGCGCGGGCCTGATTGTAGGAACTGGCTGCTTGCCGCACTGTGCGCTCGGCATCGAGCAATTCGAGCAGAGTAGCGGCGCCATTGCGGTAGCTGAAGTCGATGATGTCGCGCACCTTCTGCACCTGTTTGAGATTGTCGTCGCTGTACAAAGCCACGGATCGCTTGGCGGCGAGATAGGCCTGGCAGGCCTTCTCGACATCGGTATCGACTTGAATCTCGGCCTGATGAAACTGCGCCTCGGCGGCCGCCCGCAGCGCTGAAGCCTGCTCAACGCCGGCCTTTCCGTTGTTGTAAAGAAAGAGCGGAATCTGCGTGACCACGCCCAGAGTGTCGTCGTCGCCAACGCGCTGGTACTCGGTCGCGACGTTGATGTCGCGCGAGCGCTGGGCTTGCGCCAGACGGCGTCCATATTCGGCGGCGTCGAGGTTTGAGCGCGCGATTTTCAGATCGGGACGATCAGTGTGAGCGATATCTTTCAGTTGATCCGGACTCTCCGATACCGACCGGTCGCTGAAATCTCCAACAACCACGAGTGGCGCGGACTGAACCAGATCATCCGCGGGTCCCGCAGTGGGCGCCGGGCGGGTGCTCGTCGGAACAATGTCCTGTTGGCGCGCGCTCAGGACATTGAGAAGATCGCGCGTAGCTTGCTCGTACGCAGTCTGCGCGTCGATGACTGCCTGCTGAAATTGCAAGCGTCCGGCTTGCAACCGGTATAACTCGATTCCGGGCAGATCGCCCGCCTTCACGCGCTCGGCGGTCAAGTCTTCGGTCTTTGCATACTGCGAGTCGATCTCGGCCGCGAGGCGCAAGTTATCGCGCGCAAGAATCGCATTGCCGAATGCCTGCCGCAGGGCAAAGAGCTGATTGCGCAGGATGTCTTGAACCTGCGCCGAAGCCCCATTCACTTGGGCATCTGCCTGTTTCACTCGAAACTCGCGCTTCCCGCCACGCTCAAACAGCTTGCTAAACTGCGCGGTATATGTGGGCTGGGCACCTGCGTTCCCGTTCGTGGCAAAGAATCGCGGAACGCTGTCCGGCTCCGGAGATTGAACCGGAACCTGCTCCATGCCCAGTTGAAGTTGTGGATTCGGCTTGTATCCGGCAATGCGTCGCGCCGCCTCGCTGGCCTGCAACTGCGAACGGCCGGCTGCAACTGACAGATTGCGTTGAACCAGAAGCTGCTCGGCTTCAAACAGGCTCAGCGTTCGTGGAACGCTGACGGACGGCGGCGATGGCGCAGGTTGTTGCGCGAAGCAGGCAACGGAAATTAGTAACGCAAATGCAAGAAGGCGTAGAACGGTCGGCCTCATGAGTCGCTCTCTTAAAGAATTGAAAAGTTGTCAAGAACCGAAGGAGAGTGCGATCAGTCGGCTGGAGGAGGGCGCTTTTCTATAGCGGGGTACCAGAAAATCTCGTGCAGAACGACGGGAGCCTCTGCCGTGAAACTCCGTGTCACCGTGCATGACTCACACCGTGGGCGCCACAGAAGCGACGGCAGAATCGCCGCGAGGTGATAGATGCCACGAAGCTCAGGAGCTTTCAGAATGTCTTGTATGCGGGTGCCTTCTGCCAGGCTCAGCGACTGCGAGAGATCGTCGCTGATGGAGATGACAGGGAACAACAGCACCAGGACGCAGACGACAACCATCGTGCCGCACATCATTTTCGGCGCGAGCTCAGACGAGGAAGTCTTTCGCCACGACACCCAAGCCAGCAGCGCCGCCGTCGAGATCGCTAGCCAGACGAGATTGAGGAGCAGTTCCACAGATAGTTAGTTAAGAGATTAGAACAAAATTTCGTGGTTGTGTACTTCTGGTCTTGGGGTCTTGGGGATAATTTCGTGGTTGCGCTTACTCTCGTGGTTCCGGCCGCCCTCGGCCGGTTCTTGATTCCGCCATTCACTCGATCCACGCGAAAAGCCCGGCCCTAGGCGGCCGGGACCGCGGGAACATGGGCCCATCTCCGATGATCCCCTCACCGCGAAGGCTGCAACGTCAGCCGGTTCTCTGGCGCCCCACTTACTGCGGCGTCGCTGAAAGGCGATGGGAGTGTCTTTCTTTGGTTGTGATTCCATTATTGGGACCTCTTCTTCGTTCATCCACGTAGCAGGGAATTCCGTCACGGCACGAAGATGGCTTGCGAAGTGCATAAATCACTTAGCCGTAATCTTCAGATTGGAAAAGTATCCCTCGGTGCCGGGCCCAACCCACAATGCGACTCCTCCGTCCCGCGGCTCGAGCTTCATGTCGTTGACGATGAGGCAGGGTTGCTCCGCTCCGTTTACGTGGAGACGCGCTTTGCGGCCTTCCACCTCAATCTTGTATTTGGTCCAGACACCTGGCAGCAAATCGACGTACGACTCATACTTTTCAGGACTCTCCTGCCGCGATCGGGCGAAGTCAAAGTCCGGATAGGAACTGTATTGGGTAGAGTGATTCCGCCTGACTTGATCGTCGGCTCGGCCGTTGGTGGGCCTGAGGTAGATGTACTCATAGCTTCCATCGCCCTGGAGCCGAAAAGCGATGCCGATGAATCCGCGCGCAAAACCGCCCGCACCAGCGGCCGGTTGACCGGCCAACTCCACTTCGATTGTGCCGTCGCGAAATTTTGCGTCCTTGATTACGGCGTACGACGTGGCATTTGCCGCCCCCGGCGCGGGTATCACCTGGACCGCACTTCGGCCTTGGTAGGTAGTCTGTGCGATGGATACGTTCTTCCCTACCAGTCGATCGGCAGTTTGGGCCGCAAGCTGGACGGCAAAGAGCGCCAGCAGAGACGCGCGCGTTACGGTCGTTGGTGATGCAAAGCGTGTGTTCATAGGAGTACTCCAGGTCCAGTCAGTGTAGACCTCGCAATCGAGTCGGAGCACCTTCGCTAGCAGCCACTCTCCAACGCCAAGCGCGAGGCACCTGGCAGCGACTAACCGCATGCTGTTCCTGTTTGGGCTTCAGAAAGACATTCGGGCGTAAGCCGCCTGCGCAAAGGGCGCCAGTTCAGGTAATCTCTTGGGTTTCCATGCTGAACACCTACCGTCTTTCCGCTCCTGCAGTGGAGCGGGACACCAATACCATCCTCGCGGGCTCCTTGATGTTCCAGATCGTGGTGATGCTCATTCCGCTGTTCTTCATACTTTTTACCGGGCAGCTCTCTGATCCGCGAATCCTGTTTGCAATTCTGGCGTTTTGGGGTCTGCTGATGGGGTCGTCGTCTGGCGCGTGATCCGGCGTTTCCGGACGATCATGTCGGCAGCCATCGAGAGCTACGAGCTCACGATCGACGATTTCCAGATTATGCGCGTGCAGCGTGATTGTCCCACGGTGACGATTCCGCGCAACGCTGTCCGCAAGATCGCCGAACGCGAAGGGCAGGGGTTCCGCATCGAGAGCGACGATTCCAAGCTGAACATCTGGGTCCCGCGCGAACTCGAAGGCTATGACGCGGTAAAGACTCTCCTGCTCGCCACCTCCGCCGCCGCGACGAGCACCATGCGTCATCCGGCAGCGAAGAACTACGCCCTCGTCCTACTTGGCTTAGTTGGCGTCGGAAGCGCCACATAAGATAGGTTATGCCGCGCCTCCGGCGCTCTTTCCCATCGCTTCGCTCGGGTTTCCCAAAATCGGAATCACCCATCGGCTACCGCCGACGGTACTAACAGGTGCCGGGCGCCATTTTTTTAGATTGGTTTTTCGAGCGGCCGCAGAATATCTGTGAGAACCTCACATGACAACCGCTCGGCTGCAGTGAATGCTTCATAATCTCAGGCTAGCCGAGTTTCCATCCTCAAACATGCCACCCAGCAACGAACAGCCGGCCTCCCAACGCAAGCAGGCGACGGTAATTTTCGCTGACCTGTCGGGTTTTACGGCAATGTCGGAGAATCTGGATCCGGAACAAGTCCGGGAAATTGTGAACCGGTACTTCGAAGGCCTGTCTGCTGCGGTGCGGCGTTACGAAGGCACGATCGACAAATACATCGGCGATTGCGTGATGGCGGTGTTTGGCGTTCCCGTCACCCGCGAGAACGACGCTGAGAGGGCCTGCCGTGCCGCGTTAGACATGCAAGAGGCGGTGCGGGAACTGGGCAAAGATTTGGACGTGGGAATTGACAACCCCCCGGAGTTGCATGTCGGAGTGAACACCGGACTGGTGGTTGCCGCGGCGATGGGGAGCGCGGAGAGCAGCCAGTTCACGGTGATGGGGGATGCGGTCAACCTTGCCTCCCGTCTCTGCCATGAAGCCACCAATGGCCAGATCGCGGTCGGCGAGTCCTGTTGGGAACGAGTGCAGGATCATTTTGAATTTGCTGCCCCTGAATTGCGGACCATTAAGGGAAAGGCAGAGAAGATTCCCGTACATTTTCTTTTGCGGCGTGCCGATAAACTCCCGAGTCCCAAGCGGATATCGATACCCATGGTGGGTCGAAAACGGGAATTATCCCTGGTAGCGGATCTGCTCAAAGACTGCAAGGCTCAGCGTGGCCAGTTGCTTTGCATCAGCGGTGAGCCGGGAATCGGAAAAAGCCGCTTCATGCAGGAGGTGTCGCTGCGAGCTGCTGACGGTGGCTTCTCTGTCGTATCGGCGGCAGCTGGATCCCTGGAGACGCTGCAACCGTATGGTCTGTGGCAACGCGTCCTCGAACAGCTTGGAGGCTCGCCGGCAACGAACCGTTCCGTCGCAGTTGCAGACGCCGTTGAGGCCTTGCTTCGCAACCAACCCTCATGGCAGCAACACCAAGCCGGTCTGCGCGCGACCTTTGGGCTGGCATCGCCGGAACTTGAGTTGCTGGACGAGACGCAGCGATTCAACCGCGTCTTCGAGACATGGCGAGCAGTGCTGACCAGCCTGCACACGCAAGGACAAGGACAAGGACAAAGACCGGTTCTCCTGGTGTTAGACGACCTGCAATGGGCGGATGCACAGTCGCTTCAACTGTTGAACGCCGTCGTCGGTCTAGTTCCCAGTATGGCATTGCTGTTGTGCTGCTTGTCGCGACAGGAGTTTGGGCCAGAATGGTCGAACCGGTCCTCTTACAAGAGCGTTTTGCTGCAGCCGCTGTCCGCGGAAGAGAGTTCCGAACTCGCTCACGAGGTACTGAAACAAAAGAATGACAAGTCCCGGGAATCGGAAGTAGTGGCTCGCGCGGAAGGCAATCCTTTTTACCTGGTGGAGTTGGCACAGGCGGCGGCGCAACCGGGCGATTCGAAGTTGCCGCCGACGATCGAGGGAGTGATCCTGGAGAAAATCGACCGGCTTGAGGGCGAGGCGCGGCGCGTGCTGGAGCTCGCATCAGTGATCGGGCGCGAGTTTCCCGAGCGGCTTCTTCGTGAAATCGCCGGGGTTGAACAGTTGGAAGACCGCCTTCGGCGTCTTCGGGAGCTCGAATTTCTCTACCAGCAAGAAATAGCTTCCGAGTTGAGCTACCTCTTCAAGCACTACCTGACGCAAGAGGCCACGTACAACAGCATGCTCATCCGGCGCCGCAAAGAGCTCCACAAACAGGTCGGCGCCGCGATCGAGAAAGTGTACAAAGGCGCCTTGGAGTCCCACTACTCGTTGCTCGCGCAACATTACGAAAAGGCCGACGACTACCAGCGCGCGTTTGCGTATTACCGGCTAGCCGGAGAGAACGCGCAGCAGACACAGAGCGAGGTCGCGGCGGTGAGGCTCTATGAACGTGGCGAGATTGCCCTGCAATCCCTGTACGAGAGCCGGTCGGGGCTGCAGAACAAACTGAACTCATTTCTTGTCATCGTGCTCGCCGGTTTGCTCGCGCCGCCACTTGTCTATTTGGCCGGCTGGCTGAACGCAAAGCTGCATTCTTTGCCGGAGTGGCATCCCGATTTACAGATTCTTGTTTACAGTTCTCTGATCACACTGGTCGCTGCAGGCATCAGTATCGCCGTGATGGCAGCTCTTGTGAAACGGTGGTCCTTCCTGGTTTATCCCGATCGGATTCGAGTCAAGGGCAGGCGTCGATCGGTGGATATTCCTTTCGCGCAGATCACCAAGGTTGAGATGATCTCTTATCGGCACCGTCCCACGCCCGGCGTTCTCTGGACCGAACTGAAGATTTACTGCAATCCCTGGTATCCGAAATTCGGCATGGGGCAGATCGGCGTGCTGCGGGGAGTACGCGAAGTGATTCGGATCGACTGCAGTGGTGTGGGATGGAGGAAAGGATACTTCCTCGAGGTGGATGAGCCGCGCGCGTTCCTGTCGACTCTGAATCGGGCGCTCGCTCGCTACCGGACAATCGCCCAGGCGCGAGATGCGGCCTCATTGAAGCTGTCGGCGGTCACCTAGAGATTCGACAAACGCGGAAGATCGATTAAGAGGTGCCTTGAAGTCTGGACGATTCACGGTGAACGTGTCGGTTCCCTACTGAGCGGAGAACGCATTGTCGATGTTTTCATATTTCCGGTCACCGTTTCCTTCCACCCAAGGCTTTTCCGCCTATCGGATGCCTGGCGTGGCTGTGCACGGGCCTCTGCTTTTCGCATCCACGATGGTTGGCTTCTTCTTATGCTGGCCGCACGCTGTATTGCGGCCGATGATGATTCTCTGGGTGCTGGCGGGCTTGTATCTCGGCCGCGACATCGCGGTGCTTTGCCATTACAACCCACTGCTGACGCTGATTTCCTGGGGCGCATTTGCAGTTGTTCTAGCCAAACCGGTTGCGATCGCGAGATTCGGAGCCTCGCACACCGTAATTCCAGCGCTGCTCTCGGCTGCGCTTGGAACGGTACTCTTCCTGGTCGCCTTCGCCATGACCCGTCAGCAAGGTGTCGGTCCAGAAGGCCCACGCTTGTCAGAGTAAGAGGCCAACCCAGCGTCCGACCCACCGTCAGCAAATATGCTCCATTCCGGGATTCTTAGAAAATGGAGTTGATTAAGACGATGACATCTAGCTGGCTCGGCCCTTCGAACCGCGAAGAGTGCGGCACCCACTGCTTGGAATACTTGAATGAGAAAATGCAAAGGGCCGGGCCGAGCCGAGTCTAAGCTTTCAGCGCAATCTTCGCGTTTTCCGCCGGGTTGGTCGCGACAGCGGAAACCTCCTTGTTGAAATTGAAGTCAGTTGCAGCGCTTCCGGTGATGAGGCGGGCGCTGCGATTGAAAGTCAGGTCCTGGATCGCCCACTGGATGAAGACCAGAATGCGGCTCTGGAACTCGACGATGTACATCAGATGGATGAATGCCCACACGAGCCACGCCGGATACCCTGAGAGGTGCACGCCGAACGCGTCGGCCACCGCAGACCATCTCCCAATCACGGCGAGGGTTCCTTTGTCGAAATACTTGAAAGGTGGCGGCTGCGGCTTACCCCCTGCCTTCCTCGTAATCGCTTTGGCCGCGTAAGCTCCGCCTTGCATCGCCACTTGGGCCAAGCCCGGCAGCGGTTTTCCTTTGGCATCGACGGCCGAGGCGAGATCTCCGATGACGTAAATGTCCGGGTATCCAGGGATGGTGAGCTGCGGAGTTACTTTTATGCGCCCACTCCTATCGGTTTCAGCGTTTGTGCGAACCGCCAAAGTGTTTCCAAACTGGGAAGCGGTCACGCCTCCCGCCCAAATAACAGTTTTGGCCGGCATGCGATATGTGCCCTGTTGACTCTGGATGGTCAGACCTTCCTTATCGATGTCTTGCACCATCAGGCCAAGCTTCACCTGTACTCCAAGCCTCGCAAGCGCATTCGACGCCTTCTTCGATAGGTCTTCAGGAAAAGCCGAGAGCACTCGCTCTCCGCCATCGATCAGGATGATCTGGGCGTCTTCCGGATGAATGGAGCGGAAATCGTGCTTCAGTGTTTGCCGCGAAATCTCGGCGATAGCTCCGGCCAGCTCCACGCCGGTCGCGCCGCCGCCGATAATGATAAACGTCAACCACTCACGTCGCTGAGCGGGATCAGCAAGCCGTTCCGCAACTTCGAAGGCATAAAGGATCTTGTGCCGGATATTTACAGCTTCGTCCACGTTCTTCAAACTGGGCGCCCACTCTCGCCAGTTCTCGTGCCCGTAGTAGAAGCTCCGCGACCCCGCAGCGACGATCAGCGAATCGTATTCGAAGGTAGCGCCGTCAGCGAGCAGCACATGCTTCTGAACCGGATCGATATTCTCAACCTCTCCCATCAACACGCGAGTGTTCTGCTGCCGGCTCAAAACGCCGCGCAGGGGTGATGCAATGTCTCCGGGTGAGAGCGAACCAGTGGCTATCTGGTAGAGCAGCGGCTGGAACAAATGGTAGTTGCGGCGATCGATGAGAGTTACCTCCACCGGCGCCGACTTCAAGACTCGCGCTGCCGACAAGCCTCCAAATCCTCCACCTATGATTACGACCCTGTGTTGCTTGCTCATAGGAACCTCATTCGACAGTTGTGCTAAGTATTTCTGTTTTGCCGCGCCTCGGTCACAGATGTCTCTGGGGCACACCGGTACTCACTCATTTGGATTTCGCCCGATGGCTTCGTTCAACTCGTCCTGTGCCTGTGCGTACTCAAGTTGCGATTGCAGGAGCAGTGTCTGAGCTTCGGATTCTTGTGCAACCGCTATTTCTGCCTGAGACCGCAGATATGTGCCCTTTTCCAGCCCTTGCGCTGAAACGCGCTGCGCTTCCTTACGGGCTGCCAGCAATTCTTGTGACACAGCCACCATTTGTTCTGTCCGCTCGAGCTTGTTGTAGGCAGTCTGCACCTTTACTTCAACTTCATCGCTAACTCGTGCCAGGTTCTCTTTGGCCTGATCCAGTTGCGAATCGCGTTCGCGAACCGTAGCTCGCTTCTTGCCTCCATCGAAGATGTCATAGCCGAGGTGAACGCCGAATGTCCCGAAGTTGCGGGCAAGAAACGGAACGTTCTCCTGGTAGCTGTAGCGGGCAAAGGCTTCGACGTCCGGTATGTATTCGCGTTTGGCGGCGCGCACTCCAGCGGAAGCTTTTTCCACCACTGCCTTCGCTTCTGCAATCTCTGGATTCGAGTCGAGCGCGAGCTTTACACATTCCTCACGAGGGGAACTCGACGTAGGAACCGGAACGTCGGGATCGAGCACAAGCTCGCTCTTGATGGGAAGGCCGACGACGTCGTTGAACTGCATGCGCAAGTCAGATAGCTGCAACTCTGAAGTCAGCAATTCCTGTTTGGCTTCGAGCGACTGCGCCCGACTGTCGATGAGGTCGGCTTCCAACGTGCTCCCATATTTGACCTGCTGTACGCGTTCGGTCTGAAGATTTTCGACCGCGCGAATCTTGGCTTCGATTGCCCGGTGTTGCGACTGTACGACCAGGATCTTGTAATAAAGCTGCCGCACGGTTAGCGCGACCTGATCCTTGACGGCGCGAGCTTTCCCCTTGCTGGCTTCTACCTCGGCGCGGGCAACGTCATTTCCCGCTTTGATTTTGAAAAGCTCCGTCAACGGCTGAGTCAGACCTGTGCCGCTGGTCTCGAAGTTCTTGGATCCCTGGCTGATCACTGATGTACGTGCAGGAATTGCGCTACCACCTACTTCGCCAAACGTACCGGCAGGTATGCCGATGAATTGCGTATCCGTTGCGTGCGCGAACAAACTATCGTTTCTGAGCACCGGAAGGAATGCACTTCTGGCTACTTCCTTGGCATGTTGCTCTTCCTCGACCTTGTAGGACGCGATCCGGACCGCGTGATTGTGCTTTAACGCCAACTCGACCGCTTCCTGAAGTCCGAGGCGGCGAGGAGCAGGGCGTCCACTCTCTTGAGCGGAGGCGCTAACCGCCAGGCATAAGCCTGTAGCAAGCAAAAGAGTTCGCAGAGTTACGTTCGGGCGGCGACGGAAGAATGAATCGCAAAATGCGTGGAGTGTGCTGGTCATGACTTTGTCTCCTGATTGGGAGCCGAAGACGGTTGAAGTTCGGTGAAATAGCCGTAGCTAAGCGGGGACTTATGAAGGAACGCGACCACCAACATCACCAGAACGCAGCCCCACGCGACCAGGTGAAATCCATCAGCAAAGGTGAGGATGTATGCCTGCAAACGAATTCGTCCGGCTACCAGTCCCACTGCACGGCCTGTCGCAGCAGCAAGTCCTGATGACTTGGCAAACAATCCCGCCGTCAATTCCCGGAGGTTCGCATCCGCGATCCAGTTTCCCTGCTGCACGTGAAGGCCGAGAAGATAGGAATGGAGCTTCTCGCGCTGAGCGATAAAGTGAACCATGAAGACAGCGCCAAGGTTTCCGCCAAACAGACGCACAACGTGGAAATACGCAGAGAAGGTGAGCGTGCGTTGCGGTTTCGCGAGCGCGCCGAAAAACAGGCCGTGGAGAACGATCGTCGAGACCAATCCGATGAAGGCAAATGACTGCCCCACGCCCATCAGAAGTTCTGTGCGGTAGTAGTTCGCGGCCGACCACGCGCTGGTGACATTGGCGTTCAGGCAACACGCAATCCCCATACAGGCGAAGCCCACGGCCATGAGCAAGCGCGAATCGAAGTTGCGCAGCAACAGCAAGGCCGCAACAAACGCGATCACAATTTGCGCGACTGCGGTCCATACCAGGGCGGGGCCAATCTGGGACGCCTCGAATCCGTGAACGCTGAGCGATTGCGGGATGAGTACGATCGTCCCCAACAGAGTGAAACGGAATAAGAAGAGAACGCTACCCAGCAGGAGCGTATCCCTCTTGCCCAGAAACAGCAGGTCCACGAGAGGATTGGGACCGCGCACCCTCCGCACGAACGCACACAAGAGAAGAAACGCGCCCGCAACAAACAACGCGGTAAAGACGCCCGAGCGCCACCAGTCGAGTCTTTCACCCTGATCAAGCGCGGCGTAAAGAGTTGCGAAGCCGGCGCTGCCGTACAGAAATCCCGCAAAACTTGGGGCGGCGCCGTCCTTCTTGGGTGCCGGACTGGGAGGTATTCCGCAATAGACAAAGACCATCATCAGGAGGGTGAGCGGCACCGAACCCCAGAACATCCAGCGCCAGGAAAGATGATCGCGATACCAGCCGTAGAGCGAGGGAGCGATGTTGACGCTGAAATCGACGCAGCTCGCGTACAGGGCGACGGTAAATGGAAGGACACGAGGCGGTATGCTGCGCAGCGCAAAGGTAAGCGTCAGCGGATAGAACGTTCCCGAAACGAGACCAGCAAGCGCGACCGCTGCAATCAGCAAACTATAGCTGTGAACCAGCGGAAGAAAGATGTTGATCAGAACAAAGGCCCCGGCGGCAAAAAGAAGAATGCGGCGGGCGCCGAGCAGGCCGCCTAGATAAACCGTGAATGGACCAATGAAGACGAGCGCGATGTTGAATGCACTCGAGATCCACGCGCCGTCGTCATAAGCAATTCCGGCGCTTCCTTTGAGGTCCGCAAGACCCAGCGTGAGCATACGACCCGCCAGGGTCACGATACCCGCGCCCATCACGACCCCCAGAATCCCCAGCACCGGACGAGTCGACACTTCCGACGGAACAGCGCCGACGAAAGCGCGGACGATCTGAATCGGTGTGGGCTGAACTGCCGCTGAGGTAGCCATCGTCGTCAATTACTTTCTGGTGCGGACCGTTGCGACAACGGAGAGACCGGGACGCAGCTTGCTCGCCAGCTCGGAGTCCTCGAGCGCAATCTTCACGGGAACTCTCTGCGTGACCTTGGTGAAATTCCCGGTTGCGTTGTCGGCAGGCAGCAAGGCAAATTGCGATCCGCTCGCCGGAGCAATTTCGAGAACCTTGCCGTGAATGACCTGACCGGGAAATTCGTCGACTCGCAAGTCGACCGGATCGCCAACTCTCATGTTTGTAAGCTGCGTCTCCCGGTAGTTGGCTTGCACCCATTTTGTCGGTGGGACGATGGAGATCACTTGCGTCCCCGGCGAAACGAGTTGCCCTGGCCGAACCTGGCGCTCACCGACGGTTCCGTCACTGGGCGCAGAGATCCTGGCGTATCCCAGGTTCACGTTTGCAACGCGCAGTGCGGCCTCTTTGGCATGCAAGTCAGCGACGAGCTGGAGCTCCTGCGACTCCAGTACCGTTTTGGTACGGCGTTCGGCTTCTACTCCCAGTTGATTGCTTTTCAACAAGGTTCTAGCCTGAACAAGATCGGCATCGCGGCTGGCTGATTGGGCACTCAGTCTCTCTTCATCGGCAACGGCTCCTTCGACCCGCTGCTGGGTGGTTGAGTGAGTCTGCAGCAGTGCTTCCTGGCGGGTGCGTTCCGCTCGCGTACGAACGACATCCGCCTGCGCGGCCTCTTTTCCGGCTTGCGCGGCCGCGATCTGGGCGTTCGCCTGATCGATTCCGGCAAGGGCGCGCTCAATACGGGACTCCTGAAGCTCGCGTTGCCGGCGATTGTTTTCGATGGCGGCTTTGGCCGCTTCCACTGCCGCAGTCGCTTGCGCTACCTGGGCCTGATAGTCGGCGTCTTCCAGTTGGACGAGCAGATCGCCTTTATGAACGGATTGAAAGTCAGAGACCTTTACGTCCTGTACGATGCCCGCAACCTTCGTGCTGAGCGGCGTCACGTCGCTGCGAACATAGGCATCATCTGTGACTTGCTCGACACGTCCGCCTTCCCATGAGTTCCAATTCATGATGATTGTGGCCGTTACTACGAGTGCCAGGAGGACGACGGCAATTGGCGTTAGAAACTGACGCCAGTTGCGTTTCGCTGGGCTAGGTGCAGCTTTCGCTTCCTGCGTAGAGATTGGAGTCGCTGGAGCCGGTGTGGCCATACTCACTCTCCTTCAGCCGATGATTCCGTGTAATTGAACTTCTCTCAAGCCTTGCAGCGAGCGGTAGCAATCAGAATTCCAAGCAAAGCCCCGTGTAACCTCTGTGTTCTCCGCCCGGCACTACTAGCTGGAACTGTTGCATGTCAAAGGGTGGATACTTCGCGTCGGCCTTTCGACACGCCTGACACTTGCAGGTCGAAGACATCTCTTCGGCAGTTTGAAGACCAATGCTTTGTCGAGTGAAGGAGATTGGAGCTTGTGCAGTCATGTTGTTTCTCCTTCACTAGTGATTTTGCGCGACACGTGATTGCCCTTACCTGGTTATCGAATACCGGTAGCTGCAACCGCCTTGCGAGCCAGAATCGGTGCTTCGATTGAATTTCCGGATATGTCATTGTAGGTGAGGGACCTCTCCCCGACCAGAACTAGAACCTGACGGGCCGCCGCATACTTGGCTGTTTGCAGACTCAGGCGTGGAGCGTACAAGACCACATAGATGGTGTTTCCAACTTGCACCGAGACGTCATAGCTTGGGCGGAGGAGCCGGCGTTCGCACCAGCAGCATGGGGATTGACCGCGACAATGGTCGCGACGCGATATTTTGTGCCGGTCCCGGTTTCAGCAAACATCAGAACCGAGCACGGTTCTTCAGTCTCAGCACCAATCGTGAGTCTCCTCAGATTCTTTCTCGCCTATGGATGCATTTGGATTGTATGGGGGACGCGCCCATCCGACGCCTGGACAGGGCGAAGCAAGAAAAAACCGGCTGAGGGGGGCCGGAACCGCGAGATTTTCTTTGCTCGTCGACTCCCAGCCTGCTGGAGATTCTCTCAGTGCCACCGCGTCGTAAAGTTTGTCTGCACCGTGGTCCTGCCGAATGCGGGGGCGTAGCTGAAAACGTTGCTGTTGGTGACTGGTCCGTCGAGCGGCTCGGCGGCTACTGCGTAGCGGTCGGGCGGCACTCCCTGAATTTGATACGTGCCGTCGGGCATGCTGAGAGTGCCGATGGGCGTCTTGCGGACACTTGCGGGATATGGCAGCGCGGCGGTTGCCGAATCGGCGAAGACGTGGGCGCCAAACACCGGCGATCCATTCATCGCTACGGTTCCGGAAATGCTTCCGGTAGGAACATCTGGAGAGTTCTTCGGATACAAAATCGAAATAGCCGCGACATCGTCATAGCTCAAGGCGTGCTCTGCAACCGGCGGAGCGAAGGGAAACATCGTTGCCTTCACTACCGCGGAATGATCGAGGCCGAGGAAGTGGCCGATCTCGTGTGTCGCGACGGTCTGCATGTCATTTCCGCCGCTCCCGTCGGTTGAGAAGTTCATTGCGGGATTGAAGAGGATGTCGGCATCCAGAATCTGGCCGGCGAAGCGTGAGGTCCCGCCATGCTTGGTATCGGCGCCGGGTCCATTGGCCATGGTGGTGAACGTGACCGCCAGCGCACCGTCAGAATTGAAGTCGGTGGTGCAGGTGAAGCAGACTAGATTGACTCCGTCAAAGCCGGCGGAAGAAATCTGGGTGTCCCCGCCGCGCGAGATGCTGATTGCCGTATTTGGCGCTGCCATCCAGGTGGTGAACGAGGTCGCGATTACCTCCTGAGCCGGAGCTGCGCCGCTCACGTTGGAGGCGGCGGCAGGATTGAAGTTCCACTGCACTGGGAACTGGGAAAAATCCCAATGTGCGCGGCTGACGGCACCATTGTGGGCGTTGTACTGCGCGAGGTATGACTTTGCCGGCTTGGGCCACAGAAACGCCGCCGCGGCAAGCAATGCAAGGACAACTGGAGCAACGCGAATTTTATTCATGGGCCCGAGTTTCATCTGGCGTGATTTGCGGAACGTATGCGGAGCTTGAGTTCGTTGATGTCCATACGATTTCCGCTGTATGGAGCGAGAGATTTATCGGCCGGATTGAAGCTCTGCACGTCCTCGGTGGCTTGCGTCGTGGAGGCCGGAACTCCGTTATCGGCGACTGCGGCTCCTGAGGCGAGATGGCGGACGCGGAAGTTTCCCTGCATCAGTCCCGAAACGGTAAAAGTATTGTCACCGGATGGAGAGCGTTGCAGGAACAGGACGGCGCTCTCTCCGGCGCTCCAGGGATGTACCCCCGCCACCTGCTGCGTGTAGCCCTCGGCGCTGCCTCCCGGCTGCTTTACCGTGATCGCGTTCTCGCCTGAGCCCTTGAGCCAGTGGTCCACCGCAAACTCGGTGTAGGTGCTGATCATGGTGTGCTGGGCGTTCCACGCTGCCCAGCTTTTGGTTGCGTGCGCCTCGGCCACATGGCTGGAGATTTCCGTGAGCTTCTCCACGGACATCGGGACCACCGTGGTTGCGGCGGCGTGGGGCAGAAGAAACAGAAACAGCGAGGTAGCGAGCAGCGGTCTCTTCACGGCAGCACTTCCAAACCGCCAGTGAAGGCGGTAATGTCGTTGTTGGCGGCTTTGAGATATACGCTGCGCGCGCCCACCGCGCTGCTGCCGCCGATCACGGCGTCGAA
>Ga0207071_1043_pt1 | contig 21854 bp, 39 predicted proteins | sample Alteio_BWMinHeat_67_FD_153531 | JGI IMG/M metagenome (GOLD analysis project Ga0207071, IMG submission 153531) | Enriched cells from forest soil in Barre Woods Harvard Forest LTER site, Petersham, Massachusetts, United States -... | ecosystem: Environmental > Terrestrial > Soil > Temperate forest >...
GGATACGCGCTACGATAGAGATGCGTCATAGCGTTTAAATAAAGGAGTTCAGCGTTTTGAGTATCAGCGAGGCGGCGGAGCTGCTGCAGGTCGAGCGCGTGACGATCGATACGTGGATCGAGTCCAAGCGATTGCTGGCTTGGAAAACGACAGAGTGGGGAGTGGTCATTCCGGCGGAGCAGATCCTAGGTGCGGGCGAGGTGGTTCCTGGGATCGCCCCGGTGTTGGCAGTGATTTCGGACCCGGAAGCAGCCTGGGATTTTTTGACCGAGGAGTCGGCGTTTGTCGATCCGGAAAGATCGGTGCGGCCGATCGATGCGTTACGAGAAGAGAAGGTCGCGGCAGTCGTGGCCGCGGCGTACTCTTTCCTTGAAGCGTTCTCATGAGCAGAAACGTGAGCCATTATCCGCAAGCGAACTGAAGAAAGCGGCATGAACAAGGAAGTCATAAAATGAATATTGACAAACTGAAGACCCTTACGCGCCGCTTCCGTCGTCCAAATAATTGTTCTTCGAGCAGCCTGTGGTACGCATTGGCAAGTGCCGTTTCATGCGACAACGAATAAATACGTGAATCGGAATGCAGAGGATTTCGTGCTAAATAAGCGAAGCAAAAACGCCGTCGTACAAGCTTGCTTGGTACGATCAGCGTTTTCGCTTCGCTCACTGTGGCGCGTCGCCCGAGCGCTATTTCGTGACGGCGTTTGTATGCATTTGCGCAGCACATCGATGTCGGTTGCATTGGCGTTACGGGCTGACGAAGAACTAATCGCTGGAGTGCACGCGTGAGACATAAAGTGCCAAATTCATGCCGTCCCAGCCGCGGCACTCAGCTCAATAGTTAGACGCAATATGAAACGTCGGCGTTCCGTTTTTAAGACCGTCGTCGCTCCGATTGTGGCGCTCGTAGTCTTTGTCCCTACATTGGCGGTTGCGGTATGGATGGTGCTTCACGGCCGGGGCGCCGAGTCTTATTCAAACGTGTATGGGTTGGCGATCCATTACACGTCAGTCCTGATTTTCGTTTTGGCTCTGGTCTTGGCTGTCGCGGTAGCGTACGTCGCGCGAATCATATATTTCTGGCGCAATGCACACGACGGGACGGCTAAGCTTCGGAAGATAGTGTCGCTGTCATCAGGCGACTCGATTAATGACAAGTGAAATGCTCCGTTCAACCGCTCGTACGCGTCTAACAATCGGTTCGAGCGATCGCGGGGTCGCGTCTTCGTTGGACCGAGGAGGGAGTCGATGATCGAGATAAATCAGCTTCGTTGGTCAGTGTCGCAACCCTGCATCGCTCAACCTCATCGTTAGTCGACATGGCTCTGCGATATACCTACGTGTTCGACTCGGACTACTGCAAGAACGTGATTTCGCGTTACTACAGGCAACGACCATTCTTTCTCAGATTGAATTTTCAATTTGGACTGGTAGGGGGCATTCTCTTGCTCGCATGGTTTTCAACTCAAGCGGCGACTAGTCGCTCCGGCAACGCGATAGTTGGCATTCTGATTGCTGGTGTTCTCATTTTTGGCTCCATATTGCTAGTTCGCGCTGGCCTCATGATGAAACTGCGAGGTAGTGGGGAGTTTGGAATGGAAGTTAGCGTTGTGCTTTCACCTGAGGGATTGGAAGCTTCGGGCCCGAACGGACACAGTTCGATTGAATGGGCTGCATACCCGCGCTCAGTGCGATATCCAGACGGCATATTGCTCGTGAGAGGTGGCGCCATTCGTTGGTTGCCCGACGCGGCTTTGCAGGAAGGCAGCGTACTGGACGCCGTCGCACTCGTTCGAAGCAATACAAAATCTCGCTCAGTCGACTAACCAACGGTTCGAGCGAACGCGGGAGTATCATCTTCGCTGAGGCAAGGAGGTGGTCGATGATTGGGATAAAGCGGCTTCGATTGATGTCGGCGCATCCCCGCGTCGCTCAACGTTATCGTTAGCTTCCTGATCCGGCCTCGTCAGCTATTCTTGACGCATATGCATATTATACATATAATTGCACTATGAGTCCGGAGTTCGACCCTGAGAAGAACGCCGCGAATATTGCCAAGCACGGTGTATCCCTGGCCGACGGGGACGGTGTGCTACTTGATCCCTTGGCGGTCACTATTGAAGATTCCGCCGCGGTGGACGAACTACGTTGGATTACCGTCGGCGCGAACTCTCTCGGATTGTTGATGGTCGTGGTTTGGACTGAGCGTGGTGAGGAGATCCGGCTAATTTCGGTTCGTCCGGCCACGCCCAAGGAGCGCAGAGCATATGAAAAAGGAATATGATTTTTCGAAAGGTAAACGAGGTGCCGTTGTCTCTTCTCGGGGAAAAACGCGCATTACGATTTATCTAGACGATGACGTTCTTGGTCGCTTTAAGACGGCGGCGGAACGCTCAGGAAAGGGATACCAAACACTGATTAACGATGCGCTAAGGGCACATCAGGGCACAGCGGAGAAACCGCTCACTGCGACGCAGGTACGCGAAATTCTGCGCGAGGAGTTGGCGTCGCGCACCGGAAGCTAACAATCGGTTCGAGCGATCGCGGGGTATCATCTTCGGTGAGCCAAGGAGGGAATCGATGATTGGGAAAAAGCAGCTTCGTTTGACGCCGGCGCAGTCCCGCGTCGCTCAACCTCATCGTTAGGTGTCATCGTGCATTTGCGAGCGTTCACGGTTGCGATCGGCCTCTGTTGCGCGCTTGCCGCCTGTCACCCCGACGACAAGCGGCCTGTAATACGCGTGGCAGTGTTTGAGGATCACGTTTCTGTCGATGGGGTGCTTTCAAACCTGCCAATTGAGCTGGCTGTTCACACGCTGACGCAAAGCCGTGATGTGTCTGTAGTATTTATTACGTCGCAGTCGCTGAGTGAGGAGAGGCGTGATGAGCTGCGACGTTCTATTGAGATCATCCCTCATTCAGGAGAAATAGGCGTAAGACGGGTGCAGCTGCCCTGCTCGACAGCCGAAAGTTCCACATGTCGCTGACCGTAACAATCGGTTCGAGCGATCGCGGGTCGCGTCTTCGTTGCGCCAAGGAGGAGGTCGATGATCTGGTTAAAACAAGTTCGTTTGTCGTCGGCGAAGCCCCGCGTCGCTCAACCTGATCGTTAGACCCGATGTTGGCGCGCGCACTCGTATTTGCTTCGCTCATGCTCTGGGGCTTCCACGTTTACGCCGGTGGCACATGCCCGGACGCGCAGGTTGCCGAGGCAGCGGTGGACAATTTGAACTCCTGGCAAGATGTGTATCGATTTTATCGAAGGTATCGCGATTGTTTTGATGGCGCCGTTGCCGAAGGGGCTTCTGATCGTATCGAGCAGATGTGGATAAAGCATTGGGATACTCTTCCCAAGATGATTGCCCTGACTTCAAAGGATCGCGGGTTCCACGATTTCATCTGGGCGCGAATTGACGAGGAAATCTTTCCTCAAGAATCTTTTAGCGTATTGGTTGCAAACGCACAGCAGCGATGCCCAAAGAGCGCGCTTCGATTCTGTGCTGCCGTCATTGCTTCGAGCGTTCGAACGGGTCTAACCAACGGTTCGAGCGATCGCGGGGTAGTGGCTTCGCTGAGCCAAGGAGGGAGTCGATGATTGGGATAAAGCAGCTTCGATTTATGTCGGCGCACCCGCGCGTCGCTCAACCTCATCGTTAGATGAGCGATCTTGCCGTAGCGCAGCGACTGGGCCGGCGTATGAACCACCTGCTCGTCGATCAAAGTCTATTCGCGTGGACCCATCGCATTCTCGGCGTCATCGCTGGCTCGACTTGTGTGCTTGCCATGATGGCGACCACCAAATTCTTACAAGGAAGAGGATTTACGAGGGGTTATGGTGGCAGTATCGTCGCGATCATTTTCTTCTTCGCAGCTTCGCCATTCGTCGTTTCATATTCAACCAACTTCGATCTCGTAGATGACAGAATTTCGCAAACGATATGGTTTGCTATTTGCCTGGTGGGCGTATCAGTTCTCGTGGATATCGGCGCGGTAATGCTGTGTATTAGTGATACCTCCCAATGGTGGCTGTTTGCGATGTATTTTGGACAGGCAATCGCATATGTTTGGCTAGGCGAGTTGACGCTTCGGCGCAATGATCAGCTTGATTATCCGTACTGACAATTGTCGGGCTCATCTAACAATCGGTTCGAGCGATCGCGGGAGTGTCATCTCCGTTAAGCCAAGGAGGGGTCGATGATTGGGATAAAGTGGCTTCGTTTTTCGTTGGCGCAACCGCGCGTCGCTCAACCTCATCGTTAGATGCCATCTCCGACATACACGGTAGATCCAATGGTTCTGGCCGACCTAAGGGCAATTGCAGATCTGCTTCTGAAGTACGACAAACGTAACGCTGAGCGTTTCGATTCAAGATTGCGTATCGCGTACCCAAGCGGTGGCGCTTTGGTCGAGGCTTTCGACACGAACGAATTTTGGGGTGGCGCCGGCTCGTTGGCTGACCAAGGAATGTGCCTTGACGGCCCCGCAGATGCCGCTTCGTTTCGCGAAGCTCGCCGAGCTTTCTGGCAGCACATGGCTCGGGTCGGCAGGTCTCTTTTGTCGAACGGCGCTGCCAATCCTCGCGTGAGCATGTGGGTAGACGTTTTCGAAGGTTGGTGCAAGGATGGCCTCTAACCATCGGTTCGAGCGATCGCGGGAGAGCGTCTTCGGTGAGCCACGGAGGGAGTCGATGATCTGGATAAAACAGCTTCGCTTATCGCCGGCGCAACCCCGCGTCGCTCAACCTCATCGTTAGGTGGCATCAAGGAGGTCTCAGTGAGATTTCGCCTTCGCGTTCTTCTTTTTGGCCTAATACTTTCAATCTCGACTGCATCGACCTACGCCAAGGATCCTACAACTCCTGTCATTGATCCCGATCACGGTGTCTACGGAGTTCCGTTTGGTGCCACGGAGAAGCAACTCACAGAGGATCTTGGTGCACCGAGCGGTGCGATTCAATTAAGTTCGACGCGTCGCGCGCTAATTTACGGCAACAAAAATGCCTTCATTTTTCGCAAAGGGGTGCTCAGAGGGCTGGTCGTTTCCCAATATACTTTGGACCATCGCGTCAGCCAGGGCATGGAACCACATCCGATAGTCGATTCAATGGTGTGGACCCTCGTTCCTGGGATAAAAGAGGGGATGACCTATGCTCAGGTTGCCAAGTTGCTTGGTCGACCCTCCTCGAACGGGGATTATCTCTTGGCATACGAGACTGAAAGCGCACGCGTTGAGTTGCAGTTTGCGGGAAGGCAAGGTTTCCGAGGTGACCCGGAGTCATTCACTCTTGTGGGTCTTGCAATCGAGAGCTCACCTTGATTCCACCTAACAATCGGTTCGAGCGATCGCGGGTGAGCGCATCTTCGGTGAACCAAGGAGGGAGTCGATGATTGGGATAAAGCAGTTTCGTTTAGTCCCGGCGCGGCCCCGCGTCGCTCAACCTTATCGTTAGGTGACGTGGTGATGTCACACAACTACGCGACGCAGGTTGCCTCCGACATCGATCGCGATGGTGTTGGCGTGGAACTACTTAGCGAAACGGGCGAAGTGGTTGCTGAAGTGTTCCGCTCTGATCGGGATCACACGGCGGTGGTAAATACGTTTTCGTTTGACGTTCCACTCCGAGCTCTAGAACTGCTTCTCGCCCAGGCGAACGCGCGTCTCAATCCATTTGAGGACGGTAGCGGGTTGGACTCAGCGCAGGTCGGGCCACCGCAACGATTGGACCCAGTGCAACGCGGTGGAGGATGACCTCTAAGTTATCGGATTGCCGTGGGTCACCTAACCATCGGATCGAGCGATCGTGGAGGTAGCGTCATCGATGAGCCAGAGAGGGAAGTCGATGATTGAGATAAATCTGCTTCGTTGGTCGTCAGCGAAGCCCCGCATCGCTCAACCTGATCGTTAGCGGACCACAGGCAATTGACGTTTTCGCGCACATTGGCGTCCGGGGTATAATTCGTCGGAGGCGATAACTATGCGCAAAGTTGAACAAATTGAGCAGCAAATTCGAGAGCTTTCCGCGGGAGAGTTCTCGGAGCTGCGTGAGTGGGTGCTCGAGCAGGATTGGAAAGGTTGGGATGCGCAGGTTGAATCTGACGTCCGCTCTGGCAAGCTCGACAAGGTGATTGCGGAGGCGGATGCGGATTACAAGGCGGGACGGACGCGCCCGCTTTGAAGCATCTCGCGTCGGCGAAGTTCTGGGCGCTCTACGCGGCGTTGCCGGCAGAGGTTAGCACTACGGCCGACAAGAATACGCGCTCCTCGAGGACAATCCGCAGCATCCATCACTTCACTTCAAAAAGGTCGGTCAACTATGGTCTGCGCGAGTGTGACACCAGTATCGCGTACTCGGCAAGTGCAGGATTTCCCATTTGGGGACCGGCTGATTTCCTAAGTTGGGTACCACCCCGATGGGGTTACCGGCGGAGCCGAAGCCGACGATTCTTACGCGTCTTTTTTCTTGCTGGCAAGTTTTCGCGCTTTGACGCCGCGATAGCTCTCGCCGGTGATGTTGATGGTCAGGGCGGAGTGCTGCAGTCGATCTCGGATGGCATCGGCGATCACGGGATCGGCAATGACCTCGGACCAGTGATCGAGCGGCAGTTGTGTGGTGAAGATCGTGGGAAAACAGATTCGCGCCTCTCACGCACTTGAAAACCCCAGGGTAAAGGTTTGCGGTGACCCAAATGTGGCCTTCGATGTGATTGGTGGGGTGCTGAAGGCCTTAACGAATGGGGATCTACCGTCTATGTTTGGGTGCACACAAGAGAAGTAGCCGGTGCAATCTAACAATCGGTTCGAGCAATCGCTGCGGGTTGTGGCTTCGATGAGCAAAGGAGGAAGTCGATGATCGGGATAAATCAGCTTCGTTTGATGACGGCGCAACAGCGCGTCGCTCAACCTCATCGTTAGGCGTCCAACAGCATCGTGCCTTTCCCGTTACTCATTGTCGTCCCTCTTCTCGCCCTCAAAGGCGCGCTCGTGGGTCGCTTTGTGTACCGGAACCGCCTTAGGGCCCGTGCGGACCGGCAATTTCGCTGCAGCGTTAAGAGTGGCCCCGGCTCGACGGGACACATTCACATGCCGGTCGGAACGCGAGATTTGGTCGTGTACTATGAATCCAGCCCAACGGCCGACTTCGTGATATCCCGGCGCGGAATGAAATGGGTGAGTGGCGATCCCGTGGAAGTAACGGACGAGGATCTCAGACTCATTCATACAACATTGAGTGCTTGGGGCCGGGCTCGGGGATCAACTGTGGCGGGCTTTGACGCCTAACCATCGGTTCGAGCGATCGCGGGGTAGTTTCTTCGGTGAGGCAAGGAGGGGGTCGATGATGGGGATAAAGCAGCTTCGTTTGTCGGCAACGCAACCCCGCCTCGCTCAACCTCATCGTTAGACAACGCGTGACAGCACGACGCCAGCGTTCTCGTACTCCTTCGGCGCGCATGCTACGAGGCGCACGTGGTGCGCCTGCCCTGACAACCTTCGAGGACGTTCGCAAAATTGCGCACGCACTGCCGGGAGTTGAGGACGGCACCTCATACGGCACTCGCGCACTTAAGGTCGGCGGCAAGCTCTTTGCTCGGTTGCATCAGAGCATAGACTGCCTCGTTCTTCGGGCTGCTCTACTGGACCGCGAGATCCTGATGCAGTCTGCTCCAGAGGTCTTCTTTATCACGGACCACTATCGGAACTACCCCTGGATTCTCGTGCGCTTCGCTGCGGTCGAAAGGCGGGCGTTACCGGATCTGATTGAGCGCGCGTGGCGACTGGTCGCCCCAAAAACTCTGGTGAAGAAGTACGATGCTGAAAGGGAATCCGCGCAGCCGCGCGTCGCTCAACCTCATCGTTAGGTTCGCGTGAGATTAACCGTTACGCTTGTATTGACGGGGGTCCTTCTCTTCGCTGGCGAGTGGATTTACAGGGGCTTTCTTCGTCCGATCGATCCATTGACGCCTGACGTATTAGCGTTGGCGGATCACTTTCGTAGCAGCGGCATCGATGTTCGTCCCTATCCAGTGCGGCATAACTTCCGACACACTTTGGTGACCGCCGCCGCGGCCTTCGAGATTAAAGGGTACCCGCTTCCCATGAGCATTGACGTCTGCCCCAATGCGGCTGTTGCTGCGACTCATTTGGTGAGTATTGCGGGTAGTCCTAATCTGATGGGTCCCATGCAGAATGGTAGATTGGTAATGTTTCTTCCCATGTGGGGAGATGACACCGCCGATATGGCTCGTAGGGTCCACGGGGCGTTCTCTTCGTTCCACGAACGAACCTAACAACCGGTTCGAGCGATCGCGGGCGTCATCTCCGTTGAGCCAAGGAGTGAGTCGATGATCGGGACAAATCAGCTTCGTCTTGCATCGACGCAGCCGCGCGTCGCTCAACCTCATCGTTAGTCGATGACTTGCCTACCTGGCAAATCCCGCTCGACGTATACTTGTCGTCCTGTTTCACATTTTCCCGCTAACATGCATGCGATCCATTTGGGTTGCGCGTGACGCTGCGTCCGGCAAACATGGGGTCCGTTTCGGTGACGTTTTTAACAGGTATTCCGATTGGTTATAGGATCCCGTACGCTCCAGCCAGGGCTTTAGGATTCGTTTTCTTGGCGCAGGAACCTCATGGATAGACCGGCAACACCCACTTCAGCTCGCATCAAGTTCTCACGGTACGAGAAAGTCGTTATCGGCATTCTGGCATTCCTGCAGTTCACGGTCATTTTGGACTTCATGATCATCTCGCCTCTTGGGGCGATTGTGATGCCGAGCCTGCACATCACTCCACAGCAGTTTGGCCTCGCGGTCTCTTCCTACGCCTTCAGCGCCGGAGTGTCAGGATTTCTTGCCGCAGGCTTCGCCGATCGCTTCGATCGAAAACGGCTGCTGTTGTTCTTCTATTTTGGGTTCATGCTCGGCACCTTGCTATGCGCTTTGGCGACCACTTATCCGTTCCTTTTGCTGGCGCGCATTGTTACAGGATTGTTTGGCGGGGTGATTGGCTCCGTCGTGTTTGCTATCACGACGGACCTCTTTCCTCTGGAGATGCGCGGCCGCGTAATGGGGGTGATTTCCACCGCCTTTGCCGCGAGCCAGGTGCTCGGGCTCCCCGCCGGGCTGTATCTGACTAGTCATTGGGATTGGCACGCTCCCTTTCTTGCCATCATTGCCATCGGTGTGCCGGCGGGCATCATCATCATGCTCGTCATGCGGCCAGTCGTCGGGCACCTCGCGCTCAAGCAGGAACACAGCGCTCTCAAACATCTGATCAACACCATCACCGAGCCACGCTATCGCCTAGCGTTCTTGCTCGTCATGCTGTTGCCGACCGGCGGCTACATGCTGATGCCCTTCGGTACGGCCTATATCGTGAACAATGTTGGATTGACTATCACCGTGCTGCCATTGATTTATCTTGTGACTGGCGTGAGTACTGTTTTTGTGGGACCGCTGGTCGGCAAGGCCAGCGACAGCTTCGGCAAGTTCGCCATGTTTTGCTTCGGGACCATTGTGACGCTGATAATGGTGCCAATCTGGACGCACATCGGCCATGTGCCGCTTGCCACGGTCATCGTGATCAACGTGATCCTATTCGCGGGCATCTTCTCGCGGATGATTCCGTCTCAGGCCCTGATCTCCGCTATCCCGGAACCCGCCAAGCGCGGCGCCTTCAACGCCGTCAGCGCATCATTGCAGCAATTCGCGGGCGGAGTGTCGGCGGCAGTGGCGGGCTGGCTCATTGTTCAGAGGCCGAACGGCTCACTGGCTCATTTTGAATGGGTCGGCTATGTCGTGATGGCGATCGCACTGCTGACGTTCGCTCTGATGTACCAAGTGCACGAGCAAGTGCCAGAGACCGTACGGAGATAGAACATGCTCGCGCTCCAGGTTCTTGCTAACGCGGGGAAGCGAGGAGGGCAAAGATGCAACACGAGAGCAGGGAAGTTATGCGACGTTGTTGTCTGACAATTGTCAGTCAGATGCCCTTAGCAAGGTCTCAATGACTACCGTAATTTGCTATCAAGGGCCAGACCGAGCGAAAGTCCTTATCAATTCGCAACCCCGGGTCGCCCAACCTCATCGTTAGACCGCTGGAGATCTCATGCGACATCGTCATCGTGATGGGTTGGGACCCACGCTTGTTGCGGTTGCAATAATTATCGCGCTTGCGCTCGCAGCAAGCCCGGAGCTCCGCGCTCTTCTGCTCCTCACAGATTGTCTTGGCCTGGACTTACTCGCGTTACTCCTTGCGACGCAAATGAGACATTTTGTTTATGCATTGCAACCGGCGGCGAAAGCCACTTTCAATTTCCTATGTGCGCTCGCCTTCTGTATTGGGTGTGGAGCCATGCGGACCTATCCAAAAGCGCTGCCGTTACGCCCATTTGATAAGCTTGTTTGTCCAGCTCTCGTTTTCGTAACTTATGGGATACGTTGTGGCGCTCGCTAGCCGCGAATGTTATTCGGCGCAGTGGAGGGTGGGTGACGGTCTTACAATCGGTTCGAGCGAGGGCGGGGTGGCGTCTTCGAACCAAAGAGGGGAGTCGATGATCGGGATAAATCAGCTCTATTTGACAATGCATTCCGGCGTCGCTCTACGACATCCTTAGGAGCTGCCACGTAACATGCGACTGTGGACAGTCCACCCGATGTACCTTGTTTTTGGTATGTGCGCCCGCGCGTCGCTCAATCTCATCGTTACCCCTCAGAAAACCCATTCTCCGTCACCACTACCGACCTCGGAGGTCCTATGAAGCGAGTCACTGGCATTGGCGGCATCTTTTTCAAAGCGAAAGACGCCCCGGCACTACAGGCTTGGTACAAGCGGCACCTCGGAATCGATGTCCAAGCATGGGGTGGTACGGCCTTCACCTGGTCTGACGGTGAAGGCAAGCCGGTTGCCGGAACAACCGTCTGGTCCATTGGTTCGGCGCAAGGTGACCACTTTGCGCCCAGCACAGCAACTTTCATGATCAATTACCGCGTGGAGGATCTCCTCGCCCTGGTTAAAATCTTACGCGAAGAGGGTTGCAACGTTCTCGAGAAGATCGATGATTCCGAGTACGGAAAGTTTGCCTGGGTCATCGATCCCGAAGGAAATAAGGTAGAACTTTGGCAACCGCCAGCCGGCCAATGACCCGGGGCAGTCGGTCTCATCGCGGGAAGCCTGATGCGTGCCGCAGGGCAGCCTTTACTTGGCATTTCGCCAATTGCGGCGGCTTGCTTCTCGGCAACGCAACCGCGCGTCACTAAAATTCATCCTTAGGCGCAACTTATGCGAATAGAACACGTGGCGATTTGGACTACCGATCTACAGCGATGCAAGCACTTTTACACGTCGTACTTTGGCGCAACCGCGGGTGCGCACTACTCAAATCCCACGAAGGGCTTCGAGTCATGCTTTTTGAGTTTCGATAATGGGGCGCGCATTGAGGCTATGACGACGTCGATGCTCTCGTTGGTGCAACTCCCTCCTGGAACTCAGCGCCTTGGGCTGACCCATTTCGCAATCTCGGTAGGTTCGGAGAGCCTTGTCGATGAGCTCACCCAGCGTCTTCGCAACGACGGAATCTCGGTTGTCGACGGTCCCCGGCGTACCGGAGATGGCTACTACGAGAGCGTTATAATCGACCCCGACGGCAATCGGATAGAGATCTGCTCATAGTTGGCGCAGCCGGCAAGGGGTTCGAGCAAGTTCGTATGGATTTGCCACTGGCGCAAAGTGCAATGACGCATTGTCCAAGTTCTAACGATCGTTTCGAGCCGCTCACGGGAGTCGCGTCCTCGGTGAACCAAGGGAGGGAGTCGATGATCGGGATAAATAGCGTTCGCCTTGCGTCGGCGCGAATGCGCGTCGCTCAACCTCATCGTTGCGCCCAAGCGTGCCGAGCGTAGTGATTCGTCCTGCTGCGCGAACGGACTTCGAGACCATTTGCGCGTTGAATTTTGCAGAAGTTCAACACACGAGCGCAATGGACATAACTCGCTTGGCCGAACTGAGCGCCATCTCCTGCTACCACAAGGTGGCCAGTCTAGGTGGTGTCGTTTCAGCCTTTCTTCTTGCGATGTGCGATGGATCCCCCTATAAGAACGCCAATTTTGAATGGTTCTCCAAAAAGTACGCGCGATTTATTTACATTGACCGCGTAGTTGTTTCATCTGGTTCCCGCGGCCGGCGTATGGGGTCGCTTCTGTACGAGGATTTATTTCGCCATGCCAGATCCAACGCCATCCCGCTGGTAACCTGCGAGTACAATCTTGTTCCGCCCAACGAACCATCACGTTTGTTTCATGACAAGTTCGGCTTCAAGGAAAAGGGGACTCAGTGGGTGGCAAACGGCGCCAAGCAAGTCTCGCTTCAGGTCGCGGAGACCTAACATTCGTTGCGACAAGGTAAAGCATCGATGAAAGGGATAAATCAGACGAGATTCTGCCAACCCCGGGCCACTGGAGACACTCCATGAGGCGCATTTGGACGATCATCGGCGTAGCCGATGTGGCTAGCAGTTTCAAGTGGTACCAATCGCTACTCGGACTGCCCGAGACGGCCCCCGCCCATGACGACTTCGGTCAAATCCTTGACTCGGATGGAACGGTCTTGCTCTGCCTTCACGAGTGGGGCGCCCATGAGCATCCCTCCTTGATGAGCGCCGATCACGCGCAGCCTGGCAATGGCCTCCTCTTGTTTTTTCGCGTTGATGATTTCGCCATGGGGCTGTCAAGGGCACGTGCACTCGTCGCTCGACTCGAGGAGGAGCCCCACGTGAACCTCAGCACTGGAACTTCGGAATTCTCACTGCGAGATCCGGACGGGTATTACGTCACGATCAACGCGCTCGCTGCGGCCTAAGGATCGCCGCAGTAGACGGTAATGTATGGATGGCTGCGCGCCGAGGCGCAGGAGGTCAGTTGGCGCCTGCGGCGCTGACCGGGCTGCGTCGGTTCTAGCGGCCGTGGAGTCGGCTCGTGAGCCTAGGAGTGAGGCGGGTGACTGAGATGAATCGCCTTCATTTTACGCCGACGCAACCGCGCGTCGCTCAACGTCAGCGTTAGACACGTGCAGGAATCGCGCAGTCTGCCGACGTCCGGAAATGCCGCAGAATTTACCTGGCGCCAGGACGATGTATTTGGGCGAATCGCATCGAATTACGACCTATTGTGCGATTTATTCAGCTTAGGCATCCACCGTCTCTGGAAGAGGCGCGTTGCGCGTCGTATCGCCAGCGAGGACTGGACAACTCTGCTTGACGGGGCAACGGGGACCGGAGACATCATTCTTCGCGTCTTGGCGCGCGAAATGGCCGGCGGTCGCAACATCATTGCGTCGGATGTGAGCGCCAAGATGCTTTCCATCGCCCAACGCCGGCTCGCGGCACACGCCGGGACTGTGAGACTCCAGCAACTCGATGCCGAAGCAATGCCATCCGTCGCGGGTGGCAGCGTCGATGCCTACTCTATTTCGCTATGCCTGAAAATATGCAACCGCGCACGCGTACTCGATGAGGCCTTCAGAGTCCTACGTCCAGGAGGCAGGCTCTTAGTACTCGAAGCGTCGAATATCCCCTGGAAGCCTTTACATTGGGCTTATCTTTCTTACATGTCTGTTTGCATGCCGGCATTGGGGTGGCTTGCCACGGGAGGCGATTCATCTGCGTACACTTATCTCTTGCGTGGTATCAGAGAATTCCCCACCGCCGAGGCTCTTGCCCTGGAAATCCGCGAGCACGGGTTTGAAGACGTGGCCTTCGAAAGACAATCACTCGGAATCGTGGCAATCCACAGTGCCCGCAAACCTCGAGCGTGTCGCGATGCCTAACAATCGGTTTGAGCGATCACGGGTTGTGGATGGGGTAAGCCCGGAGAGGATTGGTGATGGGGTTAAACCAACCTTGTATTTCGGCAACGCGACGGCACATCCGCCAACCTCATTGTTAGACAAGTGGGAGCAATCGTGAGTGACGCCAAGAGTTCTGAGGAAGCAACCGCATGGCATCGCCGATTCGCTGCGGCGAGCAACAATCGAGCCTGGGACCTGTCCGTGCAGGGCCGCAACGTGGCGGAGGACCAGGAGATGCTCAACGCTGCGCACGCCTCCGCCTGGCACTGGACGAAGGTGGGAACCGAGCTCAACTGTATGAGGGCCACCATGCTCCTTGCTGAGGTCCATGCTCTGCTAGGCTTCGGTCAGTCGGCGCTGGCCTACGCTGAAAAGATGCGGACGTATTTCCTCGGGGTTCAATCGCCCGACTGGGAGGTGGCATTCGTCCATGCCGTATATGCGCACGCCGCGTCAGCCGCTCGCCAAACCGGTAAACATCGCACCTCGTACGCACTGGCCGTCGCGGCGCTCGAGGCTGTTTCGAATGAGAAAGAGCGCAGCATCGTGGCCAGCACGTTCAGCCACGTGCCCAAACCGTGAAGCAACCCCTAACAGACAGACCTACGAGTCGCGCCGTCAGAGTTGATTGATCGCCCGAGCGGCGGCCTTCGCTTCGAGCATCCGCGTGACATCGAGCGTGAGCCAGACGTAGTCGGACGCATTGCTGGAGGTTTTGAAAAAGGCAGCCAAGGCGTTTGCTTCCTTTAAGCACGGGCCGCACCAGGTGGCGGCGTACACCACGAGCAGCCATTTATGTTTGGGAACATCGCGCATTTGAATCGGCTTCCCAGCAGAATCCATAAGACCCTTAAAGTTAGCCGCCATGTCGGTTCCAAAAACGGCTCTGACGCAATCCGCCGGCGGCTCGTTGTCCTTTTCCGGCTTATTCTCAGAAACGCAGCAGTAGCCATTGCCGACGTGTTTTTTCAGGTCCGCGAGGTCCGGAGGCCATTGTTCGACGGGCACGAGACTGTTATTGGCGTCGTAAAGGAAGGTCATCGGCAAAAGTTTCGGAGCCGCGCCTTTGATGAGATCGGCATCAGAGTAGTGGCCGGTGAGATGCACGAAGTGGGTGCCGGAGGCGTGGCCGATGCCGCCACAAACAACAGCCAGCATAAGAGTGCGGAGGACATGGCGCACCGCGGTTCCAAGCATGCCATCGCGGTTGGCTTCGGGAGGCATGGCGAGTGCGCGGGCTGCTGACTGGGCTTGTTTTAGAGTGAGCATGCTGTCGTCCTTGTTTCCCGCTAATTCTGCGCGCGGCGAAAAGTGAGATTCACGCGCCGTCGCCCCAGCACGAAGTGATTGCCATCCTTCAGTGGTAGTACCCCGTGGTGATGGAGTCGTGCGGGCCCGCCCCAGACCACGACATCACCATGCTGCAGCGGTATGCGGCGTTCCTTGTCCTTGCGGGCGTTGCCGCCAAACAGGAAAACGGCAGGAAGTCCCAAGGAAACAGAAACGATCGGCGCGCTAAAGTCCCTCTCGTCTTTGTCTTGATGGAGGGTGAGTCGAGCGCCCGGCATGTAACGATTGACGAGGCATGCATCGGGTTCAAAGCCTTCGAATCCAGCGGTTCGGGCTGCGCGCTCGGCAAGTGCTGAGAACACGGAAGGCATCGGCGGCCAGGGTTGACCGCTCAGAGGATCGTGAGTTGTGTAGCGGTAACCGCGACGATCGCTCACCCACCCGAGCGTGCCGCAATTGGTCATGGCCACAGACATGCGAAAGCCGCCGGGAGTCTCCAGGTGGCGGAAAGCGGCCACCGTGGCTATATGCTCGATTTCGGCGAGCAGTACCGCAACATTGTCGAGTGCGAATCCCCTAAGCAGCCACGCGCCATTCTCGATTCGTTCATGAGGCGGAAGGGTATTGGGGAGGTTGAGCATGGGATCAATCATGAGCGGGATGTTGCGGGAAATCATGTCCTTCGGCTGTTGCATTTCAAGAAAATGAGTTGCTCAGGAAGCCGTCGCAACCCAGTGTGCCTCTAAAATCCCTCTTAGATATATTGTGTATCAGACAATCCAGAGTTGTAATCGGGACAATTACGTAAAACAAACGTTTGATCGCCAGGGGCGATCGGCAAATCGTGCGCGTCAGTTTGGTCTGCGTCCTTGGGCGGCGCCCCGGGGTGAGCAAGGGTCTGCGCCGCCACCCGGGTGGTTGCAGGGCCGACCAGTTATATGTCTATGATCTGGCCTATTTTTAACAACCCCGGCTAACCATGGGGTGAACGCCTGCGGAGTCGCGCCTTCGATCACTGACGGCAGGCGCCCCGGCATCTGACGAAGGAGCGTGAGAGGTGCACAACATCGATATTCTCAATCCCGTGATTGCGTTGGCGTTATGGACCTTTTTGGTCTTGCTGCTAATTCCGTTCGTTCGAGTTCGCTCTGTTCGGCGCCGCGAGATCGGACCGAATGATTTCAAATATGGAGAGTCGCCTGCCGTCCCGCCAAGTGTCAGTATCCCGAACCGGAACTACATGAACCTGCTCGAACTGCCGATGCTTTTCTATGTGGTTTGCGTGGTCCTGTATGTCACAGGGGGAACGTCACGCGTGGCGGTCATAGTGGCGTGGGTTTATGTCGCTTTACGCGTTGTTCATAGCCTTATTCATCTTAGTTACAATCGGGTGATCCACAGACTCTCCGTGTTCGCGCTGAGTAACGCCGCGCTCGGCTCGCTCTGGGTGATGGCAGGCTTGCATATTGCGTCGAATGGTGCGGTCTAGCTTGCCGGGCACCGCATAGAGACAGTGGGAGTTGTGGATCATGATATCCAATTATCTGTGCCTCGTGTTGGGCCTGACCGCGGCATCGACGCTTGATCCACGTGGCTTTGATACGCCTGAGGATGCGGTGCGCGCCCTCGAGCAAGCCTACGTTCAAAAAGACGTGGACAGTGCCGTGGCTGCGATGGATTTCGTGGAGGAGGGGCGACAAATGCTCCAAAAGATTAGTCCAACGCTTGCGAATGATCCCGACATGATCAAACAAGCAGCGGAAGGACGAGAGCTATCATTTCGAAATGAGCTGCGCGCAAAGGGCTTCCCCGATTTCGGTCACCTAAAGTGCTCCTTTGTAGGAAAAACCAAGATCGCTCCGGGGTTGGTTAAGCTGACGCAGCAGTGCATAAGTCCGGACGGCGCGAAATCCGCCCCAGAGATGCTCGTGACAAAGAGCGAGCTGGGCTGGCGCGTAACCTTGCAGCCCCCGCCTTAAGCGGCTCTGGGGATCGCGGAACTAGGGATTAGCGGGGAAAATAAAGAGAGTAATTGAGCGACGCATGACGACGATCCGTTCGGTTACAGCGGCAGATACCGGCGAGTGGCGCCGAATGCGACACCAACTCTGGCCCGAGGGCAGCCTGGCGCAACACCAACAAGATATCGATCGATACTTCGCGGGGGACCGCCGCGAACCTGCGGAAGTGCTTTTGGCATTTACCGCCGGAACCGCGGCTGTTGGATTCGCCGAACTTTCAATCCGCAATATCGTGGACGGCTGCTCTACGGATCGCGTCGCCTACTTGGAGGGCTGGTATGTTGTCCCGAACTCCCGCCGTAACGGTATTGGTCGAGCGCTCATCCAAGCCGCCGGAGAATGGGCTACACGTCAAGGTTGTACGGAGTTCGGTTCGGACGCCGACGTCGACAACGACGTTAGTCACGCCGCTCACCTACGCTTGGGCTTTGAAGAGACAGGACGCGTCCGTACATTCCGCAAAAGACTTGGCCGGGATAATGAAAGTGGCAGCAGCTCAATCAAATAGCGGGACAACACTCTAATGGCCTCTTCGCTCGGAACACCGCTCTCCCGCAAATCCGTCGCCTGGATTTGGTTTGCCGTTGCCGTTGGGCTCACCGCTTATCTCGCCTGGAACGCAGCGGCCAAAGGCAGTTCTTGGTGGGGCGCGGCGATATGCGCTGCAGTCGCGGGTCTCATCTATTTAGAACCGAGGTTACGGCGACGCGACGTAGAAACGATTCAGCTGGATGATTCCGGAATACTTCGGGTCGACCGCGGTATTCGCGAAGAAATTGGCTGGAACGACGTCGAGGAAATTCGGATCATTACAACAACCGGCGGACCCTTGCGCGAGGACGTGTTTTTTGCATTTTTTGCGTCGGGGTCGTCGGGGTGCGTGGTTCCGCATGACGCGGCGGTCAGAATTGGGCTCCTCGAAGATTTGCAGGCCCGATTTCCAAATCTGGACAATGACAAGGTGATTGAGGCAATGGGCTGCACAAGCAACCGCACGTTCATTGTGTGGAAAAAGGACGCTGTCCAGCCATCGATTCGAGCGGACAGTGTGGCTGGTCTTGGCGAAGCATAAACCTCTTCGTATTCCGCTGGACCTCCGCGGGCTGAGCGCTCGGGTGGACATTTTTCGGCTCTCCGGAGCGGCAAAACGAGACGCGGCTATCGACATCTGGTTGATCGGCGATCCGGTCGAGCTGCGCTCTATTGCGCAGAAGTGGTTTATGCGCATGCGGCAGTCCGGTGAGGATGTTCGGGAGATGATGCACGACGGTTGCCCGGTCGCGTGCGTGGAAGATGCACCGTTCGCGTACGTCAACACATTCAAGAATCATGTGAACGTCGGGTTCTTCTACGGCGCCTTGCTCGAGGACCCGGCTGGCCTGTTGGAGGGAAGCGGCAAGTGCATGCGGCACGTGAAATTGAACCCCTGCCGGCGGCTGAGCGCCGCGGCTCTTGGCGACCTAATCGATGCGGCCTACCTGGATATTAAAGCCCGCCTCGGTGCCGACTGATCTTTGGGGAAATGGGTGAGACGATGCCAGCGCATAAAATCAGGAACTAGGAGGTCGTCGCCATGAATTACAAAGGCGGTTGCCATTGCGGGCAAATATCCTTTGAAGTTGAGGGAGTTTTGGAACAAGCGATGGAATGCAACTGCTCACATTGCAGTCGCAAGGGCTACTTGCTGTGGTTTCTGCCACGTCCAAAGCTGAATCTGCTCGGTTCAGAGGCAGATTTGGCTACGTACACCTTCAATAGGCACGCCATCAAACATCACTTTTGTCCGAAATGTGGTTGCGCTCCTTTTGGCTTCGGCACAGACCGTTCTGGTGTGGCAACAGTGGCGGTCAACGTGCGTTGCCTCGAGGGAGTTGACTTGTCGTCGCTCAAGAAAGTGCCCGTTGATGGGCGCTCTCTTTGAGTGCATATTCAATGCATGAGGGCTCAAAGAACGAGACCCCTCCCGGCGAGGGCATGACATTGCGCCAAGCGGCGCTGGTCGAGGATCCAGCAAACGACTTCGCCTTCTCTGAAGAAACCGCGGGCGACAAATACAACCGCAGCCTCGTGACAAAGTAATTGCGCCGACGATTTTGGGTCGCTTTGAGGAACTGCTCATGAATTCACTGACGCACTTTGGGCACTGCTACTGCGGAACCGTACGCTTCGCTGCAACAGGTCCGGTCCGCAATCAGTGCATATGTCACTGTGAGAGTTGCCGTCGTGCCGCCGGTGCTGCTTTTGTCGGCTGGGGAACCGTCGATGCCGACCAATTCAGGATATTGAGCGGTGAACCAGCCGTGGTTAGAACCTCAGTCAATGTGGAACGAACGTTCTGCGCCAACTGCGGTAGTTCGCTAACCTATGGTCACAGTCATCGCGCCGGCGATGTGGACTTCACGTTGGTGTTACTGGACGATCCTTCACTGATGGCGCCGCGAATGCACATTTGGGTGCAAGATAAGTTGCCGTGGGTAAAGCTCGACGATGGCTTGCCGCAATTCCAAACAGTTCCCGGGTAGCATGGCGACGCCGGCCGTGCACATTTCTCGGCATAATGTGGGGTGAACGGACAGCGCCGTTTGTCTTGATCGTCGGAGGGAGTCGATGATGAGAATAAATGAGTGAGTGGTTGCGGCCGATTTTGGGTGCGGCTCTGCTATTGGCCGGAGCCGGCGGCCTCGCTTACAAAGTGATCAGCGGCTATCAACACGCTTCGCCCGACGCTTTTTTCAGCGTCCACGACCAAAACAAGCCGTCAGCCGCCTCGGCGGCGGATCACACGACAGAGGGAGCGACCGCTCCCGTAGATGTCGCCGCGCCCCCGCAGGGCCCCGCAACTGGCGCGCTGAGCGCGGCAAGTGCTCCGCAGGGCGCGGCAAGTGCTCCGCAGGGCCCGGCAAGTGCCCTGCAGACCGCACCCATCACTACCGCCCCGCCGGCTGAATCGGGAAACACTTTGGCCATCGCCTCGCGCGCCGCATCGAACGTCCCTCTTCCTACGGAAGTGCAAGACAACCCCGCGTGTGTCCCAATCGAGACCGAGCAACGCGAGATACAGGGCGCGCTCAAAAAACCGTATTCACCGGAGCAGGGCCGCTTCATGCAGCGGCGCCTTCGTGATCTGGCGGAACAGTCAGTGAATCTCAAATGCGCTGAGTAGCGGCAGACGTCAATAGTGGACATGAGAGGCAATCGATGAAAGCAACGATTCGCGAAGCGCAGACCGCCGGCGACATCGAGCAGGTGCGCGAGCTCTTCGTTGAATACCAATCCTCGCTGGGCGTGGACCTTTGCTTTCAGGGCTTTGCCGAGGAATTGGCTTCGTTGCCAGGCAACTACGCCCGCCCTGCGGGTCGCCTACTTTTAGCCGCGAACGGGTCATCTATCCTTGGAGTGGTGGGTCTTCGCCCCGTGCGCGGCGCCGATTGCGAGATGAAGCGTCTCTATGTGCGTCCCGCGGGCCGCGGTTCAGGTCTAGGTCGGCTGCTCACCAATTCACTGCTAGAGGAAGCCCGGCTCGCAGGCTATCGCAGGATCCTGCTCGATACGCTGCCTACGATGACCGACGCCCAGGCTCTTTATCGCTCCATGGGATTTGTGGAGATTGCGGCGTACTGCAACAACCCGATTGCAGGGACGCTTTACATGGCGCTGGACCTGCACAGCGCCTGACCTCGATGCTGTTTCGCGCCATAGCTGCTTTTATTGTTCTGCCCGGCCTCGTTGCATTCGCCATACCCATCTCGATCGGCACTTCGACCAACCATCCGATGCGCTACCGTCCACTCGCGGCAATACCGCTGTGTCTTGGCACGCTGCTGTTGTTATGGTGCGTATTCGAATTTTACAATGCCGGACGGGGTACGTTGGCGCCCTGGGATCCACCGCGGCATTTAGTGACCACGGGGCCGTACCGGGTTTCACGAAATCCCATGTATGTCGGGGTTGTCACAATTCTCGTGGGTTGGTGCATTCTGTGGGACTCGCGCACACTCATCATCTACAGCGTGCTGTTCGCTGTTGGTTTTCACCTTCGCGTTCTCTTGTTCGAAGAGCCGTGGGCGGCGCGCCAGTTCGGCGCAGAATGGCAGGCCTACCGCGCGCGAGTGTCACGATGGCTGATCTGATGTGAACCTTTAAAACGCGAAACCCGAGAGACATATGCACCACTCCCGCCTCTGCGCCGTGCTGATCGACTGCAGGACGTCCAACGTTGATGAGGCCGCCGGCTTCTGGGGCGAGGCACTGGGCCGCGCCGTCGACCCCCAGCACCCTGGAAGTCGTGGCAACTACCGCATGTTGGAAACCCCGCCCGACGAACCCATCGTGCAGATTCAACGCGTGGAGCACGAGAGTCGCGTGCACATCGACATCGAGACCGACGACATCGCCGCCGAGGTAAGCCGCCTTGAAAAGTTGGGTGCCAGAGTCGTGGACCGCCTGGAGCGTTGGGTGGTGATGCAGGCGCCCACCGGTCAACGTTTCTGCATCGTGAGAATTCAGCGTCCCGGATTTCCGAAAAATACCAACCAGTGGGACTGACCATGGCAGGGCATAAAGTATGATCAAAACGCACGGCCTTAGCCATGTTGCGCTGTCGGTTGTCGATCCGGATCGATCGCTGGCGTTCTATCGGTCCGTCTTCGGTGTGCGCGAATATTTTCGAAGCGAATCCACCATTCAAGTATTGGGACCGGGG
>Ga0207071_1044_pt1 | contig 21440 bp, 14 predicted proteins | sample Alteio_BWMinHeat_67_FD_153531 | JGI IMG/M metagenome (GOLD analysis project Ga0207071, IMG submission 153531) | Enriched cells from forest soil in Barre Woods Harvard Forest LTER site, Petersham, Massachusetts, United States -... | ecosystem: Environmental > Terrestrial > Soil > Temperate forest >...
CACGCGCGACGGCAAGATGCTGATCGGGCATGTGACCTGGTGGCCCCTGACGCTCGCCGAGGCGACCAACGTGTGGCTGGACATCAAGCCCGCCGAAGGGCACCGCGTCCTGATGCAGAGCTACGCGGGCGGCATCGAGAGCGGCACCGACTGGTATCAGAACGACGCCGGGATGGTGCTCACCGAGACCACGATCCGCCAGACTCCGTTCAACGCGCAGGGCACGCCTGTGGCGTTCCGGGCGCGCATGGCCATCCAGTACGCCGGCAACATCGACGAGATGGTGAAGCAGCTCGGCACGCGCAATAACGGGCTCTACACCAACGAGTGGCTGATGGGCGACGCCAAGAACAACGAGATCGCCATGTACGAGCTAGGCACGGCGCATACCAAGCTGTGGCGGAGCTCGAAGAACGAATGGTTCGGCAATACGCCGGGCTTCTACTGGGGCAACAACAACGCGAAGGACCTGACGATCCGCACGGAATACCTGCCCGATCCGCTGGGCTCGCCCGAGTACGTGCCGTTCACGCCGACCGTCCGCGATCTGGCGTGGCAGGATCTGTACAAAAAGAATCGCGGCCAGATCGACGAGCAGTTCGCGTACACCGCCTTCCGCACCGCACCCCTGGTGAGCGCGAGCACGATGGACGCGAAGGTAGTGACCGCCGACATGGCGAAAAACATGATGGTGTGGGCCGCGATCGGCAAGCCCAATCAGCGCGAATGGCTGCCCGGCGGACGCAGCACGTACGATAAGAACGACGGCCTGTATCCCAGCGGGTACGCGCTGTTCAGCACCGCGCTCGGGGTGGACACGCAGGCGATCGAGGCGGCGCGCGTCGCGCCGAAGGCAGCGGATGCCGCCCCTGGCGCCCCCACCGGTACGCCCGCTGCGCGTCCGGCGCGTCCGGCGGCGAATAACTTGAAGGATCGTCTGTGGAAGGGCTGGATCATCCCCGCGACCGAGGCCGACACCTGGTTCGCCGCGGGCACCACCGCTTATCACGGATTGCTGCAGGCTGACGATATCGAGAAGGCGCTCGACGCCCGGCGGATTCAGTATCGCGGCTTGAAGCTGGGGCCGGAGAACGAGATGACGCGAGTGCGCCTCGAAGAATCCAAGGGCATTTTCTTCCTGGACGGCCTGCGGCGCAAGCTCGGCGACGACAAGTTCCTTGCGCTGATGCAGAGTTATTTCGCGGCCAACACAACCAAGACGGTGACGGCGAAGAGTTTCCTCGATAAGGCCGGCGTGCCCTTCGAGTTCGCCGAGCCCGCGGACGGTCCCGCGTACTCGGTGAGCGACATCGGACGGCGCTTGGCGAGCGCGGTGCTGGTTTACGGCACGCAGCGCGAGGCCGGCGCCAATCGCTACGCCGCGGAGCAGTTACAGGCCGGCTATCTCAATCAGTTTGAGAGTCAGGTGCCGATTTACAAGGATTTCGAAGTGAGCGATGAGTTACTGGCGCACAGAGACGTGATCTTTGTGGGCCGGCCGGAGGCGAACACGGCGCTGGCGGCGTGGGCTAAGTCGATCCATCTGGACTACGAAGGCGCGATTTTCAAGGTTGAGAATAAGAGCTACGCGGGAGAGCGGGAAGCGCTGGCGCTCGCGGCGAAGAATCCCCTGGATCCGGCGCACATGGTGCTGGTGCTGGCGGGGAACGATGCGCTGCGTACCGTGAAGTTGGCGACGACCGGCCGATTCGATCAGACTGCGTATGTGATCACAGGCGATGCGTCGCGTCCGCCGGCTGCGGCGATGGGTGGGCGAAGGGCGAGGTAGTTGCGATTGATTGACGAAACGCCGTCAGAGCCCCGACAGTAAGGGAGCGGTTGCGGGGAAGTTCCGCCTCTCCGCAAGAGGACAGACCAGGAGGTCCGTCCTACTTTACCGTCACCGTCACACCGCCCTGGCTCGCGACACCGCCTACCGTCACTACTACGGGGACTGAGCCAGGGGAAACGCCTGCGGGCACTACGGCGTTGACTTGCATCACGCCGGCGATGATTCCCGGAGCGCCGCCCGCGTATTGCACCGTCGCGGCGACGCCGCCGATCGTCACCGACACGGGTGCGAGGGGCTGCGGCAAGACGGTGCCGGTGATTCTGCCATCGACTCCCGCCGGCGACGTCTGGCCTTCGCCGGTCGCGTAGAGCAGGACCACGGAGCCGGCGGCGGCGCCCGATCCGGCGGCGTTCGGCGAGCCGTCCTGATTGACGGCGGCGGCGGGGCCGCGGCCGGAGCCATCGGCGGTGAAGACTCCGGGCGAGGTCGCGGCGACCGACACACTCACGGGTGCCGACGAAGTTCCGGCGGCCTGCGCAACGATCTGCGCGGTGCTTCCCGTGATGCCATAGGGGACCACTGCGCCGACCTGCCCTGGGGTGGCGTAGAGCAGCGGGCCCGGGACGCCGTTGAAGAGCACGGACTGCACACCGGCGAGGCCGGTCCCGTAGAGCACGACGAGTTCGCCGGGAGCGATCGGGCCGGAGAGATTGCTGGCGGCGTTGGTCACGGCGCTGACCTGAATCGTAGTCGATACCGGCGCCAGCAGACGGATGGCGTTGTTGCCGGAATCGGCCACATAGAGGTTGCCCGACGCGTCGATGGCCAGGCCGTACGGCTGGTTCAACTGCGCGGCGGTGGCAATAGCGCCATCGCCGCCGTAGCAGCAGGTGCCATCGCCGGCGACCACCGTCATAGTACCCGAGGGCGCAATGCGGTAGACGCGGTTGGCGCCGGAATCGCTGACAAAGACGTTGCCGGCGCGATCCACCGCGACGCCGCGCGGATCGACCAGGGTGCCGCCGATGGTGGAGATGTTGCCCAGAAAATCGACCTTGCGCACGCGGCCATTGCCGGAATCGGCGACGTACACATTGCCCGCCGAATCGACGGCGACGCCGCGCGGGCCATTGAGCGTGGCCGAGGTCGCGGCTCCGCCATCGCCGCCGAAACCGGGCGTGCCGAAGCCGGCGATGGTGTCGATCACGCCGTCCGGCGTCACTTCGCGGACTACGTTATCGAGCGTGTCGGCTATGAACAGGTTGCCCTTTGCGTCGACGGCCACGCCCTCCGGCTGATTGATGCTGCCGCGCGTGGCGGGCGTGCCGTCGCCGTAGTAGCTGGCGTTGCCGTTGCCGGCGGTCGTGAAAAGGTTGCCGCCGGGCTGGATTTCGCGAAGGCGATTGTTGCCGGTGTCCACCACGAAGTAATCGCCCGAGCCATCCACCGCAACGCCGTGCGGCGTCTTCAACTGGGCGCTGGCGGGCGGCGAGACTTCGCCGTTGAAGCCTGGGGCGCCGGTGCCTGCGATGGTGGCGATGACGCCGCGCGTCACCTTGCGCAGGCGATGATTCTGCGTGTCGGCGATCAGCAGGTTGCCTGAGGAATCCACCGCCACGCCCGTGGGCGTGTCGAGTTGCGCTGCCAATGCCGAGCCGCCATCGCCGCCGTAATTCACCACGCCGTTGCCGGCCAGCGTGGTCAGCACGCCGGTGGCGGAGACCTTCCAGACTTTGTGATCCCCGCGCGCCAGCGTGCTACCGGACCCGATCGCGCCCTCCACGAAATAGAAATTGGCGTTGCGATCCACGGCCACGCCGGTGGGCCCGGCGAAGCGCACATTCAAGGCGGGGATGCCATCGACCGGCGGCACGCCGGCGTCGGTGCCCGCGATGGTGGTAATCACGCTGCTGGCCACCTGGCGGATCCGGCTGTTGCCGAAGTCGGCGATGTAGAGGTTGCCGAAGCGGTCCACGGCCACGTCAGGCGGCAAGCCGAGGCTCGCGCCGGTGGGCGGACCGTTGTCGCCGCCGTAGATGCCCGTGGTGCCGAGCCCGGCGGCAGTCGTGATCGTGCCATCGGAGCCGACGCGGCGGATGCGGCCGTTGAACGTGTCGGCGATATAGAGCGCCCCACTGGCATCGAGCGCGACGCCTTCGGGGCCGTTCAGCCAGGCGTTGCGCGCCGCGCCGCCATCGCCGGAGAAGCCCTGCGTGCCGTTGCCGGCGTAGGTGGAGATGGTGCCGTCCGGCGCCACCTTGCGGATCACCTGATTGTTGGTGTCGGCGATGTAGAGGCCGGATGCGTCGACCGCGACCGCGAAGGGTCCGTTGAGTTGCGCCGACGTGGCCTTGCCGCCATCGCCCAGACTGCCGGGCGTGCCGTTGCCGGCGACCGTGGCGATGATGCCGGTGGGAGCGATGCGGCGGACCACGCAGGCGTCGCGATCGGCGACGAAGACGTTGCCCGCGGCGTCGATCGCGATGCCCATGGGGAACAGCAGTTGCGCGGCGGTGGCCTGGCCACCGTCGCCGGAATTGCCGGCGCGGCCATTGCCGGCGAAGCGCGTCATGTTGCCGGCGGAATCCACTTTGAAGACGGAGTGGAGGCCGCTGAAGTAGACGTTGCCCGCCGCATCCACCGCGACGCGCGCGGGGTCGCCCACGGAGACCTTGGCGGCCGCTGTGGGCGAGGGCGGCGCGGCGCCTCCCGCTATTGTCGAGATCACATACTGCTGCGCCCAGACGCTACCACCGAACAGCAGGAAAGCCAGAATCCGTTGAGCCCGCATACCTATACCACCATCCGCAGCCGCAGCTCCCGCAAATCGCGCAGAAGCTGGTCCGGCTGCAACGCCTCTAAATCTCCGGCGGCACTGATGCCGGTTTTTACAGAAATCGCGCGAATGCCGTTCGCGCGCGCGGCTTGAATATCCTGCGGCGCATCGCCGATCAGGGAGACTGTCGTATCGCGGCCGATCCAGCCGTGGCCGCGCGCTTCGCGGATGGCGAGGCGCGCCAGACCGGCGCGATCTTTCGCCATTTCCCCGAAGGCGCCGAAGCGGAAATGCTTGCGCAATCCGGCGCGCTCCAGCTTGCGCCAGCCGATGCGCGTGAGATTGCCGGTCACCAGGCCGAGCAGGATACCCCGGCGCGCCAGCCGCTCCAGCAATGGCGTGACGCCGGGACAGTGCTTGTCCGTGAGTTCGGGGCAGGCACGCAGGTAATGCCGTTCGGCGGCCCGGAGGATCTTCGGCATAGCATCGCGGATGGCGGCGGGACGCACGCCGGCGGTGCGCAGCATCACGGTCACGATCACCGGATCCAGCATTCCTTGCACGGGGATGCCTTCGGTGGTGGTTTCGAGACCGGTGATCCGCCGCACCCCGTGAACCAGGGCCTGCCGGTGATGCGGACCGGCCCGGCGCACCAGTGTGCCGTCGATATCAAACAGTACGAGCGCACGATGCATGCTGCAACTGAAATGATACCAAGCGCCGTTACAATGAATGTGTGCTGCAATCCATGTTTCGGGTAGGTCTGATACAGATGGCCTGCTCGCCCGACCCCGCCGAGAATCTGGCCAAGGCCGAGTGGCGCATCCGCGAGGTGGCCGCCAAGGGCGCGCAGATCGTCTGCGTGCAGGAATTGTACCGGTCGCAATACTTCTGCCAGACGGAGAAGTTGGCGACGTTCGACCTGGCCGAGACGATCCCCGGCCCCACCACGGAGAGCTTCGCGAAGCTGGCGCGCGAACTGGATATCGTGATCGTCGGTTCGATCTTCGAACGGCGGATGGCGGGCGTCTTCCACAATACGGCGGTGATCATCGACGCGGGCGGCGAGCTGCTCGGGCTATACCGCAAGATGCACATCCCGGACGATCCGCGGTTTTACGAGAAGTACTATTTTGCACCCGGCGATCTGGGCTTCCGCTGCTTCGATACGAAATACGCGCGCGTCGCGGCGCTGATCTGCTGGGACCAGTGGTTCCCGGAAGGCGCGCGGCTGGCGGCGCTGGGCGGCGCGCAGGTTCTTTTTTACCCCACGGCGATCGGCTTCCACCACTCCGACGCGGCCGAGGCGGCGACGCAGCACAACGCGTGGGAGACGATCCAGCGCTCGCACGCGATTGCCAACGGCGTGTATGTCGCGGCCGTGAATCGCGTGGGCTACGAAGGGCCGGAGGGCGACGGCATTCAGTTTTGGGGCGGATCTTTTGTGAGCGATCCGCAGGGGCGCATGCTGGCCAAGGCAGGCGACGCCGAGGAGAACCTGGTGGCGGCGTGCGATCCACGGGTGATCGAATCGGTGCGCCGCAACTGGCCGTTCCTGCGCGACCGGCGGATCGACGCGTATGGCCCAATCGTCAACCGGGCGATCGACCGGGTGATCGATTGACGCATCGCGATTACCGGATGCCGGCGGAGTGGGAGCCGCACCTGGCGACGTGGATCGCGTGGCCGCACAATCGCGCGGATTGGCCGGGCCGCTTTGCCCCGATTCCGTGGGTGTACGGCGAGATCGTGCGCAAGCTGAGCCAGGTGGAGCGGGTACGCATCCTGATTCAGAGCGCGGCCATCGAGAAGCAGGCGCGGCGCGTGCTCGAGAAGGCGGGGGCGAACCTGGACGCCGTCGAGTTCTTCGCGCACGCGACCGATCGCGTCTGGACGCGCGATTACTGCCCGCTGTTCGTCAAGAGCGCGCGCGGAGAAATCGCGCTCACGGGCTGGCGCTTCAATGGCTGGGCCAAGTACGAGAACTGGCACAAGGACGCGGCGATTCCGGCGTATCTCGGCAAGCGGCTCAAGCTGCCGCTGTTCGCGCCGGGGATGGTGCTGGAAGGCGGCAGCATCGACGTCAACGGCCAGGGCCTGCTGCTGACCACGGAGGAGTGCCTGCTGAGCCCGATTCAGGCGCGCAATCCGGAGCTGAGCCGCGCGGAAATCGAGCTGCGGCTCGGCGAGTACCTGGGGGTGGAGCGCGTGGTCTGGTTAAAGAATGGAATCGCCGGGGACGATACGCACGGGCACGTGGACGACCTGGCGCGATTCGTGGGGCCGGAGACGGTGGTGTTGTGCGCGGAGTCGGACGAAGGCGACGGCGCGAGACTCCGCGCGGCCGGGCTCAAGGTGATGAAGCTGCCGATGCCGCGGCCGCTGGTCTTCGGGGGACAGCGGCTGCCCGCGAGCTACGCGAATTTTTACATCGCCAACGGGCTGGTGCTGGCGCCGACCTTCAATGACCCGAACGATCGCGTGGCGCTGACAATTCTGGCGAAGCAGTTTCCCGATCGCGAAGTGGTGGGGATCAATTGCACGGAATTGATCTGGGGCCTGGGCGCGCTGCACTGCATGACGCAACAACAGCCGGCCTAGCTGTTGTCACCTCGCCAAATAAATCTCCGCTTGCGCCGCCGAGTCCCCCACCGTCACCGTCAGCATCTCCTTGGACACCCCGCTCCCACCGATCGGCGGCACGCGCAGATTCACCTGCACCACGCCATTCACAGTCCCGGCCAGCGACCCCGCGTACAGCACGTCCCCCTGCACCCCGCGGACTGAGACCGCGACCGGCAGCGCCGGCACGCCCCGCAGCGGCGTGCCCGCCATCCCATCGACCAGCGGCGTCGTCGCCACGCCTACCCCGGTGAGAAAAATCGTGACCACCGATCCAGCCGCCGCCGGGCTCGCGCTCGAATTCAGGGTCCCGTCGCTATTGAACGCGATGGCCCGCGTCCCCACCGGACTATCTGCCATGGTGAAGACATTCGGATGCGACGGCACTACCCGCAGATCGAAGGCTGCCGCGCACGCGGGCGCGCAAACCTGCACCGTAGTCGTCCCGCGGCTCGCCACGGCATACGGCACGATCGCATTCACCTGGGTCGCGCTCGCGTACAGCAGCGGAGCCGGTTTGCCGTCGAACAGCACCTGCGTGCCCACTACATTCACGGGCAGTAGGCCGTTCCCATCGAAGGCGGTCGCGACCCCAGGCTGCGGCCCCAATCCCCCGCCGTAGAAACTCACCAGCTCGCCGGCCGCCACGCGCTCGATGAGCACCGTCCCTTCCGAACTGACCGCCCAGTTCACCGTCGGCCCCGGACCGTCCGGCAGTTTCCAGCGGTAAAAGAACGCTTGCGCCAGCGGATCGATGCTGTACGGCTGCCCGCCCATCAATCCGTAGATCGAATCGCCCGCCGCCGTGACCAGCGCCACCAGGTATTGCGGAAACGCCACCGCGCCCCCGAGCGACCCGTCCGGGTTCAGCCAGAATCCATTGGTGACGAAGTATCCGTACGCGCCCATCAGGCGCCCGTTGGCATCCACGCCCAAATCGAGCCGGTCGATATTCCACGGCTCGTTCGTGCTGTATTCGACCTTCGCGCCCGCCGCATCCACCTTGGCGAAGATGGTGGAGTAGCTGGTGGCGCCCGCCGCCCGCGACGCCAGATAGATGCTCGAATCGCCGCCGAGCGTGATTCCGATCGGCGTGTCATTCCGACCCAGAAGGTAGCTCGCGTACCGCAGCGTTCCATTGCCGCTGAACCTCGCCAGCCACGATCCAAAGCCCGGCGGCTGGCCCGCCAGCGCGTCCGGCGTCACCGGCAAATCGGCGACATCCGTGAACCCCGCCACCCAGATATCGCCATTGGCCATCACCGCCGTCGGCCCCGCCGAAGTGTGCGGCCCGCCATACACGCCGCAACTCCCATTCGCGCAGCGCGTGCCGCCGAGCGTCTTCACCCAGAGGGTCGCGCCCGTCGACGCATCCAGTTTTGCCAGAAATGCCACCGGCCCGGCCGCATCGGCAGGGACACCCGCGAACGTACTCCCCGGTGCCGCCGACCCGCTCAACAGCAGATTGCCCTGGGCATCCAGCGCCATCCCCGCGGGACTCGCATCGATCGCGAAGCTCAGCGCCACTGCCCCCGTCGCATCGAGCTTCGTCACCATTTCGTTGCTCTTGGCTTGATCCGCCAGGCTCGCATATCCCGCCGCCCACGCCGATCCGTCGTCGCCCACGGTGGCTGTCAGCGCCGGCGCCCCGGACGCCGGAGAGTGCACCGCGCCGCCCGCCTCCACCACCGCCAGGGAATTGATCAGCCCCGACGGACTCTCCTCCGCGGTCTCCGCATACACCACGAAGAACCGGCGATTCGGACTCGCCGTCATGTGTTGTCCAAACGGGGAGTTCCGGCTGTGGACCTGCAGCACGTCGACCAGTGCCGGCTGCGCCTGCCCGCACAAAGGCAGCACCGCCGCAATCCACGCGAATCCGGAGAATTTCGAAATCACGCTTACCTGCGAGCACCCACCGTACCAATCAGACCGGCACCGTTCAATCGTCCGATTCCATACGTGGGTTTCATCCGCGCGAAGGAGCGGTGATATCACATGTGATGTGATAAAACTTTCAGATGCGGCTAGTCCTGGACACGGATGTGGTCGTGGCGGGAATGCGGAGTCCGTCAGGAGCGTCGGCCGCCATCCTGCGGTGCGTGCGTCAAGAGAAGGCCGTCATCTTGTTGACGGTCTCGCTGACCTTGGAATACCAGGCAGTTTGTCCGGCCGACCATCGGCTCGCAGCCGGGCTATCGCAACGGCAGGTCGATATTTTCGTGAATGCAGTGATCGCCATGGCCGGGCCCGTGGAAACGCATTTTTTGTGGCGGCCGCAATTGCGAGGCTCAAACGATGAGATGGTCTTGGAAGCAGCGGTGAATGGGCGGGCAGACGCCTTGGTCACATTCAATCTCCGGGACTTTGGCCTTGCCCCGGCCCGGTTCGGAGTGGAGTTACTGCTGCCGAAATACGCGATTGGAAGGATGCGATGAAAGAGACTCGAACTTACCCGTTGCGGCTGCCGAAGTCGCTAAAAGAGGCCGTGGTGCGCCTGAGCAAGGAAGATCGAAGCAGCATCAACCAGTTCGTTGCCACAGCCGTTGCCGAGAAGGTCTCAGCTCTACAAACCGCCTATTTCTTCACCGACCGGAAGGCGCGCGCCGACTTCAAAGCCTTCGACAAGATCATGAGCCGCCGGGGCGGCAAGCCCCCTCGGGAAGGCGATGAACTCTCGTAGCTGACAGCGCTTCGCCCTCAGTGTGCCATAATCCCGACTGGGATACTTCGCGTGCCAGAAAGCCCACTTTCCCGTTGGATCCACCTGATCCGCCCCCAGGATTTCGTCTGGATTCCGCTCTTCATCGCACTCGCCGCCACCAGTGAAATCCTAGACGTATTCGTCGTCGTCCCCCTGGTTGCCCTCGGCCTCGTCCAGGTCCTCGAACCCAAAATCGAAGCCCTCTCCACCACCCGCTGGCGCATCGCCTGGATCATCCTCAAGATGGCGATCATCTACCTGCTGATCGCCTACACCGGCGGCATCGAGAGCACCTTCTGGCTTCTTCTTCTGCTGCCCGTCGTCTCCGCCGCCACCGTCCTCGGCATGCTCGGCACGCTCCTCTTCATCACCCTCGCCGGGCTTGCCGACATCTCCTTCCTGCTCTACCTGGACTGGGACAAATTCGTCCTCGAACGCCCGGAGATCGAGATGCTCGTGCAGCGCGTGGTCTGCCTCTTCCTCGTCGGCAACCTCGCCAACTTGCTGGCCGAAGCGCTCCGCGTGCAAAGCGAAAAATACCGCCGCGTCGCCGAGCACCTGGCCGACGCCAACCGCCAGGTGCTCGAAGCGCAGGAAGCCGTGCGCCGGTCCGACCGTCTCGCCGCCCTGGGACAACTCACCGCCGGTCTTGCCCACGAACTGCGCAACCCCCTCGGCACCATCAAGGCCTCGGCCGAAATGCTCGGCAAGCAGTTGACCCGGGAAAACGAAGTCGCGCGCGAAGTCGCCGGCTTCATCTCCACCGAAGTCGACCGCACCAATTCGCTGGTCACCCGCTTCCTCCAATTCGCCCGCCCCCTGCACCTGCGCCTCGACAAGGAAGACCTCACCCACACGCTGGATCGCGCCATCGAGCTTGCCGCGCGCGAAGCGCCCGAAATCGCCATCTACAAAAACTACGCCCCCGAGATCCCGCCCTTCGCTTTCGACGCCGAACTCATGGAGCGCGTCTTCTACAATCTGGTGCTCAACGCCGCCCAGGCCACCGCAACCGGCGGCGCCGTCACCGTCAAGACCCGCGCCAACGGACCCACCGTCGAAACTGCCGTGATCGACCGCGGTTCCGGCATCGACGAGAAAGTCATGAAGGACATTTTCAACCCCTTCTTCACCACCAAAAAAGAGGGCGTCGGCCTCGGCCTCGCCATCGTTTCCAAGATCGTCGATGAACACGGCGGTAAGATAGCAGTGGAGAGCGAACCGGGGAAAGGCAGTATCTTCTGCGTCTCCCTGCCCACGGATCCGGCGCCCCCACCCACCGCATGAAGAAACGCATCCTGGTCGTGGAAGACGAAGAGAAACTGCGGCGCGTCATCGAGCTGCAATTGATGTCGGCCGGCTTCGACGTCGACAAGGCGGCCACCGCCGAAGAGGGACTCAAGATCGTCGATCGCGCCGACATGGTGCTCACCGATCTCAAGCTCCCCAACATGGACGGCCAACACTTCCTCGGCCTGATCCGGCGCCAGAACACTCATGTCCCAGTCGTCATGATGACCGCCTTCGGCAGCGTGGAAACCGCGGTCGAAGCCATGAAGGCCGGCGCCACTGATTTTCTCCTCAAGCCCTTCTCGCTCGATCACCTGATGCAGGTGGTCAACAAGGCGCTCGAAGTCCGCGCCCTCCGCGAGGAGAATCGCGAGCTCAAGGCCGCACTCGGCCGCCGCTACGAATTCGATAACATCATCGGCCGCAGTCCCGCGATGCAGGAAATCTTCGCCGCCATCGAGCGCGTCGGGCCCACCCGCGCCACCGTGCTGCTCACGGGCGAGAGCGGCGTCGGCAAAGACTTGATCGCGCGCGCCGTCCATTTTCACTCGCCGCGCAAAGACCGCCCCCTGGTCAAAATCAACTGCACCGCCATCCCCGAAAACCTGATGGAAAGCGAGCTCTTCGGCTACGAAAAGGGAGCCTTCACCGGCGCGCAGGGCACCAAGCCCGGTAAGTTCGAACAGGCCGACACCGGCACCGTCTTCCTGGACGAAATCGGCGACGTCCCGCTGCCCATCCAGGTGAAACTCCTGCGCGTGCTCCAGGAGCGCGAATTCGAACGCCTCGGCAGCAACGTCACGCGCCATCTCGACGTACGGCTGGTGGCCGCCACCAATCAGGATCTCCGCACCGCGCTGGAGCAGGGCACCTTTCGCGAGGACCTGTACTACCGCCTGAACGTGGTGCCGCTGAACATCCCGCCGCTGCGCGAGCGCAAAGTCGATATTCCCTTCCTCGCCAATCACTTCGTGCAAAAACTGGCGCCCGATACCGGCGCCAGCGTCGAAGGCATCACCGACGCCGCCATGGAAAAGCTGGTGTCGTATCACTGGCCCGGCAATGTGCGCGAACTCGAAAACGTCATCGAGCGCAGCCTGGTCATGGCCGCCGGAACCCAGTTGGACGCTGCCGATATCAAGCTGGAAAGCGCTCCGCGCCCGCGGCAGCAAAGCGGCGACACCCACTTCCTGCCCGATGGCATGAGCCTCGACCAATACGAGCAGGACATCATCAAGGAAGCCCTCCGCAGGGCGGATGGAAATAAGAGTCAGGCAGCACGCCTGCTGGGCCTCACCCGCAACGCGCTGCGCTACCGCCTGACCCAGATGGGGATGGAAAGCTAATGCTCACCGACCGGCAGACTTACAAGGCGCTCGACGCTCACTACGACCGCATTCACAGCGTGCATCTCCGCGACCTCTTCGCCGCCGACCCGCGCCGCGGCGAACGGCTCAGCGCCGAAGCCGCCGGCCTGTATCTGGATTACTCCAAGAATCGCGTCACGGATGAGACGCTCGGCCTCCTGCTGGCCCTCGCCGAAGACTGCGGCCTGCGCGAGCGCATCGACGCCATGTTCCGCGGCGACAAGATCAACACCACCGAGGGCCGCGCCGTCCTGCACACCGCCCTACGCGCCCCGCGCGGCGCAACGCCCGTCTCCGATGCCGTGCACGAAGTCCTCGACCGCATGGCCGTCTTCGCCGACACGGTACGCGCCGGCCAGTGGGCCGGCTTCACCGGCAAACCCATCCGCAACATCGTCAACATCGGCATCGGCGGCAGCGATCTGGGCCCGGTCATGGCCTACGAAGCGCTCCGCTTTTATAGCCGCCGCGATCTCACCTTCCGCTTCGTCTCCAACGTCGACGGCACGGATTTCACCGAAGCCACCCGCGACTTGCAACCCGACGAAACCCTCTTCATCGTCGCGTCAAAAACTTTCACCACGCTCGAGACCATGACCAACGCCGAATCCGCGCGCGCGTGGACGCTCAAGGCCTTGGGCGACCCCGCCGCCGTCGCCCGCCATTTCGTCGCCGTCTCCACCGCCGCCGACAAGGTCGCGCACTTCGGCATCGACACCGCCAACATGTTCGGTTTTTGGGATTGGGTGGGCGGCCGCTACTCCATGGAATCGGCCATCGGCCTTTCCACCATGATCGCCATCGGCCCGGAGAATTTCCGCGATATGCTGGCCGGCTCCTACGCCATGGACCAGCACTTCCAGACCGCCCCGTTGGCCGCGAATTTACCGGTCCTGATGGGCTTGCTGACCGTCTGGTACAACGATTTCTTCAAGGCGCAGACCGTCGCCGTCCTGCCCTACGACCAATACCTGAAGCGCTTCCCGGCCTATCTCCAGCAACTCACGATGGAGAGTTGCGGCAAGCACGTGACGCTCGCCGGTGAGACGATCGCGACCTATGAAACCGGTCCGATTTTCTGGGGAGAGCCCGGCACCAACGGCCAGCATTCCTTCTATCAGTTGATCCACCAGGGCACGAAACTCGTCCCCTGCGACTTCATCGGCTTCCGCAAATCGCTCAACCGGTTGGGCAACCACCACGATCTCTTGATGGCGAACGTGTTCGCGCAAAGCAAAGCGCTGGCCTTCGGCAAACCCGCCCCCACCGGCCAACCGTATCGCGAGTTCGATGGCAATCGCCCCAGCAACACCATCCTCGCGGAGCAGTTGACCCCCGCCATCCTCGGAGCCCTGATCGCCCTGTACGAGCACAGCGTCTTCACCCAAGGCGCCATCTGGGACATCAACCCCTTCGACCAATTCGGAGTCGAGCTCGGCAAGGTGTTGGCCGCCGAAATTCTCCCCTCGCTCGCAAAAGACGCCCCTCTACCCGCCGACGATAGCTCCACCGTAGCGTTAATGAAACGATATAAAGGGTAGGATAGGCCTCCCGGCCTGTCCACTCGGGCCCGATGCAGAATCTACGAAGCTTTTTCTTCCGAGTAGGCCAGATACTCCGAGTACGGCCCCTTGAAATCCTCGATCTTCCCGTCCTGGAAATGCCAGATTCGCGTCGCGACTTCATCGATCACGTCGTGATCGTGCGTCACCAGCAGTACCGTGCCCTCATACTTCTGGAGTGAAAAATTCAGCGCATTAATCGACTCCAGGTCCAGGTGATTGGTCGGCTCGTCCAGCACCAGGAAGTTCGGCTGCTGCAGCATCAACCGGCAAAAAATCAGCCGCGCCGATTCCCCGCCCGACAGCGCCTTGGTCGGCTTCAGCGCGTCGTCCCCGCTGAAAAGCATCTTCCCCAGTAGACCGCGCAGTTCCTCCTGCGAGGCCGACGGATCGAACTGGTGCAGCCACTGGATCGTCGTCATCCCGTGCGTGATCGAATCCGTGTGGTCCTGCGCGAAGTATCCGACCGCGACCTCGTGCCCCCACTTCACATCGCCGCCATCGATGGCGAACTCGCGCTCCGCATCGCCTACGAATCCGGTGGCATTGCGCATGAGCGACTTCAACAGCGTCGTCTTCCCCGTCCCGTTGCGCCCCATCAGCGCGACCTTCTCGCCGCGCGCCAGGCTGGCCGTGAACCCGTCCACGACCTTCAAATCGTCGTACGCTTTCGTCAGCCCCTTGAATTCCAGCGGATGCCGCCCCGAAGGCCGTTTCATGTCGAATTTGATGTACGGCCGCTGAATATTGCTCCTCGCCAGGTCGGAAGTCTGCAGCCGCTCCACTTCCTTCTTGCGCGACGTCACCTGGCTCGATCGTGTGCCCGCCGAAAACCGCGCGATGAATTCGTTCAACTGCGCGATCTTCTTCTCGCGCTGCTGGTTCTGCGCCTCGATCCGCGACCGGATCTGCGTCTTCGCCAGCACCATGTCGTCGTACCCGCCGGTGTACATGATCACCGTCTCGTAGTCGATATCGGCCACGTGGGTACTCACCGAATTCAGGAAATGCCGATCGTGCGAAATCACGATCAGCACGCCCTGGTAGTGCGTCAGATAATCCTGCAGCCAGTGGACCGAATCCAGGTCCAGGTGGTTCGTCGGTTCGTCCAGCAGCAAGAGCGGCGGCGTCCCGAACAGCGCCTGCGCCAGTAGCACGCGGACCTTTTGCCCGCCCTGCAGTTCGCTCATGCGCCGCTCGTGCAGCGCCGCTTCCACGCCGAGCCCGTCCAGCAGCGTCGCCGCGTCGCTCTCCGCCGTGTAGCCGTCCTGCTCGCCGACGATGCCTTCGAGCTCGCCGAGCCGGATGCCGTCGTCGTCCGTTAGCTCGTCATGCGGCTTTGCGTACAGAATCTCGCGCTCTTCCAGCGCCTTCCAGAGCGGCGCGTTGCCCATAATGACCGTATCGATCACGCGGAACTGGTCGAACGCGAACTGGTCCTGACGCAGCACGCCGAACTTCTTGGGGCGCGTCACGGAACCCATGCTCGGCTCGATATCGCCGGTCAGGATTTTCATCAAGGTCGATTTGCCGGCGCCGTTGGGTCCGGCGATAGCGTAACGGCGTCCCGGCAGAAACGTGCAGGTAACGTCTTCGAACAGAGTTCTTGCGCCGAAGCGCATGGTGATGTTGTTAAGGGAAAGCAAGGATACTCCCATGATACCGCACCCGGTAGGACGGGCCTCCCGGCCTGTCCCCCCTTACAATCAAATCATGCTCCACCAGGCAGCCCTCTTCACCATCGCCCTGTCCCTAGCCCTTCACGCCGAAGTCCACCCCATGACCCTGCGTCAGGCCGTGGACCGCGCCGTGCAGCAGAATCCCGACATCACTCTCGCCCGCCTGGAGGAGGAAAACGCCCGCCACGCCGTCGGCGTCGCCAAGGACCCCTTCTCCCCGCGTGTCAATGTCGGCAGCGGACTCGCCTACAGCAACGGCTTTCCCCTCTCCGCTCCCAGCATCGTACAGGCGCACGCCTCGCAGTACCTCTTCAACCGCCAGCAAAGCTACAGCATCGCCGCCGCCAAGGAACAGGCCCGCGGCGCCGGCTTCGGAGTCGCCGGCAAGCGCGACGAAGTCGCCTACCGCACCACCGCCCTCTACCTCGACGCCGAGCGCGCCGCCCGCATCCTCGCCCTCTCCCGCAAGGACGCCGAGAGCCAGCAGAAGGTTCTCGAAACCATCCAGGCCCAGGTGAAAGAAGGTCGCGTACTGCCCCTCGCCGAAAAGCAGGCCGCCTACGCCCTCGCCCGTTCCCGCCAGATCGCCGAAGACCTCGACGCCGACCGCGCCTTCTCCGAAACCGCCCTCGCCATCGCCGTCGGCTTCTCCGCCGAAGACCGCGTCCGCCCCGTCGAAGAGCAGCGCCTCCCGCCCGCCATGCCCGAATCCGAGGATCGCGCCGTCCAGTCCGCGCTCGAATCCAACCAGGACTTGCGCCGCCTCCAATCGCAGATCGCCGCCAAGGGCCTCGAAATGCGCAGCGAAAAAGCCGCCCGCCTCCCCCGCGTCGACCTCGTGGCGCAATACGCCTTATTCGCGAAATTCAACCACTACGAGGACTACTACCGCACCTTTCAGCGCAACAACGGCCAGATCGGCGTGTCTTTCCAACTGCCCGTCTTCAGCGGCCCCGGGATCGGCGAGCAGTTAGGCCAGACGCAAACCGAAATCTCGCACCTGAAAGTGGAACTCAACAACGCCCGCAATCGCATCAGCGCCGACCTCCAGCAATCCTTCCGCGACGTCCACAAGTCCGAGACCGCCGCCGAAGTCGCCCGCCTCGATCTCGAAGTGGCCCGCGAGCAGCTCTCCGTCAATCTCGCCCAGATGCAGGAGGGACGCCTCTCCCTCCGCCAGGTCGAAGAATCGCGCATCCTCGAAAACGCCAAGTGGATCGCCTTCTACGAGTCGCAGTTCGTGCTCGAAAAGGCGAAGTGGAACTTACTCAGATTGACGGGGGATCTATTGCCTGCGATCGACGGCATGCCGTAGGACTTCCCGTCGTACTCAGATCGGCCTACCAATAGGCTAGTGACGGCGAAGCGAACTGAAACGCAAGCTGGCCCAACTTGGTTGCACTTTCGAACAAGGAACGAGGCACTTGGTAGTCCGCTACCAGGGAAAGCGAGCATTGATGCCCAGACATCCAAGCCAGGAAATCCGGACCGGGACCTATCACGCTATCCTGAAGCAATTCGGGATCAAGGAGCCATAACCCATGAAGTATCCCGCACGATTCGAGCCAGAACCCGACGGAGGCTTCGTCGTAACCTTTCCTGATTTCGATTGGGGCGTGACCCAAGGAGATTCCGACGCCGACGCCCGCGAAACGGCGCTGGACGCTCTGTGCACCATGATTCGGGAGCACATCCGTAACGGCGAAACGCTTCCGCGCCCGACTAAACCGCGCGGTCGAAAGTACAGAATGATTCGCCTGCCGGCGCTACACGCCGCCAAAGTTGAGCTGTATCGGACATTCGTGGCTTCCGGGATTCGTAAAGCCGAGATGGCGCGCCGCATGGGCATCTCGAAAGTCAACGTAGATCGCCTGTTCGATCTCAACCACCATTCCCGGCTCGATCAAATGGAAGCCGCCTTCAACGCCCTGGGCAAAGATCTCGCGATCCAAATCCGCGACGCCGCATAGCCCCCCCATCTCTTCTTCGCGCGCAGTTCTTCTTTGCGATCTTGGCGAGAGCCTCTTCTCCCCCATAAAAAAAGCTCCCGGACGAAACCTGCACCGTCCGGGAGCGTTGCGATTCTCCCACTTCAAATCAAACCTGGGGCGAAAATTCTAGCTGCAGCCGCTCGTGCCTCCGCAATTGCCGCACTTGTAGCAGCTCCCATTGCGCGTCATGATCGACCCGCATTCCGCGCACAGCGGCGCGTCCGACGTAATCGGATTGAACGGCAGCACCTGCTGCGGGTTCTCTTCCGTCGGCCGCAGCGTCATCGTTTCCCCGGCCTCGGTGGTAGCGTACTCCACCCCCAGGAACTTGTTCCCGAGCCAGCGGAAGATGTAATCCATGATCGACTTGGCGTACGGAATCTGCTGATTCCCCGTCCACCCGCTCGGCTCGAAACGCACGTGCGCGAATTTGTCCACCAGGAACTTGATCGGCACGCCGTACTGCAAGTTGAAGCTCACCGCAGTCGCGAACGCGTCCATCAACCCCGAAATCGTCGACCCTTCCTTCGCCATCGTGATGAAGATCTCGCCCGGAGCGCCATCCTCATACATCCCGACCGTGATGTACCCCTCGTGCCCGCCGATCGAGAACTTGTGCGTGATCGATTGCCGCTCATCCGGCAGCTTGCGCCGCACCGGACGGTACACCACGCGCTCCACCGGCGCCGCCGCCGCGGCCAGAGCAGCCGTAGCCACCGCGCCCGCGTTCTTTTTCTCGCCCTTGCCCGAGCCCGAGCTCAGCGGCTGCACGCGCTTGGAGTTGTCGCGATAAATCGCCACCGCCTTGATCCCGAGCTTCCAGCTCTCGGTGTAGGCGCTCACGATCTCCTCGACCGTGCACTCTTCCGGCATGTTGATCGTCTTCGAAATCGCGCCCGAAATGAACGGCTGCACCGCCGCCATCATCCGTACGTGCCCCATATAGTGAATCGAGCGCGACCCGTTCTGCGGACGGAAGCTGCAATCGAAAACCGCCAGGTGTTCCGGCTTCAATTCCGGAGCCCCCTCGATCGTCCCCGTCGAATCGATATGGGTCACGATCTTCTCCGCCTGCTCCGGTGAGTAGCCGAGCTTCACCAGCGCCGCCGGCACCGTGTTGTTGACGATCTTGATCACGCCGCCGCCCACCAGCTTCTTGTATTTGATCAGCGCCAGGTCCGGCTCGATGCCCGTCGTGTCGCAATCCATCATGAAGCCGATCGTCCCCGTCGGCGCGATCACCGTGACCTGCGCATTTCGATACCCGCTGCGCCGCCCCGATTCATAGGCGTCGTCCCAGCACTGCTGCGCGCCCGCCATCATCGCCGTCGGCACGTGATTGCCGTTGATCCGCTGCACCGAATCCCGATGCATGCGAATCACTTCCAGGAACGGATCTTCATTGACCGCGTAACCTTCGAACGGCCCCACCGCCTCGGAGATCCGCGAACTCGTCAGGTACGCCTGCCCGCACATAATCGCCGTGATCGCGCCCGAGAAATCGCGCCCCTGGTCGCTATCGTACGGCACGCCCATCGACATCAGCAGCGCGCCCAGATTCGCAAATCCCAACCCCAGCGGCCGGAAGTCATGCGAATTCTGCCCGATCCTCTCCGTCGGATAGCTGGCGTTGTCCACGATGATTTCCTGCGCCAGGATCATCGTATCCACCGCGTGCCGGAAATCCTCCACGCTGAACTGCCCGTCCGGCCCCACATACTTCATCAGATTCAACGACGAAAGATTGCAGGCCGAATCGTCCAGGAACATATACTCCGAGCAGGGATTCGACGCATTGATCCGCGCCGTGTTCTTGCACGGATGCCACCGGTTCACCGTGGTATCGAACTGCATGCCCGGATCGCCGCACTGATGCGTCGCTTCGGCGATCTGCTTGAGCAGATCCTTCGCCTTGTACCGCTTTACCGGCTGGCCGGTGAACACGCCCTTCGTCCACCAGTCGTCGTCGCGCATCGCCGATTGCATGAATTCGTCGCTCGCGCGCACGCTGTTGTTGGCATTCTGGAAGAAGATCGAGCTGTACGCCTCGCCGTCCAGCGAGCTGTCGTAGCCCGCTTCCACCAGCGTGTAGGCCTTCTTCTCTTCCTTCGCTTTACACCAGATAAATTTGTCGACGTCCGGATGATCCACGTTCAGGATCACCATCTTCGCCGCGCGCCGCGTCTTGCCGCCGCTCTTGATCACGCCCGCGAACGCGTCGAAGCCCTTCATGAAGCTCAGCGGTCCGCTCGCGCGCCCGCCGCCGGAGAGGACGGCGTCTTCTTCGCGCAGCGCGGACAAATTCGAGCCCGTGCCCGAGCCCCACTTGAACAGCATACCCTCGGTCTTCGCCAGATCCAGAATCGATTCCAGCGAATCCTTCACGCTCACAATGAAACAGGCCGAACACTGCGGCCGCGTCACGCCGGTTTCCAGCTTGGTGACTTTGCCCTGCTGTTCGTCGTAGTTCCAACCGTAGCCGCGCGTCTCTTTCACGCCCACGTTGAACCAGACCGGGGAATTGAAGCAGGCCTTCTGCGTCAACATCAGGTGCGCGAGTTCCATCCGGAAATTCTCGCCATCCTGCGACGTTGTGAAATACCCGTCCTTCTTGCCCCAATCCGCGATGGTGTCCACCACGCGCTGCACCAACTGCTGCACCGACGTCTCGCGCTCTGGCGAGCCCAGTTTGCCGTAGAAGTATTTGCTCGCGACGATGTTGGTGGCGGTCTGCGACCAGTCCACTGGCACTTCCACGTCGCGCTGCTCGAAAATCACCGAACCTTTGTCATTGCCGATCGAGGCCGTACGCGTTTCCCAGAGGATCTCGTCATACGGGGTCTTGCCGGATTCCAGTTTGGCGGTAAAGTGTCGCGGGAATGAGATTCCCGTCTTGGTTTTCTTGGGAGTTCTGGTCTTCAATGATTCCATTTTCGCACTCAAATCGACTGACAACTGTCCCATAAGCTCTCCTCTTTTGGGATTCCTACGGTGGAAACGCCTTCGTAATAATGCCCCCATATATAGTGGGCAGTCAAGAATTATATCTCCATATAGTGTCCCACTTTAGGAGTGGTGAGTTCTAAACGTTACAAAACGCGTGTCAAGCGTCATCGAAAATATACCTGCGCGCTCCCGATCGTGCCCGTCCCGAATGCGGACACACCCGGTCCCGATAGACCGGCGTCAGACCCTCTGAAATCAACGCCTTCCCTTCCTCAAAAAGCGGACCCCGGCATGCCCCTCCTCGCGCTATGTCCTGGTCCGACGCACGTTTCTCCCTCCGCCAGATGCGTAAAAACCCGGGCTTTACCCTCACGGTGATTGCCACCCTCGCCCTGTGTATAGGAGCCAATACCGCGGTCTTCAGCGTCCTCGATGCGGTACTGCTACGTCCAGTCCCCTACCCCGATCCCGACCGCCTCGCCCTGCTCGTAACCGCCCGCCTCGCCGGAAATGCGGCGGATTACAATTCCTCCCAGACCGGAGCCCTCTTCGAAACCGTCCGCGACCGCATGCCCTCGCTCGATACCGCCGCTTACGCCGGCACCGGCGGTGCCAACTTCTCCGCGCCCGGACGCCTTGAGTACATCCAGCAGCAGCGCGTCGCTTCCGGCTTCTTCCGCGTGCTCGGCGTCGCACCGCAATTCGGCCGCG
>Ga0207071_1045_pt1 | contig 21409 bp, 20 predicted proteins | sample Alteio_BWMinHeat_67_FD_153531 | JGI IMG/M metagenome (GOLD analysis project Ga0207071, IMG submission 153531) | Enriched cells from forest soil in Barre Woods Harvard Forest LTER site, Petersham, Massachusetts, United States -... | ecosystem: Environmental > Terrestrial > Soil > Temperate forest >...
CGATGTCGTTGATCGGGACGGTCTTGCGTCCGGGCAACCGGATAAAGGCGCGATGGATCGCCTCGTATAACGCGAGCTTATCGCCGAGAAGATTGTTCTTTTCGGCGACATCACGCAGTGCTGCCGACCGTGGATCAACATATTCGAAAATCGGATGTCCGAATCCCGGAAAGCGTTCTTTCTTTCGTTTCATTTCTTGAACGATATCCGCAGCGAAGTCTTCGACGCCCTTACCGCTCTCGCGATGCTGCCTATGGATCGCGTAAATGAAGGTGCCTGCGTCGAAAGGATCAAGAGTGTGTTGCCCGGCCGAAAGTAGCGCCACCGCAAGACCGGCTGAGACCGAAGGGTTGCCAGAAATAGCTACGCGGGCCGCGACGGTGCCGGGTTTGAACAGTCCGTAATCGGGAACGGCGCAAAGTAACGCGTCAAGCATGTTGCGCTGCTGGGGGGTTGGAAGTTCTCCCCGTACCATTAGGAAAAAGGATTCCGCAAAGCTCAGGTTTCGAATGACCGACGTATGCGGATAACCACGGAGAAGAATTTCATTCTCCTCGACACGCGAAATTGAACTGACCCATCGACGTTGATCCGGCCACTGCCCGTTTCCCTGCGCCATTCACAATCCTCCACAAATATGTTGTGTGTCATAATATCTATCTATACGTTCTATGCAAGGGCTAACCGGCAACGGGCAAAAATGTAGCTCCGGTTAGGGCTTGAGTTTTTGCACGGCTATACGGTGTCTAAAAACGGTCGGGAGTCAGGAATCCAGCCTGTGATCAGGATCCTCAATTCCTCGAGGAACGCCTCGATGGGCAGATCGGGTTTCACGGATGCCTGCATCGCTAGGCCTTTCATTAGGCTGAGCACAATTGCGGCCCGCTTGTCATCGCCGAGCTTTTTCGACAGAGCTTTCCGATATCGCTCATCTGACCAAGCAAGTTCGTCACGCTAATACTTGTTGACGTGGGCCCGCGACAGGAAGGCGAAATATATCCGCCACCAGTCGTTCGAGCCTCTGGCGAGCTTGGCAACCTGAGAGATCAGGTCGGCATAATCGGTTTTGCTCCCAGTCACTGCTTCGAAATTCAGCGCGGACGCGTCGGCATCCTTCATGGCTGAACTTAATACCTCGTGCAGAATCGCTTCCTTATTGTTGAAATGATAAACAACTACGCCGCGCGAAGTGCCGAGCTGGGTCGCAATATTCGCGATGGTTACTGCTTCAAGCCCGTCGCGGGCGATGATCTGACGGACGGCCGCGATTATCTGCTTCCTCCGGATACTGCCTACGTCGATGCTGTTATAAGTATGCGTCTCCGCAAGTTGATCAGGCTTGTTGCGTGCCATCAGTCTCGCCTTCCCTTGCCTTTTCGTCTTGACAAAGCAGGTGGACTGGAAGTTCCGGTCGAAGACCGCGGGCCAGGATCCGCCCCAACAACCTCAATCGCCCCGCTTCCTTCGGACTTCCAAGCATCCTGCCAAGTGGGCGGCGGGTAGAAAGTCCAAAGTGCCGAAAATTCAGCCAATCTAGTCTTAAGAATACCGATTCCATGAATTTTGTCAGCTTGTTATTGCATTATGATGATTGTTATGTGTCTAATCATTGCGTTATGTCCAGTGTTTTTTCTAACAAACATGTTGGCGGCGGAAACCACATGAAAAAGAAACGCCACGTGGAAATCGCCGGCGCGGGTTTTTCCGGTTTGACGGCGGCAATTGCCTTCACGAACCGGGGCTGGTCGGTTCGCGTGCACGAAGCATCAGAGGTTTTGCGCGAACTGGGGGCCGGCTTGTTCATTTGGGACAACGGGCTTCGTGTGTTTAGGGTGATAGGTGCATACGACGAGGTGATGACAGGCTCGCACCAGGCGCCGTTTTATGAAACGCGGCGGCAAGGCAAAGTCATTGCAAAGAATGCATTCGGTATCGACGCTGGATGCCAGATGGTTACTCTGACGCGCCCCCATCTTTATAATGCAATTAAGAATGCTGCGTTTCGGGCAGGTGTCGAAATCGTTACTAGTTCACGCGTCGCCGCGGCGACACCTGAAGGTGAGTTGATCACGGAAAAGGGCGACCGTTTGAAGGCGGACCTTGTTATCGGCGCAGATGGGGTGAAATCCAATGTTCGCGATTCTCTGCGCATTCCAACCGAACGCAAGATTTTCGCTGATGGGGTCACTCGAGTGCTGGCGCAGCGGCCGGCGCATATGCGCGGGGGGGAGTGGGAGAATATTCTTGATCTGTGGGCGGTGCCGGAGAAATCCCTGCGCATCCTCTACGTTCCCTGCAGCGAAACCGAAGTCTATCTCGCAATGATGTCACCCCGCACGAACGCGATCACGACTGCAGTGCCGGTAAACAAAGACGTTTGGATCGATGCGATTCCCGAGATGGCGCCCATCATCCACAGCCTTGGCGATCAAGGACGATTCAATGCGTACGAAATGACGCGCGCGCGAGACTGGTCGGCCGGGCGCGTCGCTCTGATTGGCGATTGCGCACACGCGATGCCTCCAACACTCGGGCAAGGGGTGGGATGCGCCGTAATGAACGCACTCGCGCTATCTGCAATTCTCGACGAAACGGAGACAATCGAGGAGGGGTTGGCGCTGTGGGAAAAACGCGAGCGCCCGCTCACCGATAAGACGCAGGCTGAATCCTGCAATATCGCCGAAACGCGGAGATTGCAGGAAGGAAACACGATCCGTGCGGCCGATGAGACATTTGCTACTGCTAAGCACGTGCCGACCGGCTCGGATAGGCAGCCGGTTTAAGTGTCCACGGTAGTCAATACAGACAAGGAATGCTGAAGGCCAATCGATGATCGAATTCGAACTAGCAGATCGTGTCAGTCGGGTTACGTTCAATCGTCCTGAGGCTTCGAATGCTTTCACCGGGGCGATGACGCGCCAGCTTTTGGATGCTCTGCGCAATGCTAGAGACGCGGCCGACATCCTCACGATCGAGGCAGTTGGCCCCGACTTCACGATCGGGCGGGACCGGAGCGAACCAAAGAGCGGAACTCTTTATGATACATTCAAGCTCATCAGTGATCTCAATAAGGCGATTGCCGCGTTTCCTGGGCTGACCATCATCGCCGCGCGGGGGCGCGTTTTCGGATTTGCAGTCGGTCTTCTAATGCGCTCGGATCTTGCGATCGTCTCCGATGACGCGCGTTTCGTTCTGGATGAAGTCAAACACGGTTTCCCGCCGACCTTCATCATGGAAGAAATATTGCAACATCTTCCCGCCAAGCGTGCGCTCGATCTCATCCTTTCAGGGCGAGAATGGAACGCAACAGAAGCACTCGATATCGGACTTGTTTCGCGTGTGGTGGCACGGGACACGTTCGACGGAGTCATCAAGAATTTTGTAGCTGAGTTGAAACAACACAATCGCCGCGCGGTCCTCACTTGCAAGCAGTACATTCGCAAAGTCGCCAGTATGCCACCTGAGGCGCGAAGCGCCTATGCTTTCCAAGAAACGATGAGATTTTTCACCGAATCGGAATAACCGCACCCGGACAGGCGGTCGGTCTTGAAAAAAGGCGGCTAAATGCCCAGCAATGCAGAAATCTTCGCGCGTCGGAACGCTGCCGTTGTGCGTGGCGTAGGACATGTAACGCCAATCGCGGCGGCCCGCGCGCTGAACAGCGAGGTGTGGGATGTCGAGGGCAAGCGGTTTATCGATTTCGCAGGTGGCATTGCGGCGCTCAACACAGGTCATTGCCATCCGCATGTTATCGCCAGAGTACGCGAGCAACTCGACCGTTATACGCATACCTGTTTCCAGGTTCTCGTTTACGAGCCCTATATTGAACTCGCGGAAAGGCTGAATGCGCTTGCGCCCATCGAGGGGCACGCGAAATCCATTTTCTTGACGACGGGCGCGGAGGCGACTGAAAACGCCATCAAAATAGCTCGCGCGGCGACTGGCCGTCCCGGTGTCATTGCCTTTACTGGCGGCTTTCATGGCCGCACGGTGATGGCGATGAGCATGACCGGGAAGGTGCTACCTTATAAAAAGGGTCTCGGACCCACACTGCCGGATGTATGGCACGTGCCGTTTCCGGCGCCGCAATATGATGTGTCTGTTGATGACACTCTCAAGTCTCTCGGGTTCATCTTCAAAGCCGACATTGATCCCTCGCAAGTCGCAGCGATCATTCTCGAGCCGGTACAGGGCGAAGGTGGCTTTCACCCGGCGCCTGCGGAATTGATGCGCGCGCTGCGCCGTATTTGCGACGAGCATGGCATCGTTCTCGTCGCTGACGAGATTCAGACCGGTTTCGGCCGCACCGGCAGGATGTTCGCGATGGAGAATTACGACGTCAAAGCCGACCTCATCTGCGTGGCGAAAAGTTTGTCCGGTGGCTTTCCTCTCTCCGGTGTAATAGGGCGCGCAGCGATTATGGACGCCGCTGACCCTGGTGGCCTTGGCGGCACGTTCGCCGGGAATCCGCTCGCCTGTGTCGCAGCTCTCGCGGTGTTGGAGGTTTTCGAGAAGGAAAAATTGCTCGATCGCGCCAATCAAATCGGCGCGCTGCTGCGGAGGAGTATTTCGAACTGGAAAATGCGCAACGATCTTTTGCCAATCTCCGAAGCTCGTGGTCCGGGCGCAATGGTGGCGTTCGATATTTTTGATGGGCGCGGCTCGAATGCACCCGACGCTGCGATGACCAAGCGTGTCACCCAACGCGCTTACGAGAACGGCCTCGTGCTACTGTCCTGTGGGACGAACGCGAATACGATCCGCATTTTGGTTCCTCTTACGGCGTCTGATGAGCTCGTGTGCGAGGGTTTAGAAATTCTCGAGGGCGCGCTTGCGAGTTAGGCAAGGATTGCGGCAGTTTATGAATGAAGATTTATTTTTTATTTTTGGTAGCGCTATCGCATTAGCAATGATTTTTGCGGTCGTTTTTGTTTGCAATAATTGGCGCCGGTAGAAATTACATTCTGACGTGCCGCAGTGCAATTATCACGATCTGCCGAGGCATCCTCATGCTGGTGAAGCGGCATTGTTTGCGGACGGATCAATTATTATCCAGACCGCGGTTAGGCGGCTGCCTTTTTTGGCTGTGTCAACATCGTGGCCTTCGTTGCAGAGCTCGAACGCGGTCGTCGCAGATTTGGTGATCTCTGCTTTAGCAATCAGTGCTGGGCCGCCGCGCTGAGCTTAGAGATAATCCTTTAATTGACCGGTCGCGAGGTGCCTACGAACGTGATGTATGCTGCCACATTAATTCCCGACCGAGGGGCAAATTGAGCAATTCGCTTAAGCCGCTCGTTTCCAAACCGCTAATGGCCGCTCAATATCGAATTGCGAGCGCCCTTTTGCAGGCCTCTGTAGGTGCCATCATCCGTGCGCTTGGGCACGACATCCCAATCGGCGAATTAATGTTCGCCCGTGCTGGTTTTGGCGTCGCAGTGCTATTAGCGTTCTACGGCGCTCGAGGCGAGATTTCTGAAGCGCTCCGAACCAAATATCCGTTGCGTCACGTCGGTCGTGGCCTTTCTAGCGTTAGCTCAAGCTTCACCTATTTTGCTGCACTTGTTTTTCTGCCGCTGGCTAACGTAACGGTGTTGGCTTATTCTTCGCCCGTAATTGCGGTTCTATTCGCCGCTATTGTATTGCGTGAACGCGTGCGCGCCTATCGTTGGAGCGCAGTTTGTATCGGCTTTATCGGCGTTCTTATAACGGGTTGGCCGTATGTTAATTCAACGCAGCCTTTCGGTACTGCGGCCGGTATTGGCATTGGGTTAGCACTCGGCTCCGCGATAAGCGCGGCAATCTCTGCGGTCCAGATGCGCCGCCTGGTACAAACCGAGCGAACGTCTGCGATCGTGTTTTATTTTTACGCGGCAAGCATGCTCGCCTCGGCATTCTCGCTGCCATTCTGGTTTGTGGTGCCAAGCGGCGTCCAATCGCTATCTTTGCTCGCGGCTGGCGTCTTTAACGTCCTAAGTCAGATGTGCACGACACAAAGTTACCTGTCCTTTCCGAAAATCCTATCCGGCAGGGATTCGCTTCGTAAGGTAGAATCGTCGCACCATTGAGAGTGATGCTTGCAATCCTATACGCTGTGTGTACCGAAAACCCTATCCGTATTGATTAGCCGAAGGAATCGCCTAACGTCAGCGCACCATGATTGCGCTGCTGTGTTTTGTAATTTCCTTGCTAACCGCGCCATTCAAGTCGAAGAGCCGGCTTGAAGCCGAGAATGCGGTGCTCCGACATCAGTTGATCGTGCTGCGGCGCAAGGTGCAGGGCCGGGTTCGGCTTACGAACAACGACCGCTGGTTCTTGATCCAGCTTTATCGCTGGTTTCCTTCAATTCTGAAGGTCCTCAGGATCATCCAGCCGGAGACCCTCCTGCGTTGGCATCGGGCAGGCTTTCGCTTCTATTGGCGTTGGAAGTCACGCGCGCGGGGAGGGCGACCGCGGATCGAGGCAGACCTCCGTGCACTGATCCGGCGGATGAGCATCGACAATCCGCATTGGGGAGCGCCGCGCATCCACGGCGAGCTGCTCAAGCTCGGATTTGAAGTCGCGCAGTCGAGCGTCGCCCAGTACATGATCAAGAGACATGGGCCGCCAAGTCAGGGATGGCGCACCTTTCTGCGGAACCATGCGCCGGACATTGCCGCCATGGATCTGTTCGTTGTCCCGACCATTGGCTTTGAGCTGCTCTATGCTTTTGTCATTATTCGGTTAGACCGGAGAGATCTGGTCTGGGTCAACGTCACAACAAACCCGACTGCTGAGTGGGTAGCACGGCAGATAACCGAGGCATTCCCCTGGGATGGATCGCCGCGCTATCTCATCCGCGATCGGGATCGGATCTACGGCAGCTTCGTCACGCGCCGATTGTGCGCCATGGGCATCCGCGACAAGCCCACCGCGCCGGCCTCGCCTTGGCAGAATGGCTTTGCCGAACGACTGATCGGGTCGATCCGGCGCGAGTGCGTGGATCATTTCATCGTCCTGGGCGAGGCACACCTTCGTCGGATTCTGCAAACCTATGCTGGCTATTACAATGACATCAGGACGCATTGGTCATTGGATAAAGATGCGCCGGTCTCTCGCCCAGTTCAGAGGACAGGAATCATCAAATCGCACCCCGTTCTTGGCGGACTTCATCACCACTACGTCCGGGTCTAGGTTTTCGGTACACACAGGGCATAGAGACGTTGTTCTTATCGACGCCAGAAATGACAATAAGCCGTCAGGCTCTAAAGCGTAAGCGGGAATCCTTCTTCGCGCCGCATGTAGGCTGCGAAAAGTAAAGCGCGGTGACTAGCGAGATATTACATAAATTCCGTTATCAGTGCAGACCGGCGACTCTCATTGCAGGCCGTCACAAGAAGCAACGGGATATTCCCCTCTAATTTTAAACTCCTCGCGGGAAGGGCAGTCTGATTAAGATGAGTAAATACGCCGCCGCACGATAGGATCCCGACATTTTTCGGCAGGTGAAATCCTAACCAGCCATGTTGTCCCGTTACAACCCTTGCATGTATTGTAAGGAATCGCATTTGAACAAAATTCGATAACCGAACTGGTTGAGCTGCTCCTTAGTGTGGCGAACTACGAAGATGATCGCGCTGATCAGAATCACAAGGTAACCACGTAAACATAGTCGCCATCCTCGATCCCCTGCAGAGCCCAGGGCGACGAAATTGGTCTGATCGCGACGCCAATTAAAACGAAGTGCGACCGCGGTTGGTTCAAACGCTGGGGATGGACCCCGTTGAGGCTCGTTTTTTTCGCATTGCGTACAAAATCATTCCCACGCAGACAGCTACGATGCCCAGAACCCGGACGGCCGTCAGTTGCTCACCAAGTAGCAGCGCCCCAAAAGCAACTACTGTCACAACTTCTGTCGTACCGATAATTCCATAACCTCCTGGCCCAAGTCGCGGTACGCTGAATGTTATGAGCGCGCTGGCGATCGCTCCGCCAAATAAGGCGATTACGACCATGTAGGTCCATTCCTCGATGTTGTGCGGGAGAGCAAGGCCCGTACCCAGCACCACCAAGGCGTAACCACTACCCAGGCCCAGATATACGAGAATGGCTCCGATCAGCGGATCTAGTTCTCGCATCCGAGGCGCCGCTATAAGTAAATAAACGCTATAAAACCAGGGCGAGGCGAAAGCGAATACTAGGGCGTGGATATTCAGCTCGCCGTTGATGGTTGGCGAAATCGCCGTAATAGCGCCTCCCAAAACGACAGCTGCACAGACAAAATCAGTAAGAGGAACGGTCCGCCCCATAACGCGCTCAATCGCAAGTATGATTGGCGGGAAGCAGAATAAGCAAATCACCGGGATACTGCTGGGACCGGTACGCACAGCCTCGAAAAAACAATATGTTTGTATCGTTCCCAGGAAGGCGGCGTCCATCCAGAGTATTAGGCCGCTAGCGCCAAAAGCGCTTTTAATGCTGCGTGGGCGCCATATAACGGCACATGGAATCATCAAAAGTAAGGCCAGCCAGTAGCGAAGAAATAGAAGCGACTCCGGCTTCAGTCCTGCGACATAAAGATGCTTGGCAAAAAATGGGACCGCGCCGAGCAAAACACTTGCAACGATTGCAGCTACCACAGGCATGATAGTACCGGCGGTGTTACGAGCTCAACGCGCGAATTTCTTGCAGAAGGCCCTTCCGCCAGTAGCCTTTTTCTTCGATTTCAGCGATTACGGCTTGCGACCGTTCTCGCCACGACGTGTTCGGGATCCTCGAGAAAATTGCACCGTCGGTTTCGGACAGATCGTCAACTTCATTCGCCGCCTCCTCAAGCAATTGCGCGCAATATTGACCTGCCGTTACTAGTGCTTCGCGCACTGTATTTTGAAAGCTCGGCGCCAGCATCCGATTTCGCTGCAGATTCACGGCAAAGGTCAGATCGAGTGGTCTGTAGTTCAGAAGTGACACGAATTTAGCAATTCTTGTGAAGCGCATACTGACTACATGACTCAGATTTGTAATCATTGTGTCAAATTCACCAGCCTCAAAAGCTTCGTAAACGCGGGCCCACGGAACGACCACAGGGGTTGCACCGAACGCCTCCAGATACTTGATCAAAACTTCACTTTCAGAGGATCGAACCTTGCGCCCCCGAAGGTCGGACGGGGACCACGCAGGCTCCCGTCCGACGATTACGAGCGTCGGACCGCGTCTCCAAGTCAATGGCAGTAGTTCGATTTGAGACTTGCGCAAAACGTTTCGAATCTCGCGCTCGAATAGATCGCTTCTAGCAAACGCCTCCTGGTGCGCCTCGGTCTCAAAACAAAATGGAAGAGATACTGGTCGAGCCGCTTCGGCGTAGTCGCCGAAAAAGCTGAGGTTCTCAACAAAGATATCGATCAAGCCGGTCATCAATGCCTCGACCTGTCCGGTCGCCGAACCAAGTTGCGAGGCGGAAAAGACTGCAATGCTAAGACCGCCCGTCGTGGCGTCGGTCACTAGTTCAGCAAACCGTTTCAATGCGCGCGCCTCAGTGTCCCAGGCGGGCACCAAGGTTCCGAGGCAGCGAGGCATGTCAGAATCAGCCTGGAGGAAATATCCGACAGGCCTCTGAAGCGCGCCTCCTAATTTGACCAGCGACTGGATCGAAGCAACCGCTTTGCCATTTTCGATCTTCGATAGCTGTCCGATGGACAATCCAATGCGGGGGGCGAGCTCATCTAAATTCAGTCTCAAGGCCTTACGGGCTTCCTTAATGCGCCGCCCGATTGTTTGGCCGATGCCGACCGGAGGCTCAACAGGACTCAATTCCTTGGCTTCGTGCTGCAAGACTCGTCTCCGGCTGAAATCGGACTGCGTACTAGCAGGAAAGGCACTTGCCTTATGGCAAATTCCACGTTCTGCACAGCCTGTTTTTTTTCTTGCAGAGAAAATAAAAATGTGCGGTCATAGCTTCAGATTTTCTTCGGTAACTCGGTTGGAGGGGCGCTTGATTTCAATTGTCGATACGGGCGTGGCGAAATCCAATGCGCCAGTTAATGCGACGGTCCGCGCAGGGGATTTCGTTTACCTTGTCGCGATTCCGAAGGATCCCGCTTCAGGCGCGCTCATCTCTGGCGACATCGAAGCCCAAGCGAGGCGAGCCCTCGCAAACCTGTCGCAGGCGATTTCGGCAGCGGGCGGCAGCCTTAGCGATATCGCTCAAGTGGTCGTCTATCTGACCGATGAAAGCGATTTCGCCGGGATGAACAAAGCCTATGTCGCTGCTTTTGGCGAACCATATCCAAGCCGGGCCACCGTCATCGTGAAAGGGCTCATGGGCGGAATCAAGATTGAACTCGTCGCGAATGCGTACGTGCCACGTAGCGGTCGTCCATGAGCGATAAACGATGGTCCATGCTGGGCCCTGAGTGGTTCGGTCAATCGTCGGCGTGAGTGCATAAGCGAGAAAATTGGTGGTGTCGTGGTGACCTCTCTACAAGCGCGAACTGACACCTCGATCGCGAACGCGCTGCTGCGTGCCGGCCGGAAAAGCACTTTATTTCGTGTCGGGTTCCTGATCGGCCCTGCAGCCTTCTGGATTGCAATTTTCGGACTTGTGCCTTTGTGCCTCGTGATCTTTTACAGCTTTATGACGCATGGCGAAGGCGGCGTCATAATCTTCAAACCAACTCTCCATAACTACATTCGTCTTTGGCAATCCTCCCTCTATCGAGGCGTCTTGCTGGACTCTCTTGTGATTGCTTTCGAGTCCACGATCGTCACGCTGCTTCTCGGTTACCCGATCGCCTATTTTCTCGGCCGTTATCGCGGCCGCTGGTCGAATTTGCTGATCGTTCTCGTTCTATTGCCGTTCTGGACGTCTTATCTGGTTCGCATTTTCGCCTGGCTGCTTCTATTGATGGATACCGGAATCATTAATTGGGTTTTATTGAAGGTCCATCTGTTATCATCACCGTTACATCTGCTTTACACGCGACTCGGTGTGTTCATCGGTATTGTTTATTCCGCGTTGCCATTCGCCATCCTACCGATCTATGCAGTGATCCGCGGCATCGATGAAGACCTTGTTGATGCCGCGCAAGTCCTCGGCGCGGCACCAAGGTATAGTTTTCTAGAGGTCATCCTACCGTTGAGTCTGTCCGGCATCGCAGCTGCCGCCGTACTGACGTACATATACGCGGCGGGTGCTTTTCTGGCGCCAGCGATTCTGGGCGGCAACTCTGCGGTGATGGTCTCCAACATCATCATCGAGCAATTTCTCGACGCCGCGAATTGGCCTTTTGCCTCTGTCCTTACTGTCGCGCTCGTCTTGGCAATCCTCGCGATTTTATTTGGCACGAGCCGATTTGTGTCCTTGGACGTGGTGTATGGCGTCAAAAACTAGACTTACAGCGCCTTCTTACGGTGCCAAACAGTTAGCTAGGCACTGGCTAAAACTGGTCGTCATTTTCGTTTATTTCTTTCTTTACGCACCGATATTGGTTCTTTTCCTCACATCTTTCCTGCCGGGTGAAGTGCTGCGCTTCCCGATCGATCGATTCAGCACCCGATGGTATTTCGAGTTTTTCCACGATAGTCCCGCGATCACGGCGCTTGCCAATTCAATCGTGCTTGCTTTGATCTCTTCAATACTTGCAGCAGTTATTGGTACGCTGTGCGCGATCGGTCTGGTGCGCACGGAATTCTTCGGTAAGCGTTTTGTCAATTTTCTTGTACTTGTGCCGCTAATCGTGCCTCCCGTGATTACTGGGATTAGCCTCGTAATCTTGCTGTACGGTTTTGGGCTGCAACGTGGATTGGCTTATCTGGTAATAGGTCACACGCTGCTCGGCTTGCCTTATGTTGTCGTCGTTGTCAGCGCGCAGCTGGTTAACTTTCCGAGAAATTTGGAAGATGCAGCGCTCACATTGGGCGCTAACGAGATTCAAACATTCTTCGAAGTGACGCTTCCACTTTTGAGCCGAGGGATAACCGCTGGTTCAATGTTCGCATTTATCAACTCACTTCAGGAATATCCAGCGACCCAAGCATGGGCAGCGCCTGACTTCTATACGTTGCCAATCGTTATGTACAACAAGATAAGAGATCAGCTTTCTCCCGAGATCAATGTGATTGGCGTCTTCATGGTGCTGATCGGCGCACTCTTACCAATTGTTGGCGAATACGTACGCCGATCACCGGGATCGGCTTTGCCGGAGGCGATTTAATGTCCAAGAATTCGTTCGGGTTTTCGCGCGAAGAATACGATCAACGGCTTGCCCGCGTTCGTCAAAAAATGGCGGCGCGGGGCGTGGACCTACTCCTGGTCCATACGCCAGAAAATCTCTTCTATTTGGCGGGTTACGATACGTCGGGTTACTTTGCGTACCAGTGCCTATTGGTCCCCATGGAGGGACCGTGCGAAATCATCGTTCGAAGGGGTGAGGCAGAAAATGCAAGACGCTCCACGGCGTCGAAGCAACATGTTTACTTTGATCTCGACGATGTTGTGAAAAAGACCGTGGACGTCGTGCGCTCCTTTCCCGGCGTTCGGTTAATTGGCATCGAAAAGAACAGCTGGTTTTTAACCACAGACGTCTATGAGCGACTGCGCGCAGAATTGGTCCCGCTAGACTTCACCGATTGCTCAAACCTTATTGACGTTCTGCGGACCGTGAAGTCTGCGGGTGAAATCGAGCTGATCCGCGAAGCGGCTGGTATTGCGGACACTGCTATCTCGGCCGGGATGGGGGCTGTTCGCGCGGGCGCGCGTGAGACGGATATTGCGTCGGCAGTCTCGGCGGCAACCATTTCTCAAGGGTCCGACTACACCGGTATGCCTCACCTCATCAAGAGCGGTGACCGTTGTCCAATTGGACATGCGCAGTGGTCTCGGCGTCTTTTGGAGCGCGGCGATGTTGTCTTCATGGAACTCTCAGGCTGCGTCAATCGCTACTCGGCCGTAGCGATGAGGACCTGCCAGATCGATCCGGTCGATGAGACGGTGCGGCGCACAGCTGAAGCTGTCATTAGCGCATTGAATAAAACAATTGACGCGATGAAGCCTGGTGCGCTTACCGGAGAACTCTATGGCGTCGCCATAGCGGAAATTGTGCGTGCCGGCTTCAACCCCGTGCCCCGGCGTATGGGTTACTCGCTCGGCGTTGGCTATCCGCCACGATGGGGCGAATGGCACGTTCTTGATTTCCAACCGAACAGTCTAACACCACTCGAGCCTGGAATGGTGTTTCACGTCATTCCGGGCGTGATGCTGAACGAACGAGCTACAATCGGCTTTAGCGAAACCGTGCTCATCACCGAGACCGGGCACGAAGTTCTGACAAGCAGTCCGAGGAAATTCATCACGATAACGTAGCCAACTACCCAGAGAGGGGAAAGTCATGTCTAGATTCGAAGGCAGCGTCGTACGAAAACTCATGTATGTTGTGGTCCTATTGGCGATTAGCGCCAGCGCGTGGCCGACGAAGGTCAGTGCGGCCGACAAAGAGCTGCGCATCGATCGGATCCCCGACAAAAGGGGTGAGCTTTTCTATGAACTAGTTGTAAAGCCTTGGGCCGAGAAGACCGGAGTGAAGGTCATCCAAGGCAGCTACAACTCCGACGAACAGATGCTCGCAAACATACGGGCTACCCCGGGCGCCTATGATCTGATGTACGGCGGTGGCAGTAGTATTTATCGCGGAATAAAGCAAAATCTACTCGAACCTTTTGACCTGAGCAAAATCCCAAACTACACAAGGAACGTTCAAGAAAAGTATCAGCACCACAAAATGAACATTGGACCGGGCATTCACCATTTGGCGGATGCCCCAGGGGTGTTTGTCGCTGTCTACGCTGCGGACAAGTTTGATAGTCCCCCCGCGGAGACATACGCGATGTTCCACGATCCAAAGTACAAAGGCCATTTCGCGGTTCGCGATTACGCGATCTACGAGATCCTCATGAATGCTGCGTACCTTGGTTACGATATTGAGAAGCTCTCGCTCACACCAGACGATGAAGAAAAGGTATTTGCTGAGCTCCGAAAACAACGGAATCTGGTGAGGACCTATTGGAAAAGTGCCGCGGAAAACCGAACTTTGCTAGCCAACAGGGAGGTTTGGTTTTCTGACTATTGGATCAGCCCAACTCTCGACCAGCAGGATTCCTTGAAGATCAAGTGGTATCTTCCGAAGGAAGGCACGCCCATGTGGGTTCAGGGCTGGGCGCTCGCGAAAAATTCCAAACATAAAGAAGAAGCCGAGAGTCTGATGAACTATTATTACGACCCGGCTGTTTTCATGAAATACAAGGAAGCGTTGGCGTCGGATGTCATCATTCTAAAGGACGACGTCTACGATCACGCCGGGTTCGAAACGAAATTCCCGGATTTGGCCAAGATGGGCCGGCTCGTTACGGAACGCGGCAAGGACATGGATCCGCTGCTGTTGGAAAACAAGGAAGCAAAGTGGACTGAACGGTTCCAAGAGATCAAGTTGGGCGGAAATTAATTTGCTTGAGACCTAAGTGCGCGGCCGGAGCTGATCCGGCCGCGAACGATCGCAGGCGGCACAAACATGTACGACGTGGAATTGGTTGGCATCGCCAAGCGATTTGGCTCTGTGCCGGCTCTCGAAGATATTTCTCTATCCGTCAGGCACGGAGAATTTCTAACGCTGCTTGGTCCGAGCGGCTGCGGCAAGACAACTTTAATGAAGATCATCGCCGGCTTGATAGCGCCGACCATCGGCGATGTGATTGTACGGGGGCAGCGAGTCAATGACCTGCCGCCCTACCAGCGTGATGTTAGCCTAATGTTTCAGAACTACGCGCTGTTTCCGCACAAGACAGTGTTTGACAACATTGCCTTCGGCTTGAAGTACCGCGGCGTAAAGAAGGCTGATCGAGCGGATCCAGTAAGGCGAATTCTGGAGCTTGTCAGGCTCCCCGGCATGGACTCTCGTTATCCTCATCAATTAAGCGGCGGGCAGCAGCAGCGAATTGCTTTGGCGCGATCTCTAGTCGTCAACCCGGCAGTCCTTTTGCTTGATGAGCCGCTATCAAACCTTGACCAGAAACTTCGGGTGGGAATGCGGGTGGAGCTCAAGCAGATTCAAGAAAGCGCGCAGGTTACGTTTGTGTTCGTCACGCATGACCAGAATGAAGCTCTTGCGCTGTCAGATCGAATTGTCGTCATGAATAAAGGACATATTCTACAAGTCGGTACGCCGAAGGAGATCTACGAGCGACCCACGTCTCGGTTTGTTGCCGATTTCATCGGGCAGTCTAACTTTTTCAATGGCGCGATCGTCGACTACAGCAACGCGAATCTCAAATTTCGTACGAATTCTGGCGTAGAGTTGACCATTAAAGCGCCCACCGCTGTTGTCCCAACCCACGGACGCGCCGTCGTTCAGGTCCGAGCGGAGCACGTTCGCCTCCAAACAGAGGAGCCAACTGACGAGAATCGATTTAGGGGTACTGTGGAACGCGTCGTGTACGAAGGTACGGTCGTCATCTATCGACTCCGTCTCGCGCAAGGAGATCCCCTCACTGTAAGCGCGCCCGGCAAAGCGCAAACGATTGATACAGGCGCCACGGTTTGGGTTTCGTTCGCCGCGTCTGACTGCGTTCTAGTTCCTGAGTAATTCCGGAAGTCATGATTGGTGGAAGGCAATGACGTTAATTGAAGACGATCGCACAATTGTGGTTGGGGCCGGCGCGGTTGGCTTATGTGTTGCTAATTATCTTTTGCGGATGGGCAAGCGTGTTGTCGTCTTAGAATCTTCTCGCCCGGCCGCGGGAGCATCATTCGGCAACGGCGGTCTTCTCAGCGTTGATACAAATCTGCCAATCGCGATGCCGGGAATACTCAAAAACGTTCCCCGTTGGCTCATGGATCCTATGGGTCCGGTTACCATCGATCCAAAATATGTATTCAATATTGCTCCCTGGCTGGTGAAGTGGATTCGAGCTTCCCGAATGCCAGAGGTGAAGAAAGCTGTGGCAGCCCTGCGGGCATTACATAAGGACGGTTATGATAGATACCGCGAACTACTGGGCGAAGCAGCATTCATAGATCTGATTAAAATATCCGGCGTAATGCAATTCTGGGAGACCGATCAGGTCTCTACTTCCGACAAGTTGGCGGACTCGCTGCGCGAAGCCGACGGTATTCAGACTAAGTATTTTTCTGCTCAACAGCTCCTGGAGCTATTCCCCGGATTGTCTCCAACGGTCCGGCGAGGGCTTTTGCTACCCCGCAATGGCTACACCGTTAGCCCAGATCGGCTCGTCGCTACGTTGGCAGAGAATTTTTCAAAAGCAGGTGGTTACATCAAAACCGAGACGGTTATGAAGGTTATTCCCCAAGAAAACTGCGTCCAATTAATAACCAACGTCGCTAATCATTGTGCAGCAACCGTCGTGATAGCGGCAGGTGCCTTCTCAGGTAAGTTACTTAAGCCACTGGGCGCTAGGCTTCCTCTTCAAACTGAACGTGGCTATCACCTTGATCTTGCCAATTGCTCGCTAAAAATTCCGATGCCAGTCATGCATCGCGGCAGGGGATTTGGATTTACGCCTATGGAAGGTGGCATGCGACTGTCCGGAACGGTTGAACTTGCCGATATCGAGACACCGCCGAATGAAAAGCGGGCGATCGTTTTAGGCGAACATGCTAAGTCATTATTCCCATCCATCACTTGGGAAAACGAAACAATTTGGATGGGAAATCGACCCTCCTTTCCCGACAGCATACCTGCGATTGGGCCATTAGCAGCAACCTCGCCGAGATTGTTCGTGGCATTCGGGCACGGCCACTATGGAATGGTGGGTGCGCCCGCGACAGGACGGCTGCTCGCCGAAATAATTTGCGGTCGTCAACCGCATATCGATCCTTCACCCTATGCACCTGGTCGGTTTTCCCGAGCAGTGGTCCAGAAGGACGCAACTGGGGCGCGATTATGAATCTCGGACTTGAGGGAAAAATCGTTTTAATTGCAGGTGGCAGTCGAGGAATCGGCCTTGCCACCGCAAAGTTATTCGCTTCTGAGGGTGCAAAAGTGTGCATTTGCGCTCGGGACAAGGAGCAGCTGCGCATTGCCGTCGAAGAGGTGGCAAATGAGACGGGCGTCAGTATTAAGGGCTACCGCGCTGATGTAATAGACAAAGAAGATCTCTCGAATTTGTTTCGAGCTATCGCGCAGGACTTTGGACGGCTTGACGTACTGGTAAACAATGTCGGGTCGGGCGTCTACAAACCGTTCCTTGATGTTACGGAAGAAGACCTTCAACGAATCATGAATATCAATTTTTTCTCGCACTTTCGATTAACTCAGTGCGCGGTCCCTGTAATGCGCGGACAAGGCGGGGGTTCGGTTGTAAACGTCGCAGGATCATCTGGGGTAACGCTGTTGGATCCGCCATTTAATTCCGCGTGTACAGCCGCGTCGAAAGCAGCCGACGTACGTTTCACTAAAAGTCTAGCGATGGAATTGGGCCCGGAGAATATAAGAGTAAATTGTGTCGCGCCGAGCTTCGTGGTTGTGCTAGAACGATTAGAACGCTGGCAAAAGAGCATGGGCGCGGCGTCTCTCACAAATGAGCAATTGCAAGCGACTTGGGGCGCTCGAATTACGTTGCCGGGGCACCGATGGTGCACAAGAGAGGAAGTTGCGAAAACTATTGCTTTTGTTGCGTCGCCAGCCGCGAGCTACATAAATGGTTCTATTCTTGTGGTCGATGGCGGGCTAAGTCGAACCTAAACGTAGGCTTCCGTATCCGGCACATATTGTCCTTTGTCATACAGCAATGCAGCGGGGAACAGAATCTTGCGCGTATTCGACTGTTGCGTACCGCTATGCTTATTGCGTGAAAAGCGAGCAGGAATCGGCAACCCGTCGCAGGAAGCGTTTCCCTAGCGCTGTGTGTACCGAAAACCCCATCCGCATTGATTAGCGGACGGAATCACCTAACGTCACGCACAATGATTGCGCTGCTATGTTTTGCCCTGGCCGTCTTGGTCTCGCCATTCAAGTCGAAGAGCCGACTGGAGGCGGAGAATGCGGTTCTCCGACATCAGAAGTCGCGCTCGCGGGGAGGGCGGCCGTTGGTTGAGACGGACCTCCGCGCGCTGATCCGACAGATGAGCATTGAGAACCCACTTTGGAGCGCGCCGCGTATCCCCGGCGAACTGCTCAAGCTCGGGTTTGAGGTCGCGCAATCGAGCGTTGCTAAATACATGATCAAGCGACGTGGACCGCCAAGTCAGGGATGGCGCACCTTTTCTGCGTAATCACGCGCCGGACATTGCCGCCATGGATCTGTTCGTGGTCCCGACGATTGGTTTTGAGCTACTTTATGCGTTCGTCATTGTTCGGCTAGACCGCAGGGATCTGGTCTGGGTCAATGTCACAACAAATCCGACTGCTGAATGGATCGCACGCCAGCTGACCGAGGCATTCCCCTGGGATGAGGCGCCGCACTACCTCATCCGCGATCGGGATCAGATATACGGCAGCATCGTCACACGCCGAATGCGCGCGATGGGTATCCGGGACAAGCCTACGGCACCGGCCTCGCCTTGGTAGAATGGCTTTGCCGAACGGCTGATCGGATCAATCCGGCGGGAGTGTGTGGACTTATCGTTTTAGGCGCGGAGCATCTGCGCCGCATCCTGCGAGCTTATGCTCGTTATTACAATGAGATCAGAACGCATCGTTCATTAGACAAAGATGCGCCGGTCTCGCGCCAGGTTCAGCGAACTGGAATCATAAGCTCACGCCCGATCCTTGGCGGCCTTCATCACCACTACGTTCGGGGTTAGGTTTTCGGTACACACACCTATGCTAGCCAGCGGGCAATCGCATCTCCAGCCTCATCGATGCTGTTCACGTCCACATCAAGGTGTGTGACGGCTCGTAATCGCGTCTTGTCTTCGACACCAATGAGTATTCCTTGATCGGCGAGATCTTTTGAAAGCGCGCTCGCGCTTCTCCCTGTTTCAGCAATATCCATGAAGATGAGGTTGGTCTCGACCGGATACGGCAGGCGTATTCCTTTGATTTGAGCCAAACGCTGTGCGAGGCGACGCGCGTTGTCGTGATCTTCAGACAGCCGCGCGACATGATGATCAAGTGCGTACAGGCCGGCCGCTGCTAATATGCCTGCTTGGCGCATTGCGCCCCCAAGGCGAAACTTCCAGCTGCGAGCGGCACGAATGAACTCCTGGCTACCCGCCAGGACCGCTCCAACGGGACATCCAAGTCCTTTTGAAAGATCAAGCCACAGACTGTCAAAGGACGCGCCGAACCGATCCGCCTTCGTGCCGGATGCGACAACGGCATTTAATAACCGCGCACCATCCATGTGCAGACTGAGTCCTGCAGCGCGTGCGACCTGGGCAACCTCATTGATTGTCGCGAGAGGCCATACTGCGCCGCCGCCACGGTTCACGGTCTGCTCGACATGAACAAGGCGTGACACGGGCGCGTTCTGCTTGCCCAAGCGAATGGCATTCGCAACCTGTTCGGCGGTGAAAATCCCCCTGTCCGCGGCGAGAGGACGAATCTGCGCACCCGCAAACGCCGCGGCACCGGCGGATTCGGACGAAATGATGTGCGACGCCTCCGCGGCAATGATTTCGTCACCAGGACGGCAATGCACGAGAATCGCGGCTTGGTTGCACATGGTGCCCGAAGGCAAAAAAAGCGCAGCCTCTTTACCTAGGAGTTCAGCCACTCGCTTACAGAGCAAGTTTACTGAGGGATCCTCGTCTGCTTGCTCGTCTCCGACCTCGGCCGTAGCCATGGCTTGCCGCATCCCAGGCGTCGGCCGAGTCTTAGTGTCGCTGCGCAAATCGATGCGGATATTGGTCATTGATGTCCTGTGTGTACCGAATATTCGATTCAGCATAGACGCAGAGAACAGACGGGGTAAGTTCGCGAATCTGCCGGGAATGCCTGGACCACATGATCGTGTTCAGTGTAGCGCACCTGCGCTGAATCGTAGGCGCCTATGCTGCGAACTATAATGAGGTGAGAACCCATCGATCTCTGAACAAGGACGCCCCGTTGCATCGCGCGATCCAGCGTCTCGGCGCCATCACATCACAGCCTGTCCTCGGTGGTCTTCACCACCATTATTGTAGGATCTAATTTTCGGTACACACAACGGTTAATATGTCGATACCGCAGCAAGGAACACGCGCCTTCTTCACCTATGTAGGGTGCCGGACGACCCGCGAGCGCAATGCGCGGGGAGATGGGCTGAACGTTTACCGAATGGAAGCCGAGACCGGACACTGGGACCACGTCCAACTCATCTCCGGAGTGGTCAACCCGTCGTTTCTCGCATTCGACAACACGCTGCGGGTCTTGTTCACCGTTCACGGGGACAGCAGCGACGTCAGCGCCTTCCAGATCGAGCCGGCAACGGGAAAGCTGGAGTTGATCAACCGGCAGTCGACCCGGGGTAGGAATCCGGTCCATCTCGCCGTGGATCCATCCAACCGCTTTCTCGTAATACCCAATCACGTCACCTCAAACATCGCGGTCCTTCCGATTGCTCCGGACGGAAGCCTGAGCGAGGTCTGCGACCTGGTGACGGTGACGGGGACCGTCGGCCCGCATCGAATGGAGCAGCCCTTTGCCAAACCGCATCAAACGGTGTTCGATCTGGCGGGCCGCTTTGTCGTGGTCCCCGACAAGGGCCTGGACCGGGTATTCAGCTACCGGTTCGACCCTACAGGCCGACTGGTTCCTGCCAACCCACCTTCGGTCGCCTGCCGCGAGAACGCCGGGCCGCGTCACGCCGTATTCCATCCGTCGGGCACCTTCGCCTACGTCGTGAATGAGCTCGACTCTTCGGTTACAGTCTACCGTTACCATGACGACACCGGTGGGTTGGAGCCTATCCAAATCGTGCCGTCCCTGCCTGATACGTTCACAGGCAATAGCCGCGCAGCCGAGATAGCGATCTCCGCCGATGGCCGCTTCCTTTACGTCTCCAACCGCGGCCACGAGTCCATCGTGGCGTTCGCCGTGGCGTCGGACAGCGGTCGGCTGAACCCAGTGCACTGGGCGATGTCGGAAGGCAAGACCCCGCGCTTCTTCGCCCTCGATCCGACCGGAAGGTTCGCCTACGTCGCGAACGAGGACAGCGACACGATCGTAAGGTTTGCCATCGATGCGGTTACCGGCGCGCTGCAAGCGACTGGCGACAGCATCCACACCGGGAGCCCGGTCTGCATCGTCTTCCGTCCCACCAGCTGACTTGCTTGCCACACGACCCGTATGGCTCAGCCCGACCCCGCTGGGGCACCTACAAGCTGTTCGGCGTAGTTAACCAAGCGCAAGGAGGTGATCCGGTGGCTGCGCGAGCGGTGTTGCAAGAGCAAGGAAGTCCACTCGGTAATGAAGAGTGATCTCGCGGGCGGGCAACTGCCTTC
>Ga0207071_1048_pt1 | contig 20978 bp, 19 predicted proteins | sample Alteio_BWMinHeat_67_FD_153531 | JGI IMG/M metagenome (GOLD analysis project Ga0207071, IMG submission 153531) | Enriched cells from forest soil in Barre Woods Harvard Forest LTER site, Petersham, Massachusetts, United States -... | ecosystem: Environmental > Terrestrial > Soil > Temperate forest >...
TTCACCAGAATAAACGCCGTCATATTTGGATTAATATCCTGAATATTTTTTTCTAGAATAGAAAGCCCATAAATTTTAGCACATGATTCTGAGGCAATGACTGCGCTGGTATCGTCTAAAATATTTTTCGCCAAGTCATTTGCTGCTTTGGCGGTATCATCCCACTCAACTAATTCAGCATTTTTAAAATGCTGTCCTAAATATTGTTTACATTGTAATAGTGCTTGTGGGTAAGAAATAATTTTTTGTATTTGTTGCAATTGAATGCCTGGTTTTGCTAGTAAGCAATGATTGATCTCAAGCCAAATATTTTCAAGATACGTAAATGAACGTTTTCCCATGGCGATAAACGCCGCTTGTACTAGCCCCGCATTGTTGTTCACAACGGGGAAAACGCCTAAATCAATTGCATTTCTATCAAATGCAGACAACACACCTTCCATATCAACAAGATATTCCAATGTGCAATCAAGATTATTTTTTTTGGAAAAGTGCAAAGCCGCTTCTTCCGAAAAAGAACCACGCACACCGGAAACGCCTAGGATTAATTTTTTCCGCATTGGGCTTTATACCGTAAATAATGGTCCATAATAACCAATGCCGACATAGCATCGACGATAGGTACTGCGCGTGGTAATACGCAAGGATCGTGTCTACCTGCGGCACTTAGTTTCACTGTTTTATGTTTTGCATCAATGGTATTTTGTTGTTTGCTAATGGTAGAAACTGGTTTGAATGCAACACGAAAATAAATATCTTCGCCTGAAGAAATACCGCCTAACACACCGCCTGCGTAATTCGTTTTTGTTTTTACTACGTCATTTTCTATAATGAATTCATCATTGTGTTCACTGCCACGCATGCCAGTCCCAGAAAATCCTGAGCCAATTTCAAAGCCTTTTACTGCATTTATGCTTAACATAGCCTTGCCTAAATCAGCGGACAATTTATCAAATACTGGTTCGCCGAGACCCGCAGGCACGTGACGGATGATGCCTTTGATCACGCCACCGATAGAATCACCTTCTTTCTTTACTTGTTCGATTAATTTAATCATTTTGGTGGAAGCTTTAGAGTCGGGACAGCGTACAATGTTTTTTTCTATTAATTCTTTTGTTACATTAGCATAATGAATATCAGTTTTGATATTACCCACTTCCTCTACGTAACTGAAAATTTCGATATTTAATTGTTCTTGTAAATATTTTTTAGCGATCGCGCCTGCGGCGACACGCGCTAGTGTTTCACGCGCGCTTGCTCTGCCGCTGCCGCGAAAATCGCGGTGACCGTATTTTTGGGTATAAGTGAAATCAGCATGTGAAGGGCGATATAATTTTTTTAGTTCGGCGTAATCTTCGGGACGCATGTCTGCGTTGTAGGCAAGTAATAAAATGGGTGTTCCTGTGGTTTTACCCTCAAAAATACCGGATAAAATATGAATTTTATCTGCTTCTTTGCGTGGTGTAGTAATCGCACTCTGGCCAGGTTTACGGCGATCTAACTCATGTTGAATTTCATCAGAAGAAATTGCAATTCCCGGTGGGCAGCCATCAATAATCACACCTACGGCGCCACCGTGTGATTCACCGCAAGTGGTAATTTTAAAAATTTGCCCGAAACTATTTCCAGCCACGAAGTCCTCCCAAGTTTTTCCCAATATCCTCTACACCCAGTCGCAAGTGATTGTGAAGGCGGCGGTGGGTAGGTGTGTTTGGAGTGCGATTGGGAAAGCCGACAGGATGTCGGCTTTAGGGAAAACAGGCCAGGGACTGGCCTTTTTTCCCGACCAATCGTACGGAGAACACACCTACCCACTGGCGACTTTGCAATTACTTGCGACAACCCATTTAATCGCTTTTCTCACAACAGCATCAAGCACTACTTGTGCGAAAGCATTATCGAATGCATTTATTTTTCCGATCCGCTCCAATAATACATACCGTGTTTTACCACCACGATTTTTTTTATCCGACTTTGTTGCCGACAAAATCTTCTCAACAGAATATTTTTTATAATGATGACCTAAGATGCCCAATTTAGCAAATACAGTTTGAATCATATAAAAATCATCGGCATTCAGGAATCCTAATAATTCCGCTATCTTAGCTTCTACTAATATTCCAAACGCCACAGCATATCCATGCATCACTTTATAATGAGAAACTTTTTCTAACGCATGCCCTATCGTATGCCCCAAATTACAAATCATACGCAAATTATTTTCTTTTTCATCCTTCTGCACAATAATGGATTTAATCAAAACAGAATGATAAATTAATTTTTGCAAAAATGATTTTTCGCGAGAAACAATTTTAGCTAAATTATTTTTTGCCCACATAAATTGTTTTTTGTCATAAATTAAAAAATATTTTAGTGCTTCTACCAAGCCATTGATAAATTCTTTTTCTGATAATGAGTGCAGACAATCAATATCAGCAATAACTGCTTTCGGCTGATAAAATGCGCCAATTAGGTTTTTTCCAAGCGAGGTGTTAATGCCGGTTTTACCGCCAACACTGCTATCCACCATAGCAAGTAAAGTCGTAGGGAGTTGCATAAAAGCGATGCCGCGCATATATGTTGCAGCGGTGAATCCTGCTAAATCACCGATAACACCGCCACCTAATGCAAGAATGAGTGTTGCGCGATCACATTGATTTTTTAAGAGAATGGTTTCAATTTTTTGTTTGTTGGGGGCGGATTTTGATTGTTCGCCTGCGGGTAATGAAATGACTACAATTTTTTTGTGCTGTTTTTTTAATTGAGATGCAAGTGAGTTGGCATAAAGCGATTTGACATTATTATCAGTAATAATAACAACAGAAGAATACGAAGATGCCTGAGATAACCATTGCTTGGTTTTCTTTAGCAAGCCGGCTTCAATAGAAATAGGATAAGTTGTAGGTTTTGCCGGCGGCAAACGCATTAAAATATTAGGCATTCAAGATGTCCTTTAGTTGCAAAAGAAAAGCTTCCGTTTTTTCCCAGCCTAAACAAGGATCAGTGATAGATAAACCTTGCAAATCTATAGTTTGTTTGTCTATGGCTTGGCATCCATCTTTTAAAAAACTTTCTATCATAAATCCTTTTACCAGATTTTTAAGATCAGGGCGATTTTTTAATGAATTTAATACTTCTAACACAATATGGGGTTGCTGGTTATGATTTTTTTTACCATTGACTATGCAGTTATCGTGGCTAGCGTCTATAATCACTGCAGGATGTTGGACTTGATGTACTGCCATATGTTTTTGTACTTCTTCCAAGTGTGTAATAGAGTAATTTGGCATTTTGTTGCTGCCGCGTAATACTAAATGTGCGTGCGGATTGCCATCTGTTTGTACTTCATAACCGTCAAAAACAGCCACGTGTGGATGTTGTGCAGCAACGACACTGTGCACGCCTACTGTAAGAGACCCATGCGTAGGATTTTTTAATCCGACGGGTGTATCAATCGCGGAAGCAAAAATACGATGTTCTTGGTCTTCTGCACTTCTCGCACCTATTGCTACCCATGATAATAATTCCATGAAACCTTTTGCATTATGAGTAAATAACGCTTCGTCGGCGATAGGTAGGCCTAGTTCAATGACGTTAATCATTAACTCACGTGCGTAGCGTATACCCGCTTCAATATCGGGTGATCCAAAAGGGTCAGGTTGATTGACCGGACCCGTCCAGCCTTTAATTGTGCGGGGTTTTTGAATGTAGGTCCGCATAATTAATTTTAATTGCGCTTTGACTTTCTGGTTGAGTTGCGACAATTTTTTTGCGTATTCGAGTACAGCGGGTTTGGGCCAGGCGGAGCAGGGGCCTATGACGAGAATGAGACGTGGGTCTTTTCCTTCGATGATATTTTTTATTTCTTGTCTATCGGTTTGAATCTGGGAAAGATTTTTCTGCGATAATGGGATCGCTTGGATAATTTCTTCCATTGGGGGTAACTTTTTGATAATAGTAAAACTCATGGCTTTTGCCTCTTGTGCGTTTTTTAGGGGTTGAAAAATTTAGAAATAATTAAGTAAGAGTATAGTTGGCTTTTCAGCCAAAATAAAAGTAATAAGCGGTCGCCACTGAAAAAGTGTGATTGATTTTTGCTGGGATATTCATTATATTCATAGCTCAAAGTGTAACATCCCTCCTTGGTTCTTGTCAAATTTCTGCTTTTTTAAAAAATCCGCATAGATTTTCCCTCACCCTAACCCTCTCCCGCTGTGAAGCTCATTTTATTTCATGATTGCTAGCGGCGGGAGAGGGGATTGTTAGTGTCTCGTCGCTATAGTAGTGAGAAATAAGATATGTTTTTAACGGATAGGAATTTTTGTGAATAATGCTCCCTCTCCCGCCGTTGTTGCAATGAAAAATGTTATGCATTTCCAGCGGGAGAGGGTCGGGGTGAGGGTAATTGGGTCACCTTATTTTATTTTTTGAAGAGGATTTATGTATTCCAATACACATTATTTACTTGCGCTTACACACATGCCACTTGTTGGCCCCGTGAAAGTCAGGCGCTGGCTAGAATTTTTTTCCACGCTAGAAAATTTATTTTCAGCATCAACCACAGAATTACGCAGAGCAGGGTTGCATCGGGATGATATTTCATTAATCAAAAATCCCGACTGGCCAGCGGTAGAAAAAGATTTAGCATGGATAGAGGAATCACCTTATCATTTTATAGTGACACAAGAAGATCCATATTATCCTTTATTATTGCGAGAAATCAGCGGCGCACCTTTAGTATTGTATGTCAGTGGTAATCCAGAAGTGTTATCACTGCCACAAATTGCCATTGTAGGTTCACGTAATCCAAGTACAGCAGGAATGGAAATTGCGTACCAGTTTGCAGAGTGTTTGGCAGTGTCTGGATTTGTGATGACTAGTGGGTTAGCGTTAGGGATTGATGCCGCTTGTCATCGTGGTGCATTGGCTGTGCGGCAAAAAACGATTGCGGTATTGGGTTCAGGATTGCGTCATATCTATCCGGACAAACATTTTTCTTTGGCGAAAGAGATCCAAGAACAAGGCGCATTGGTTTCAGAATTTTTTCCGGATACTAAAGCAGTCGCCAAACATTTTCCAAGACGTAATCGAATTATCAGTGGTTTGAGTTTAGGTGTTGTTGTGGTAGAAGCAGCCATGCATAGCGGATCATTAATTACTGCGCGGTTTGCATCAGAACAAGGACGGGAAGTGTTTGCACTGCCGGGGTCGATTCATAATCCTATGGCGCGTGGTTGTCATCATTTAATTCGCGAGGGTGCGAAATTGGTTGAAACAGCTACGCATATTGTGGAAGAATTGCGTGCTTTTTTAGATATGTTTCCAGGATCTTTAGGAGGGGTTGGGCTTAAGACTTCTAAAAAAAATCTGGAATCGCCCGCATTTTTAGACTATATAGGTTATGAACCCACTGCTTTGGATACCCTGGTTTTTCGAAGTGGATTGACGGCGAGCAAAGTTTCATCCATTCTGTTAGGGTTAGAGTTAGAAGGTTACGTTCGTGCGGTTGCCGGCGGTTATGAACGTATTAATTAGTCATTGAAGGAAATCAAGTTAGTATGACCAAAAATTTAGTCATTGTTGAATCACCCGCAAAAGCTAAAACCATCAAAAAATATTTGGGAACGGGTTTCGAAGTCATGGCATCTTACGGCCATGTTCGTGATTTATTGCCAAAAAAAGGCGCCGTCGACCCAGATAATCATTTTGCTATGCGTTATGAACTTATTGAAAAAAATACCAAACATGTTACCGCTATCGTGACCGCCATGAAAAAAGCCGATGCGCTTTACCTGGCAACTGATCCTGATCGCGAAGGCGAAGCCATTTCCTGGCATATTCAAGAAATTTTACAAGAAAAGAAAGCACTTAAAAATAAAGGCGTGCACCGTGTTGTTTTTTATGAAATCACTCGTACTGCAGTACAAGCAGCGATTAATAATCCTCGAGCGGTGTCTATGGAATTGGTGAATGCGCAACAAGCGCGTCGTGCTTTAGATTATTTAGTTGGTTTTAATTTATCGCCATTGTTATGGAAAAAAATCCGTCGTGGTTTGTCCGCGGGTCGTGTGCAAAGTCCCGCATTGCGTTTGATCGTAGAACGCGAAGAAGAAATTGAGAAATTTGTTCCGCAAGAATATTGGGACCTCACTGCGGATACTGAGGCGCATAAACAAGCATTCACGGCCAAATTAAGTGTTTACAAAGGTGAGAAGCAAGAGCAGTTTAGTATTACGCAAACAGAACCCGCAGAGAAAGCTAAACAATATTTATTAAAAGCGGCTAACGGCAAATTGCTAGTCACGAAAGTTGATAAGAAACAACGTAAACGCAATCCCATCGCTCCCTTTATTACTTCGACTTTACAACAAGAAGCGGCACGAAAATTGGGATTTACCGCACAGCGTACCATGCGCACGGCACAACAATTATATGAAGGGATTGATACGGGTGGTGGTGCTGTTGGTTTGATTTCCTATATGCGTACAGATTCCGTGAATCTTGCGGATGAAGCGATTGCAGAGATTCGTGCATTAATTATTGATCGCTATGGCAAAGAAAATTTACCCGATGAACCTCGCGTCTACAAAACCAAAGCGAAAAATGCTCAAGAAGCACACGAAGCGATTCGTCCTACTTCCGTATTGCGTACACCGGATGCGGTGAAAGAACATCTTTCTCCTGAACAATATAAATTATACGATTTGATTTGGAAACGTACGGTAGCATCACAAATGATTTCAGCGACAATTGATACTGTGGCGGTGGATTTGCAATGTGGCCAAGACAGTTATTTTCGCGCAAATGGTTCTGTGGTCACAGATCCTGGGTTTATGCGGGTTTATCAAGAAGATATGGATGACACTAAAAATAACCCTGATGAAGATCGTATGTTGCCGCCGCTAACAGAAGGCGAGGAAGTGAAGTTACTTGATATTCATGCCAACCAACATTTTACTGAACCGCCGCCGCGTTATTCTGAAGCGAGTTTAATTAAAGCATTAGAAGAGTATGGCATTGGTCGTCCATCCACTTATGCTTCTATTATTTCAACGTTGCAGACACGTGAATATACCACATTAGATCAAAAACGTTTTCATCCGACGGATGTAGGTCGTATTGTTAATAAATTTTTAACTCAGTATTTTACACAGTACGTTGATTATGGTTTTACAGCGGGTTTAGAAGATGAATTGGATGCAGTCGCGCGGGGTGAAAAACAATGGGTGCCATTGTTAACCGAATTTTGGAAACCTTTCAAAAAACTAGTGGATGATATTTTAGAAACCGTGCAACGCAAAGATGTAACACATGAAGCATTAGATGAAAAATGTCCAGACTGCGGCAAACCGTTATCAATTCGTTTAGGTCGTTATAATCGTTTTATTGGTTGTACAGGTTATCCTGAGTGTAAATATACTCGCAGTGTTGCAGATGATAAAGCGGAAGAAACAGTCGCACCAGAATTAGTGGAAGGCAGGACTTGTCCTAAATGCGGCGCGCCTTTGCAAATTAAAGTAGGGCGTTACGGAAAATTTTTAGGTTGTACGAGTTATCCTGATTGTAAACACATAGAACCTTTGCAAAAGCCTAAAGATACCGGTGTTGTTTGTCCTGAATGTAGCAAAGGAACCATTCTGCAACGTAAATCGCGTAATGGTAAAATCTTTTTTTCCTGCAGCGAATATCCAAAATGCAAATATGCGCTTTGGAACGAACCCGTTGCTACCCCTTGCCCCAAATGCGCTTGGCCTCTCCTCAGTAAAAAAGTCACCAAAAAACGTGGTACCGAATTGGTTTGTCCGAATAAGCCGTGTGATTTTAGTAAGCAGGTAGATGAAGAGTAAGGCGATGAATAAATAGTAATACCTTTGTTATTGACTTACCTACAATTAAATGTAATACTTATAGTATATGGTATTACTTTGAGAGGTATTTTATGCTTTTGTCTACGATAACAACAAAGGGTCAAGTTACCATTCCCAATGAAATCCGACAGCGTCTCAAATTGCACACAGGCGACAAAATAGGTTTTATTGTGGAAGATGATCATATTATTCTATTCCGAAAATTGAACGATGTTCGTGCTGCATTTGGTTTGGGTCGTGCGAAGCATTCGGTGAGTTTGGCGGATATGGAAAAAGCGATTCGTACTCGAGGTAGGGATGATAGCAATTGATACTAATGTGCTTGTTCGTGTTTTAATAGATGATATAGCTCAAATAGAACAAGTTAAATTAGCCCGCCAATTTGTAGAAAAACATAGTCAATTATTTATTTCACAGCTAGTCCAAGCAGAATTAGTTTGGGTGCTAGATTACTCTTATAAGTTTACTAAATCAGAGATAGTATATTTTTTGAAGCATCTTTCTGAAAATGCTTCGTTTATTTTACAATATGAAGACCAGTTTGTAGCTGCTTTGCAGTTATTTCAAGAGTCAAACGTGAATTTTTCTGATTGTCTTATTTTACAAGCAAGTAGAGATGAGGGTTGCCAGCTTGTAACATTCGATAAAAAGCTCTCAAAATTATCACAAGTAAAGTTGCTTACGCGATAGCAGAAAAATCAACAAATTGTCCAATTATTGTCAAATAATGACTGAAAAATTATTGCATCCTTAAGGTTCCTTTAAGCTTAGTTTTGTAGACTGTAAGTATTAGAGACAATGAATTATAGATCTATCCTTGGAGCGCAAACGAGTGGGTGTTGTAACAAGAAGGTTTATCAAAAAAGAAAGCGAACACATCGATCAATCGGATGAGCTCGCGCGTTTTCTCAGTAATCTGGAAAATGTAGAACAGCCTGTGGCTTATGAAATTCAAGCCAGTAATAGTCCCGCACCGCGTGTTTCTTATCTAATGACAGTGATGTTAAACGGTACTTTGACTTTATTGCATGAAGATAAAGATCATCGTTTTTCTATGCCGTTTAATTTGCGTAGTATTCCTGCATTTCAAGATGCGCGTGCGTGGTACGATTTAACGGGCCAGAAGCGTATCGGTGATTTACATCAAAATGGCGGGGAATTTTCTTCTCCTCACGAAAATCGTTCTAACGAAGATTCTGCGTTGAATCATTTACTTGCCGCAGCAGAACGTTTTAAATCCCACGGACTTCCTTCCAAAGACAGTTATCATCAATATGATGGTAAACTCCTTGATTCTAGAAAACCTGTCAGCGCAATTGATCATGAGTTGGCGCCTAGTGTGAAGATACGGCCGGCGAGGTAGTCTCTACTACTTACTATGCATCCCAGTCCTTTTTCCCTTGTGTGTTGATGAATCGCACATTTTTTTGAGTGAAACGGTTAAAAAGAACGTGATAATTTGCGCGTTAATAATCCCCTCTCCCGCCGCTATGGATAGTGAAAAATAAAATGAACTCCACAGCGGGAGAGGGTAAGGGAGAGGGAAAATCAATGGCCGCGAAAAACAGCTTGGCTGCGGTTTGCCCTCACCCCAACCCTCTCCCGCTGTGGAGTTCATTTTATTTTTCACTATCCATAGCGGCGGGAGAGGGAGGTTTACTATAACAGCGGTTTAGTACCGACTCCTCAGTCTTGCGGGAGAAGGGACTTGCTGTGGGAGCAAAGTATTTATTCTGATGATGATTTATTTAACGTTGGTGTAGTGGGATTTGGTGTCGGTGATAAAGTTGTCTGAGTTGTCGCAGCCACAGCAAGTTCTGATTGGTTGCTGTGTGTCACATCGCTTACAACTTTTCGATAGAATTCTCGATCTTTTAATAATTCTGCATCGCTTTCATTTGCAATATTCTTTTTAATTTCGCTTATTTCTATTCTGTATTTTTCATTGGCAGGATTTTTTAATGCAGGATCTAATTGTCTATAGAGCTCTTCGCGTAATGTTTGTGCTTGAGTCATATCTATTACAGCTGTTTTAAGTATATTTTGCGCTTTATGATTATCGCCAGCTAATTGCATAAGAGTGGAGGCAGTGCTAGAGACTCCTATAGTACTTTTTAAGATATCTCTCGTGTTACTCTGGTTACTCACTAGCTTTGTAAATTCAACAGCTAGAAATTGTTTCACATCACTTTCTTGCGTTTCTTTTGATTGCGTAGGAGCAGGATGAGAAGGTGCAAGTGATTGCAGTGTGCTATTAATTTCCGTTTCAGAATATTGTTTTTCTTGAGCCTGGCTGGATTTCACCGCCAATTGACTTAACATCGTGCGTAATTCGCTTTTTTCAGGCGATGCAAGATAAATTTGTTGGAGTAATACCTTAGGATTCTCTTTGATGACTTGTTGATGTTTAAAGCTATCTAAAAAACGTAGAATACTGTCTTTATTTTTATAGGGATCACGAATTCGGTCGCTGAAAAAATCTATCAACACTTTATTGAACGCGCTATTTGTTTGTTCTGTGTTAGCTCTCTTACCGTGTGCGAGCATGGCTTCGTTGATGCCCGATTGAAATTCGTGAATTGGCTTAGCATCTCTTGCTTTGGTTAGGCCAATGATAATTTCAGCAATCTTTGGATCTTCCACGGCCATTTTTTCTTCTTTTTCTTTTTTTACTCTTTCTTTTTCTAAATCAACGGCTGATTTTACTTTTTGGTGTTGCGGTGTTTTTGCTTTTGGTATAGCCAAGACTGATTGTGTTTTTTGATGCGTAGATGGTTTTGGTGGATTGATAAGAGCATTGCCTGTGGCGTCAAAATTTTGTAGCGTAACTTTTGTCGGCCCTACCATTTGTGCCGCATCACATAACTCATTTAACAAAGATATTTTCATTAGTAGATCAACTGTTTTCTGGTCATTTTTTTTAAAAATAGTGGCGCAGATAGGATAAAATACTGACATCCAATCATCAATACCAAATTTGTTTGCGGGAATATTTTTTAATTCTCTAGCATTTGTTTGCATATGCTGGTAATGACTTGTTAGGTTTCGTAAAATAGCGGGGACTGTGTCTAAAGATAAGCTTTTAAACATGTCATCATCGAATTTATTTTGTTCTGTTGTGTTTGCTTTTGCTATTTTGATATTTTCTTCTCTTGCAGCCGGTTTTTCTTCTTCGGATAAACTTGTGACATCAATTAAAGGTGTTCCTAGAGTGGCACGCACTTGTTCGATTTGTGTTTTTTTGTTGGGGGCGGTCAAAACGGCAATGGCATCTCGTAAGCGTTTTGCATCTAACTTTAAGATATTCTCAATGACTGTACGCATGCTACCTCCGCGTGTTCATCGCTCTTCTCATATCTCTCATTATAGCTTATTTTGGGCGGGTTTTGGGGGATTGGGTAGACAAATCAAGCAATTAAGAGCTATTTTTGGTCAGATTAACAGAGCTGGAGGGAGATCCCCGCTAAAAGCATGCGGGGATGACGAGGTATTCCTCGCGGGGGCGTGGGTAAAAAACATCCTCCCTTTTTAGGTTTCCATCAGACGTCGTCCCGCGGCTTGTCCGCGGGACGACGGAGTCAAATGACTTCCAACGCGCTTTTCTGCAAGCGGATTAACTCTGCAATTCCTGATTTCGCGAGTATCAATAAATTATCTAATTCTTCCTGGGTAAACGTATTTTTCTCTGCTGTTCCCTGAATTTCGATAAAACCACCCTGCTCAGTCATGACTACATTCATGTCTGTTTCCGCAGAGGAATCTTCTATGTAATCTAAATCCAAGCTAGGCACACCTTTTACAATTCCTACGGATACGGATGCGACTAATTGTTTGAATGGATTGGTTTTTAATTTTTTTTGTGTTAATAATTTATTGATCGCATCCACAACGGCAACACAAGCGCCTGTAATCGATGCGGTACGTGTGCCGCCGTCGGCTTGGATGACGTCGCAATCCACGGTGATAGTATTTTCGCCTAAAGCAGATAAATCAACCATAGCACGCAAAGATCGGGCGATTAAACGTTGAATTTCTTGAGTGCGGCCGGTTTGTTTTCCTTTGGCGGATTCACGGTGCATACGTTCATGCGTAGAGCGCGGCAACATGCCATATTCGGCAGTGATCCAACCTTTGCCGCTGTCTTTTAAAAAAGGCGGTACGCCAAAAGCAATGCTGGCAGTGCAAATGACTTTAGTATCGCCAAACTCGACTAACACGGATCCTTCCGCATGTTTGGTGTAGTGACGGGTGAAGCGGATTTCGCGTAATTGGTTGGGTTGTCTGTTGTTAGCGCGCTGCATGGTAATTATCTCTTGTGGCTGTGAATTGGTCGCCATTATAATGTAGCAAGTCATTTAAGGGAATAGGAATACATTTATGATTCAAAGTATGACAGCATTTGCGAGAGCGCAAGGACAAGGAAGTTGGGGGTCTGCAGTTTGTGAAGTGCGTTCCATTAATCATCGTTATTTAGAATTAGTGGTACGTTTGCCAGATAATTTGTATGGATTGGAAGCCCATGTGCGTGAACGTATGCGCCATTATGCGAAACGCGGCAAAGTTGAATGCTTGTTGCGTTATCAACCCGGTGGTGTTGCGGGCACTGAGATTACTGTGAATACTGGTTTAGCACAAAAAATTTGTGAAGCGAATAAATCTATTGCCAATTTATTAGAACATGCAGCGCCGGTGAGCACCATGGATGTGTTGCAATGGCCTGGTGTGTTACAAATTGCAGAAGTGGATTTAGCGATTATCGAAAAAGAAATTTTGCAATTATTAGAGAAATCTTTACAAGAGTTAGTCGAAACACGTTTACGTGAAGGGGAAGAATTAAAACAATTGTTTTTACAACGTTTGGATAGCATGAAAGCGGAAGTTGCGAAAGTGCGTCAGCATCTTCCGGAAATTTTAAATGCGCAGCGTGATAGTTTGCGTAAACGTTTTGCGGATATCAAAATCGAATTTGATTCCAGTCGATTGGAGCAGGAAATGGTGTTGTATGCGCAGAAAATCGATGTAACAGAAGAATTAGATCGTTTAGATGCACATATTTCTGAAGTGCGACGTGTGTTAAAACACGGTGGTGTAGTCGGTCGGCGTTTGGATTTCTTAATGCAAGAATTAAATCGTGAGGCGAATACTTTAGGCGCTAAATCAGTGGATACGGATACAACGCGGGCGTCTGTTGAGTTGAAGGTGTTAATTGAGCAGGTGAGAGAGCAAGTGCAGAATGTAGAGTGATTATATAAAAAACCGGCTACTGTTTTTCCCTCACCCTAACCCTCTCCCGCTATGAAGTTCACATTATTTCAAGATTGCCAGCGGCGGGAGAGGGGACTATTAGTGTAAACACGCTGCCATGATGGTAAAAAACGGGTTATTTACAGCAGTAGAGGAACTATCAATGTAAATTATCGTAGTTATTAAATATTTTTTTATAATATAGCGATTGCATTGACTCTCCCTCTCCCGCCGCCATAACGGTGAAAAATACGATACATATCTAGCGGGAGAGGGTTGGGGTGAGGGGAATAAAGATTCCTTAAAACCCAGCACAACTCTGCGGACTTTTACCCGATTGCTGACAAGCTTTCTGCGCTATTATCGTGCCGGTGTAAGAGGTACTTTGCATGATCGCTAAAGTATTTGCCATCGCTTGCGCTGCGACTTGCTGTTGTTGAATGGCAACGAGTTTAGAAAGTTGCACATAGGTTTCAGAGCTGTACATCAATAATTGACGTAACACATAACCTAAAGGCTCTGTGGCAATCTGCGTGAACCAATCTTGATTGCTCGCTTGTAGCATGAGATATGTGTTTACATCCATGCTGGTGAGTTGATTGGAGTTATTGTCTTTTTTGACGTTCATTTTGACTTCTGAATGTTTATCTAAACCACCTAATATATAAGCATCATAAGATTGAATGGATGAAATAACATTGTAAAAATTGCGGTAAGTACGCGCAGACTCGTTATCTACTTTCCAACTGGTGTCTGCGGGTTTTACTAGAAAACTCGCGCCAGAAATATTTTGTAAATAATTTTGCACTTCAGTGGTCAGCGCATCCTTGTTTTTGACGGGTAGAGGTGGTTGACCTAAGAGAGTCAAATAATTAGTGGAATTTGCTGTGGCTTTTTCCGGATTTTGGTTGCCGCCTGCTAAAAATATTTTGCTGAGTGCTTGGGTGGCATCGTATTGATTTTGCATGGCCGTAAAATAATTCGCGATGCCTATTTCATCGGCAGTTTGATGTTTGTCTATGACGCCTTGTGCGCTTTTCAAGGTATCGCTATTGCTGTCATCGGAAACGGTGTCTACCCAGCTTTTCGCCATTTTGGTAATGGCTTCAACGTAGGTAGGAGATTGATTTAATCGATCTAAAATTTTATCGGTGGTTTGTTTGATTTGTCTCAAGACAGCGGTGGAGGCAGCGTCTTGGGCGTAGGCGGTGGTGGTGATAAGGATTAGGGAGAAAAGTAGGAATCCTTTTTTTAAAAATTTTTGCATTTAAAGCTCCTAAAAGATGTTGTTAATTCAAAAATTGCCGCTTAATTTTTTCTTAAGCAGGAGATCCCTCCCCGCATGCTCTAAGCGGGGATCTCCATCTAAACAGATGATCTCTGATGCGGGGATCTCCTGCTTAGTATTTAATATTCCATCCTCCACCCGAATTTTGTTCCGCCGGCTTATTAGTCGGTTGTTGAAACGTCCCCGCAGGGCCTCCGGATGTTGGTGTTTTGGTAGCAGGCGGCGGTGTTTGGGTCATGGGCGCCGCAGCCGGTGGTGGAGCGCTGGGTTGTTCTACGATAGGTGGCGGAGTCGATAAACCTTCTTGGCTGGCGGCGGATGGAATTTTTGCAAGCTGGCTATTTAATTCTTGTTTAAAAGCCGCATTATTTTGACTGTTGATCTTAGTCACTTGCTGTGAAAATTGTTCTGGCGATAAAATTTCACTGGTAATAGGCGGCATCACAGGGCCTTCCACTGTATTTTTGGTGGGTGCAGGAAACATAAAATTTTGTGCCTCAGCCAAAGAACTCCACAACAAAATACTAGTCGCACAAAAAACACTGGCATAACGTAAAAGTTTAGACATGCTCTTGCTCCATCGATTTTAAGACTAATTGAAAACGTTCAGGTGAAAACACCCGGCTCAATAAACGTAAGCGTTCAAAAACAATATTGCGTCGTAAAAACAAACCATTAATCACATTATCCGGAGTATTGTGTTCCTCTGCATACATGAGCACTTTAGAAGCGGAACCCGGTTCAATAGTATCAATAGCTTGCAACATGCGTAGAATTCGTGAGGTTTTAAGGTGGGCGCAAAGTAGAATAAATTGTTCTTCTTTGCCTAGCTCGAATTTAGTGACTGCATCCAAATTAGCGCCTAAAGCAGCGATTTCTGCTTCCAACTCCGGCTGGCCGTCGTAAGTGAAGTTTTCCACGCTTTCCATGAAGGAAATTACACGATAAATCATAGGGTCCTGGTAGTTTTTCCAGAACTCTTGGGCAGACTGTAAATCCAGGTTGGGCATAGCAGCAAAGTCCCTTAAGCTTGCGGTCGGTAAATTGTAGTATACTGTAAGTTGAGGTTGTTTTTAAGCGCTATGTGATGCTATGGTTGTCAGATGGGGTAAGAGGGTAACTGTATGACTGTAAAGGAAGATGTTAAAGACGCCGTCAAAATCTCTCGCAAGACGTTTTTTAATCCACGCGCCTGGTTGGCTTATGACCTTCTTAAGGAACACACCCGAACTGTTATTAGTCTCGCCAAAAGGGTTTTTGTTTTTGAAAAACCTGCTGAAGTCCATGACGAATCTTTTACACAAGCATTGAAACGATTGAAATTAACAGAAACCGCTGTTGCGCGTTTGGGGAAATCTTATTTTGAATATGCGATTTTCTTTTTTATCACGGGCGTTGCCGCAGTCATTGTTGGTTTTGTATTTTTGTTTCATGGTTATATTTTAGATTTTTTTATTTCATTGGCAGTGAGTCTTGTCTTGTTTGCACAAGCGTTTAAGTATCATTTTTGGTATTTTCAAATTAAACATCGAAAATTAGGTTGTACATTCGCAGAATGGCGACAGGGAAAAGTCACACGCGGGGATTCATGATATGTTAAATATTTTTCAGCTGGCACCGGATGATCAATCGATTGTTTTCCTAGGACAAATCTTTGGAAACGTCGGTGTTGCATTGTCAGGGACAGGCCCAGTATTACTGGGGAATATGTTTAAAGTATTTAATACAGCGTTGCTAGTGTTAGGTACGGGTATTGTTTTCTATACAACAATCATGGGGGTGTTATCCACAGCGCATGAAGGCGAATTCATGGGTAAAAAATTCCATGGTTTGTGGGTGCCAGTGCGTATGGTATTTGGTATTGCGACGTTGATGCCGACGGGTTCGGGTTATTGTGCGATTCAAGTGGCGGTGATGTGGTTTATCATTCAAGGCATTGGTGCTGCGGATTCTGTTTGGGGCACGGTGAATACGTTTTTTGCCAGCGGTGGGCAGGTAGGACTCAAAGCTGCGCCTATTGATACGAATCAAACAGCGCCTAAGATTGCAGCGCAATTATTTTCGAATTTAGTTTGTCAGGCATTAGTGACTAAGCAATACAGTAATAATGGTGCGAATGCACCTGCGCATTCACAGTTAATACAAGATAAAACAGGTACGACCATTGGCTATTGGTTTGGTCGTAATATAAATTCAGGTTCGTGGGTTCCTGGTGCAAAAACAGATAACAAAGTTCAATATGAATGTGGATGTGTTTGTTGGGGTTCGCAATGTCAAAATCTATCTCCGTCAGCCAAGGGTTATTCAGGTGGTCCGGGTGCAGGGACTTGTGGGAAATTAACGACGACTACGGGGACGGTATCCGATGCTAAATATCAGGCGCAAACCACTGCTATGATGTCATTGGTACCTACGATGGAAATACTTGCTGATTATTATGTGAGAACGATGATTGCTGATCCTAATTGTTGGCCGCAGGGAGGATGTTCGACAACTTGTTTACCAGCAAAAGCACAACCCAATCCGCAAATACCTACGTGCCAATTTTTTAATAAATATTATGCCACTGCAGGTTGTCCTACGCTGGATTATGCAGGCCCAGGGCCGAGTTGTATCGTCACCAATCCATGGAGCGATTCTACACGCGGTCTTTTACAGCAAGCGGGTTCTAATTTTATTAAAGATTCTGCAACGATGATTGCAGGTTTTGCATTGAATTACGCACAGCTTGCTTTACAGAATCAGCCGCCGCCTGCCACTAAGGATTATACGCAGGGCTGGCTTTTTGCGGGTGCATATTATTATGAGTATGCAAAGAATAGTGGAAATAACACGGATACTTATATGGGTTTCGTGCACAGTTTTGGAATCAATGGTGTGCAGACGGACCAAGGTGTTGCTAATTTAAATGGCGTTATTGATGATCCGTCAGGTATTGATTCGACGAGTGCTTACTTTAGTACAGATAATATTCCTGATTCTACGAGTAGTACTTTGCAAAGTATTTTTGCCAAGGTTTATAAATCAGCATTAGATGCGACGTATGCAAACTTAGGCGGTGATACGAGTGGTGCACCTGCGAGTGATGCAGGCCCCTCTTCGGGCTTACAAGGTGCGGCAAGTCAAATGTTGACGGATTGGGCCCATAGAATTGCGCCTGCTGAAGCGAGTTCAATGAACCCTATCATACAAATGCAAGAGTTTGGGCATGATTTGTTGGGTAGCGCAGAAGCGGTTTTTTGGACTACGTTTGGGATTAATCTTGTTGCTGCTGGGTTTTCTATGCCTTATTCCATATTTGGTACGACGTGGAATCCTGTGGTTGCGGGTGTTTTAAGTTATCTGGTATCGATGTTTAATTCCGGTATGTTTTTCTTGATGGCGATTTTTATTTCATTAGGCGGTTTATTTGCTGTGTATATTCCTTTGCTGCCTTATATGTTATTTACTTTTGGTGTTTTAGGCTGGTTTATTGCAGTGATTGAAGCGATGGTGGCAGCACCTATTATGGCGATTGGTATTTTAAGTCCGGGTGGTCAGCATGAAATTCTAGGTAGAGCAGAGCCGGCCGTGATGATTTTGTTAAATATATTTTTACGGCCTACGTTGATGATTTTTGGCATGATAGCAGCGATGCTGCTTTCCAGTGTTATTGTTTTTATTATTAATCAAGCTTTCTCGCATGTCATTGCTTCTATATTAAATGGTTCCAAGGGCCAGTTTTCTGGTATTATCGAAGGGTTTTTATTTATCTTTGCTTACGCCAGTATAATTATTACAGTAGTGAATAAATGTTTTTCCCTCATTCATATTTTACCTGATCGTGTCTTGCGCTATGTTGGCGGCCATCCTGAAGGCTTTGGTGAAGAACAAATGGCACAAGGTGTTAAAGGTGAAATTGCTGGTGCAGGCGGTCAATTGGGTAAAGCCGGTGCTGGTTTAGGTGGTGTAGGTGAGGTTGGATTAGGAGCACGAGCTAAAGCAGAAGAAGGTAAAAAAGGTGGCACAACAGTTACACCGAGTCGTCCTCCTGGTCCTCCCGGCAATCCCTAATTTTTTGTTAGAAATGATCTTTGTCTTCGCGTAAGCCTTGCTCTGCAATCACGCGATAAATACGTTCTGCAATAATGCCTGCTTTGAATTTTTCTTCGGCGTCTTTTTGTAAGGTCCTGCCTTTTTCACGCACTAGTTTACGTACGCGTGCAGTAATAGTAATAGGATCGGCATCTAATAATTCATCACGAATATTTTCATCAAAAACTAAATACTCACGTAAAGCAACACGTTTGCCATCAACAGTCGGCGCTAAGCGTTGTGAAACCACTAAACGTATAGTTTCGATAATATCAATCGTCCGGCCTTGACGTTCTTCGGAAGGAAATGTGGTGACTAAACGACGAATAGTTTCAGCCACACTATTACTGTGTAAAGTGGTGTAAACCGGATGGCCTGTCATCGCCGCTTCCATCACGGCACTAATGGTTTCAGGGTCACGTGCTTCACCGACCAGAATTAATCGTGGTTTGCGGCGTAACGCATTGCGTACGCCATCGGCGAAACTGGGTAAATGTCTAGGAATTTCCGATTGACTGACAATAGCGGAAGCCATTTCAACATTATCATAAACAAATTCGATAGGTGCTTCATACGTTAATACTTTGCGATGACTTTCTTCGTTTTCACATATATCGCGGATAATCGCTGCTAATAATGTGCTTTTACCTGAACCCGTAGCGCCAGTGATGTAGACTACCCCTTGTTCTGGTGCAATCGCTTGTAAAATTTCTGGCGGTAAGTTCATGCTCGCCAATTTAGGCGGATCGGTGGGGATGGTACGTGCGGTGATTTGAATCGCATCATGGCCTTCGACTTGGCAACCGGTGGCATTAATACGAAAACGGTAACGATCGGTGCGATTGGGACGTATTTCATAATGCGTATCGACATCTTTGCCTGTCATAATTTGCGTGACAGCGTTAGGACCGTACATAGCGTTAATGATTTCACCGACTTCATTATTGGAAACACGACGGCGAGTGATTTTGCGTAAACGCCCGAAGATTTCAGCAAATACAGGTTCACCGGTTTGAAAAGTAATATCCGATGCGCCTATTTTTACTGCGTGCATTAAAATATCATTGGCGGAATCAATGGTGAGACGAATAGGTTCTTGCGGATAAAGAAATTCAGTGGTCATTGTTTTTTACCACCACGGCTTGCCAGTTTTTCGTGTCGGTTTGCAGTTTTGGCAATTCAACGATACGCAAGACTTGATCGTTGACACGCATATCAGAGCCATCACCGGTGACGCCTAATTCTGTTGTGGATACACAAGGTGCGCTGACCATGTTTTGTTGTAGTAATTTACGATATAAAATCATGCCTGCGTAATCGCGTTTTAAACGAGCCAGATTTTGTTGGAAAATACTGTAAGCTTGTTGTATGCCTTTGTCCCAGCCTTGGGCAACGCCTTTTTTCCAGATTTTACTTTCATCGTTTGTTCTGGGTAGTAAAAAGTTGGCAGGCAGATCTGGCTTGCTGTAATTCAGCCAAATATAATCGCGCCAGTTGGGCGGTGTTGTGGCAAAACGTGCTTGTTGCAAAATGCGGTAGGTTTTATCGGCAATACGTATGGTATTGGGGTCAGCTAAGTTTAAACTGTTGTCGCCTTCTTGTAACACGGGTGGTAATACACCATGACTTAACATCATGCCGTTAAAATTATAAATAGTTTCTAAAAACCATTTGTCTTTTTCTAAACGTTTATCAATTTCGCGTGATGCCCAGGCCAAGCCGCCTTGGGCGCCTATGCTCATGGCAGTGTCTTTAAGTGCTTTGTAGCGGATATCGCTGATTTCGGTAGACAATAATTTATATTTGTCTGGGGTGTTGCGCATGTCAGCCAGTGATTGTTCGCTCATGGTATCAATATTAGATGATGACGATGCGCAAGCAACGGTGAGTATGCTGCTGATGAGGAAAAAAGTTTTTTTCAAAAGATTAATTTTTTGCATAGCGCAATTCTATGACACGGCTATCAGGGAAAACAACTAAGCAAGCACGTCGTCCAGCTTGGTAGCCTACGTCTCTTAAGACATCGGCTAGCATCATGTTTTTGTCATATACGCTAACCAATACAGGAATAGCAGGCGGGCGACCTAGTACACGTACGCGATAACGCGCTACTTGTGCGAGTTGTCGCACTAGCGGTTCGATAGGGCCTGACCAGTCTATGGAAATGAGTTGTGCCATATCGTAGCTAGCAGGATTGGGTGGCGGTTCTAATCTTGAAAACGGATGAGCTGCTTGCGCAGTTTCTGAAAGACTGGAAATAGAACGGCTGACGGCGAACGACGCTTCTGCTAACGAATGATCAGAACTATCAAGATTGCTCATTTGTGGTGGTGTTGTTGAACAAGCGTTCAGTGCGATGAGACTCAGTAGCACGATGATGCGGTGTTTGGTTTTGATGGCCATTGTTTTCCCTTTCTTTCCCACCTTTATATCCTAACTGCATTCAATCAAGATGGATGGGCAAAGTCAAGTTGAAGTGGTATGATATAAGTCAGTTTTTTACG
>Ga0207071_1047_pt2 | contig 20862 bp, 17 predicted proteins | sample Alteio_BWMinHeat_67_FD_153531 | JGI IMG/M metagenome (GOLD analysis project Ga0207071, IMG submission 153531) | Enriched cells from forest soil in Barre Woods Harvard Forest LTER site, Petersham, Massachusetts, United States -... | ecosystem: Environmental > Terrestrial > Soil > Temperate forest >...
ATCGTAAGTGGGGTCAATGAGCCAAGCCTGTAACGAGCCTCCTGGAATGCCGGCGAAAAAATAAAAGCGGCCCTGCAGGCCACGGGATTCCTCGAGGGCGACCACTCGGTCGATTAATTCGTAATCCGGGCGGTCCACCAGAGACGCCGCAGCAGACCGAATATGCCGGATGGCCTCGGCAAGGTCCCCCCGGCCCAGACGTCGCAGGCCACTGAATCCGTTGAAGGCGACCCGCTTTAAGCGCAGCGGTAAAGTCTTTGTTACTGCGTCCACATCGTGAGTGAGAACGATCTCCGCGGGCGGAAGCGGGCCAAAAATAGATTCCTCATCCCGACCAGCCTGGCGGGCCGCCCATCGGCGAAGGAAGAGGGCGATGCGGTTCACCCACGCGCGCCTCCATAGGCGTGTATCCCAACCTTTCAGCCGGAAAGAGTAGGAACCGATGGGCCGGTGATCGCGCTCCCAAGCTCTCTCGACTGCGGCGCTCAGATACCAGAAGGCGGCCCCCAGCCAGTCCGTCCGGCGCCATTCCTCTTCCTCTCCGGGGACCACTGCGCCGGAGGGAACCAATACCCCGCCCTCAGCTGCCGCCTCCGACGCCCAAGCCGGCAGGGTTACCAACCGCACGTCGGGCGGAGCGGTTGGTATATTGGGAAAAGCGCCGCCAGGGAAGGGAAGGCTGGCTATCAAGAAAGGGTCCACAGGCCAGTACCGGGACAAGGCCTCCAAGACGTATTGCCGGGCCTTCGCTGTCCAGAAAAGACTCACCGGGCGTTGACGTATTTCTGATGCCACAGAACGTCATCCACAAAGTTTTTTGTCATTTTTATAAATAAAAGAGAAGGAAAGATTCATATCCAGGGGCAAAAAACTGAACGGTTTCTTTACGGATTCGACGTGGGAAAATTCTTGGTTCAGCGCCTTTCGGATTTTATCCACGAAGTTTGGATGCTCCCAGCAGATGATCTTGTCGTAGTGAACCTTCAATACCCTTTTGGCGTAGCGGCGGCTTGTTAGAAATCGGCCAAACCCCCAGGCGAATCCTCCCTCCGCAGGCACAGAACCAACAAGCGTCCCATTCGGTTTGAGAACTCTTTTGATTTCTTTTAAGTGTCTCTCCAGATTATGGACGTGCTCCAGTTGATGGAAGGTAATGATTACGTCCACCTCGTTGTCCGCCAAAGGGATATCGACACCTTTGACCTCTATCGACCGGACAATCGGGATATCTTTCTTCCTTAAAATTTCCTCCGACTTTATCAGCATCTCGCGATTTGTGTCGCACAAAATGTATTTTTCCGGCTTGGTCGAGGTATATTGCATGTGCTCAATAATCCCTGGGCCGATCTCCAGGATCGATTTTCCGGTCAGGTTCATGTTCCTCATGATTCTGAATCCAAAATGATTGACAACCCGCCCAATGGTCCCTTTCTGGGTTTCAAGATAGAAGCGCATGTAATTTTGTTTCCACCTGAGAAAATCCGGATCGTCTGGTACAGCTTGGGTGCCAAATTTTCTCCGGTCGCCGAACAAGAGACAAAATATCTTGTAAGGCAGAAATTTATAGATCATGGGTGGAACCCTCTCTTCTCATTTTATGCCGAGCGGCACATCATTGCTGAGGCCGCACATGGAATCACCTCTTTGCCAGAATCGCATAGATCATAAAGCCAACGTGTCGATCCAAGGCCCGATGGAGGGGCGCGGGGATGCGAACCGGAAGGGCCCGCGCCGGGAAAAAATGCAGGAACGTCTCTTTCACTTGGAAATAGGGTAAAAGCATAGACAAGAACCGCTCGCGCGAATAGCACTTTCCCACGGGGTTGTCCTTCCCATCGTAAAGACGGACGAGTTCGCCGACGTCGTCCTGATAGAAAAGGCCGTCCCGGCCGCGCCCGTAGAGCCGGCCCCCCATCGCTCCCAGAAACTTCCCTGTCCAGGACAGAAACCTCCATTGCCGGAGGATGTGGTTCAGATAATAGACGGACACGCTGGCCGTCCCGCCGGGCCGGAGCACTCGCGCGATCTCGCGGACGCAGGCCTGCGTGTCCGGCGTGTGGTGAATGACGCCCTGGCAATTGACGTGGGAGAAAGCGCCATCTTCGAAAGTCATCCGCTCGGCGTTCTGCCGGGAGAACTCGGCTTGTACGCCATAGATATCACAGCGCTTTCGGGTCAGCTCCAGGGCCCTCTCCGTCAGATCAGCGGCCGTGACGCGGGGGCAGCCGCGTAGGAGGAGCTCCACGGTCCAGAACCCAGTTCCGCAGCCTAGGTCCAGGACATGATCCCATTCGTCCGGAAGCGGGAGCAGGCGTTCGTCGAACCGCCCCGCGTAGCAGTCGTCGACCACGACCCGGCGGTGCATTTCAAAGAATTCGCGGGACCCGGGGGCTTGGGTGCACTCACCCTCCCAGAGGGGGTTTTTCTCCCAAAATTCACGGACGGCGTCTATAGTGCCGCTCATCGGGTCTTCGGTTTCGCCCGGGCGGCGCGCCAACCACCCCACGGCCAATAATAGAGGATCGCCATGACAAAATAGCCCAGCGTTGTGATGCTGCTGACCATCTTGCTCGCGCTCAACTTCTGGTCATAACGCAAGACGAACGGAATTTCCGTGAACCGGGCCCCAAGCAATTTCAACTTAATCAACTTTTCCAGCGTGCCGGTAAAACCTAACCCTTTCAGTTGAATAAAATCATTGCCATAAATGCGGATCGCCTCCTGGACTACGGAGGCGCGATACGCCCGAAAACCGCAAGAATAGTCCCGCACTCCGCGAATGGGGAATACGACCTTCATAAACAGGTTCGCACAGCAGCTAATAAACCCGCGGTACAACCCAACACCCTTCTGCCCGCCGCCCGGCTGGAATCGTGAGGCGATGACTACGTCGTACCCCTCACGAAGCTTAGCGATCATGGCTGGGATGTGCTCTGGGTCGTGGGTGTGGTCGCAGTCCATGCGGATAATGATGTCCTCGGGGGAACAGAGCTCCGCGGCGGCCTCGAAAAGGTCGCGGCTGGTCTCTCCCAGACCTCGGTTGATTTTGTGTGTGACCACTTGGAGGGGCAATGTCTTGACGTACTCATCCAGGAGCTGCGCGGTGCTGTCGGTGCTGCCGTCATTGGCGGCGATGATCTTGAACGGGGTATTCTGCTGGCGGAAGACCTTCGCTATCTTGGGTAATAGGGCGGGGATGGAAAGCTCTTCGTTATAGGTCGGCAGAAGAAGAACGATCATGATGCCCCGCGCCCTGTCATCGGGCCGTGGCTACCCCCATTGATTTTCAGGTTGTGGTCCAGCGACCAGATGTCCAGCATTTCAAAAAAACGCGAGATAAGATCAATATGATCAGAAGTATACACATCACACCACTGACGATCAACCGTAACGTTATGGGTGCGACAGCTGGGGGAGGGGCGCGACTTCTTTTTTATAACGCATCGCTTGCCGGAAGTAATAGAGGGTATTCACGAGAGCCCGGCGGTCGTGCGTTTGCTGGTATGTTTTCCAGTCTATTCTCGAAATGGCCCTGTAGCTGTCGCCATTAAATCGATCCAACGAGATGGCATCGAGATAGAGTTTTCTCGCCCTAGATAAATCGCCGGTTTTTTCATATTGAATTCCTGCCGCATACAAACGACTGGCTTCAAAAAAACTCAGCCACAGCGGCATCACCAATACGAGACATATTCCGCCTGTCATGATCCAAAGAGGTTTTATCCGATACGCAGGGATAGGATGATTTATTAAGGTGGAACCCAGGATAAACAAGAAAATCAGTCTATTCAGAAGGTATTCCATGTTGATGTTGACCAGACTAAAACACACAAGACAGATGAGTATAGCTTTGTAAAGCTGCTGATCATCGGAACTCTGCGGCGACTTTATGTTTTTGGACAGCAATGAAACATATCGGATAACAAAATAGATGGCCACACAAAATCCCAAGGATCCCGTTTCGGCAAGTATCTGAAGTGGAAAGCTGTGCGCAAACAATGTGCTTTGGATAGGCCCTGTTTTAAAATAAGGGTACGCCGTGGCATACGCGCCCAATCCCACCCCCGTCCAAGCATGATGGCGCCATAGGTTCAAGGCGGACATCCAATAAAATAGTCGCCCGCTTCCGATGTAGGGGTAGCGATGTACTTGAATTCTTAACAAGATGATCATTATAAGACCCGCAGAACAAATTACAGCCGTTATCATCGCGGTCATTTTGTAACACGCAAATACCTCGCTCAACCGATTTTTGAAGTAGTAAAGAAGCCCAGCCAAAAGAGAAAAGTAAGCCCACCATGACCTTGCAATCCCGAGCACGATAACGCCGCCAATAAACAGGAGAATGTACCTGGGTCGCTTCAGCATTTTAGTCCCGTAAAAAAAGATCCAGGGTAGGCAAAAGCCAGCCATGACAATCGAGTTGATAAGCGTAGCGTGAATTTCCCAATAACCATAACCGTACGGATCTGGCCGACCCGTCCATTGTTCATAGAGGCATATCGCAGCAAGCGGCAAGATAACAACTCCTGATAAAGCGAAAAAAGACTCGCGATCTCTGGCCGTTTGAACAACATTCGTAAAAAGATAAAAACTCAAAAACATAAACAATTGCGTCCAGGTCGCCGACAAAGTTGAACTTACATCGTACGAAGCAAAAGCAGAAAGAAATGACGACAAAATCAAGAGAAGAGCTGGAAGAAGCATTGGGAGTTTGAGAGGAGTTTTATCGCGGCAGCGCCCGACGCAAAATATGAAGGAAAGAAGAGAGACCCAGAAAAAAAATAAAGAGGCTGCCCATAGATCGTGCGCCAATCTCGCGAATGCGCAGAACCAAATGGCAACGATTAAGCCTAGAAATACACCTCTTTGATAATAGTCGTCAAATATTTTGAACATGCGGGTAAGCGCGCGTGCGCTATTCCGCTGCGATCTTGGGGGTAAGAAAGACGATCAGCTCCGTGCGAATGACATGATCGTCGGTTTGCTTGAAGAGATAGCCAATAATCGGAATCGACATCAAGATAGGGATTCCTGTTGTTGATTTGGTCGTGTTTTCCTTGATCAGACCGCCGATAGCGATGGTTTCTCCATCTCGTAAGACAATGGTCGTATCCGCATTCCGGGTATTCACGGCGGGCGGAAGTCCCGGGGCCGTCAGGCCTGCGTCACTGACTTCTGGATGCACTTTCAATGTGATACGGCGATCGGCATTCACCGTGGGTTTAACGGTCAGCTTGACGCCGGCCGAAACAAATTGAACGCTTTGTTGAGAAGCGCCCGAACCGGCCAGGGTAGAGACAAAATACGGGGTATTTGTGACGACCTCGATTTTTGCCTCTTCATTGTTGGTCGTTACGATATGGGGTGTCGAAAGAACTTTAACACGACTTTTGCTCGCTAGAGCGGCCAACTGGGCGCCGAGCAAGTAAGTGCCTTGTTGACTGAGAAAAGAAAGCCCAACAGAAGTGATACCGCCGTTCAAATTGATACCTGTGCCGCCATTGGCGCCGACCACGGTACCTGGTGACACAGGAAAGGGACTGACCGAAGCGGGATTTATTCCCGCGCCCACCGTCCCGCTCTGAGCTTGAGAGCCTCCAATCTTGTAGCTATTATCAGGGCCGGTCGTCCCCGCATACTGCCAGCTGATTCCGGTTTGCGTCTCATTATTGAGCGTGACTTCAACAATCTTGGATTCTATATCCACTTGCTGGGGTTTCTTATCTAATATGGGAATTAAATCCTCGACTTCCTTGAGGCCCTCCTGAGTATCGGTAACAATCAATGAATTGGTTTTGCTATCGGTGGTGGAAACACCCTTACGTCCCGCCGCGGTGCGGATGGAGTCAATGGGTTTTTTGACGGAATCCGCATCCGCGTAATTGAGCCTAAAAACCCGCGTGAATGTGGCGGCCTGCGATTGCTCGGTTGTCAATCCGGTTGAAGTAACCACGCGAATGACGCGAGCTCCCATCGGGAGAGCGACCAGAGTCTTGAGCGTCAAAACAGTCTGGAACGCCTGATCAAAGGGAACGCGGTCCAGATGAACGGATATGGGACCTGATACATCGGCACCGTAAATGATATTAATCCCGGACTTGACGGCTAGCAAATGGAGAACGTCGCGAATATCAGCTTCTTGGAAGTCCATTGTAATCGGGTTCTTTGGTAATGATATACCCCCCATGATTAATGGGGTAGAGTGCCCGGATCCGACGCTTTCATATGTTGGAGAAGCAGCGGAAGCGGCAGGGCTGATCTCTTCTGCCGGAGCCGCACTATCCAGGGAGGCTGCCATGGGAGGCAAAGCCGCTTGGACGGGTTGCCCTATTAAGCACAAGGAGAGGCAACTTCCCATAAATTGTTGAATTCTTGATATGTTCATACGGGCCTCCCGTTCGTTATTCCTCTTCGACGGGACCCGCGGCGATGAACTCATCCGCCGCTGGTCCAATTCCCTATTTAGCGTCATATTCATTCGATTGCAAGAGGAACTTTAGGTAGATTTTAGTCATGGTATTTGAAGGCGACTAAGGTAAATGTGGCATTAATGGTCTTCGATGGATCAGCCTTCCCGCCGCCGGCTGTCATGGCCAAGTTGCGGGCGGCAAACAAACGCTCGCCCTTACCCATGGCGGTAAGAAACCGGCCCAATGAATGAAAGGACGCCGAAAGGGATACTGAGAAAGGAATTTCATCATAAAGACCCTTGGAAACGGCCTTCTGAGGCGATAAGGTAGAAAAAGCGAGGCCAAAGCTTTCTGCGCGATGCGTCAGAATTCGCAGAAGTGATGGTAATTCCCTATTCTTTGGAAGTTGTTTTTCAAGGAGAGCAACGTCGACTTGAAGGCTGGCCATCTCGGCCTGGATCTTGCTCAACTGACCGGCGCGAGTTTTAGCCAGAGCCAGCTTTCCGTTAAGGTCATCTACTGCTTTCTGCTCTGTCGCGATGGCCATTCGTGCTGGGGTATATACTAGAGACCAATAGGCGTAGAAAATAACCCCCACCAAAACCAAAGCAGCCAGCGCGATGATGACGTTACGATTTTTTAGTGGCATCGGGCAAAGCAGACGCCTTTCTATAGGTTGTGGTCACGTGGAATGTCATCGACTGGCCATTCGCCGACTGAGAGGTCGAGATTGAACCCAACTCCACGTCTCCGAAAATCTGGGACGTCTCCAGATTTGAAATCAGGTCGGCAATGGCGTAATTATCCAAGGCAATCACATCCAAATTCACCGTCATGGCATTTCCTGTGGGTTGAGGCACCGTATTCAGATTAGTGAGCCACAGGTTCCCGGGCAACAGCTTTACAAAATCATCCATGAATTGGGGGTATCGTAAACGCTCGCTTTCCAGTTGCTGAATGACAGATTTGCGCTGAGTCAACTGAACCTTGGCCTGCTCTAAGGCTTCAACCTGCGCAATAATCGGCTGATATCGGTCGAGCTCACTCTTGAGCGATGTGGTTTCTGAACGCAGGCGTTGCCGTGTGGCCATTTGGGAAATATGAATCGGTGTACATATTAAGGCGGGAATGATCGCCGCTGCCGAAAGCGGAATGGCCGGATTAATATGCATGGGGGCCGATTCCATTTGCGCCGGCAGTAGATTGATGCGGATCATGCCGCGTCTCCTTCGCGCCGCGTCGCCAGGCCCACCGCCACCGCCATCTGCGGCAGGAGTGATTTTTGCTCGTCGGAAAGGTCCATCGGAGCGTTTTGAACCAGGGTCATCGGATTAAACACTTCGACCGGAATCTTGAGCTCATTGCTCAAAAATTGATCCAACAACTTCAGATTGGCGCTGCCTCCGCACAGATAAATCTTGTTCACGGTTCGATCACTGCCCTGGGACAGATAAAAATCGATCGAACGCTGCACTTCGGTGAGCAGGTCTCTGGCCACGGGTAGAAGAACCTCGCTGACTTGCTGGGCTTCGGGGTCGGCCGGGTCCTCTGTGAGCCCATAGGCGATTTTCTTCTGCTCACCCGTTTTGATATCGCATTGGAATTGACGTTGAACGGCCTTGGTGAAGGAATTCCCCGCGATGAATACGTCGCGAACCACACGGCTGATCCCTTTATCGACGATAGACATGTTGGTGAAGCTGGCCCCGATGTTTAAAAACAAAACAGTATCCCCCTGCGCGACTGGAAATACGTTTTCGTATGCGTTTTCCAGCGCAAAAGCGTCGATGTCCAAGATGACAGGCTGCAGGCCGGCTTCTCGCAGAAGATCCACGCGTACATCGACGGCGTCTTTCTTGGCAGCGACCAGCACGGTTTCCATTTGGGACTGGCCGTCTTCAACGGTTTCGCCGATAATCGAAAATCCTAGATTGACGTCCTCGATGTTGAAGGGAATATAGGGTTCGGCTTCAAATTTGATGGATTTGGCGAGCTCGGAAGCGGGCATCTTGGTCATCTTGACATAGCGAACAATCACGGAATTCCCACAGACGGAGGTGACAACCTTTTTCGTGGGGAATTCGGCGGTCTTCAGATAGGACTGCAGGGCGGCGACGGCTTGGCTGCGCCGGTCCACTAAAGGTGTATCCAGAGGAATATCTTCACCATAAGGGATCATTCCCCATCGCACCAGAGACCATTGGTCGCCTGATTTTTTCAAACACACCAATTTAATGGCATGCGTGCCGATGTCGACCCCAATAAGGTCGTGCTTCTTTTTAAAGAAGTTTAACGAGTTTAACGCTTGTAAAGACATGCGCTTTTATATGTTAATTTCGCGTCGAACTTAATCTAACAGGAGTGTTACGTAATGTCAAGCGAAAAGAAAGCGAAACCAGGTTTGAGGCAGGAAACATATCGCATAAGCTCCGAAGCTCAAGAAAGGGCCGAAAGGAAGAGTGTCACCGCGTTTTTTCTTTCCCGAGATCATTAAAGCAATGGCCACCATGGCGCCTATGAGTGAACCCAGAAACAGAGAGCCAAAAGCCCCTTCCCAGCCCAGAGTAGCTCCCACGGCCGCCTCAAGCTTGACGTCGCCTCCCCCGAGGGCCTCTTTCTTGAATATTTTTTCCCCCAGCCATGCCATCAGCAACATAGCAAGGCCCGTGCCGAGAGCCGAGATCAGGCTTTTGAAAAAGCCGTGTAGGCCAGTGTGGCCCAGGTAGGGATTGAAGAATGAAAGACATAAACCGAGAATCAAGAGGGACAGCGACAATTCGTCCGGGATAATTCGGTGTTGATAATCAATAATCGAAAGGGTAAGGAAATAGAAAGCTAGAATATCCGCTCCTACCAGACGCATGAGATCAGACCGGAAATAGACCGCGTTCAACAAAAAGAGCAGCGCCATTGCCCCTTCGACCAACGGGTATTGGACCGAAATGTGTGCGGCGCACGAGCGACAATGTCCCTTCAAGGCCATAAAGCTCAAAAGAGGAATATTATCGACGGCGCGTATTCCAGAGCCGCACGCCGGGCACCGAGAGCGAGGGGTCCATAAAGACCCACCGGCGGGAAGCCGCACAATGCAGACGTTCGCAAAACTTCCTGAGGCTAGACCCATCAGACAGGACCACAAATAAATCATAAGTCAAAGAAGAAGGCGGCCCCCCCAAAAGTCAGAGGTGGCCGCCTTCTCGGCAAGAATTGTAGCAGTGTCAGTCTAGTACGACGTCCACATGATGCCCTTGATGTCGTTGTGCGAACAATTCACAACAACCTGACCCCAGGCAGTAGCCGTCTGGGTGTTGTTATAGTTCCAACCCGCCCCATCGCCCGCAGCACCATTCAACACGGTAGATGTAGAGCCGTGACCACTGTTGTTGATCGTCTTCGGCAGATTGCAGTTAGGCACACCCTGCAGGTACTTCTGCGAGGTCGTCAGCGATGTGAAGCTGGTGACATCGGTAGGGTAATACCCTTCTGTATCTCCATAGTAGATAGAGAGCGAAGAACGAATGGTTCCCAGGTTCCCTTTCGTAGCTCCTTCTTGTGACTTCGCAACCAATTGGGCGAATTGCGGAATCGCAATGGCCGCTAAGATACCAATGATAGCAACGACAATCATGAGCTCGATCAGGGTGAACCCTTTCTTCGATTTCATTATTTTCATTCTTTCACCTCCTAAGTTTACGACTTCTCTAGGAAGTCTATCACTCGAATATGAGCCTGTCAAGTAACTTGCGAAATTTCGTGCCGAATGTTACATCGCGCTTCCAGGCTGTAACGAAGCGCTGTCTTGGAGTAGGACTGTTATTTCTTGTCTATCAGGGAGCTCATCTGGAAGATGGGCAAAAACATGCAAATGACAATCGATCCGATGACGACGCCCATCACGCAAATAATGATGGGTTCGATCAGGGAGGTCATCGCCTTGACGGCGGTATCCACTTCCTGATCGTAGAAATCGGCGATTTTGGTCAGCATCGTTTCGAGATTACCTGTTTCTTCTCCGACTGAAATCATTTGGATCACCATCGCCGGGAAGATGCCGGATTGCTTCAGGGGGTCGGCAATTTTCTCCCCCTCACGGATGGATTCCCGGGCATTCAAAATAGCGTCTTCGACCACCTTATTTCCGGCGGTTTTAGCCACCGTGTCCAACGCTTGGAGAATGGGGACACCGGATTTGATGAGCGTCCCCAGGGTTCGCGTGAATTTAGCCACGGCAACTTTCTTCAGCAGGTCCCCCATGACCGGAAGTTTGATCACATAGCCGTCGATAAAAGTCTGCCCCTTCTCTGTCTTGTACCACTTTTTCACAACAAAGAATAATACGATCGGAATCACTATTAAAAACGCAAAATTGTACCGGAGGAAATCCGAAACTCCCAGTAAAATGCGCGTCGGAAGCGGCAGTTCCGAGCCAAAGCTGGCAAAAACCGTTTTGAATGTGGGAATGACTGCGACGAGCAGGAAGATCGTTACCGCGGAGGCCACGCCGCTGATGACCAACGGGTAGACCATGGCCCCTTTGACTTTTCCTTTCAATTCCTCGGCGGCTTCCAAATACGCGGAGAGCCTCTCCAAAATGGAATCCAACACCCCCCCGGTTTCCCCGGCGCGAATCATCGAAACATACAATTCAGAAAAAGCTTTAGGGTGCTTCTTCATGGCATCGGCGATGGCGATACCGCTTTCAATATCGGTTCTCACCCCGCCAATGATGGGTTTGAATACCGGGCTTTGAATTTGCTCCATCAAGATATTCAGCCCCTGTACGATAGGGACGCCTGCGGAAACCAGCGTGGCCAGTTGGCGGCTGAAGATCACGAGATCCTTGCTTTTAACTCCGCCTTTAAACAGGTTGATTTTTGAAAGAAAATTGCCCCCTTCTGATTCCTTGACTTCGCTGACGGCCATGACTGTAAAGCGTTGGCTGCGAAGCTTCTCGATCGCCATTTTTTGAACCGGCGCATCGATCGTTCCTTCGATGGTTTTCCCCGCGGTGTTTCTGGCCGTGTATTTAAATTGCGCCATCGTCCTTACCTCACTAGCGGCTTTGATTCAGGCGTTCACCTGAACCACGCTGCATGAGCCGTTTCAAATCATCCGGATCCGTGGAAGCCGCCAATGCTTCTTGAAAACTGATCATGTGACGCGCATACAAATCATGGAGCGCCATATTCATCGTCTGCATGCCAAATTTCGCCCCCGTTTGCATCGTAATAATGATCTGTTCTGTTTTTTCTTCGCGAATGAGATTGCGAACGGCGGGCGTCACCACCAGCACTTCCACCGCCAGGATCCGGCCAATACCGGTCAGCTTCGGCAGCAATTGCTGGCTGAACACGGCCTGAAGAACAAACGATACCTGTGCACGGACCTGTGATTGCTGGTGCGGAGGGAAGACGTCGATCATCCGATTGATCGATTGCGGCGCATCCGTCGTGTGCAGTGTGGCAAAGACAAGATGGCCGGTCTCAGCGATGTTAATGGCGGCCTGCACGGTTTCCGCATCGCGCATTTCGCCGACCAGAATAATATCAGGGTCCTGGCGGAGGACGTATTTGAGAGCCTGGCCAAACGATGACGTGTCCCCTCCCACTTCACGCTGATTGATGATTGATTTCTTGTGATAATGGACAAATTCGATCGGGTCTTCGATGGTGATGATGTGGCTCTGATGCTGATCGTTTAAGTAATCGATCATGGAAGCCAAGGAAGTGGATTTGCCCGAGCCGGTAGGTCCTGTCACAAGCACTAACCCTTTTGGAATTTTAAGCACGTCGTAGGTGACCGGCGGAAGCCCCAATTCCTCCATGCCTAGAATCTTCTGCGGAATCGAACGGAGAGCGCCACCGATGGCCCCGCGCTGACGGAAGACGTTCATGCGCACGCGGCCGATGTTCTTGATGCCAAAGGAAATATCGAGTTCGTTAACGGATTCGAAACGTTGCTTTTGCGTGTCCGTGAGGAGTGAGTAAATCAAATGCTGGCATACCTCGGCCGTCAGCCGGGGGTAAGCCGTTGGCACCATCTGGCCATCCACGCGCAGCATAGGTGGAGCGCCCATGGTGATGTGAAGATCGGACGCATTCTTCTCTACCATGACACGCAGCAGCTCCGCCATATCGATGATGCTCGCATTCGGGCTCGCTGGCGAGGGCACAGGGCCGGGACCGTCGGTTGGAAGGGGTGTCATCAGCGTCTCCTCAGCGTGGGTTCCTTCTTCGCAGGAACGGGCGTTTTGGATCCCTGAGCCTGGAGCGCCGTTAGGGCAATCATATCGAGCACATCCTCCGTGGAACAACCCCGAGACAAATCGTTAGCAGGTTTTGCCGTGCCCCAAAGAATGGGCCCGACGGCGCGGCAGCCTCCCAGACGCTGAATGAGCTTGTAAGCGATATTGCCGCAATTCAAATCAGGTGCAATTAGCACATTCGCTTGCCCGGCCATTGGAGAATCTCCCACCCCTTTGATCTGGGCTGTCACCCGATCGAGGGCGGCATCCGCTTGCCATTCTCCTTCCAGAATAAGCTGCGGGGCCTTTTGTCGTGCGAAATCGAGGGCTTGTCGGATCTTGTCAACAGAGGCATGTTCCGCGCTGCCGTGCGTAGAAAAGGATAAAAACGCCACGCGAGACTTTTCGCCAACAAAGAACTCAAAGGCAGCCGCTGATCCCACGGCGATTTGCGACAACTGCTTCGGAGAAGGGTCCGGGATAACGGCGCAATCGGCCAGCAAAACCAGGGACGCCGCAGCGCCGATTCCACGCCCTTCGATTAAGAAGAAGCCAAAGAGGGCGGGGGCATGTGGCGCCAGACCAACCACCGAGAAGACAGCTCTTAGGGTATCGGCCGTCGTTCGCGAAGCGCCCCCTACGAATCCATCCGCATGGCCCCCTCTCGTATACAAACATCCGAACCACAGGGGGTCTTGAAGGCGTGTGAGGGCTTCTTGGTCGGAGATGTTTCGGTTCTTAGGGAGTTCGCGGAATTCAGCGACCAATGCATTTCGATCGGCCGGATTGAGATCCAGTGGGTCCAGGCAAGGTAAAGGCAAGGAGCCCGCATATTGCTTCCACAGGGGTTCCACTTTCCGCGTGGACCCGATAAGGATTGGATCCGCGATGCGCTCGGCCGCAGCGATTGCAGCGGCTTTGACGACCCGCGAATCTTCCCCATCCGCAAGAACGATCCGTTGAGGAAAACGCGTTGCCTTTTGGCGGAATTCCTGCCAAAAATTTGAAATCACGCTTGATTGTTAACAGGAGATAATGAGCTTGTCAAGCTCTATGTCAATTGCGGCTGCTTGTGAAGAGACCGCGTCTTTTGAGAGCGGTTTCGACCGTCGGCGGAACGAGGCCTTTCATGCGTCCCCCTAACCGGGAGATTTCTCGAACGAGGCTAGAAGAGAGGTAAGTGTATTTTTCATCGGGCATGAGAAAAACGGTCTCAAAATCGCGATGTTGACGCCGATTCATCAAGGCCATTTGAAATTCGTATTCAAAATCGGAGACCGCACGCAATCCGCGGATGACCGCGCAGGCTTTCTTTTGTCGAACGTAATCGGCCAGTAAACCCGAAAATGTTTCAATGGAAATTCCTTGGCGCTTCCGGAGCGCAGACTGAAGAAAGGCCGTTCTTTCCTGCAAAGAAAAGTAGGCCGATTTATGAGGATTTTTGCTGACTGCCACGATTAAATGGTCAAACAACTGGCTTCCCCGCTGAACAATATCCAGATGGCCATTGGTCACGGGATCGAAGGACCCCGGATAGATCGCGATCCGACGCATGCTATTTCATTCTACTGAATTTTGGGTTTATGCGTGCGCCACACCGCCAAACTGAAGACGGAAAGGAAGAACAAAAATCGAAGCGTAGACGTTGGGCCGGGTATGAAATTGAAAACCCTGATCAAATAATTCCATAGCAGTTCTTCCGGCGGAGCATACAGCGTCGTTGAAAAGATAAGAGCGGAGAGTAAAACAGATACCAACAAAGCCAGCCATAAAAGTAATTGTGTTCGCGGGCCCGCGCGGTCCAGTATTTCCGCGGCCAGCCATCCGAAAACCGGAAAGATGATGCTTAAATACCGCGGCCCGATCATTAATCCGCCATGCCAACCGTTGAAGCTACAGTTAAACCACAACAGTACGACGAAAGAAACGATGAAGGACAAACGCATCATGGCCCAGGAGTTTGCCGTTCGATACGCAGGAGGCTGAAGGACGAAAGCTGCGAGTAAAACCAATACCCAGGGCTGGGTGAAGAGCAACCCTCGCGAACTTCCAAAAAGTAACCCCTCGAGTGCCGATAGCCGCGGCCGCAGATGGAACATCCCCAGAAGCAGGGGATGATCTCCGTTGGTTTCCAGATAGGTTGGATTTTCGAACTGCAATGCGGTCAGCCAAGGTTTGCCATAGCAAGCCGTGAAATACCAAAACCCAAAGACAAGAGGGACCGTCATTCCCAGGACAAACGCTTTGAAAGGGGAACTGCCCAGTTTCAGGATGAACACAAGCGAAACCGCGAGAACCAACAATGCACCATAATCGGACACGGCTCCCAGGCCCGCGCAAAATCCTGCCATCCCAAATTTTCCATCGATCCAGAAGAACGCCATGGCCAGAAGGCACCAGGCGGCTATTCCGTGACCAAAGTACGTGTTCATTAATACGCTGGCCGTATTTCCGAAAAGGATGGCAATAGCAGAATAGGAAAGCGCCGCCTCCGAATAACCCTTGCGGGCGAGCCAGGATAAAATCTTCCACGAGATCCAGGCAAAAGGAAGAATTTGAAAGATGAACGACAGCACCCAGTTGTAAATCGGCAAGTTCCTGCGGCGTGTCAAAAACCGAGCCTCGGAATTTTGTAAACCGCGGGTGATCCAGAAGTCAACGGCCCGGAAGACCGGATATCCGATTAACATAGGGCCTGGCGGTTTGTTGGAAAAATAATGACCGTCCGGACGGCGGGCCCAGTCATTGGTCCATGCCAGTGGAGGGTTAATGTAATCATCGATACAGAACGTTTGACTTTCAGTCATCGCCGCCAGGGTCGCCAACCGCGAACCGGGGTTCGGATTTCCTTTTTGGATCAAAATCATATTAATAACGAGAAAAGCCATGATCCAATAGGCCCGCGTCTGAGCAGATTGGCGATTCTCATCTCGCATCCGCATCATGGTTCGATCATCGAGGCGAATTCTGATTCATGGTGTGATCCCCGGGAGCAGGAGTCAGCGCGTAGAGTGAAAGTCCGTTTTCTGTCAGGATCAATTTTGCTTGTTTGGAAAGAACAGTGGTCATTAACCCCAAGGCATGTTGGTCGTAGTAGTTTTCATTCCTGTAATATTGAATATTATGCGCATTTGTAAGAACATGTGTGATGCCGAGATCCCCCATTTGCTGCCGGAGGACTTGACTATCTGGAAGAAGGGTATAGAGAATAACTCCCTGGTTCAGGGGATCACCCCACATGTAGGGACGGTCCAGATAAAAGCCTCGGATTTCCTGGAACAATAGGATCTTATCCTTGGGCTGGACCAAACGAGCGACCTCTTGATAAAAGTGAAAATGGTCAGTTTGTTTGTCCAAAAAGGCAATTCGTGGCAGTTTGTCTGGCTCATGGTGCGATCGGAGTTCTAATACGGCGAATAGAGCGTTATTTTCTTGAGCGATAATAAGGGGAACGAAACCGACCAGCAATAGGCCTGACGCTGCTGCTGCAACAATCCAACCTTTGCGCCAGAGACAAACGGCGCTCCACGCGATAACCAATATGATTCCTGGCAACATCGGCCAAATAAATCGGCCGGCTTCAGTTGTTTTTCCGAAAATGAGAACATACGGAATCAATGGGAAAAGCATAAAACGGAGGAATGGCGGGAACCGCACCTTCATTAACCATCTGACTGCAATCAAAAGACAAAAGGGTATAACGTAAAATTGCGGGTCATAGAGAAATAGAAATTGTTTTGCGTTTGAAACCGTCCAATATTCATTGGCAACGTATTTTGGTGCAATCACGGATGCCCCCCAGCGGTCAGGAAAGAGTCGCGATAAAAAGGGCCAAATGGGATTCCCCGTGACGGCCCATGTCCAGATGAACCAGGGACCGGCAATGGCCAAACTGCTAATCGTAAACACAAGAATATGGTGCCGCCGTTTATTCTTAGCCTCCTGGCCCAGCAAAATCCAAGCCGCGAATAGGGGCACAAGGACAATTCCAATGAGCTTTGTCAAAACTGCAAAGCCTGAAAAGACACCTCCAATCAAAGATAGACGCCAATCCCCTTCTGATATGCCTCTCCAAACCGCTGTGCAGGCCAGTAGATAGAAGAGTGTCAAAACGGCGTCGCAATGCGCCGTTCCAGAGAACCTTAAAAACAAAGTCTGGCAGCCCATAAAAGCGATCGCGACCCAGGCGGCTCGATTGTTCAGATATACGTGAGCCGTGTGCCAGATCCAAAGTAATACAAGAGAGGATACAAACCAATGAAAGAGGCCTGCCAAGTTATCACTTTTAAGGGCGAGTGCTACGCCGTAAAAGATTTCCGTCAAATGCGGCCAGTGCTGGTGAATCATCCAGGGAATTGAATGAATGGATTTATCCATAAGATAGAGTTTTGGCAAAGCCAGATGATAGGCCAGGGTATCCCATTCAATCGGGGGCGCCAAAGCAGTCATCAATCCATGCCAAAGCGCGATGGCGAGGACAGTGGGGATGAAAATACGCCATGGCGGCGGTAGGGACGCAAGGTCGTAAGGATACACCTTGGAGAAATCAATTTTTTTCAAGTTCTGAAATGCTATGAAGAAACCGATGCTTATGGCGGTGAGAAAAACAGGGAGCCGATATCCCCCGACCAAGCCGATAAGCCATAGAATCCAAGTAAAAACTCCATAACCTAAGGCGAAGCTCGAGATCACATCTATAGGGCCGTCGAGGCGTATCCTAAGCTTTTTCTGGATCATCTGGCCGCAGCCGACAAAAATGAATGACAGGAAAACCAGGATTACTAATGGGCGCCCGGTGTTACGTGCAATGAGAAGGAGCGAGTTCCATGAGAACACATCGGGATTGTGAATCAAATACGTCAAAACTCCCCGGTTCGCATTTATTACCCAAACAGTGAATAGTGCGAAGGACGACCATGGGATCCAAGAATCCCTCCTCATTCTCATCGCGAAGCCGCCTGATCGGAAAGGTACGAAGCCAATCGAGGAGAGTTTTTTTGAGCAATGAGAGAATTCAGATGTTGGAGTCCGTCAAGATCGTTCGTCATATCATAGACCCATAGGGAATCCATGAGGACGGTCAAAGGCCGTCGCGGTAATAACCAGTCAAATACATGATGATCCACGTAATAGAGTCCGGCGCGATTAGTGGCTGAAATCACAAACAACTTACGGGGCTGTTCATTCAGATTTAAACCCGGATCGCCGAAATCACTCCCCACCACTTTGGGAGCGACGGCGACATAGCGAATCCCATAACTGTGTGGATCCGCGGAACCAAAATAGGACAAGTAGATTCCCGTAGTCCCGCGGGTTTTCAAATATTTTTGGAGGGCTTTCATGCCTTGACCCCAATCCAGATTGCAGTCCACCAAAAAGCGATGCCCTTGTGACGGGCCCCCGGCCATTTCGTTAAAGTAAGAGAGATAGCGTGGAAAAACCGCAATAGCCGATGCGATATACCATCCGGCCATCAAGCAACAGAGAGCGCGCCATCGTGCCGAGAGCGACCACACCCGATCGACGCCTAGGCCTATCCACATCGCCAAAAAAGGATAAAGCACCAATAAGCGCCGAACGCCAAATTGAATGGGCGACAACGATAGGACGGCCAAAAATCCCAGGCTGGGGATCAATAGCCAAATGTATCCAAAACGATTACGTCCATCGGTGGGTTCCGCCAGCAGGGGCAGCCCACACATCAACATGAATGGAAGAGGTGTCTTCAGAAGCATCACCGCTGTGGAAAACCATACCCATGAGCCTTCTCTGATGTGCCCATGGAAGTAGTGGGGAACGTGTTGTGTCATGCGATCACCGATTTGTCGCAGTGCGATGAAAAAACTCGGAAAATTCACGACCCCATAACAGAGGACCAAAGCAGCCAAGGCAGCCATGACATAGGACACGATCAATGGAATAACCGATCGAGATCGTAAGGGCTTAGACTTTGCACGATGTTCCATCCATATCATGATTCCAAGAAGAGGAACGATCAGCAGGCCGCTTAATTTTCCAGCGACATTCAGACCTAGACCGATTCCCGCCATAATTGCCCGACGAACCTGGGGATGGCGCCACAATCTCCAGAATAAATAAATCGATAGAAATGTGAAGACAGCAGCTCCCATGTCGGCCGTCGCCAGGTGGGAGTAAGCCAAAATATTCGGATTGAATACATAGGCTGTCAAAGCAGCTATGGCTGCCCGGGTGCCAACGGCTTCGGCAGACCATCGCCAGATCAGAAAGGCAAGAAAAGCTCCAAGGACCACATTCATAAATCGGCAAATCGCCAAGATGGCGCCCGGGGTCAGACCGTCATGATTCATGAGATACTCTGGAAATCGCATGTTCCTAGCCACAGCCCATGGGGGGGGCGAAGACGGGTACTCCAATGGAGTCGTGAGCAACGGCCATGTCATCCATAATTCATTGAATGGCGCTTGTTGCTGGAGCTTGTATTGGCCCGTCTTCCAATACAAGAATCCAGCCGCAATGTGGGAAGGCTCGTCATAGGTTTCCGATTCCTGAAACCCCGCTCCAAAGGAGAGGAAAATGAAAACAAGAATTCCAATTATCAAGTAGAGATAACTTGGGTGATTTGCGATGTTATTGGGGCCGATCGATGGCATATAAAAAGGCTGCTGTCCGATGGCTGTCAGGATGCAGGGCAGCATTGCGCCGGAGGTCCTTCAGGAGAAGGGTCTTGGCGGTCGCGGATTGGCGCCATTGATTTTGAAAATCCTCGGGGGTGCCGTCGGGATCGATAGCAGGGAATTCCCATTTTTGGATGTACGGAGCAAATTGCGGAAGCCGGCGGACATAAATCAAGGCAACATCGTCCCAATAGATCAAAGCCCACCGGGAGCGCGGGAAGAAGAGCCGGAAGACAGAAGGCAGAAGAGGATCTTGAGGATAACTCATTAAAGCAGCGTCGATGCCTCTCTGATCCAGAAATTGATTCCAAACTTCGGGGGTATTGGTCTGGGCATGCTGAACTTGGTTATACAGGTCAATGTAGCCCTCCACCGTATGAAATCGGCCGTCTAGAAATACGGGCCTCGTGTCCCCGAAGTACCAAATCCAATATCCGCCAAAACCATCCTCATTATAAAAGGTGCCTGGAAGGCGCTCATGTTGAATGAAATCACAGGCTTCGATTGGGAAAAACCTTTTGTTCACTCCACCTCGAATAGAGGTCGCGGCTGTCACGCCAAAAGCGCCGATGATGAAGCCAATGCCAATCAGAAACAGCCGCGCGTGCCGTTTCGAAAGATCAGCGATTTTTTCCCCCACTTCACTGCGCGACATCCACAGGGCTGCGTCCGGGAAAGCTCCGATCATGAAATAGGGAATGTTCCGCACATGATTCACGGCACCCCAGGCCAGGAACGATCCCATCGCCGCTTCCGGCCACGGCCATCGGTGATTTTCTTGGTGATTCCGAAAAAACAGCACACCATATAACAAAAGGCAGGCCCAGAAGAGTTCCAGAGGATGCCAGGGCGTTTTCTGCCATTCGGTGAAAAATCCCTGGCGGAGCAGTGCCAGGCCCTGCAAGGTTGAAAGATGCAGCCGGTAACCATTGGGATTAAGGAAAGTAGCCGCGACACCCGCCACGAACCATAAGAACGGTTTTTGCATCTTTCCGATGGGATATTCAAAAGACATTCCGAGAATGTACAAGAAAGAAATGACAAGTCCCAGCACAAATCCTCCGTGGCTGTTCGCCCATAAGGCGAAAAGTAGGATGCCGCTCCAGAGGTTCCATCCTCCGCTTTTTTTGAAACGGTAGGCGGACATCAACCAGATCAACCACGACAGAAAAAAAACAGAAACAAGATCAGCACGCTCATTCCAACCGTATCGGCTAGCCCAGAACATGAGTGCCAGCCAAGTCCACCGAATCAGCCAGGAAGTCCCTTCCCGCTTCATTTTGAACCATTGGAAGACCAGAGCTTCCTCAATCAGAAGTATTTTGAGCGCGATAATTCCCGAAATCCGAATCAGCTTATAGATGCTATAGAGGACCATCTGAAACAGCCATTCGTGATTAATCCATCGGCGACCGCGGACGGTCCAGGAAAAGACATCGGCCTTCGGAATGTAACCGTGAGAGAAAATAAATCGGCCTGTCGCGAGATGCCACCACACGTCATTGGCATAGCGGATCGGACGCCACAACCAGCACGCGGCAGCGATCAG
>Ga0207071_1049_pt1 | contig 20635 bp, 14 predicted proteins | sample Alteio_BWMinHeat_67_FD_153531 | JGI IMG/M metagenome (GOLD analysis project Ga0207071, IMG submission 153531) | Enriched cells from forest soil in Barre Woods Harvard Forest LTER site, Petersham, Massachusetts, United States -... | ecosystem: Environmental > Terrestrial > Soil > Temperate forest >...
GGAGGCCAATGTGCGTTCGCCCAGCGCGTTTTTCGCAATCTGCTCGAATTGCTTACCGGCTTTGACAACGATCCCCTCGCCCTTCTCACTTTGGAAGTAGATGTTGCCGCCTGCCGCGAGCGGCGAAGCGGAGTAATTGCCGCCGAGCCGTTGCTGCCAGTGGATCTGACCGGTTTGCGCATCCAGGCAACTGGCGATGCCGCCATCGGCAACCATGTACAGCTCGTCGCCGGCAAGTAGCGGAGAAGGCGTCAGCGGGACGGATTTACGTACGGTCCAGGCAATATGCGTGGCGGTCACGTCACCCTTGCCGTCGGGTCGGATGGCAAGAAGCTGCGCCGAGTTGAACCCGGTGCAGATGAAAACCAGTCCATGGCCGTAAATCGGGCGGGGAATGACGGAATAACCATCGTAGCGCACGTGCCAGATCTCCTGGCCGGTTTTTGGGTCGTAGGCGTTGACCGAGTCGCTGCCGGGACTGACGACCTGCTCGGCCCCGTTTACATTGATTAGCAGAGGGGTGCTGAATGAGAACTTGCGCTCGGATTCGCCTTGCCGGTCCGTCAGCCAGAGCACTTTACCCGTGTGGCGATCGAGGGCGACAATGAAGCGCTTGTCGCTGCCGTCGCAGCTAAAGATCAACCTCTCGCCGGCCAGTATCGGCGACCCGCCGTTGCCATGGACCGGCGCGTAATGCAGACTGTCGTTGCGCCACAAGACATTTCCGTCAAGGTCGAGACAGGCGGTCCCCTGGTGGCCGAAATGCACGTAAAGCCGCCGATCGTGGACGAGCGGAGTCGGACTGGCGTGACTATTCTTGTTATGAATTTGTGGCGATCTGAAGCCAGGCTGACCAAAAACTTCCTTTTCCCAAACGATCTTGCCCGTGGCCGCATCCAGGCAAAACGCCCGCAGCGATTGATCGTTGTCAGCGTTGCCGGGGATCGGCACGCTGCTGGTCAAGTAAACACGACCGCCCGCCACGACCGGAGAGGACCAGCCGGCGCCGGGAATGGCCCGTTTCCAGACCACGTTTTTCGTGTTGCTCCAAACGGTCGGCAGAATGCCGCGTGCGATTCCCTGGCCAGTCGGTCCCCGAAACTCGGGCCAATCCTCGCCACGAACGCTCGTCAGACCCAACACGATCGCCAAGGCAAGACTGATAATCTGTGGCCTCATTCAACTCTTCTCGCAACAAAGGTTCTGTGATTGGCGCTGGCTCGTGTCGTTCGCTCGCCAAACATAAATGCAACAAGTAGGCTATGAATTCGCGGGGGCGCTTTCATGCCCCATAAAAGAATGGGGACAGGCACGGCGTCCTGCCGAGCCAGTCCCCATTCTTTTAAAACAGGCACGGCGTCCTGCCGAGCCAGTCCCCATTCTTTTAGAGCGAAATGCCGGGCCGGAACAATCCTAGCCTCGTGCGTCGCAACAGGTGGTCTTCAGGAAACAACGCCATCTCGTGCTCGCGCTGGTAAACCCATTCCACGCGCAGATCGGGTTCGCCAGCCACGACTGGTTCTGCCAGGTGTATATTCTGTTGTAGGTAAGAGGCCACATCGACCGCATGCTTGCCGTAGCGCCGGACCAAGTGGGTCGCAGCATCTTCAGAGATTGAGTGATGTTGCGCAAGCTCCCTGGGCGTCGTGCTCTCGAACTCCGGCCAGGACCCGTCGGGGGCACCGTCCAGAAGATAGTCCTGAGTTCGCGACGGCCGCCACATCCGCAACCTGCGCATAATTCTGTCCGTGATGACCTCGGCCATGCGCCGGTACGTGGTGAACTTGCCGCCGGCGACCGAGAGCAAGCCGGAAGCAGAGGCGTATACTTGAAACTCGCGCGACAACGTCGAAGGAGAGCCGGGGCGTGAGCGAATCAGCGGCCTCAAACCGGCAAAAGTGTTGAGCACGTCTTGCTTTTCCAGCGGTGGCGATAGATAGCGATTGTGACCCGCCAGCAGATAGTCTAATTCCTCCGGCGTCACCGCCAGCCGGTCCGGAGTTTCGTCCGAGATGGTGTCGGTGGTTCCCACGAGCGTTCTGCCCATCCATGGAATAACAAAAAAAACGCGGCCGTCCGCCGGATGCAAAAGGAGGAAAGCGGTCTTGAGACCTCGGTCGGGCGCTACGAGGTGCACCCCTTTGGTCGGCCGCAGTCGTGCCGCGGTTGCATCGCCGGCCAGACTCGAGACGGCATCAACCCACGGGCCGGTCGCATTCAAGATCTGGCGGGCACGAATGGAAAAATCGGCGCCACCGACGCGATCCACCGCGCGCACACTGCGGATTTCACCTTCCCGCTTCTCAAAGGCGACCGCCTCGAGGTAATTCGCAACACGAGCTCCCTGGCGCGCGGCCGTCTTCACAACTTCCAGGCAGAGCCTGGCATCATCCATCTGGGCGTCGAAGTAGCGGGCACCGCCCAGCAGCTCTTGCGGCAAGAGGCTCGGGAACTCCTGGCGCAGGGTTTCCAGCCGCACCGGGCAACTCCGATGGAGATTGCTGCGCCCGGCCAGCAGGTCATACAAAGCCAGGCCGGCCCGCCACTTCCACGGCGGCACGCGAGCGCCGCGATGAAAGGGAATGAGAAACGGCAGGGGATGGACCAGGTGAGGAGCGTTGTGCAGCAGGCGCCGGCGTTCGTGGAGGGCCTCGTAAACCAGATGAAAGCCGCCGTGTTCCAGGTAACGCAGCCCGCCATGCACCAACTTGGAGGAGACACTGCTGGTGCCGGACGCAAAGTCCCCCTTGTCAATCAAGGCAACCTGCAAGCCGCGAAGCGCCGCATCCAGAGCAACCCCGGCGCCGGAGATACCGCCGCCCAGGATCAGCAGGTCGAACTCATCCCGGAAAGCCTCGACAGACCGTTTCATATTTTTCGTGACAAACCCGAAAACTCAAGCACAATAGAACTACCAGGACCATGTTACGAGCCTGTCGCAGAAATGGGGACCATCAACCGTTCATTAACATTGTGAGCGAGGACTACTTTGGCCGCCGGAGCGGTGAATTCAGTCGTGCGGGCGATGCTCGTGATCGAGGCGGGCGGTGGCGCTCCCTCGGTCTGCGAACTTACCTCGGATAGCAAGCTCACGCTCGGCCGGCATCGCGACAACATGCTCGTCCTGCACGACGAGCACGCTTCGCGCTGGCATGCAGAGGTATTCCATGACAACGGTCACTGGTACCTTCGTGACTTTGGTGGCTTGAATGGCACTCGCCTTGAGGGCGAGCCGGTTGTGCAACAGGCCGAGCTCAAAGACGGCCAGGTCATCAACATCGGCACAACCTGCTTGCGGTTCAGCTGTCAACCGGAGCTCAATGGTCGTGCGCCCCTGCAATCCCCGCCGCAGTGCCCGGTGGCCGCTCCCGCTCATCTCGAACTTGATCAAACCATCCTGCGCCAAGACGAGTTGACGATTCTTTGCAAGTTCATGAGCGATTCCGTGCGCGAAACCGAAGCCAACGCGCTGATTTCGCGAGCCCTGGAGACGGTCCACGCTCACACGGCTGCCGCGGTCACGGGCTTCCTGAGTCTTGATCGGGATAATCCGCTCCCGCGGATCGTTTTGCCGAAATCCACGTCTGTGGACATCCCCCTGAGCCGCAAGCTCACCCAGGCGGTGCAGGAAACGGGCAAACTCGTCCGGCTTGGCGCCCTGGGGGACGACCCGCCCAGTAACGAGAGTCTCCTGTCGTTTACGGATGCGGTGTGCGTGCCTTTGCAGATTGGTGAAATTCCTTTTGGGGCCTTGCATGTCTACCGGTCGGGCAGGCATTTCGCGGAACGGGAGGTGCGCTTTTGCGAAATCCTGGCCGGCCATCTGGCCAGCACCCTGAATGTGCTGCGCATCCAGAGGACGCTTACGGCCGAAAACTCGCGGCTGCGCAGTCATTCGACCGTTGCCGATCATCTGGTTGGCAAAGGATCGTCCATGCAACTCTTGCGGCAACGCATCGACCGACTTGCTCCCATGCCGGTGACCGTTCTGATTGTGGGTGAAAGCGGCGTCGGCAAGGAACTGGTTGCCCTGGCCTTGCATCGCCAGAGCCCCCGGCACGCGGGGCCCATGGTCAGCGTGAATTGCGCGGCCATTGCACCGACGCTGCTGGAATCGGAATTGTTCGGCCATTGCAAAGGCGCCTTCAGTGGAGCTCACCGGGATCATCCCGGTTATTTCGAGCAAGCGGATGGCGGAACCCTGTTCCTGGATGAGATCGGAGAGTTGTCGGCGGAATCGCAGGCAAAACTGTTGCGGGTCCTGGAAACCAAGAGCATTCGGCCTGTCGGAGGAACTGCGGATCTTCGGGTGGATGTGCGCATTCTTGCCGCCACCCATCGCGACCTACAGAGCGATGCGCAGACGGGAAGATTTCGCCAGGATCTTTTGTTTCGGCTGCAAGGAATTCTCATTCAGGTTCCGCCTCTCCGCGAGCATCCGGACGATATCCCGGACCTGGTGGACTATTTTCTCGAAAGGCTGGCGCACGAATCAGGAAGGGAAGTAAAGCTTGGCGAAAGGGCATTAGATCGGCTGCAGAAATTTCTCTGGCCCGGAAACGTGAGACAACTGCGGTCGGTGCTGGAAAGTGCGGTTTTGTTGAGCGACAAATCGTTGCTCGAACCGGGCGATTTGCCTCTCCCGGTGGCAGGGCCCGTGCACGGGACCACGGTGGCTGCAGAGCCGCAAAGCCTGAATCTTGAGGATGTGGAGGCGTGGGCGATACGGTTAGCCCTGGCGCGCACCGCCGGCAACAGAGCGCGGGCTGCTCAGATGCTCGGCATCGTTCGAGATACGCTCACAGGCAAAATGAAGAAGTATGGGATCAACAAGCCTGACCGGACATGAGTGCCATTAGCCAACAAGATCGTGAGGGTCGGCGCCGATCGCGATGATGCTGCAGCCGACGACAAGGTTCAAACCGAGAGCCCGAGCCCTGGCGATCAATGCCGGGTTTTCGGCTCCTGGGTTGAGCCAGACTTCGCCGACAGGTTTCCGAGCAACTTCCTCGATGACCAGCAGGCCAATTTCCGGAGGAACATAGAAAGTGACCCGGTCGAGTTGGTCGACCGGCACGTCGAGAACGGATGGATATGCCTGGTGGCCCTCGATGGTTTTGGCGGACGGGTGTATGGGAAAAACGTCATACCCCCGGCTCGCAAAAGCGCGAACGGCACGGTTGCCGAATTTCTGCCGATCCGGACTCGCACCGATGACGGCGACACTTGGTTTTTTTATCGAAGGCATAGAGGGTTATGCCAGCTGCAGTAACGAGGAAGGCCGATGTCCAACAAAAAACCCTTTCCTTGCTGCAGGCAGTGCCTGGTGCAACGAAAGGGTCCACATGAAGCAAAGCATCGAGCTAATGGCTTTGGGATTCCACAGGCTTCACGACAACTGTCGAAGGAGCGGGTTCCGCTTCCCCTTTTCCATGGATGGCATCGTACACTTCCTGTCGATGCACGGGAACTTCTTTGGGAGCGACAATTCCCAGCCGAACTTTATCGCCCCGGATTTCCACCACCGTGACAGTGATGTCGTTATTGATCACAATGCTCTCATTTTTTTTTCTGGACAGTACTAGCATCGCCGTCTATCCTTCTCAGAGACAAGGGTGCCATTCCAATGGTATCTGGTTCCACACGCGTTTTTATGTTTTGAGAGAAAGCGGCAACAAAGGCGCGCCGGCAAAGATCCCTTCCGCTACTCGGAACCAGGAGAGTCTCGGCGGACGGCGTTCGGTCCATGTTCCGCGGCTGGCAGTGGGCATGAACTCCAGGCGCTGCTGAGACCTCGTCACTAATCACTCTATCCGCCTGAAATACGGCAGTCAAGGGCTGCACAGGACGATTCTTTCGTTTTCTTGTTGTTTTGGCATGAGTCTTTGCGCATCGAGAACAGCTGGAACCCGACGCGCTGCGCATGCGCTAAAGGGTCCGGCCATGACACATTAATGCAGATTGCTGAGATGCAGCGTTGAGGCCAGGGAGTTTTTACACCCAAGGATTCGTCATAAACCTTTGGGGTTACTTGCTGAGGGCATTTTCTGTTGCACGGGACTTCAGTGCCGTAAGGTAATACTGAGTAAGCTGGCGAACGGTGGCACATGGGTCATTCTGGGCCATTTGATGAAGCCTATCGTCAAGGCTCGCAACGCGCTGCTCTATGGCGGCGCGGACCGCTCCGGCGCGCACGGCCGGTTCGGAGTCATGACTAAGCCGCTTTAGCCATACTCCCGGTTCCAAATCGTTCGCTTGCCGCAACAAATCGAGCACTTGCAGCCTGGAGTTGGCCCGCGAATCGGTCATAAGTCTTCCAAGTTGAACATGATCATCCGTCAGGCCGCGACTGCGCAGTGCTTTTTCGCACAGGCAGCGCACATCTTCGTCCGGATCGTGCAACCAGGGCAGCAATTCGTCCGTGCTGATTGTTTCCGGCCTGGAACCGATGGCCAGGATGGTATTTCGGCGTACCTCGGCATCCGGATCGGAGAGCCCCTCTACGAGTTCTGCCGAAATCTCCATGCCGGGACGAACGGCGAACCAGGTGCCCAAGATCCGGTTCTTCGCATCCGAATCGCGCAAGCAAGCCCGGGCCAGTTCACGACAAGCGAGCAACCGTTCGGCTTTTGGGGACTGGTCGAGCGTGCGTGCGGCAAGGGCCAAGGCTTGCGCATGGACCGTGGTATCCGCAACACGTGAAGCCAGGGAAATCATGGCACAATCGCAACGGTAAAGTTCCTCTGCCATGTTTTCATTCTGAATTCCGCGCGGTGATGACGTTGCAAAACCGAGGGCCTCCCGCTGGCCAAAAACACTGAAGCCTGAAAAAGCCTCGGCCAGGCGCGCCGTCAGGTCCGCCAGCCGCGCATCGTCCGGTGGCCAGCGTTCACGAATTCGTTCGAGGGCCACATGAACATGCGCGCACGCCTGCTCCTCCGGGCGACTTAGAAAGTGCAACAGTTGCGGTATGGCTGCTGCCTCCAGCTCGATGACCGCTTCCACGCATGTAGGGAGGTCCGATTCATCGGCACGGGCCAAACTGTAGACGCGATACCAGACAAGCAGGGAGGCTCTCTGACTCCAGCCCGCCAAACTCAGGATGGCAAGGCCAACACATAGGCATGCAATTGCCCATTTCTTCTTCCCTGTCCGCAACAGCAGCTTCATGCGTTTCGTCTCGTTAAGAGCCTGTCCCCATTTTTGAGTGGTGCAACTTGCGGAATATAAGCCAACAGCTGTTATCGTGGCAATCCCCAGTTTCGATACAACAGGCAAAAGCCCTAGAATCGTTCATGTCCCGCAGCCAGGCATTCGATGAATAGGAGGAACCTTGCTTTCCTATCGAGGTGGCTCATGAGATGCTGTCGACTTTGGGTAAACTGGGTGGGCCTGCTTCTCGGTATATTGTCGGTGGGTGTCGAACAGGGGAGAGCACAAGATCAGTCAGCCCAAGTTCGATCGGCAGCAAGGATACCAATCCAAGCCGTGCCGCCGGGGATTCGGGAACGCCTGCGCCCTGTCCTTTCACAACCTACGCTCTATGGCCATGGCCCCGCCGAGCTTTTCGCCGGCAGGGCTGATTTGTACTGTTGGCTGCTTACGAATCCCGATCAGGCCCTGCGTGCCTGGCAGCGACTCGGAGCAAAATGCGCCGATATCCGGAGCCTGGGTGGCGGTAAATATAGCTGGAAGGATGGTCACGGCAGCGAAATTCACTGGCAGGTTGTCCTTAACGATGCATCACTTTGCGTCTGGTTTGCCGAGGGGAAAGTTCGTCCGGGTCTGTTCCTGCCGGCCGTACCGGTTCGAGTGGTACTCGTCCTGCGCCACTCCGATCATTCAGACAGCTCAGAACGCACCTTGATCTATCACCAGGCTGATGTTTTTCTCAAGACCGAGAGCAAGACCGCGGCCCTGGCCACCCAGATGCTTGGCGCTTCGGCCCCCAAGGCGGCAGAGCAGGGGCTCCGGCAACTCGAACTCTTCTTCTCGGGACTGGTCTGGTATGCTTATCAACACCCGGAACGGGTGGCTGACCTCTTCCCATCAAACAACCTGGAGACAATTCGCTGAGTGAAGAAATGGGGACAGGCACCAGCCTGCTTTGGTCATTCTTCCTGTTTTGCAGTTTTTGGCCGGAGCCGTTCCCCATTTTTTCACATTCGTCATTTCTTTTGCTCCCCTCGCATCTGCTGCCCTGATCCGTAACTTGACAGTGCGGCCTCCTTTAATCTCGACTTCGCCGCGACGTACAACATATGAGTAAACTTACCTACCGCGACGCCGGGCTCGACCTGGAACTTTACGAGCAGAGCCTGGCAACCATGCCCCCTTTACTGAAACGCACGCACACACCGCGGGTGCTCGACGGCTTTGGCGGGTTCGCCAGCCTTTTCAGTCTCGATTACAACAGCCGCCTCTTTGCCAAGAACTATCGCCATCCCGTGCTCGTTACCTGTACGGACGGCGTTGGGAGCAAGCTCAAGGTGGCTGCTCTCATGAATCGACACCATACCGTAGGCATCGACCTGGTCGCCATGTCCGTGAACGACTGTCTCTGCACTGGCGGCGAACCGCTCGTCTTTCTCGATTATCTCGGCATGCCCAAGGACGACCCGGCGCTGACCCGGGAGTTGATCAAGGGAATCAGCGATGGCTGCCTGGAGGCGGATTGTGCCCTTGTCGGCGGCGAGACCGCGATCCTGCCGGACTTCTACCGGCCGGGCGACTACGATATGGCAGGTTTCTGCGTCGGCGTCGTCGAGAAAGATCACATCATCAGCGGCCGTCGCATTCAGCCGGGAGACCTGGTGCTGGGACTGGCCAGCACGGGGTTTCATTCCAACGGTTTTAGCCTGATCCGCAAAGTCGTTTTCGAGCACGCGGCTTTGAAAGTAGAGACGTTCGTGCCCGAGCTGGGTCAAACCGTGGGCGAGGCGCTGCTCGAGCCGACCCGGATCTACATACGCCCGATCAAGCGAATCTTGCAACATTACCCGGTAAGAAGAGGAGTCATCCGCGGTTTGGCGCACATCACGGGTGGCGGCCTGGTGGACAATTTGCCGCGCATTCTTCCCGCCGGCAGACGCGTTTTCCTGCACCGTGGTAGCTGGCCGCGACCGCCGGTCTTCCCTTGGATCGAACGGCTGGGTAACATCGATCAGGCCGAAATGTATCGCGTTTTCAACCAGGGGATTGGTTTTGTTCTCATTGTCAGCGCCTACTTTGTTGAAAGCATTCAACGGCAACTGGGTGAAGATCGCGTCCCCTCCTTTGTGATAGGCGAAGTCCGCGAAGGAGAGCCTGGCGTGGAATTTGTTGCGGATTGACTCTCTGAAGACCTTGAGACCATGCTGCGAATCCTCGGCTCACCCCGAAAACTGTGCAACGGCTGGACGCGCCGCGAGATGCTTCAGGCGGGCGCACTCGGCTTCTTCAGTCTGGGATTGCCTGACTTTTTGCAGCTCGCCCAGGCTTCCGCCGGACCGTCGACACGGCTGCCCCATTTCGGCAAGGCGAAGGCCTGCATCCTTCTTCATCTGTACGGCTCACCCAGTCAGCTCGAAACGGTCGACATGAAGCCGAATTCGGCTCCGGAGATTCGAGGAGAATTGAAGCCGATCCGCTCCAGTCTGCCAGGGCTCGATGTCTGTGAGCTTCTGCCCAACTTTGCCAGGGTCATGGACCGCTGCACGATCGTGCGCTCCATGACGCATCCCTATCCGATTCATGGCGTGGCCTATGCCTTGACGGGGATACCGAAGATCGAACTCCCAATGGAGCTGAATCCACATGATTCGCGCCATTGGCCATTTGTCGGGTCCGTGGTCGAATTCGTGACCCGGCAGAAGCAAGCCGGCCGGCCCACGGAGATTCCCAACAACATCGCGCTGCCTTTTGCTTTCAGCAGCCGCCGGGTTGGCGAAGTGCCAAGGGCGGGACCCTATGCGGCCTTCCTGGGAGGCGCGTACAACCCGATCTGGACGGACTTCCAGGGCAAGGCGACGCGCAACGTCGTCAAGACGCTGCAAGACCAGAAAATTGACATTGCGGAACCCTACATGGGGATCGAGCCGGAGTGTCGCTTTGAACTGGCAACAGCGACGCAGTTGCCTGCAGAAATGACGCTGGATCGGCTCGACCGGCGCCGCGGTCTGGTCGAGCAGTTTGACCGTGCACGTCGGGATCTGGAGCGCAGTTCCGCCGGTCGCAATCTCGATCACCATCGTGCCACCGCCCACGCGCTTATCAACTCCGAGAAAACGCGCATGGCACTAAAGCTCGATCAGGAGCCGCTGGCACTCCGCGAGAGCTACGGCATGACGCTCTTCGGGCAATCCTGCTTGACGGCGCGGCGCCTCGTGGAGGCGGGATCCCGTTTTGTCACGGTTTTTTGGGATGAATACGGCCTGGCGGGCTCGGGCTGGGATACGCACTGGGATCATTACCCGCGAATGAAGAATGAACTCTTACCGGGTCTCGATCGTGCCTGGGCCGGATTGATTTCCGACCTGGATAATCGCGGACTTCTCGATGAAACCCTGGTGCTCTGTGTCAGTGAGCATGGGCGTACTCCCAAGATCCAGAACGTCAACGGCGGCGGGCGCGATCACTGGTCGCAAGCTTACAGCTGTCTTTTCGCCGGCGGCGGCGTGGCGCGGGGTAACGTGGTCGGCAAAACGGATAAAGTCGCAGGGACGGTCGTCGATTGCCCTGTTTCACCCAAGGATATTTTGGCCACCCTGTACCATCTGCTCGGCATCGACCCGCACATGACTATCATGGATCGCACGAATCGGCCGGTTCCGTTGGTGGAAGCTATGGTTATAAAAGAAATGTTAGCGTGATCGCCATTCACATATGTCGGGGATTGCCATGTCCGAATCGCGCCGTTTTGGGGGAGCCGAGCTGATCTTGCTCCTGATTGTTTTGGCCGCCGCGGCCGGAACGCGTTTCTGGTATCTGTGGGAATGCGCCGATCACGCCCAGAAGGAAGGGCCCTTACAAGTTCAAGACGCCTGGCCGGTCCTGCGCGGGCTTCCCGCTGGTACGGAATTGCGGGGTCAGAAGCCGCCAAACGAACTGGATGCGCTGGTTCACAATCTCAAAGAGGATCACTGGTTTGGCTGCCTGGCCCCGTTGGCGATGACTGAGGAAAGAACGGCTCATTTGGCTCCGGGTTATCCCTGGCTGTTGTCCTGGCTGGAGCGCTCGCCTGTGGACCTTGGACCCACGGACCGGACCGTCCGCTGGATGCAATGTGGTCTCGGTTCGCTGACTGCGGCCCTCTATTTCTTGTTCGCTTTCAGGGCATTCGGCAGCCGGCTGGTTGCTTTTCTGGCAGGAATCCTTTGCGCGGTGCACCCGTTCTGGATCGTGAACACCGCCGAGATTAACGACGGCGTGCTGGTCTCTTTCCTGCTGGCACTGAGCCTTTACCTGGGAGCCAGCGGTGGACAGTCGGGAGCCGCTTTCACGAGCCTTCTCTATGGCTTGTCCCTCGCCGCTTTGGCCCTGGTTCGTGCAGCGTTTTTGCCATTTGCGGTGGTCGCACTGGTGTGGTTTTTGCTGCATTGCCGCACCTTTCGCCGCGGCTGGCTCTGCGGGCTACTGGCGTTTCTCGGGCTGGCCAATGGTCTCACCTTCTGGACCATTCGCAACTATCGCGTGCCTGACTGGCCGGGCCACGTCGTCCCGATTGCGGATTCTACCTATCTGCATCTGTGGATCGGCAATAACCCGCGTTCCACGGGAGGTCCCCAGAGCGAGCAACTCGTCATCGAAACACTCGCCCAGGCACGTGGGGAAACGCCGAGTGCGACGGCCGAGCACCTCGCCGCTCTCAATCAGAGAGAACGTTACCATCAAATGGGCCCGGAGGTCTGGGCACAGGTTCAAAACGATCCTGCCGGGACGCTCCGGCGCCGTATTTCGTCTGGACTTTGTTTTGTGCTTGGCGAAAAGTGGTTCAAAGATGGCACTTTGTGGCTAGCAAGAGATCAGGATAACCGCGACTTGCCCGGGTGGTTTATCAACTCCTATCCCACGATTTTCTATGCTGCTGTTCTCGCGCTGCTCGGTTTGGGCATGCTGGGATGGCGCTGGAGTTACGGATTTAGAACTAGCTCGATGCCGGCAGCTTTGGCAGTGTTTTGGATTGCCCTGCCCTATGTGTTCAGTCATGCCGAAAGCTTGAGCGGTCCGCGCCTGCCGCTAGACGGAGTCTTTCTTACCTACGCGGCGTTCGCAGTGGGTTGCCTGGTCCCCACTGTCAGCGGCGTCCTATTCCACGGCGCCCGAACGGAAACGGCGTCGAAGATTCGTTAGATTTGTCCGTGAACTCCTCAGTTTTTGAATCTTGCCCTTGTCCGGGCCGGTATAATTGTTGAAATGCGCGCAGCGATCGAGGCGACTATGGAGGGGAGACACTGCTTCGTCATGGCTGTAGATAGTGCATCTTGTTTTGTGCCACCGAGCGATGAATGCCTTCTGGCGCGGCTGGTGACGGGAGATCGTCAGGCGCTCGAAGAACTATTCGGCCGCTATCGGCTTCTGGCCTACCGCGTGGCCTATCGGCTTTTGAATCACGAGGCCGATGCCCTGGACGCCGTTCAAGAAGGGTTCGTGAAGGCGTTGACCCATCTGTCCAGCTTTCAAGGCCGCAGTAGTTTCAAGACATGGCTGTTGCGCGTCGTGAGCAATGCCGCCCTGGACCTGGGCAGGCAGCGCAGCCGGCGGGAGACCATAAGCCTCGATGCTCCCGATGCCGCCGATCGACAGGGCTGCCAGCCTGTTGCTCTGCACGACCCTTCAAGGAGCCTTGAACGCGCCGACCTGCGCAAACTTCTCGATGAGGCCCTGGCGACCTTGCCGCTGGCCCAGAGGCAGACTTTTGTCCTGCACGCGGATGCGGAGTTGAGCTACCGGGAGGTTGCGGAAACCCTGGGGATATCCATCGGTACGGTGATGAGTCGATTGTACTATGCCCGGCAGAAATTGCGGATCTTCCTGGCGGAGCGGATCAAGTCATAAAAAAGGGGACTGGCTCCGGCCGACGCACCGCCACGGCAGTGACGGTGACCAGAGAAGGCCGGTGCCTGTCCCCTTTTTTCACCCATCTGTCAATTTATCGCCCGGATCGATTGTGATCCCGGCGCCTCGAATGTTCCCGTGCGTCGGTAGTAAGTAATCTTCTTGGCTTCGATCACCTCGCGCTCACCCCCCGTATTCTTGACCCGATTCAGCACGGCAAGATTTCCATCCGTGCCCTCCAGGATCACCTTTTCCTGGTTCTCGTCATACTTCACCACGCTGGCATTTCCTGAGAATTCTTCGGAGGTGATATATACCTTATCGAAGGCCTGCATCTCTTGATTGAATGTGCCATTCCTGAGCTGATAACGCAGGACCACGAGCCGGCCGCAGCTCACGTACATGCTTCCCCTGGGAGGGTGGCTTTCGTTGATCGGCAAATCCGGCTTCGTTGTCGGCACATGGATAACCACGACCCGGTCGAAGAACTTCGCAATTCCCTTCTTGTTGTTCGCGGTCATTTTGCCCTGGTAGCGGACGTACGTCAGTTTGGGTTCATCCTCGGTTTTCGCGGCCTGCTTCGGGGCGGCGCCGGGGGCAGGCTGCGGCTTTGGTGCATTGGGCGGCGCCATGAAGTTGTTGTTGTCCGAATGACCAAACATGCGCACGGTACCCGGCCCGGAGGCATTGGCCAGGCTGCCTTCCTCTTCGTTCTCGTTATCGAGGGTGAAATCGGGGCATTCCAGACTCTTGAAGGCGACGATGCGCTGCCCATCGCGCTTGATGTCTTCGAGCCAGGCCTCTCTATCGCAAACCAGGTTAGTCATCTTGGCGGTTTGGGTGTTCTTTTCGTTTTCCCGAAGCGAGATCTTGCGGTCCAGCGTGACCGTGAGAGCCTGGCATGCCAGGCGACCGGTATCCTGTTCGGCGCGAACGCTGCCTTTGAATTCGGCAACCTGCCCGTTGAACAACATGCTCTTTTCCCAATTCACCGTCATTTCCGAGGTTTTGGCGGACTTGCTTCCATCAAAGTTTGAATTGCTGGGCATGCGCATCAAGCCGATGCCGGTTACCCATACTTCATTCGTGGTCTGATCGATCTTGACCGTCGGACCGAGTATGAAAACCTTGTTGAGCTGAACCTGGGCATGGTTCCCTGTCACGGTAAGGACATTGCCGTCGATATGATGGTCGAGCTCGAGCGTATCACCGCGAATATCGGTTCCGCGCTCCTCGGGCGTTTCCGGCTCCTGCTTCACCAGAACCGTGCCCTGGCACAAGAGCCTATCCAGGTCGTTTTTGCTCCCGGTGCGGAGCAAATGAGCCTCGACCTGCCTGGCACTCAGGTCCATCGGTTTTTTGGGCTTGGCTGGTGTAGTCGCGACTTGCCCGGGAGCAGCGCCTTTGACCGGGGAGGCTGTTGGATTGCTTCCGGGTTCCGGCGGGCGGGTCGTCACTTCTCCTTCGAGCGGCCTGGTGGCCTGCGCTGCCTGCGCCGCAGCCGGCTTGTCGGGGAGCGCGCTGGGCAACTGGCCGCCTGCCGGCGGTGCGTCCTTGAACCAGAGCGTCAGGCGCTCCGTATCGTGGATACGCATGTCGGCGGCATCGGCAGTGACGCTGCCGATGGCATCCAGGTGATGGGGTCTTGCCTGCTGTTGCGTTTTGGCATTGGGATCCCCCTTTGCCGAAGGCTCGAGCCAAACTTTCAGGAGTTGGGCGCGCAGTTGCTGATGTTGTTCCTTGTCGACAAAGGCAGCATCGCCATAGAGGATCAGCAGGTCATGCACGCCATCCTTGCCGTAGACCAGCTTGTCCTTCCAGTGTGCTTCCAGCGTCCGACTCCCTTTTTCCTTGTCGAGCATCCGCACGTACCCTGCTCCCAGGGCCGTGGCTTGCTGGGCGCCCTTCTGGTCGAGCAGTTGGAGCTCGGGCGCATGGATTTCATTGCCTTCCTTCAAGGCCCACATCTGCGGCTCTCCCTTGAGCGTGCTCAACAGGGTGCGCTTGTCGTAGAAGAAGTCGTTACCGTGCGCATCGAGCATTTCCGCGTCGGAAGTCAAAATGACTTCCTTGCCCGTGGCATGGGCGGTCTCGATCTCGAGCCCCTCCGGTCGGCCATCGGTCGCTGGCTCTTTTTGAGAGGGGTTCTTACGGTGGAACTGTAGTTCCAGGTGATCGCATTCCAGATGATCGAGCTTGCCTTCGGCCTCGTTAATGCGATTAACAGTAACAAAGTTCGGCCTGGGTGATTTTTGCAAAGCATCAAAGGTAGCGCGATCCTTCTTCATGTCATAGTCGAATGGTCCCTGTGTCATGATGATCACCTTGGCCTTCTCGCCGATAGGTGGTTGCTGGGGCTTGCCCGCCAGGGACCCCGGCGGGCCAAGCGGCTTGACCTGGGTTTTGGCAGGTACGTCGGCAGGCTTGCCGGCACCAAGGAATCCTGAGTCCTTTTCAACCCAAAGGTTCATTTCCACGTCCGAGCGCAGACGGATTCGTTCAACGCCGGTTAACGACTCGCGCTTGTGCGGTTTTTGTCCGGAAAGCGGTTTTTGCGCTGGCTCCTTTTCTTCCTTGGTCAGGAAAAGATCCATGCCTGTGCCGGCGATGGTCATGGGTTTCGGCTTGCTCTGAGGATCGGTCACGCGAACGGGATTCTCCGTCCAAATCTTGTTCATGGCATCGTCGAATTCCAGGGGTCCCTGTGTGAATACGGAAATGTCGTCGTCTCGCTCCGGTGTCCGGCGGTTGTTCACGACGAAAATGTCGCCCAGCAGCGTAGCCTTCAGGATTTTGTGGGCTTTCACGGAAAGAAGATTCGTGATGGGTTCGTCGAAAGTAAGATAGGCTTCCTGGCTGCGGACTGTGGTAATTTCGGGATGCGTCTTATCGCCGGTGTCCTTGCTGAAGACCGCCAGGCTGAATGGCACCAGCCTGAGCCGGCCGTCTTTTTCTGGAGTCGCGTCCTGCGTCGCCAAAACCATTCCGGACTTCGAGAGCTCCAGCTTGATCTTACGGTCCCTGACCTCGGGACATTCATCACCAAAGGCCATGCGCAGCTTGCTGTCGGCACTGTTCAAGGGCCTGGGCGGCGGCAGCGGCCGAGGAAGACCGAAGGAAATGGGCAGGTAATCAGAAGGCAGCGGCGGCAGGCCGTCGATCCCGCCCAGGAAATGCGCATAGCAGAAGTAGGCCGTGGAGAACATGACGAAGCCCACCGCCAGCAACACGATGCGCTTGGGAGTCCACACGGTTATCGCCTCTTTCTTTGATCAGTTCCTGTGCACATCACGAAGCGCTCAGGCTTTCATTCGCCAATCGCGTGACGACACTCTGCCATTGGTTCTGGCAGCCAAGAATCATCTCGATCACTTCACGCACGGCGCCTCGGCCGCCGGCAGCGCGGGTGACATAGTGAACGTTGGCGATGACGTCCGGACAGGCATCGGCCACGGCCACGGCCAGGCCGCAATTGTAAAACAGAGGCAAATCCGCGATGTCATCGCCGATCACGCACACTTGCTCAGGAATTATTCCCGACGCCGCCAGGATTTGCTGGTACCCGGCCATCTTGCTCGCTGCTCCTTGAATGACCGGCTCGATATCCAGTTCCTTGGCTCGCACCAGAACCGCGGGTGACGAACGCCCTGATAGGATCGCAGCCTTTTTTCCGGCCTGGCGCCACACCTTGATTCCCGAGCCGTCGCGCACGTGAAAGGATTTCAGCTCGAGACCGTTGCCGCCGTAGACGATGGCGCCGTCCGTGAGAACGCCATCCACATCCAGAAGCAGCAGCTCGATGGACTTGCAACGATCGACCAGCGTCACGGCATCTCCGATCACGCAACCTGGCCAAGGGCCTCGGCCTCCTCGGCAGGGAGCAGTCCGATCACGTCGGTGATGTCCAGCAGGCCCACCGGGCGACGGTCCGCGTTGATCACCGGCAGCTCACTGATCCGGTGCCGGCACAAGATCTCGACGGCGTCTGTAATGCGCTTGCCTTGCGAAATGGTAAGCGGGTTACGTGTCATCACTTCAAATATCGGCTTATCGATGGATTGATCGCGACGCTGTTCGAATAAGCGGGCCAGGTCACTGTCGGTGAATAGGCCGCAAAGTCGGCCCTCGTCATCCGTTACCATGACTGCCCCCGTTCGCCTTCCGCCCGGCCTGATGCGGGTGAATACTTCGCGCACCGTTTCCCGAGCGTCGGCCAGCCTTAGGGCGGCGCCGCGGCGCATGACCGCATCGACCGGCAGGAGACGGCGCCCGAGGTTGCCGGCCGGATGATAGCGCGCAAAATCATCCCGCGTGAAGGCATGCATGCGGCTCAGCACGAAGGCCAACGCATCCCCGACCGCGATCATGGCTGTGGTGCTCGTGCTTGGCGCCAGACCCAATGGACAGATTTCCTCGAGTGGACCAATCACGAGCGCGACATCCGCATTCCGGGCCAGCGTGCTGTTGCCATTGCTCGTCAGTCCGATGAGGGCCTTTGCCAGAGTGTGCAGCGGCCCGAGCAGTCGGACGATTTCCTCACTTTCGCCACTGTGGGACAGGGCCAGCACCACGTCGTCGGGGTGAATCATGCCGAGGTCGCCGTGCGCCGCCCGGGTCGCATCCAGCAGATACGCTCGCGTGCCCGTCGAGTTCAAGGTGCCGACGATCTTGCGGGCGACATCGGCGGATTTGCCGGTGCCCGTCAAGGCGACGCGACCGGTGCAGTCATAAAGGAGGTCGATGGTCCGAAGAAAGGAATCCCCAAGCCGCTGGGCGACTTGCTCGAGCGCAGCCGCCTCGGCACGAATCACCTGACGCGCATAGTCAAGCCGATCCGCGGATTGGCCTATCGGCAATGGTTCATGGACCTGCAACATGTGAGGCGCATCCTTGCTTGCGGCAAAAGGATTGAACTATAACGGCAGACACTGGAAATGCAATCGCAGGAGAAAATGTGCAATAGTTGAAGTCGGTAAAGCTGCGTAAATGGGGAAGCCGCAATCCCAGCGCCATTCCGTTAATGTGGGCAATTCCGGAAAACCCTGCCGATTTTTCCTGGAAATTGTTTGCAGTCGCGCCAGGGCGAGGATATCAATGACAGGGCCTATCCACGCCGCCAGGCGGTGAATCGACGGGTTCGTACAGGTGCCGCACAACGCCTGCCTACCTTCGACCGTCGCGACGCGAAGGTATGGGAAGAATCTCATTTCAATCCTGCGTCCACAGCCATTTGGAGTTGCAGCATGGTTCGCAACTGGTGGAAGAAACTCGTCACGCGCCAACCCAACGCCCGCAGCGGCCGTCGCCAAAGCGCCGCCCGGTTCAAATCAGCATACCGGCTGTGGCTGGAGCATCTGGAAGATCGCACGGTGCCGTCCACTCTGGACATTACCGGTGGCAGCTTGACGTACACGGCAACGGCCGGCATCAACAACAACTTGACCGAGTCGGTCGCCGCCGGGAATTATATCTTCACGGATACGGGGGAGCCGATCACGCTCACGGCAAACGCGGCCCTCGCCGGGTGGTTGGGAAGCGGCACGAACATCGTGACCGGCCCCACGGCAAGCGTGATCACCAATGTCACGGTTAACCTCAAGGACGGCGCTGACGTGCTCAACTTGAACGGCACTATCAGCGTAACAGGTACCGTGAATCTCCAGAGCGGGGGAACCATCGTCAATGGCAACGGTGGCGGGTCCGACGTCATTGCTGCGAACCTGGCCCTGTCGGCCGTCAATGGCATTGGCACCTCGACCACGCCGATCCGTACCCAAGTCAGCCACTTAGTCGCACTGAACACCGCCAGCGGCGGCATCTTCACAAGCAACACCGGCACTCTGACCATCGGCTTCACGAACGACCCGTTCCAAGGCATGCAGGACCAGGGCAACCTCGACCCCATCGTCCTGACCAACGCGGGCACGGTGAATATCACGACCAGTGGGGAAATCTTCAGTACGGCTGCCGGCCCTGTCACGATCACCACGACCGCCGGCGACATCGTCACGGGAGGACAGATCGATCCGTTCCATTTCGCCGTCAATCTCGGCGGCACCGCGGCCTTGGCCAATCTTTCCGCGGCGGGGAATCTGACGTTCGGCGCCAACGGCACACCTGGCAGTGTCGCGGGGGCCGGCCCGCTTGTGCTGGCGGCGGGTGGGAATATTACCGTTGATGAAGGCTCCATTGTGGAAGGCTTTGGCCCCGGCAACGGCGTGGCGGCCACCGCGGGCGGTAACATCACAGTCCAGGCAACCACTATCCAGGGGGCGACGATTCATTCCGCCAATGGCGGCGGCAACATCAGCCTGACGACCGGGCCGACCGGCACTTTCACGCTTTCTTCCGGGACCAACGGCCAGGTGAACTCGGGCGTCGGCAACCTGGGCAACGGCAACATCATCATTAGCGCTGCCTCCATGGTCATCAACGACCCGATCACCACCGGCAGCAGCAGCGCCGGCATTGTCACACTCCGGCAGGTGAACACCACGACACGCAATATCGACGTGGGCGGTGGCACGACGGTCGGCGACCTGAATCTCAGCGACACCGAGCTGGGCCAGGTGACGGCTAGCGTCCTGCGGATCGGCCGAACCGACAATACGGGCAACCTCACTATCACGGACAACGGCAGCGGCAATGGCAGCGGGATCTCCAACCACTCCGGCTTCGGCACTCTGGACTTGCTGAGCGGCGGCAGCATCAACCAGGCGGTCAGTGGCGCCAGCATCCTGGTACCCAGCTTGGCGCTGCAGGCGGCCGGCACCGTTGATGTGTCGGGGACGCCCAGCCTGCTGGCCGCGAACGTGACGGGTAGCGGCTCGACATTCACCTTGCACAGCAGCAACAACCTGACCATCGGCTCGGTCGATGGCGTGAGCGGCCTCACGACCGCCAACGCCACCATCAGCGTCGAGAACACCGGCAACGTGACGGTCAGCAACCCTGTGAACTCCGGGACGGGAGCCTCCATGGAGCTGGTTGCGGGCGGCGCCAACAGTTTGTTCACCAACAACTCCACCATCAGCAATAGTGGCGGAGCCCAGATCACGCTCATTGCTGACCGCATGGCGCTGGGCGTCGCCGGCACCAGCGCTCTCACCCCCAACAACGGGGGCGATGTCATTCTGGAGCCGCAAACCTCCGGCCGGCCCGTCAACCTGGGTTCGACGCTGGATACGACGCCGAACACTCTGGAACTCTCGAACGCCGAGCTTGGGACCGTCACGACAGGCAGCAGCCTGGTCATCGGTCAGGCCGGCGACATTACCGTGAGCGCCCCCATCACGCTCACGAACGTCGGTGGTCTGACGCTGGGAACAAGCGGCGGTGTTACGAACAGCTCCAGCAGCAGTACTCTTACTGTTGGAAGCCTGGATCTGCTGACGGCCAATGCCGTTAACCTCACGGGCAACAACGGCGTCACCACGCTGGCGGGCATTATCACGAATGCCGGCCAGGCCTTCACGTTCAGCGACGGCGGTGATCTGACGGTGGATTCGCCGGGCGGCACCACGGGCATAACCACCAACGGCGGCGCCATCGTCTTGAGCGCCGTCACGTCACTGACCTTTGGCGTCAACCTCACCACGAC
>Ga0207071_1050_pt1 | contig 20592 bp, 31 predicted proteins | sample Alteio_BWMinHeat_67_FD_153531 | JGI IMG/M metagenome (GOLD analysis project Ga0207071, IMG submission 153531) | Enriched cells from forest soil in Barre Woods Harvard Forest LTER site, Petersham, Massachusetts, United States -... | ecosystem: Environmental > Terrestrial > Soil > Temperate forest >...
TTGCCTTTCCTCAGGCGATATGGACTGCGCCAACAGTGACTCGAACGCGTTGGCGACCCACACCAGAGGTTGTCCGAGGACTTTCTCGGCGACCCGGCCCGTGCGACGCAGCGAAACGGGTAAACGGTTCCGGACCTCAGCCGCTTCGGGTCCGCTCCGCGGGTTAGCGGCAATTTCGTTTTGGCGTTTTTCCTGCACAGCGTTTTGGACTTCTCGGAGGCTTGGCATGGGTCTCTGATCGAGTGCGCCCATAAAAGCCCTGTTCTCACGGTCCTCATGACTGACGGCCCTTTGCGTCAACCTGTAAGCCTGACCTCGATCACTGACCGCGACATATTCGCCTTCCCGCAAGACCGGGGAATAGCGTCCGAGACGCTTCGACGCCCAGAACTGTGTTTCACTATCGCGGGCATCTTCGGCCGTGACGCGCGCGAGATGGAGCGATCTTTCTTGAAGAGATTTCACGAAAGCCTCGGGCGTTTTCGTGCTGTTATAAGCCCACCAGACTTGGGCTGCATCGCCGCGGAGATGATGTGGGTTTGCGCCAACTGGTACCGCAGGTGTCGGCATGAGTTTTTGCCTCACGTCAGCGGGAATGCGGCCAGCCCCGCCGGCGAGATTTTGTACGGCGTGTTCGAGCAATATGCGCGCCGGCGTTTCGGTCGGGGCCAAAATGCCTGGCGTGCGCATCAGATCTGCGATCACCTTTTCGCGGTCGATGTCCGGGATCAAGCTTCGCTTTTTCAGTTCTTCGTGCGCGGCTTCCAGGCTTGGGTGGTGCTGCCGATTGAGCCGCTTCGTAAAGTCGTGCAGGCCTTTGTAGCTGTCGCCGGTCGTCATCGTTGAGAGCCTGTAAACGGCCCCCTGCTCCGTGGCGATCACATACTGGCCTTCGGAATAATGCGGAACGTATTTCCGTTGCTCGATGGCGAATTCCACGACACAGTTTTCGGCGTCGTGTTTCGTGATGCGGGCAAGCATCATATGTTTCCGTTCAAGCTTCTTGGCGAAGTCTTTGGCATCAACGCTGAGGACATAGGCTTCACGGATTTCGCGCGCGACCCCACGCACTCTGTTCCGCTCTTCAATCTCCCGATTGATTTCGGTGATACGTGTTGTGCGTCCGTTCTTTTCCATGCCGGACGCCTCTGGTCCTCGGTGTCGCTGGGGTTCGTTTAAGAGATGCTCAAAGTGCGCCATGTCGCCACGTTGATGGGCACGTTTGGCCCGTTCCGAGCGCGAGAGGTGGCCGACCTTGAAACGCTCGGCCTCATTGTGAAATCCCGCGCGTTCCAGATGCTCAGCGCCGAGTTCTGACCAGCGCGCCGTCCAGCGATTGAACTCGGGGGTCTGGTTCCATTCACGGACCTTCTTTCCAAAACCATCCGGCCCGATTTCCCGCATGGTGAGAAGCATGTGGACATGAAAGTTTCTCTCATCGTTATGGGCGTGCGGTGCATGGATGGCGACATCGACAACCATGCCTTTGTTCGCCATGTACTCGGCGAAATCTTTGGTCAGTGCCAGTCGTTGAGTGGCATTCAGCTCAAACGGCAGAGCGATCTTGAAATCGCGGGCGAGTTGGGCTTGATCCGGCCGCGTGCTTTGGTCTTCCCGGCATTCGGCTGCGTTCCAGAGACGCTCGCGATCAACGGCCCAATCCGGGGCGTGCTCGGGGCCGAAGACGCCCTTCCACTCGGCTTCACCAAGATGGCGGTAATCGTAGACCTGGTTGGTCCGCTCATCGACCAGCCTGTCGCGTGCGTTGTAGGCGGCGCGGGCGATGACGTTGTGCCCCTCACTTCGTTTGACAAGCCCGGCTTCGAACCAATTGAGAGCCGTACAGTTATCCTCCCCTCGCTCCGCGCCTGAAGCGTCGATCGCGCGCAGCGCCACATTGGGCACCGCCCAATGTATGGTTGCGCTTGGACCTTTTCGCCTCCGGAACGATCCAACGAAGGGGAGACGCTTGCGGAGAGAGAAACCTGACGATGAAAGTTTTGGGATCAGGTGACGACGACTTGTTGCGACGAAATCGTGCTCGGGGGGATTTGTGATTACTCGAAGGCCTAAAGCGCAAAAAATCCCGCCGAGAGCCGCCATAGACTCTCGACGGGGTGAAGCCCTACGGACCTCCCTGGGCAATGATCCTCCGGTAGAGATCGATCTCACTGCACGCCTCCAACACGACTTCATAAGCAGGAGGGCAGGTACTCCCATCTCGGCGGCTTCGTCTTCCGCCAGTTCGCAGACGCGAATGACGCTATAGCTTCCCTGGGCTTCACTAATCTCGATTTCGTAGTGGAAAGTGCAGCTTGCGTGCTCGTCCAAAAGGGCGATGGCTTGGGCTTTGGAGGATGTAAGGTGGGTCATGATTTCTCCTAACGATTGATGGGTTTGTTGAGGTTATCCGCCTCGATTGCCGCTGTTGCAGCGAAGCGGGGAACACCGCTGCTCATTACGGCGTCCCCTGCCCGCCTTGTCAGTTTTCGATTTCCACGGCGGTGAATGCCGCATAGGTGATCTTGCGCAAAAGCGCCGATGATTGGAGCCGTTTCTTGGCGAGTTGGATGGCTTCGCGTTGGGTCGGCGCGAAGACCGTTATCGCGAGTGTTTCGTCGCCGGTTTCGATGTCGCTGACATAGACATCGAAGCTCCTTTTCGCGGACTTTGCTGCACCGAACCGCCGTCCGGAAGGTACTGGCGATACGACTTGGCTGGGCCGGAATTCTCCGCCTCTGGGCTTTCTGGTCTTTGACATTTGTGGGCTCCTTTTCGTTGGTCTCGGGTTGCAGCAGCTGCTGCAACCCTTGCCACGCGGCGAGCAGCGGGTAGCAAGCTTCAAGCCCCTTCTCGGGGATCTGGAACGCAGTTTTCTTGCGTCGTTCGGCGCAGGAAAATTGCGTTTTGGGCGGAAGGGGCTTGAAGGGCGCGAGGTCGCAGACCTTAGCAAATGCGCTGCGGTACGCAGCGTGACAGGCCATCAAATAATCAGGAGAATCTGCGTTCGCCGCGTTCGTAAAACTCTCGGCCATCGACGCTGTTGTGAACGACAACGCCTTCGTCTTCGGTCGGGCGACACCAGCAATTCTTCATGCAATGCTCGCGGAGATCATCCACCGGCAGGACATGGTTTCTCATGACCTGCCACATCCTTTGGTGGTCGGCAGAAGCGGTGGGTTCCGGGTGGCGATTGGCGGTCATGGCCGCGCAGCTATACCGGAATTTCGGGGGCCGTGCCAGACAAAAAGACGACCGCCCGCGGAGCCGAAACCCCAGCGGGCGGTCTTCTGATCACGCATCGACGGGTTCGGTTTGCCGATCATTTGCCCGCAAGCGGAAGATTTCGCTATGGGCAAGATCGGCGACTTTGGCCAATACAAGAAGCTCGTTCGAGTTGAAGCTCGTGGAACTCTGCCATTTCCCGGAATCGTCGCGGTAGCGCCGCTCGAATGTGACGCTGTAGAACGCGTCGCCGAGGTTGCCGTGGTTTTTCCAGATCGCGGCGTTGACCGGATGAAGGGCTACGCGAGCGATGGGTTTCTTGCTGTCTGACATGGTGTTTTCTCCTTGGTTAATCGGCCGCATGATCGCAGCCGATGCAAGCGTCCGTGCACGCGATCAAGGCCGGGCCCGCCGAAAGCCGCGTTCGCGCGGGTATCGCAGGAGTTTTGTTGCGCGAGGACCCCGCGCAGCGGGGAGCACGCAATCAAAACGCCGAGAAACCACCTTTGGCGGGCTGGCCGCGCGTGCCAGCGTCTGCATCGGCTACGCTGCGATTAAGCGGCCCTGAAAGCAAGGGAGAAAGCAGCATCAGCCCGGAAACTCTCGGGCGACGAAGGGGTGCGAACCTTGGACGAGCGCGACAAGCTGGTAGGGTAACGGGGCGCGTTGTGAAGCGTGGCGGGCGTGAGGTATCCCCACGCGGACGTTACCTACACCCCGAGAAGTTTTGACAGAGCCTCCGCGATGATGAATGCGGATTCCTCCTGAACTTCGGGCGGTAGATCCGGGTTCGTCTCCGCAATCCAGCGGTGCGGTTCGTCCTCGGGATAGATGCGGAAGCACGGGATTTCGAGTTCGGCGCCGGAGCGGGTCCAGTCGCACTCAAGATGGGGGCAGTAACTAACGAGCCATCTGGCCATGAGCGCTCCTTTCACTCCTCCGTCATCAGGTCGACGAAGGCGACCTTGACTTTGCGGATCAGGTCGTCGCCGTCGGCCTCGATGCCGGCTGGACGACGCACCTGGGCCGACAGCAACGTGTCGCGTATAAGGCCGTGGGCCTGCCAATCTCGTAGCCATGAACGCCGGAAAGAGAGGACGTATCGGGCGATGTATTCCTCAATTTGCAGCGCGTCGAGGGCGTATTGCATCCAACGGCATGTCGGTTTGTTCATGACTGTTCCTCCTTAGGATGTTTGGCCGGTCATTTCAAGACTCTCGTTCAGACGTAGGGCTCTGCCCATCCACGGCTCGGGGCGAAGGGCTTTGACCCAATCCGCAAAGGACGGAATGAAACCCAGGTCCTCCCGGACATGCTGCTCTCCGATCCAGCGCACCGGCACGATACGGCCAGACGAGAGAGTGATCGTGGAACCGAAGATGGTTTCTGCCATGAAGACGCCCTCGGCGTGATGCCGCAAGGCGCGGTGGCGGAAGTCGGCGATAATCTGTTTCGACTGATCGAACCAGTCATGGATGGGCTGGTAATCGGCGACGGTACCGCCCCATTTCTTCACGCTGGAAAGCGAGTGGTGATAAGGATGAGCCATGATGCCCTCTCTCAAAACGTGTCGCTGGAATATGCGGTCTCAACAAACCGACCATAGTGTTCAAGCCTGATCGTTCGTGCTGCGACATCTAGGTTGAATTCCCCGAAGCTGCCTTCGTTGATTTCCCATCCCCCATACCGCTCTTCGAGGCAACCGTAGCAAAGATTTTCGACGGCTTCTTGTAGGCCAAGTTCACAGGTTCTAAGTTCCGCGCTGCCGTATCGCGATTCCCAAAGCTTCACAGTTACTGTAGGAAACTCAACCGCATTCCCGTTCATGCGCGCCGCGGCTCGTTCCATCTGGCCCTGATCCCCTTCGCCGTCGAACCCTACCCGGACATGCGTAATGCCCGCTGTCGAAAGGGCCTCAAAAACGATGATCGTGTTGCGACGTAGTGATTCCGCGGTGGTCCTCTCGAAGATCGCCCAGTATTCTTCAACATTCACATTCATGTTGTCCTCCTTGGTTATGGGGTGCAGCTGCTGCTGCACCCCTGGCCTTCGCCGAGAACGGGGTAGCAAGCGGAAAGCCCCTTCGCGGGGAACCAAAACGCGGTTTTCTTGCGCCTGCTGAGGCGAAAGAAAATTGTCGTTTTGGGCGGAAGGGGCTTGTAGCGCGCGAGGGCGGAGCCCTTAGCATTTGCGGCGCGTCTGCGCCTCATGGATGCGTCAGCGATCGAAACCCGACAGGGCGGAGACAGGCCCGAAGCCTGTGAAGGGACTGGCTCCGTGCGGAGCATGAGAGCGCGGCCCGGCCCCGTCCGAGCGACGCCATCACTGGAAATCCAACGCCCCGCTTGCGGTGGACATCCCTGCCCCATTTCGCGTACACTGCTGGCCGGGTTAACCTGAAGAAGGAGGGCAGAACATGGCAACTCTCGATTGGTCACAATGCCCCGTCGTGGAAAGCGTGCCGGGGAGATTAAATGGCGCCTGGGTATTTCGCGATACCCGGCTGCCGGTGTCTGCCGTGTTTGAAAACCTCGAAGCTGGCGCGACAGTCGATCAGATCACGGAGTGGTTTGACATCGCGAAGGATCAGGTCATCGAAGTTCTGGAGTTTGCGGCCCGCAGTGTCGCCGCTCCTGGTGTGGACAGGACAACCTCATACGATGCTCATCCTGTTTGATCACAGTACGCCCGCTCCCCTGGCGTCATATCTGACGGGCCACAGCATTACAAAAGCTAAAGACCGTGGGTGGGACAGGCTAAGCAACGGTGACTTGTTGGCCGAAGCCGAGCGAGCCGGGTTCGATTTGCTCCTGACCGCCGACAACAACATGCGGTATCAGCAGAACTTGACAGGACGCAGGATAGCCCTGGTCGTGCTGAGCACGCCGCAATGGCCGCGTGTCCAACTGCATGTCGACAAGATCAAGACCGTGCTCAATTCGGTCACGCCCGGCAGCTACGCCGAAATCGAGATTCCGTACCCCAGCAAGCCTTGAGCCTCAGAATTCCTGGCCGTGGGCGAAGGCCAGCGTTCCAGCGAGGATTCCATCAAGGTCAATTCAGTTGAGGTCGGCTAGGACGGCAGGCCAGCCGCCCAATGGCCCGGACTCTCAAGATCGCGGACGTCGTGCGACAGATCGTGTCGTTGCTCATGGCTGTCCCCTCCTCAGTGTTCGACTGGCAAATAGATAACGTTGTTCGAGAACCACAAGGTGATTTCGGATATCGGGAAGTCGGTGAATTCGAGCTCTCGGATCAGAAGGAGGTTGTAGTTGCCGTCCTCAACACGGATCGTGGCGGAACGGTTGGGTCGCACCGTCAGCATCCAGACTTGAAACGGTTGGCGGTCAACGCGCTTGTCGCGCCCTTGAGCGAGAGCGATTTCGTCGAGAAGCCAATACGCGCCGCCTTCGTCGGCTACGTATTTCGCGCCGTCCGTAAAGAGGACCTTCCGTTTCAGAGCATGCCGGTAATAATTGACGGTACCGCCGGAGAATTGGCTCAGTTCGGCTTTGGTGAGTTTCGGGGTGGTCGTCATGGATTGCCTCCGTTTGAGTGACCCCACGGCGGGGGCGAAGAGAGGCACGTCAGACGCCGCCATCGAGCGCGGCTGTCATAGAATTTTGGGGTGACTGCGCCGCCCAAGGACGCAGTCCGCCGGCGGCGGAGGGGAACCAATAATCCGTCATTGACAGCAAGCGGCGGCGGCTAAAGTGCCTTCGCCTCGCTGTGCCTGGGGGTACGAGGACGGCATGCTATGAATGCCGCGAAATGAATCCGAGAGAAGCTCGGTGGGTGGTTCACACAGGGCAACACTGAACCGCTGAGGTGGCGACAGCATGGGTCTGCCAGCAGGGCCTCTTGCGGGGATAGACGCTTCTCTCTAGGCTCCGGTGAAACACTATGCGCCATAGTGTTTCGCGGGAGGAAATCATGAAGCGAAAACAATATTCTACAACAATCTCGAACCGGAGGACTCTGCAGGTTTTCGAAAGGAGGACTGGCCGCCAGAGCCGCTATCGCAGACCCTTCCGGGCCATTGAAACACTATGGCGCATTCTGTTTCAAACCCGTGAGGATCGGGTGCAACGATGATGCAACTTTTCAATTCGGCCGGACAGCGGAAGTACCTCACACCAGCCCAGCGACAAGCGTTTCTGCAAGCCGCGGAGCGGGCGCCCCGCGAAGTGTTTACCTTTTGCGGCACGCTTGCTCACGGCGGCTGCCGGATCTCTGAAGCGTTAGCGTTGACGGCACCACGGGTCGATAGAACCGCTGGGCATCTCGTTTTTGAAAGTCTCAAGAAACGCCGGAAGGGAGTCTTCCGAGCGGTTCCTGTCCCTGGCGATTTTCTGGAGACGCTCGGCACGGTTCATGATCTCGACGCCCTCGGCGACGGGCGGCTCTGGACCTGGTCCAGGACGACGGCTTGGCGGCGGGTGAAAGAAGTCATGGAGGCAGCTGCGATCCACGGCCTTTATGCAACTCCGAAAGGCGTCAGGCACGGGTTCGGCATCAAGGCAACTACGTCTGAGGTTCCCCTAAACATGACGCAGAAGTGGATGGGGCATGCCCGGATCGAAACAACTGCAATTTACACAAATGCAATTGGCCCGGAAGAACAAAAGATCGCGAAACGGATGTGGGGGTGAAAATGTTTTCGAACACAATCCATCACCGGCTGATATCCGCCAGTCTCATCATGCTGTCCGCCTGTCACGCGGCAGCCTGCCAGAGCGCCGCGAAACAGGGTGCGCCGCCGCCTTCGAAGTTAAGCGAAGCAGAAACCGTAGCTTCCTCCCTGTGGCGGACTATCTCCACCACCTGCCCCGTCGCGGGGGGAACTTCAACCTCGACGTTCCTGCGTCACGACGACTCTCTGGTCGAATTTCGTGACGTCCGGACAAGTCTTTTCCAATGGCACGTGACAAAAGCCGATGAACTGAACGGGACACAGTTCAAGGGCTTGGCAGTTCTGCGCGGATCTGTCTACCGATATGCCGGCTCCCTCATTGGCAAGTGGTCGTCGTGGGAACCTCCGCGCGAAACCCGAAACAATATCTTCGACAGCGAAGAACTCTATCGAGAGCATGGCGGCTATCGTTTCAAATGGCCGGAAATGTGGGTGGTCGTGGTGGAGAAGCGGAACGATCGCTGGTTATTTAAGTTTTCACAATTTGAAACCCCAGAAACTCTTGACCAAACCTCGCTTGCGGCCGCGGCGACCAAGAAGTCTTGTGCGGAGCTGACAAGTGGGCGCGTCGATGCCCGTTGAGCGAAGAAGATACTGAAAGGATATTGCCTGAAATGTCGCTAATCTCAAGGTGTTCAGGGGGCATATTTGTCGGCACCGTTGCGATGTTGCTGGTGTGCAACGAGGCGATTGGTCAAACTCAGAAGATCGCGCCCCAGAAACCAGCCTTGGATTCTGCCGAGCAGTTTGCGGCAGCTCTTTGGGAGAAGTTTTCGGTTGTGTGTCAAATTTCTGGAGGATCGTCTACAACATTTGTCGCTTTTCCCGTAGATCGCTCTCCCTCACTGATAACCGAGTTAGTCGAATTCCGGGGAGCATGGCGAAAAGTAGTGCCGCTTACGCTTACCGAGGCGGATCGCCTGAATGGCGTCCAGTCTCGCGCGATGGCTCTCATCGGTGGAGCCGCAATAAGGACATCGCGGCACTGGGTGAACGGCATAAACTGGTCGGATTGGAGGGACATCACTAAGAAATCAATCCCGGCGACTTTGAAAGACCTGAACTTCGGGGACATTTATGCGCCGATAGTGTTGGTGATCGAAAAGCACGATAACCGGTGGTTCTGCACGCACAGACCCTGGTCGAAGGAAATGTTCGAACTAAGCTCTCTCGATCCTGTGCCTCTATCTTGCGCAACATTGATCCATGAGCATCCCGGCCCAGCCCATTAGACCTCCGGGTGCGCCGGTGCTTGGCCAATCGTTTGTTGATGCAGAGCGAGCCATTCTGAATCTCGCCATATTAAGCGGGGAGCCCGTTGAGCGTTGAGCGGGGCCGCAGCAGGGTTGCCGTGTGATTGGGACACTCGCGAATGGAACGCCCCCGATTTACGCCGATGCATCTGGTCCTGAGAGATTGAAGATCAAAGAGAGGACTTGCTTGAAAATGTCGCTGATACAAAGGTGTGCTGGAGGCTTCGGCTTCGTTGTCGCGACCATTTTGATGCTGGTCGTTTGCCACGAGGCAATTGGACAAACTCAGAAGGACAACCCGCAAAGGTCTAGAAACGACCCCACGTCTGCCGAGCAGTTTGCGGCAGCATTGTGGGAGAAGTTTTCAGTTGTGTGCCCACTCCCTGGCGGATTGTCTGCAACATTTGTCGCCTTTCCACACGACCGATCTCCGATTTCACTCGCAAGCCAACTCATCGAGTTGAGAGGGGTATGGGCGAAACTAATTCCCATTAAGCTTACGGAGGCGGACAGATTGAATGGCGTTCAGTCTCAAGGGCTGGCTCATGGGCGGCTCGGCCGCAAGGTCTGCAAGGAACTGGGAGCGAGGCATAACCTGGTCGGATTGGAGAGGCATCAATAAGGACCCCATCCCCGCGACCCTGAAAGATCTAAACTTTCGGGACCATTATGACCCGATTACGGTGGTCATAGAGCAGCACGACGGCCGTTGGTTCTACAGCAAACTGCCGCTGTCAAAGGATTTAGTTCCACTTAAGCTCACTTGGACCTATACCGCTGTCATGTGAGACTTTAACTAGACCGACCAATGGGCAGATCCGCTGAACACTTTGGAGTTCGATCCGACCCTTGTAATAGGTAAGGATGGGGCACTCGTAGCTCACTTTAAGCCTCAGCGGTTCCATTCCGCGACCGTAGAATAGCCAATGCTTGTTCCAGATTGGTTTGAGTCAGAGTGAAGATTTTCGAGGACTCTTCTGGCGTCCACTCATCGAGCACCGCTCGAAGCGTCGTGACTGCTTCGTCTAGCGACTTCGTTCCGGTCTCATGCATTCCTAGACAGATTAGCGCTACCGCGAGACCGTTCTGCGCATAGGCCCAGGCTGGCGGGTCACTATCTCGCGTGCAGACCTTCGCGGCGTCACAAAAATAAGAAATGGACTCCTCAAGCTTCTGTCTGTCTGCCTGGTGTGCGCCGAGCAGGGCCAGCGCCAAGGCCAGACCATTTGTGGCCATCGCCCAATGGGAAGGCGCTTGCTGCAGAGTCCATTCCTCCAATGCACTTCGATATGCCATCTCGGCTTTCGCCACCAGTTCGACGTTATCTTCGCGCTCCCCGATCCTAAATAGGGCAACGCCCAAAGCATTCTGAGCGCTCGCCCAGTCGAATGGGCACCCATCCCGGATCGGCTCACGCAACGCCTCCTCGATGACCTTCACTGCTTCCCTTATCCACGGTGTAGAGTTACCATCGAACTCGCCCCGCCGAATAAGAGCACCTGATAAATTGATTTGCAAATTGAACCATTGAAGCAACGCGCGTTTTCGGGTGACGATCCGCAACAATCGGCGATACACAGAAATGGCCTGTTCGAGCATCTCGGGGTCGTTTTCGCGGTCGCCAAGGGCTTCAAACGCAACGGCAAGAGCGTTCTGCGCCACAACTAAAGCGGTCGGCAACAATGCGTACGAGAGCGTTTGCGACGCCGCTTCTGCCAAGCGAATTGCTTCTCTAAGATGTTGCTTGTCTTTTTGCCGCTTTCCTAGCCGTACCAAGTTAGCTGCAAGACTGGTCTCCACCAGCGCTTTCAATCGAGGGTCGTGCTGAACCGTTTCCGACGCCCTGCGAAATGTGTCAACAGCTTGTTCCAGGCTCTCTGACCCCACTTCTCGATCGCCGATTTGTGACTGGACTATCGCCAAATTGTGCAGCGCCGCTCCCCGCTCTAATCGTAAATCGTCACCCCGCCACACCTTCAACGCGGACATAAATGCAATCCCTGCTTCGAAGAGTCGTTCAAATCCGGCCTGTTGAACGCCTAATTTCATCAACGCCAAGCCGAGAGTGTTCTGCGTCATAGCCCAGGTTAGCGCTACCCTCTCTTGAGATAGGTATGTGAGTGCCTGCCGAAGCGCGTCTATTGCCGCCTGAAGCCGCTTCGTATCTCCGGAAGTTTCTCCCAGTGTTAGTTGAATCAAACCGTAGGACTGAAGCACAGCGGCTCGATCTACGCCGACTGCTTTACCAAAACCATCCACCAGCGCTGATAGCTGGTCGGCAACCGGCTCAAGAACGGTGGTTCTAAAGAGGCCGGGTTGGACTTTGAACGGCAATGCCATCGAAGCGGCAACGGCCGCAACGGCGGTTCCCAATTCCGGGCCGAAGGTCGCATCCAGAGAGAAGTGTTGTGTGAGTTCAAAGGTCGCGCGAGGATCAGGAGAAAATCCGGCTGCCGAAAACCGAAGATCAAACTGATCCTTCATTTGGGAGGCGGAATTCATCGTCCCCCAAATCAGAACGTCACACTGTTGCCTCTTCAAGAAACGGAGTGCCGATGCCTTTGATTGAGCTTCGTAATCGACGGCAACGCTGAGATCAATCGGGGCTCGTTGAATGCTTACGACGTCAGTGACAAGAACCTCCTTGATCGACTTCATGACGTATTCCTGAGCCTTCCGCCCTGCTTCACCTGCCCCCAAGCGTGCGACGCGGATCGTGATTTTGTTGTTTCTTCTGGATCTGGCGACATTTCGCCATGTCAACTCGGCGAGGACGATGCCGATACCGACAATCCCGTAACCGAGAACGGCGGGTAACCATGGAGGGCGGTGGCGGGCAACGAACCAAACGAACACGCCAGCGAACGCTGAGAGAACGGTGGTTCTCCTGAGATATGGTGGTATCGTCAAACTTCGCAGCCGAGCGACTTGCGAACTGACGAGTTGCGCATGTTCTTCAGCACGGGTCTCAGCAGGACTCAGGGGCGTTTCCGGAGCGGGTTCCTCGACCGTAGGTGGCGTTACAGGTAGGACTGTCGCGGTCGTTGTCGTAGCGCGGTGGACCGGAACCGTCAGACGATAACCGCCTTCGACCGTCTCGATTGTCTGCTCGCCGACATGGCCTCGAAGCGTCGATATTACCTGGTGAACATTATTGTTGTTGAACGTGTCTTTCGTTGCGCGTCGACGCCAGTCGAGTCCTTTTTCTCCCCAGACAACGTCGTAAATCCAACGGGTGTCAAGCCCGTCCAATCTGGTTTCAGCATGAAGAGCCAAGAGGGCCAACACCGGTATGGCCTTCTTAACCTTTACGGGGATGTTCCTGAGTTCGGAATCTGGGTCAGTTGCACGAGCGGAAAGCAAGAGAATCGGGGCACCTGCGGTAGACCGTGACAGCCTGTATCGACGGCTGCCATCTGAATTCGGAAATTCCAACCCGTCAACCGGCCAATCCTGAGCCACTCTTCAACGCACCTTTTACCAAATTAGGTAACGAATTTTCGCCCGTTGCCCGGCATCACGGGAGCGAAGGCGGATGGCACGGGGAGGACTTGACCAGGATATCAAAGGGCGCTAATTCGACGGCATCACTGACGGGGCATCGGCGTTTGAACCGCCGACTTCCCGCGTTTTCGGTGGGGCACCAATTCGCCGTGGTGAAACCATGAGGTGTATTTGATCTTGCCATCGATGGCCCGGCGAACCACGGCGGGGCCCCCTTCACGATGACGCTTGCCATGCAAATACCATTCTTCCTGGATGCAAGTCCCTGTCATTGCATCTCGCAAAATCACCGCTGGCGCCCCAATTCGATGAAAATGACCGCCCAGTCCCCCACTGTTCTCGGTCCAGCACTCTTCAACGGCCACCTGGGTTGATAGCTCACGCCGTATATAGACTTCATAGCGTTCTTCGTTTGGCATGAGGGTCGATTTCACTGATCTTGCCCGTTGTGAAGGTGAAATGGTGCCGATTAGCATAGCCGGACACCGCTAAACAAATCACTAACATTTGCTTTATCAATGGTTTATGGGCTGAAAAAAGTTTCAGCGGAGGCAACCCAACCTTCAGCCCGTTTCAGCGCTGTGTCGGGCATTGTGCGTTCATGCCAGACACAATCACAGCGGCTCAATTCGAAGACGCCTATCGAAACGGCTTCGGGCGGATCGAAGCGATCCTTAGAAACCTAGGCGCGAAACCGGATCTAGCCGAAGATCTCACCCAAGAGGCCTGGAGTGTTGGGTGGAAGAAGAGGCATCAGTTAAAAGATCCCGGTCGCGCTATCGGGTGGGTGACAAGCATCGCTGTCAATCTCTGGAGAGATCGTCAACGGGGTGGACGGAAGTCGACCTTCTTTTGTGACGGTTTCGAAGCGGCAGTAGCCCCAAACATCAGTCTTGCGGCGATGGACATCGAAATCGCTCTCGCCGGATGTTCGGAGCGTCAGAGGACCCTGCTGCGCCGCATCTACCTGAACGAAGAGTCGATGGCTGAAGTGGCTCAATCGCTCTCAATCTCCGTCGACGCCCTGCAGCATCGCCTCAGCCGAGCGCGTCGTGGGCTTCGTCGCATCTTGAAAACCGCCGCCTAGGACGGGTGGCTTTTAGAGGAGCACCAAACCGCAATAAAAGGAGACATAAACAACAACCTTATGGAACTCGAACAAACCGTGGTTGAAACGAAATCGAAGCGCGGACAGAAGCGCGAACACAACGTATCGCCGGAAGCCGGAAACCAATCAACCCGTTCGCGGCGGACGAAACCCCTGCCCGGCCTCACACGCAAACTGGCGGAGCTCGCGGGCCAAGCAGTCGAGACAGCCCTCAAAGAAGAAGCGCGCAACGCCGAGGAGCATGCGCGGGTCCGCGCCTTATTCAACGTGGTGCTGTCCGGCGCGGTCACCACGCTGCTTAAGAATTCCTCGCTTCTGACGGAAGACGACCGGACCTTTCTTCGCGAACTCGGCTACTTGCCGAAGGCGCCCAAGGAGGCCGTATGAAGCCGACGCACTGTTGTGCTTGGTTCGCGAGCATGGGCAACCGCCTGCGTCGTTCTTCGGTTTGGAATTGGCTTCGCGAGCGCAGCCCCCGCGACTTGGCGGCGCTCACCGTGGCGACCGCGTGGCTCGCCCTCTTAATGCTGGCTGAACCGATCGGACCTCCTTCCTGGCCGTTCCACCTCACATGGAGTAGCCCTCATGCCCTCGTCGACAAATCCATTCTTCTGATGGCCATGATGGCGGCGGCGAGCGGCGGGACGTTTTTGTCCAGGGTCGGCTGGTTTCTCTGCAGCCTTGCCGCAGCCGTCGCTGGGTACTGGATTCAAGTCCCGCTGTACTACGTCGTCGTGGAGGTCGCGCTGATGCGGCATGCGTTCACTTCGACGATGGCCAGCGGAAGCGCGGCACCATTTTTCTCCGGATGGTTGACGGTTGGCGCCGCAACCGATCTGTGCCGCTTGTTAGTGGCGGTGATGATCCTGAGGGTAGCAATGCGAAAGCTAAAGGCAAAGGAGGCCGTGTGCTGATTACCGAAGACGTCATTAGAGAAGCCCTTTGGGAATACGATTATGAGATCCGGCAAGCGGAGCGCTGGGGATGGGTTCTGAAATTCTCCTCGGGCCGCGTAGTCAATATTTACCCCAGTCATGTCGATCTTTGCGGGATCACCAGAGCACAACCGGGTGATACCGAAGAACAGCTCGAAGAGTTGACCTATACCCTGGCGTCCATCGATCTTGCCGTATTCGGCGAAGTGCCTCTCATCGGATTGCGGGGGATTGAGTACTTCAAGGTCCTTGCCTTCTGCTGTAAGTACGGAGCACCCGGCATTGATGAGAACCAATACCGACCATTCACGAAAGGACATGCGCGGCATCGTTTCGGTGATACGGCGAAGGTCGGGAGAAGTTGGCTTTCGCCTGGCTCGAAAATCACCGTTCCCGGAGTGGGATACGCGGTCGTTGGAATGAACGCGAGAGATGAGAAGACGATCGAGAAGGTTGTCGGTTCCCCCAACGTCTACGCTCCCGCTATTCAGTTGCTGAACGACCTGCAGGGCTTCGCGATCGTACGTGGATCGAAAAATAACATCGTGCGCGGCGTGACCGCGGGCAATTCCCTTGGCATCAAGGTAATTCCGGAATACACGAGGCGGTTCGCCAGCACGATCGGGATCAGTTGGTTGTGCAGCACGGTATTCGGCTGGCTCGGTGCCTATGCAGGCATTCTCGTTGGCCATTTTGAAGGCGGCATTCTCGCGGGTCTGCTTACCGCTTTCGTTATAGCAGCGACTGTCGATATTGTTCGGACGAGTGGCGGTGTGGATGGGGCAAGAGTCCGAGGTCAAAAGCTGCTGGGCGGCGTTTACACGAATGCTGGAGCATCGTCCAGAAGCGCAGATTTGGACCATCTTCGCGAAAGGGGGATGCTCTGATATGGAGCGCCGCATATGGCTCGGCTACGCTGACAAGAGCTGCAAGCAGCCGATTTGGTACAACGGCGAAAGTCACGGTTTGATCGACCTGCGAACCCGTGGCGGTAAGGGCTCATGCTACCTCATTCCGATCGGCCTGACCTATGAAGGTTCGATGATGGTCAACGACCCAAAAGGTCAATGGCTTGCGGTTTGCGGTAGGTACAGGCGGGACGTCCTGGGTCAAAAGATTTATGTCTTGAACCCTTACAAGATCTTGCAGAAGTATCTCGGGCAATTCTTTCACGCGACATACGATCCGGTCACATCGCAAATGGACCCGAACAGCGAGACCTTCGCTGCCGACGCCGACAACGTCTTTGAGGGGCTTATCCCGAACGACGGCAAAGACCCCCACTGGCCGGAAAGCGCGCGGCTATTCGGATCTGGTATCTCGATGCACTTGCGACGAAGCATGAATTGCTGGTCGCTTGCAGCTGCATACCTCGCCATATGCAGTAGTGGTCTCTATCAGTTTTGCGAAGACGAGATCAATCAACTCCGGGATGATCTCATTGCCGGCGAGGTTGACGAGACAATCGAGGAGATCATCCACCGCTTGAGCCGGTTCGGCGGCGAAAGGGCTCGTGAGAATCGCGAGATTCAGTCGGTTGTTTCGCACGCCATCACCAAGCTCGGCTGGTTGTCAAACAAACCGATCAGTCGCAACATGCAGGAATCGACCGTGGATTTCGCGCGCATGAAGCATGAACCGATGACGGTTGTGCTGGTTTCACCCGCCCGCTATCTGCGAACCTGCAATGCCTGGACGCGCACGATGATTAACGCCTGGGCAGATGCCATGCTTCGGGAGGAGCCCGGCGAATTCCCCGTTCTCGGTTTGCTGGATGAATTTCCCACGTCGGTTGGCAATCTCTCCTCTGTCGAGACACTCAGCGCCTTGGGTGCTGGCTTCGGTTGCCAGCTCATTACGGTGGTGCAGAACCTGAACCAGCTCGCCAAGCTCATGCCCAACGGCTGGGAAACATGGCTCGGGAACACAGGCTTCCAACTCCACGGCGCACCGGGGGCGGGAGACATGTTCACGAGCAAGCACATCAGCGCTATGTGCGGAATGGTGGAAGTCGAAAGTCTGTCGCGGTCTATTTCCGAGAGGAAATGGACTCCCCAGTTGGGTGGGGGAATGATCGGCGCGTTGAACGGCCTGACATCGTCGTTGGCGTCAGGCGACCAGATAAGTATTGGTCAGATCATGAAGCCCTACCTCAGTCCGGAAGCGATACGCGAGCTTGGCGATGACGAGGCCCTGGCGTGGGTCGAAGGCATTAAGGGCGTCATCCGTAGTGGCCGCCGTCCTTATTATCGGGACCCGCACTTCGCTGGCAAGTACGATCCGGACCCCTATCACACCAAGAAAGGACCGTCATGAGCGAAAACAGCAGGACGTAAAGCGTGAAGAACTGAAGCCAGTGCGTACGCTCAAAGCCGACGCTGGGCGGCGACGTCAACTCTGAAACCAGTAGAGCAGGCCCGCCCGGCCGAAGCGAGCCGCGGGGAGATTGGTCCAACAACATCCGGCCGCCGAACCGTCAGTGATGTTGCGGAAAGTTCGTCTTACCTCACAGAGACCTACAGAAGGCAGGTGGCGGATTTCTATCATGCGAAGGAATTTCAAAGAGATTCTCGAAAAGATCAATGCAGCCGAACAAGCGAAAGCGCGCGACCACTACCAGCGTCCAAAGGTACCCGAGAAAGGCAACACGAACACCTGGTGCGGCTCCTCGTGGTCCGGCGAGAGATTCAGCGGTCGCAATCAGACAGGTGGCAGGGACAAATGAGATGAACTTCAAGCCTCTCACCAAGGAAGACGTAATCGCAAGCCAGCTCTTTCCGAAGGGCCGTTACAGCTTCGAGATCGTCGATGGATGCGACAAGGAAAGCCGTGCAGGCAACGCGATGATCGAGCTGGAGGTGAAGGTCACAGATGCGAAGGGTTCGAGCCGGATCGTTAAGGACTACCTGCTCGAACAATGGCCCGTCAAGCTGCGCCATGCCGCGGAGGCATGCGGCCTGGTTGACCAGTACGATTCCGGTGAACTGGTCGGTGCCGACTTCATCGGCAAGACCGGCAAGCTCAAACTGAACATCGAGAAGGACAAGCACAAGAAGTTCCCAGACAAGAACGCTGTCGTTGATTACGTGGTGAAAGAACAAGGCGTGGCAGGTATCAAGTTCTTGCGCCGAAGGGCGTGATCGAACCGCATCAGAGGCGCGGCGACTGGTTTTTATTCGGCCTAATTCAATAGGCGTCTTTTGAAGGGAGACAAAATGGCTGACGTTAACAAAGCAGCACAACTGCAAGCGGATACGGACCACAAATCGGGTTCGTCTTCGCCCAACACTTCGACTTGGGATCACGGCGCTCGTGACGCCTACGAGACCCAAAGAGCTTGGCTGAAGCGACAGGAGGATGCGAAGAAGCCGTAATCGAACGAGTGAAGGAGGGCGCTGGACAACCGGCGCCCTTATCGATTGAGAGCACAATATGCGAAAACAATGGCTTCGTGTCGTTGGCGAGTGGAAGGCGCTGCGCTCAGCATTCAAACACTGGCGACTGATAAGCCCGTGTATCAGGTGCAGCAGATGTGGCGGATGGTTTGATCAGACGAATGTTTGCATGAACGGCGTGTGCTGGGAGTGTGATCGCCTCATTGACGACGAAGTAGATGCATGGATAGCTGGTCACGCGCAGGGCTGGACAGATTGCTTGGCCGAAATGAACCGCCAGCAGATCAGGAGCGCCCTCAAGCTTGACGAACAGCAGATACCTTTGGATTTAGATGGAGAGGTGCCGTTCTAATGGAACCGGCATTCGATCCGAGGACATTGGCGGTTGAGATTGCGGGGTTGTTGAAGACGGAGCTGGCACGGTTGGTTCCTACCGTACAGCCTGCGTTGCTTTCGGTAAAAGAGGCGGCGACTTATCTCTCCAGGAGCGAACAAGCAGTGCAGCACCTGATCTTTCAGCGGGAGTTGCCTGTGGTGCGCGCCGGTCGTAGAGTACACCTGCACAAGCGGGATCTGGATGCTTGGATCGAAAAGAATAAGGGCTAGCAATGGCAAAGGCCAAGGGTACAGGGTCCGTTTACCAGCGCGGCAACATCTGGTGGGTGCAGGTGTACATCGATGGCAAGCCCGTAATCCAGTCCAGCAAATCGAGCAAGAAGAGCGATGCGGTAAACCTTCGCAATCAGCTTCTCGCTAAGAAGGAGCGCGGCGAACCACATGGCGGGAAATCGGAGAAGTTGCTCATCGGCGAGTTGCTCGATGATGTGTTGAAGAGCGACATCAAGGAATCGACTCGGTACATTTGGGAAAAAGTCGTCGAGAAGAGCATCCGGCCTTTCTTCGGCCACCTCCGGGCCAAGCGGCTTTCGACAGACCACATGGATGAGTACCGCGAAAAGCGGAAGGCTGAAGGATGCTCAGACGCCACTGTGAACAGAGAATTATCAATCGTTCGCACCGCCTTTCATAACGCCCGAAAGCGTACGCCTCCGAAAGTTGTGGCGGTTCCTTATTTTCCGATGGTGAAGGAGACGACGGTCCGAAAAGGCTTCCTGACCGATCAACAATACGCGGCCCTGCGCGATGCGCTGCCGGAAGAAATTCGGCCGGTTTTCGTTGTCGATTACGTAACGGGCATCCGCAAGGGCGAACTGCTCAGGATTACGTGGCCCCAGGTTGATCTTGAAAGCCGCCTCATCACTCTGGAATACGGCGAGACGAAAAACCAGGAGCCGCGAACTGTTCCTATCACTTCGGGCGACATGTTCAATGCACTCTCTGCGGAAAAGAAAAAACACGATGAGCAGTGGCCGCATTCGCCGTGGGTATTCAGCCGTCGCGGCGAGAAGATCAAGGACTTCCGCTGGGCATGGGAGGAAGCGTGCAAAGCTGCTGGTGTGCCTGATTTGCAATTCCACGATCTGCGCCGAACGGCCGTCCGCAACATGCGCCGTGCTGGTGTCCCGCAGGTCATGCGCATGAAGATCAGCGGCCACAAAACTGATAGCATGGAGCGTCGCTACAACATCACTGACGCGGAAGATTTGGCGATTGCGCGGGAGCTGATGGAGCGCCGAACCGCTGTAGTGGACTGTAGTGAAACTGTAGTGGATGAGCGAAACCCGGAGAAACCCGGCGATACCGGAAAGCTGAAAAATCAGCAACTTAAGCCCTGACGATACTGGGCGAAACCCGATTCACTCGGTTGAGGTGCTAGCGGGAGTAATCTCGTGGGGGTTCAAGTCCCCCTCTCCGCACCATAGATAATTAAGAAGTTAATGGCCATCGGACATCCGATGGCCGTTGTGGTTTTGGGGGCCACTGTAACGATTATTGTAACGATCACGTCCGGGCAACCCTCTTCACATTCGCCGCTGCGACTTTTTGCTGGGTCAAATCCGGCCCAACGGCAGACGGCCCGTGATCCAAGCTGAAGACACCGGAAGCGACCCACGCAGCGGGGCGATCCGACCACTATCGTCTTAGCTCGGTTCGCAGGGTCGGCGGCACGTGGGCCTCACCGACCGGTATCAGCACCTACAGGGCAGGCAATAGCCATGGGCGGTGCGAACGGTACCGAACGTTGGAAATCAGTGAAGCGGCGGGGGCCCGACAGGATTCAATCCGGTGACCTCCTGCGTGTGAAGAAGCGCTGCATTTCCCTTCCCCTTCATAATCCCCTCGTGTTTGCATAGCCTTACATGAATTCAGCGAATCTGCTTTTGCTTCAGACAGGAACTCGTTTTGGGGATGTATCACATGGGCTTTTGGAACAGTTTTGGACCAGATCCTGAGATCGTCGAAGAGTGGAAGTGGATTGGGGCACTCCCCGTCTGGTCCACGGCGGCATCGTCTATAAATCGCGGACAGATCGTCGACCTTCTTGAACCCCATGACCATGCCGGTCAAATTACATTGG
>Ga0207071_1027_pt2 | contig 20365 bp, 22 predicted proteins | sample Alteio_BWMinHeat_67_FD_153531 | JGI IMG/M metagenome (GOLD analysis project Ga0207071, IMG submission 153531) | Enriched cells from forest soil in Barre Woods Harvard Forest LTER site, Petersham, Massachusetts, United States -... | ecosystem: Environmental > Terrestrial > Soil > Temperate forest >...
CTCGTTGGAGCGGAGGTTTATTATGCAATTGAATATGACGGCCCGGCATTTAAAATTGACCCCAGCGATCGCCGATTACGTTCAAAAAAAATTGCAAAAGGCGAAACGGTACTTTGACCATTTGATCTGGGCCCAGGTGATTCTAGATGTCGTGAAGAACCGGCATAGTGCTGAAATCGTCATTCATGCGACGGGACGGACATTTACCGCCAAGGAAGAATCAATTGACTTATACGCGGCGATCGATCTGGCCAGTGACAATATCGATGAGCAGCTACGGCGTCATAAGGACCGGTGCCGGATGCGCCGGGGCACGCCGCGAGGTCGCCGTGGAGAAGAAGCCTGGGCGATGCCTTCCGGGTTCGCGGTTCCTTTCACCTCCGATCACCGGGTCAGCAGCATGCGGGTGCTTCGTCTATCGCCGGGGTCTCTTCCGGAGGCCATTGCCTCTATGTAACAGTCGGATAGTGCGCATTGGATATTTTTGAACAAGGACAACCGGCGAGTTACCGTCGTTTACCGTAAACCGGATAAGACCTACGGTGTCGTCGAATCAATTTCTTAAAACGTTCGCTATTGGGAGGTTGTTATGCCTGTGAATCAGGAAGAGAAGTGGGAAAAATTGAAGGTGCTCGATTTTTTACGGCCCGCCGCCGTGACGGTGGATCTGGCCGCAACGACGAAAAAAGGAGTCATCGAAGAATTGGTCGCGTTGCTGGTCAAGGATGACCAGATTAAGAGCGGCCCGGCCGCTGTCGAGGTCCTCTTAGAACGTGAGAAGCTGGGTTCCACGGGAATCGGTCAGGGCATTGCCATTCCGCATGCCAAGACCGAACAAGCCAACGGCGTGGTCGCGGCGTTTGGTTTGTCGCGCCGCGGAGTGCAGTTCGACGCTTTAGATGGAGAGCCGGTGTATTTGTTTTTTCTGCTGGTCGCTCCGCCGGATGCCGCAAGCCTTCATCTGAAAGCCCTGGCCCGTATTTCCCGGCTTCTCAAGGATAAATTTTTCCGGCAGGCGTTGCGGGACGTGAAAGATCCGGCCGATGTGCTTAAAATTATTCGCGAGGAAGATCAGTACTGAAAATGGCACTCATCGTCAATGATCTTTTGACGGAAAAGCAAGCCGATCTGGACCTATCGCTTCTGGCCGGTGGCAAAGGGCTGCGGCGCGAAGTGAGCGTATCGGAAATCAACCGTCCCGGGCTCGCGCTCAGCGGCTATTTGGATTATTTTCCTTCAGAGCGAGTTCAAATCATGGGGTTAGGCGAGCACTCCTATTTGTCGACGTTGCCACCCCAGCGCCGCATGGAAGTGCTGCAAAAGGTTTTTTCTTACAACAAGAACATGCCTTGCATCGTCATGACGCGCGGTATCAAGCCACATCCGGAAGTGATCCGTATCGCTAACCATCTCAAATTGCCGCTGATCCGTTCGGGTCTCACCACGGCCCATCTCATTGGCGAACTAACGGTATATCTGGAAGAGAAACTCGCGCCGACCACGACCGTTCACGGCGTGCTGATGAACGTTTACGGGCTGGGGGTGCTCCTGGTGGGCGATTCCGGTATCGGAAAGTCCGAATGCGCCTTGGAGCTGATCAAGCGCGGCCATATGTTGGTGGCCGATGATGTGGTGGAAATTAAGCAGCGACTGGGAGGTTTTTTGTTTGGCACGGGAGCGGAGCTCATCCGCCATCACATGGAACTGCGGGGCGTGGGAATCATTGATGTACAGAAAATATTCGGGGTCAGTACCATTCTCGACCGAACCCGCATCGAGCTCGTGATCCGTTTGGAAGAGTGGAAGGAACGAGTCGAATACGACCGCGTCGGACTCTCCGAGCGCACCACCTCGATTTTGGGGGTTCGCGTTCCCGAGAGCGTCATGCCCGTGCGTCCGGGTCGCAATCTGGCCGTTCTGGTCGAAGTCGCCACGTTGAACCAGCGGCTAAAGTTCCGGGGCCAGTTTACTGCCCAGGAGTTCAACAAGAAGCTGATCGCCTTAATGGCCAAGCGGTCCGGGTCGGCCCCCGCCCCATCGAAGTCCCCTAAAAAATCATGAAAAAAGATCGCGTGTTGTTTTGGATCGTGACCGGAATGTCCGGTGCTGGAAAATCCCAAACGATCAATTGTTTTGAAGACTTCGGATTCTTCTGCGTCGACAATCTTCCGGTCGCCCTGCTGCCGAAAATGGCCGACCTCTGCGCCCAGTCCGGGCGGCCTCTGCAGCGGGTCGCATTGGGCATTGACATTCGCGAAGGCGGATTTTTACGTGACTTTTTTGCCACGATCGATAATCTGAAGAAGCACAATGTGGACTGCCGTATTATTTTTATAGACGCGGACGATCGAACCCTCTTCCGCCGTTTTTCCGAGACGCGCCGCCGTCATCCCCTCGGTACGAGTGTCCGCGAAGGCATTGAACAGGAACGCAAGCGCCTGCTGAAGATTAAAGAAAAGGCCGACAAAATCATCGACACATCGAATCTCACCCTTTCGGAACTGAAACAGACGCTCGGGGGGTTGCTCGAACGGCGCAGCTCGAACGAAATGCAATTGACCGTGGTCTCCTTCGGATACAAGTATGGCCTGCCGGTGGATGTCGATATCGTCTGGGACGTGCGTTTCATGCCGAACCCCAATTACAAAGCCCATTTGCGCGAGAAAACGGGCCGCGATGCGGCAGTCCGGCGGTATGTCTTGGCGACCTCGCAGGCTCAACTTTTCGGAAAGCGATTTTTCAGCCTCGTGGCGGAATCCTTGCCGCATTACATCCAGGAAGGCAAGAGTTACCTCACCATTGCGATTGGCTGCACAGGAGGTCGCCATCGCTCGGTGGTGATGGCCGATGCCTTGCGGAATTACCTGGTCCAACATGGCTTCAAGGTGCGCGTCCATCATCGGGATATCGATCGGTAGAGGTTTATGATCACTGTCATTATTGTGACCCATGGAAATTTCGGCCAAGAGCTCCTGCGAACGGCCCAGGATATCGTGGGACGTCAAGAGGCCGCGGTCGCCCTGTCTGTCGCTCCCGAGATGGGAATCGAAAATCTCTCGACGGCTCTGGACGAAGTGATGCGGCGTTTGAATACCCCGGAAGGGTATCTCGTCATGGTGGATATGCTGGGCGGGACCCCGTGCAATACCGCCATGCTTAAAACCAAGAATCTTCCGGCTGAAGTTGTGACCGGCGTTAATCTGTACATGGTGATTTCGGCGTTTACACATCGCGCAGAAATGGATCTGAAATCGCTGGTATCGCGGGTCGCGGAAGACGGCAAGCGAGCGATCGTATTGCCGAGAGAGCTTCTCCTCAAGAGGTTGTGTTGAATTATGCCGGTTACGCTTTTGAGAATTGATGATCGTCTGGTGCATGGGCAGGTTGTGGAAGGCTGGTTGAAATCGCTGCGGGTCAGTCACGTGGTCGTGGCCAGTGACGCCGTCATGGCGGATGAAACTCAGCGGGCGCTCTATTGCCTGGCCGTGCCGCAAGGGATCCAGCTGAGTTGTCTTTCCGTGTCGGAAACGGCCAAAGCCTGGCGCAATGGCAAGTGGCCCGATGAACGCGTTCTCGTTCTGGTCTCCAACCCGCAGGATGTGCTTCGCCTTTTGGACGGCGGAGCGCCTGTCCGGTCGGTCAACGTCGGCGGTCTGCATTTCCGAGAAGGCCGCGTCCAGATTCTCAAAGCGGTCAGCCTGGATGATGCCGATGTGGCGGTTTTCCGCACGCTGACGCAGCGCGGCGTGGTTTTGGAGGCGCGGCCCCTGCCGCTGGATGAACCCGTGGATATGAATGCGTATCTGGATCGCTGGCAACAGGACCGCGAAGTCCTGGGAGATCAGCCGCGATGACACCCCTTATTCCTCTCCCCTTCTTAAGGGGAGAGGTCGAGCGAAGCTCGGGGGAGGGGTTTGGAGAATGCAATTGGCGAATGCTTTACGGAGATTGATCCATTGAAGAAGCCCTATCGTCATCAAATGCATCAGATAGCGCAAAAGCTGCGCTCTCAGCCTACAGACGCAGAGGCAAAGTTATGGTACTTGCTGCAGTCGCGAAACCTACGCGGATATAAGTTTCGCCGGCAGCATTCGATCGGTCGTTACGTGGTCGACTTTTATTGTCCTGAACGAAAATTGATTATCGAAATCGACGGCGGTCAGCATGCTGACCAGGTGGAACAAGATGAATCTCGAACGGCCGATTTGAATCGGATGGGTTATCTTGTGTTGCGTTTCTGGAACAATGAAGTTTTGGGCCAAACGGAGGCGGTCGCACAAGTCATTATGAATAATCTTGAGCAACCCCTCACCCCTGCCCTCTCCCCTTTGGAAGGGGAGAGGATAAGATAATGAATAAAGTCCATTTCCTTTTCGGAGTTCATAATCACCAGCCCATTGGCAATTTCGATTTCGTTTTCGAAAAGGCCTATACGCAAGCCTACTTACCTTTTCTGGAAGCCATGGAAAAGCATCCTGCCTTGCATTGGAACCTCCATGCCACGGGAATTCTCTGGGAATGGTTGGAGAAACATCATCCCGAATACGTGGATCGAGTGGTCGAGCAGGTGCGTCAGAGCCGCGTCGAAATACTCACCGGAGGCTTCTATGAGCCTATCCTTCCCGCCTTGCCTGACAGCGATAAAGCCGGCCAGATCCAAAAGCTAACCCGTTACATCCGTCAGCGCTTCAAGATCAAACCCAGAGGCATGTGGCTGGCGGAGCGGGTTTGGGAACCGCATCTCACGAAAGCGCTCTCCGAAAGCGGTGTCGAGTACACGCTGCTGGACGATGCGCATTTTCTGACGACCGGGATGATGGAAGACGAGATGACCGGCGCCTTTCTCTGCGAAGAACAGGGGACCACCGTGCAGGTCCTCCCGATTCGCAAAGATTTGCGTTACGCGATTCCTTTTAAAGATCCCGGTGAAACGTTGAACGTGCTGCGGCGTTTTGCGACGCCTTCGGGCCACAAGGCCTTGGTCATGTTTGATGATGGGGAAAAGTTCGGGCTGTGGCCAGAGACCTATAACCATGTTTACCGTGATGGATGGTTGGAACGTTTTCTGACGGTTTTGGACAGCAACAAGGACTGGATCGTTTGTTCCCGCGTCTCCGATTATTTGTCCGAGCACGGTCCGCAGGGGCGTGTCTATTTGCCCACGGCGTCGTACTACGAAATGAGCGAATGGACGCTGCCGGCGGCGGCGCAGGAATCGTTGGCGGAGGCGATGAAAACCATCACCCATCAGGGGTTCGGCGGGATTCAGCCGTTTGTTCGCGGCGGTTTCTGGCGGAATTTCTTAACCAAGTACGAGGAATCCAACAATCTTCATAAAAAAATGCTCTGGGTCGCCGGCAAGGTTCATCGAGCGGCGGCCGCGATGATCGAAAGCGGCCAGCGTTCAACGACGAAAATGCAGAAGATGCTCGACGCGCTGTGGGCGGGTCAGTGTAACTGCGCCTATTGGCATGGGGTTTTCGGAGGGCTTTATCTGCCACATCTTCGGCAGGCGCTTTATCGTGAGCTCTTATCGGCGGAGCAGCAGGCGGATAAGGCGTTGGGTGAAACGGAGATCCGTATCCAGCACGAGGACTTTGACAAGGACGGCTTGAAGGAAATTTTATTGGAATCCTCCGAACAAAACCTTTATGTCGCCCCGCAATCCGGAGGTTCGATTTTTGAGTGGGACCTACGCGGTGAGGGCGTTAATTTGCTGAACGTTCTCACCCGGCGGAAGGAAGGCTACCACAAGCAGCTGCTCGAAGCTCCGGTATCGGCTCCCGCGGAGACCGGGCGCGTGCGAACGATTCACGACGGCGTGCGGGTCAAAGAGCCGGCGCTGGAAAAACAGCTTTATACGGATTGGTATCGGCGATCCAGCCTGCTCGATCATTTTTTTCATCCGAACACGCGCTTGGAAGATTTTTATCGGTGCCAGTATGGGGAGCAGGGGGATTTTATTAAGACGGGTTACCGCTACGACATTGTGAAAGATAAATATCCGCAGATTCGCTTGAGCCGGTCCGGTACGGTGTGGACAGGCGATCAGCGAAATACCATTTCGGTAGAGAAGACGCTATCCGTTGCCGGCCCGCGGTCCTGGCAGGTGGTTTATCGGATCCAGAATGAGCAAGGTCCCGCTTGTGCCCTCTGGTTCGGCAGTGAAATGGCTTTTGCTTTTTCGAGCCAGGACCAACCAGAGCCGGTGGAGTACGCGCAGGCGCAGAGCTGGCTGAGACGGGATCATGGATTTGGCTTGGCTGTAAAGGCGCAATTTGATGTGCCCACAGATCTCTGGGAATTTCCGCTGCATACGGTGTCCTTGTCGGAAGAAGGCTTTGAACGCACCTATCAAGGGAGCGTCCTCCTGGCGCATATGCGCGTGACATTAAATCCCGGCCAGGCCCTCGTTCGCACCTGGCGGGTGGGAGCCACTCCCGAATGATTCCCCGATTTATTGTCTCTGCATTATGGGCAGGAGTCATCGCGCTCGATTTTACCGGGTTCGGCCCATTCATGGTATCCCAGCCGATGGTCTGCGGGCCGATATTCGGCTGGTTGCTGGGCCGTATCTCCGTCGGCGTGATCCTGGGCGGCATTGTGCAGTTGATCTGGATGGATGTCACTCCGGTCGGTGTCGGGATTCCCTTTGACACCACGGCGGTGACCTTGCTGGCCGTGTACTGGGCAACCTTGACGCCGCATGAATCCCTGTCGCAGATTATTCTGGCGCTATTGATTGCAGTTCCGTTTGGGTATCTCTTTCGTGCCATGGATTTTTATGCCCGGCGGTTAAACACGTTGATCGTTCGACGGATTGAACGGGTCAGCGATGATCACTTGCCGGCGGCCATGAATGTGGGGATTATCGGCGGGCTGGCCTGGTCCTGGGCGCGGTACGCGGTATTTTACGCGTTCTCGATGTGGGCGGGGGAGCGACTCTGGACCCGGCTCGCCTATTCGCCCCGGATGACATGGATTGATCAGGGTCTTACGATGGCCGTCATCTTGTTGCCGGTGGCGGGGATGGGAGTCGCCCTGGAGTTATTTCTGCTCGAAGATCCCGAAGGCCGGCTCACCTCTTTACGTCACTTACGATTGCCCGGACGGCGCCGCGGAGATGCCCAATGACGGTGGCGATGCTGATGGTTTTTTTTCGTTCTTTTTTTCTCCAGACCTTGTGGAATTTTGAACGCTTGCAGAATATGGGATTTGCCTTTAGCATCACGCCGCTGCTGAAGCAAGCCTATGATTCGCGCGAATCTTTCCGGCGCGCTTTGCGAAAGCAGACCGGGTATTTCAATACGCACCCGTACTTTGCGCCGATCGTGATGGGAGTAGTGTATGCGAAAGCAAAGACGTCAGCCGATTCTCAAAAAGGAGAGGACACTACCCTTCAGGTCCTGAAGGACAGCATGGGGGGTGCCTTTGGAGCCATCGGAGATCACGTGATTTGGGGCACCTGGCGTCCTTTCTGCGCCATTCTTGCTCTGGCGATCGGCTTGTTGGTGGCTTATTCGGCGACGCCCGACACGAACCGGATCACGATGTTTGATACGCCGGCTGCGCGCTCTTGCGCACAATGGTGGATCGTGGGGTTTCTGGCCATTTTTAATTCTGTTCATCTGTGGTTGCGGGGGCGGGGCCTGCAGAAAGCCATCAAAGAGGGCCCTTCGGTAGTGCAGTGGGTTCAGTCGCTGCACCTGCAAATGTGGGCGGCCCAGATTCGCCGGGTGGGCATGCTGCTTTTGGCGGTGATGGTTCTCGTGTATTTTTCCCGCTGGACCTCCAGCGATATGCTTTTATGGATGGTGGCTGTTTTGTTGGGGACGGTTATTCTCAAGCGCTGGGCCGTTTCAGGGTCGGTGATTTTTTACACGGTGTGCGCCGCGTCCGTCGCGATGACATTCCTCGGCATTCATTGGCCATGATGGAAAAGGAATTCGTGGTCAAGAACAGATTGGGGTTGCATGCGCGTCCGGCGGCGCTCTTTGTTCAGACCACCGGCCGGTTCAAGTCCAGCGTCAAAGTCCGCAAAGGCGACCAGGAGGTGGACGGCAAATCGATCATGGGGCTCATGATGCTGGCCGCCGAGGAAGGCGCCCAGATCAAGGTCCTGGCGGATGGGCCGGATGAAGCCGAAGTCGTGAGCGCTTTGGAGAAGTTGTTTGTGAATCGGTTCAACGAAAAGGAATAAATCGCAAATGAGAAGGAACCATGGCTGATCCGCGCGCGCCGACCAAATCGACCGTCCTGCGAGGGATCGCCGCCTCTCCCGGAATCGGCATCGGGAAAGCCTTTGTCTTGAAAGAAGAAGCGCTCTCGTATATTTTCCACGCGCTCTCTCGCGAGGAGGTTAAAAGGGAGATCCAACGGTTCCGCCAGGCCATCATCAAAACGCGAACCGATGTTCTCCAGACACGTGAACGCGTGCTGAAAGTGCTCGGAAAATCTCACGCCGCGCTGATCGATGTCCATTTGCTCATTCTGGACGACCCCCTCTTTAAAGACATCGAGAAAAAGATCGCGCAGGAAATGATGAATGCGGAAGCGGCCCTGGTCGCGGTTCTGGATGAAGTCGGGCGCAAGTTCGATAAGCTGGGAGACCCGTATTTCCGTCAACGCAAGGACGATATCGTCGATGTCGGCAAACGCGTCATGCGCCATCTTCTCGGACACCCGGACCTGCAGTTGTCCCAACTGGCGGAACGCAGCATCGTCATCGCGCGCGATCTCGCGCCTTCGGACACGCTGTCCCTGCGGGATGATCTCGTGGAAGGGTTTGCTACCGATATCGGAGGCCGCACGTCGCATACGGCCATTCTGGCCCAGGGGCTGGAAATCCCCGCCGTGGTGGGTCTCAAGGAAATATCGCAGCAGGTGAATACGGGCGACCTGGTCATTGTGGACGGTAATGAGGGATTGGTGTTGATTAATCCACCCATGGCCACACTGGAGAACTACCGGAAAGTGCAGGAAATCCAGCTGGCCGAAGTGCGCGATCTGGAGAAACTGCGGGATCTCCCGGCGCAGACGCCGGATGGCCGCCGGGTTGTGCTGGCTTCGAATATCGAATCTCCCGAAGAAGTGAAAGCCGCTTTAGGCCATGGAGCAGAGGGAATCGGATTGTATCGGACGGAATTTTTGTATCTCAACCGCAAGAGCCTTCCGACTGAAGAAGAGCATTATGAGAATTACCGGGCCGTCGCCCGGCAAATGCTTCCCTACTCGGTCATCATCCGCACCATGGATATCGGCGGGGACAAGCTGGTTCCTTTAGGTGTTACCGGGCTGAATACCGAACCGAACCCGTTTTTGGGCCTGCGCGGCATCCGCCTGTGCCTGCGGTATCCGGATTTGTTTAAAGCGCAGCTGCGGGCTGTTTTACGTGCTTCGGTCGAAGGTAAGCTGAGCATCATGTACCCCATGGTCACCGGCCTGGATGAATTGCGCCAGGCGAATAAGATTTTGGCGGAAGTGAAAGAAGACTTGAAGTCTCATAATATGGCCTTTGATCCCCACATCGCGGCCGGTATTATGGTGGAAACCCCGTCGGCGGCGGTCATCTCGGACTGGTTGGCCCGCGAATCCGATTTCTTTTCGATCGGGACGAATGATTTGATCCAGTACGCCCTGGCTGTTGACCGGGTGAACGAGAATGTCGCACATCTTTACAATCCGCTGCACATGGGCGTATTGAGACTGATCCGCATGGTCATCGAGGCGGGGCAGAAGGCCGGAAAATGGGTCGGGATGTGCGGGGAAATGGCGGGGAACCCGGCGTTCACGCGCATCCTTCTCGGAATGGGTCTTGATGAATTCTCGGTTCCGGCGGCCGCGGTGCCGCGCATTAAGCGGCTGATCCGGGAAACCTCGATGGAGGACGCCAAAAAAGCCGTAGAGCGAATTTTCAGCCAGGACGGGGTCGATGGCGAAGGTCCTATTCTGGCACGGATTTCCTGACGGTTGGCGCCATGGACATCCGCAATTTCTGTATTATCGCCCATATTGATCATGGAAAATCGACATTGGCCGACCGATTGCTGGAAACCACGGGGACGGTTCCCAAGCGTGAAATGCGCGAGCAGATCATGGATGGAATGGATCTGGAACGTGAGCGTGGGATTACCATTAAAGCCAAGGCCGTACGGATGCCTTATGTTCAGCCGTCGACAAAGAAAACCTACATCTTGAACCTCATTGATACGCCGGGTCATGTTGATTTCACCTACGAAGTCTCTCGCGCTTTGGCGGCTTGCGAGGGTGCGCTGCTCCTGGTGGATGCCACGCAGGGCGTAGAGGCGCAGACATTGGCCAATGCCAACCTCGCGCGCGACGCGGGCCTGCAGCTCATCCCCGTGATTAACAAAATTGACCTGCCCGCGGCGGACCCTGCCAATTGCCAGAATCAAATTCGCGACGTGCTGGGAATCGACCGGCCCGCGATCCTGGCCAGCGCGAAGATAGGGCAAGGCATTCAGGAGATCTTGGATACGGTCATCGAGGCCGTGCCCGCGCCGCCGATGGACACATCCGCTCCGCTGAAGGCGCTCGTTTTTGATTCCGTCTTCGACACCTTCCGGGGTGTGATCGTATACGTCCGTATTCTTGAAGGCGAGGTCCGCACGGGCACGCCGCTGCGATTCATGAATACCGGTCGCGAAGTGGTCGCGGAAGAAGTGGGAATCATGCAGCTCAAGCTCGTAAAAACCGACCATCTCTCCGCCGGGGAAGTGGGCTACCTGATTCTTGGTCTCAAAGAGCTGGCCGATGTGCGTATGGGGGATACCTTGACGACGTCAGAGCGGCCGACGGCCCGGCCTCATCCTGGTTATAAAGAGCTCAAACCCTTTGTCTTTGCCGGCATCTATCCGGTGAATCCCAGTGATTATGACAATCTGAAAAAAGCCCTGGAGAAACTGCACCTGACGGATTCGGCATTCGCTTTTGCTCCGGAAACATCCTCGGCGCTCGGGTTCGGCTTCCGGGCTGGATTTCTGGGTCTGTTGCATTTGGATATCGTGAAAACGCGGATCGAGCGCGAGTATGAAATTCCACTGATAGTCACGGCGCCGAACGTCGTGTATGAAATTGTGACCGTTTTAGGGGAACGCCTGATCGTCGATAACCCCGCCCGGTTTCCGGAAGTCGGAGACATCAAGGAAATCCTGGAACCCTATATTTCGGCCACCGTCGTGACCCCGGCGGATTATGTCGGCCCACTGATGCAGCTTTGTCAGGACCGGCGCGGGTTGTTCCACGATATGAAATATCTTTCGTCGACGCGCGTCGCTCTGCACTACGATCTTCCCCTGGCGGAAATTGTCAGCGACTTTTATAACGAGCTCAAATCGCTGTCCAAGGGATATGCGTCATTCGATTATGAACATACGGGAGTCACGGCCGCCGATCTCGTTAAAATGGAAATTCTCGTGAATAATGAGGTGGTCGACGCCTTTTCACTCATCGTGCACCAGGAGAAAGCCTATGCCCATGGCCGCGTGCTGGTCGAATCGCTTAAAGAATTGATCCCGCGCCAGATGTTCGAAATCCCGCTGCAGGCGCGCATCAATCACCGGATTATTGCGCGCGAGACGATTCCGGCTTTGCGCAAGGATGTGATCTCGAAATGCTACGGTGGCGATATCACGCGCAAGCGCAAGCTTCTCGAGAAGCAAAAAGAGGGGAAGAAGCGGATGAAGCAATTTGGGCAGGTGGAAATACCGCAAGAAGCGTTTATGGCTATACTTAAAAGATAGTTCCGCGTTCCGAGTTCCGGGTTTCGAGTTTTGCTCGGCCGGACTTTGACTCGGAACCCGGAACTAGAAACTCGGAACTGGAGGTTCAATTTGGAAACCACATTATTTTGGATCGGTTGCGGGCTCGGGGGTTACGCTTACGTCCTGCGGCAAATATTCAAGCGCGAGACACTCCTCAGCCGCCGCGCCCTCATCGCTACCCTGCATGTGATTTTTATTGCGGCCGTTGGGGGCCTCATCGGTTTTGTCTTCAGCGCTTCGATGGACCTTCATGGCCCTTCGCCGGTGTGGCCCATTCGCGGAGCCGTAGCCGGTTTTCTCTGGGGAATGATTCAAGTTTGGCGTGGGCACGGGGGTCCGGAAGGCACCACGAGTCTGTTGGCCGGAGATCTGGAGTGGGTCGAAACCTCTTTTTCGGCGATACTTCTGGCCGCTGTCATCATGTATTCGATCGTGCAGGCTTTCAAAATTCCTTCCGGTTCCATGGAGGATACACTGCAGATCGGGGACCATCTGTTTGTCAATAAGTTCATCTATGGTATTCGCGTCCCGTTCACCACCCACCGCGTTTTCAAATGGCGTGACGTGCGTCATCAAGAGATCATCGTTTTCGAAGCCCCGGAATCCGCCATCATCTCGCGCGAGGAGCGTGAACACAACGTTCGAAAGGACTTCATTAAACGCGCGGTGGGATTGGCGGGCGATGTCATTGAAGTTAAAAATAAGCATCTTTTCGTCAATGGCGTGTCACAGCAGGAACCGTATGCGATTTACCGTGATCCGATGGTCTATCCGGCCGAGCACCTGGCCCTAGGGCCGCAGGACTATCAGCGCGTTTGGGAAAGCGGCAAATTTTCGCAGCTGCGCCGGGAAGAAATCGGCGACAATTTCGGACCGATTAAAGTGCCGCCGGAATCTTATTTTGTCATGGGAGACAACCGGGACGGGTCGTTTGATTCGCGCTTCTGGGGACCGCTTCCCAATCGCTTGCTGAAAGGAAAAGCCTGGATTGTGTATTGGCCGTTAACCCGGGCGAAGGTCATTCACTAATGGCTCCCTATAAATTATGGCTCATCGCGGCGGTCGTCTGCCTGATTATCGAAATCCTGCCGCCACCGACGCATTTTGCGTTCCTTTGCGTGGCGCTGGGAGCGTTGGCCGCTTCCATCACGGCGTTTTTTTCTGGGCACGAATGGTTGCCTTGGGCTGTCTTTATCGTCATTACGATTGCGCTTCTTCCGATGCTCATACCGCTGGCGAGATTTCTCTTCAGTCCGCGGCCCCACGCGTCGAATGTCGATGCCTTAATTGGTGAAAAAGCCCTGGTCTTGGAACCGATTGATGCCAAAGCGCCGGGGGTTGTCAAAATTCGCGGAGAAACCTGGCGGGCGATGTCGGAAGACGAGACCTTTTCCAAAGATCAATGGGTACAGGTCGTTCGGGTCGAAGGGACGCACGTCGTTATCAGGAGGGTACCATGAATTTTCCGTTTGGATTGACCGGAGTTGTCGCTGTCCTGGCCGTGATATATGCCTCGCGCGCTTTTCGAATCGTGCGGCAGTTTGAGAAAGGATTGGTAGAGACCTTTGGCCAATTCAGCCGCAAAGTCGATGCGGGATTGGTCTTCTTGTTCCCGCCATTCCAAAATTTGAGGCTGGTGGATATGCGCGAACAGGTGATGGATGTCCCACCGCAGGATGTCATCACGAAAGATAACGCGTCTGTGACGGTCGACGCCGTATTCTATTTCCAGGTGACCGACCCCATTAAAGTGGTCTACAACGTGGCCAATTTTTCGATGGCCGCCATCAAACTGGCGCAAACCAACCTCCGCAATATTATCGGTGAACTGGAGCTGGACCAGACCTTGACCAGCCGCGAGCGTATTAATACCCAGCTGCGCCAGGTGCTGGATGAGGCCACCGATAAGTGGGGAGTGAAGGTCGTCCGGGTGGAAATCCAGAAGATCGAACCGCCGCATGATATCACGGACTCGATGTCCAAACAGATGAAGGCCGAACGCGAGAAGCGCGCCAACATTCTGGAGGCCGAAGGTTTCAAGCAAGCCGCCATTCTTAAAGCCGAGGGCGCCAAGGAGGCGGTCATTTTGGCGGCCGATGGGGAAAAACAATCGGTCATCCTGCGTGCGGAGGGCCAGGCGGAAGCCATGAAGCGCGTAGCCGACGCCGAAAAATACAAAACGGAAGTCGTATATCAGGCGATTCACAATGGCAACCCGACCCAGGACTTGATTGCGATCAAGTATTTGGAAACGCTGCAGAAAATGTCCGAAGGTCCCGCCACCAAGATTCTCCTTCCTCTGGAAACGGCCGGCCTGGCCGGCGCCGTCACTGCCGCCGCTGAGCTGATGAGAGACACAAGGAATGACGCCAAAAATGATGCCAAGAAGTCCTGATCTAGGCCTCTACATCCACATCCCCTTCTGCCACGCGCGGTGTGGGTACTGCGACTTTGTAACGTTTACCGGCAAGGAAGACAAAATCGACGGGTATGTGGGGGATCTGTGTCGGGAGATTGGACTCTACGGCGGAAAATCCCCCCATACCCCCCTTTTGCAAAGGGGGGATTCAGGGGGGATTTCTATTTCCACTATCTTCTTCGGCGGTGGGACCCCTTCGGTTCTTGAACCCCGTCATCTCAGTCAAATCTTTGCGGCGATCCGCAGTCACTTCAAACTAAAACCAAATGCTGAGATTACTCTGGAAGCCAACCCCGAAAGCATCACTCCGGGAAAAGCAAAGTCGTGGAAAGACTCGGGCATCAACCGCTTGAGCATAGGCCTGCAGGCGTACGATGATGCGTTGCTCAAGTCCATGGGACGCCTGCACAACGTGCAGCAATTTGAAGCCGCTTACCGCGTCGTGCGCGCCGCGGGTTTCGACAACGTGAGCTTCGACTTGATTTATGGTTTTCCCGAGCAAACCTTGGAATCCTGGCAGAACACGGTTCGTTCAGCGGCCGCCTTAGCGCCGGAGCATCTCTCCTTATATTCGCTGACCGTTGAGGAACATACTCCCTTTGCCGCGGCCGGGATTCAGGTCGACGCCGACCTCCAGGCGGATATGTACGATTGGGCGAGAAAATACCTCCAAACAACCGGCTTTGAACAATACGAGATTTCCAACTTTGCCCGAGCCGGGAAGGCCTGCCGGCACAATCTCATTTATTGGCGCAAGCAAGACTATTTGGGGCTAGGCGCGGGGGCGATTGGATGCAAGGGAAATTTGCGGTGGACGAATCAAAAGACGTTGCCGGCGTATCATGAAGATATCCACGCTGGACGCCTGCCGCGCCTATCAATCGAAACCCTTGATCCCGATACTCACAGGTTTGAGAAGCTGATGCTTGGCTTGCGCTTGCGTGAAGGCTTTGCTTGGGGGGAAGAAAACAACGCCGCTTGGCTCGCTTCACGCTCCACGCTTCACAAGCAGGGTCTCTTGGAAGAAATTCAACCGGGTCGATGGCGCATCCCCGATGCCGTTGTACCTCTCACCAATCAGATTCTCCTGCCGTTCTTGTAACGACCCGAGGCGGGAATTAATATGTCTTTTAAGACATAAAATTAGTATTTAAATATGTCTTATTAGGTATTATAATTAGCCTGTGGGAAAGATCCTGAAGATTACCGATAGACAGAATATCGCTGCTTTAAGCCAGGCCGCCAAAAAAGCACCGGCTTGGATCCACGGCTTGCAGCCCGGTGAGCTGGTCCGGTTAGTCCGTCAACATCTGCGCATGACGCAGACCCAATTGGCACGGCGGTCGGGCGTTCCTCAGGCCAAAATCGCACGCATCGAATCCCAGAAAACAGACTTCCGCTGGAGTACGCTTGTTCGATTGCTAAAAGCGCTGAGAGCGGACGCCGTTATATTGGCACGTCCTGAAGTTTCATGGGATGACTGGCTAAAAGAGCTTGCTTCGCGGGCGGCGGAGCGTCAGGTGAATCGCGTGCTAGGGACTTCGGCTCTTGAAGAGCAACAACCCCCGGAGTCCACCCGCCAGGCGATGATCCTGGAAGAAAAGGATCGGTTGATGCGAGAAGGATCTTCATCGGAACTGTGGGATGAACCATGATAGACCCGAAAGGCGCCACGCCCCTTGATGTAGACGGACTTCGACTTTCACATCTTCGAAGCCGGGAGGAGATCTATGCGGCGGAAGCAGAAAATATATTTCGTGCACACCAGAGACATCTGGCCAGACGCAAGAATGCGAAGCGCGAATGGCTGACGGATGACTTTCTGCGTCGCCTCCATCGTGATATGTTCGGAGCGGTCTGGGAGTGGGCGGGCCAATACCGAAACACGGAGAAGACGGTCGGAGTGGCGCCCTTTCGCATTCGCGATGAAATCGCCAAACTTTGCAAAGATCGTCTTTATTGGGATCAGGATGAAACAATGTCCATACTAGATCGGGCGGCGCGGCTGCATGCGCGACTGGCATGGATCCACCCCTTTGAAAATGGGAACGGCAGACACGCCCGTCTTGTCACGGATCTATTCTTGCGATCTCACGGACACGCCTTGCCCGAATGGCCGCATTCCGATCTCATGGGTGATGGCGCGCCGCGTTTGAACTATCTGGCTGCTTTAAAGTCTGCGGACCAAGGAAACTTCGAACCACTGATCAACTTCACGAAACAATATCTAAGATAGAAAATCTGGATCTGTGGACGCAGCTGAAACAACCTATGCCACCTGAAATTTCCTTTATTGTCCCGGCACACAATGAAGCCTTTGAGATCAGCAGAACGCTAACGTCGATTTTTAATTCGGCGAATGCAGTTGGCCGTCCTTTTGAAGTCGTTGTGGTCAATGACGCCTCGACCGATGATACCGCTGACATCGCACGGCGATTCGGCGCCCAGGTCCTCAGCGTCGATAAGCGCCAGATCTCGGCCGTGCGAAACGTTGGCGGCCGACAAGCGAAAGGATCGCTGTTATTCTTTGTGGATGCCGACACGCAGATATCCGAAACGCTATTGCGTGCCGCCCTCGCCGCCCTGGACCGCGGCGCCGTCGGTGGCGGCGCCTGGGTTGCTTTCTCGGAACCGATGGGGTGGGCGGTAAACTTTACCATGAGAGTTTTTAATTTTCTGTACATGGGCGTCATGGGTTGGGCGGCTGGCTGCTTTTTGTATGCCCGGCGAGACGCCTTCTACGCGGTGGGCGGGTTCGATGAAACGCTTTACGCCGGCGAAGAAATCCTTCTCTCCAGGGCGCTCAAGCGCCGGGGAAAGTTTATGGTGTTGCGCGAAAACGCCCGTACGTCCAACCGGAAACTCCGCATGTACTCACCCCTGCGGATCATCCCGTTTGCCCTGAGCTTCGCGGTGAAAGGACCGGCCATGCTGCGCCAACGCGAAGGGCTCGAATGGTGGTACGAAGGCAAACGGGAGAAGTAACGGAGGGCGTCGACTAACGCGGCCGGACTGGGGGGCGACGGGCGAAGGTGACGTGTTTAAATGTTCGAAATACAAGCGGGGAGATGGTCGAGTCCCCCTCGATGGGATTCAGTGGGGAGATGATCCTCGAACCGGGTTTTTGGACCCCGGTAATTCGGTGTTGGTTGTCGAAATAGATGGTCATACCGTCATAGACGATGGTATTCCCAAAAATATACGCTGTCTGAATTGTCCGCTCCAGACTACCGCTGGAAGTCGTGTACGCGTACACAGCCGGCTGATCTGGTACAGGAAACAGAGCGGCCAGGAATAGGTCATTGGCCAGCAAACCTGAACTGTCCGAATCGCCCTGCGGCCCCGAGTCAAGGTAGATTCCAGTGAGGCCTGAGCGTTGGATGTAGAATCCCACACCGCCTGCAAAGGCATGAGCGTAGAAACTCGCCGGCGCGAAACCCGATCCGATAAATTCCGTTTTAGTTCGTGAGTCGAGATTGTATTGAAAGTAATAGTATCCCACCGCCAACGCCAATGTGGAAGCATCAATGGCCAGGTTGTGTGCGGCAGGATAGGGAATCCGAACGACAAGACCGGTTTCTGTGGCATCGTACTGATCATTAAATCCCGCGAAGCCTGGTAACGGTTCGATGCGAATGGATTGAACACCCTGCCATTGCTGAGGCGGCAAAAGGTTCAGGGACACTAAGAGCTGAGTTTTTTCCGGGTCCGTGAGAAGATGGACGGGATCGTCGATTGTCGGGGGTGCGGGCGTGGCGGCCGCGCTCGGCGTTGACTCGCCGTGGGAAGTCGCCGTCGTGGGAGCTTCAATTACTGAAGCCGAAACCCCCCGAACGGGGTGGACCAATTCCTTAAATGCGGAATCATACTGCGTAAACGGCATCGCGTCCGCGAGCGTTTCATCTTTCAAGCGCAATATTCTGCTCGTACCTGGCACCCGGTTATAGCTGATCGGGTTCGCGCCATCCTGCGTGATATTGTCCGCCTGGAGGACGCTGGAGGACAAAATAAGGATTCCGCTTATAAGGACATTTGAAACAAGATCAATGAGCCGCCGCACGGGAGTATAGGTAGCATAACGTATACCTATGAAATAGTGAATCCATCCTAAGTCCAATATTTACGGCCCAAATGGCCCATCTGAATTCATGGGTCTGCCCGAGGTAGGATCAAAAGTGGTGGAATTTCCCTGCAAGGATTTGCGGGAACAATAAGAAACGGCGTATTCTTTCGTTGAAGAACAAAACAACTGTCCGTTCGAAGCGGACACCAAACGAAAGGAGATACGCCGTTATGGAAACCATTGTAGGAGAGAAGCCGGGTGAAAAGAAAGAGAGCATGCTGGATGTTCTGGCACGTCAGGGGGCGCTCAAGATGTTGACGGAAGCCTTAGAGATGGAAGTGACGGCGTTTTTAGAGCGCCGGCGCTATGAGCGGTCTAAGACGGAAGCTAAAGGATACCGCAATGGGAAGCGCGAGCGCCAAGTGACGGTCTTGGGGGGCAATTTGTCGGTGCCGGTCCAACGGGTTTCCGGGATTGAGTATGAGTCGAGCATTTTAGCTCCATATCAACGCCGGAGCCCGGGGGTCGATGAGTTATTCCGGCGGTTGTACATGGAAGGGTTATCCACGCGGGACTTTGAGCCGGCATTGCGCTCGCTCTTGGGAGAGGGAACGACTTTGTCGGCGTCGAGCATCCAACGCCTGGCGGTGAAGTTTCAGCGGGACTTTGAAGCCTTTGGGCGGCGGGATTTATCGAAGAAGCGCTACGCCTACGTGTGGGCCGATGGGGTGTATCTGAAAGCAGGCTTAGAAAGCGAGAAGGCGGCCATTCTGGTATTGATTGGTGTCAACGAGCATGGTCTCAAAGAACTGATCAGTGTGATGGAAGGCTATCGGGAAAGCTATGAGTCCTGGCGGGAGATCTGGCGGGGAGTGAGGGATCGGAGAATGGAAGCGCCATTGGTGGTGATTGGCGATGGCATCGCAGGGCTTTGGAAAGCCGTATCTGAAATCTACCCGAAGAGTAAAGATCAGCGCTGCTGGAAGCACAAGATGGTGAATATCCTCGATAAAGTACCGCAGCAGAAGCAGGATGAGGTTTTAGCTCGGTTGCGCGTGGCCTATCAGACTGACACCCGCGAAAAGGCGGAGCAGCACCTCGCGGTCTTAGCGGAAGATCTGGATGCGCGCTATCCTAGAGCAGCCCAGTGCGTACGTCAGGATCAAGAAGCGCTCTTGCGCTATTTTGATTATCCGGCCTCACATTGGGTTCATCTAAAAACCACCAATCCGATTGAATCGGTCTTTGCCAGTGTCCGCTTAAGAACTTATGTGCTGCGGCGTTTTCAGAAAACCCACACGGGGGCGGCTTTCGTCTATAAGATGATCGAGCGCTTATCGGTGGGCTGGAGACCGGTCCATAGACCGGAACTGATCAAACGTCTGTGGGCTGAACAAGGAAAGAAGATCAAAGTCGCATTAGCCGCATAATATCAACAGAGGAATACGCTAAAACCTATTTCCACCACATTTGACTAAAGCTCGTCTGCCCGCGCTTCAGCAGAGATCGCCGATGGGCCCGGCGTGTTAGCTCAGCGCTAAATGCACCGGCTTGGACATCTCGCCCGACCTTCCGGCAGAGGCTTCGGCTTTAATCGCGAGCCAGACCTCGGTATGATCTGAACTTACGACATCAATAATATGCTGCGATGTTTGTGATCTTCCATCGGTAACGGGTTTCATCGGCTCTTGCGGGTAACTAAAGCTATAAAAGATCTGATAAGAGGCGGCCTGAGGGACCGGGTCCCAGGCCAGATGAATTTTGCGCTCCTCCTGGTCAAATCGAACTTCTTTGAACTTCGGGGTTTTTAATGGGCTAATCCCCTCCGCCATCTGGCTGAACCATTCGGCTAGGGCCTCCGCGTAGTCGTCGCTCCGGGGTTTGGCGACAAAGGTCCAAGTCTCTTCAGGGCCGTAACTCGACTCCCAGTCGGCCGTACGGCCGATCGGCTGGTTGGTTTTGAGGTTGGACCATAATTCGGCCAGCGGGTCCGGACCTCCTGATTTCAAATCCCCTCCTGCCCCCTTTTGCAAAGGGGGGTGCTGAGGGGATTTGCCGTCCTTATTCAGCTTCTTATCAATTACCTCCCGGGTCTTCTTC
>Ga0207071_1052_pt1 | contig 20178 bp, 16 predicted proteins | sample Alteio_BWMinHeat_67_FD_153531 | JGI IMG/M metagenome (GOLD analysis project Ga0207071, IMG submission 153531) | Enriched cells from forest soil in Barre Woods Harvard Forest LTER site, Petersham, Massachusetts, United States -... | ecosystem: Environmental > Terrestrial > Soil > Temperate forest >...
CTGCGTGGCCCACGGGGTGGGATTCAAGTTGCTCGCGATCGTGAACGAGGTGACCGCCACGCCGTCGGTGAAGGTGGTGAGAGCTTCGGACTGGCTTCCCTTGGCCGTCAGGAAAAACTTCATCCCGAGGTGGCTCTTATCGATCTGGAAGCCGTTCATCACGATGTGGCCGCGCGAATCGGCGGTCACGGCTGCCGTGAATTCGGAAGTGTGGATCGGGCAGTTCTGCGCGATCGCAGTCAATTGAACCTGTTCGCCAGGCTGCCAGCCGTCGCCCGCGATGTTCGCCACCTCGCCGGGCGCGAAGTCTCCCTTGTTGGTCGAAATCGTGGCAAAGCCGTACACTTCGGACCGCGCCAGGAAGCCTGAGGAATTCGAACCGCCGGCCACCATGATGGCGCCGCGCCGCATGGCGGTCGCAGCCGCGGACTGGCGCGCTACCGAGAGCGCAGCCGTCTGCACGAAACCGGGTTTCCACGGAGTATAGATTTCAGAGGAGGGCAGCAGACGGGTGCCGTTCATACCGCCGGCCACCAGGACGTGATTGTTGTTGGGCAGCAGGAACGCCATGTGCTTGCTGCGCGGTTCGGTCATGTTGGCTGCGGGGGTGGACTTGCCCGTCGCGACATCGAAAATTTCGGTAGTTGCCAGCGCAACGCCGGCATCATTTGTACCGCCGGTGACCAGCACCGTGCCATCCGGCAAGGCGGTGGCGGTATGGTTCGTTCTCGCCGTCGCCAAGGCGCCGGCGCTAGTGAGCAGGTTGGTGTTGGCGTCGAAAATATCGACACTCGCCAACGGGGTGGTGCCGTTCGTGCCGCCGACCAGCAGGACGCGGTTATCCGCAAGCGGAGCCACCGCGATTTGCGTGCGTGCCGTACTGAGTGCGCCGTCGACCACAAGAATCTGATCGATCGCGGGCAGGTAGAGTTCGATCTTGCCGGAGAGTGCGCCGTCGTTGTCGCCACCCGCGATAAGTACCGGACCCCACGGGAGGAGCGTGGCGGTCGCCTTATTGCGCGGCTGCGAAAGATTGGCGGCGGGCGTCCAGGTGTTGGCCTGGGCGTCGTAGATTTCGACAGTGCTCAGGGAGTGTGTTCCATCGCTACCGCCGGCTACCAGGACGCGGCCATCGGCCATTGTGGCGCAGGTGGCGTCAACGCGTGCCTGATGCATCGGTGCGACGGTGGCGAAGGCGCCGGTGGAGTCGTACAGTTCCACGGAGGCGACTGCACCGGAAACGCCGTTACCACCTGCGACCATCACTCGTCCGTCGGGCAACAGGGCCGAACAGGCAGACGCTCGGGCGGTCGCCAGGTCGGCGGCTGCGGTCCAACGATTGACCGTTGCAGCCGTGAATTGCGCGCGCAGCAGGATGAGGCACGTGGTAGCCAACAGCACGCCGGCTAACACCAAATACTTAGTATAACGTCGCACAGGAACCCTCCGAGTCTTGATCGAAAACACACATTGGAATAGTACAGTTTACTATTAGAGACACTATCCTGCCCGTTGTCAATAGTTTTCAGAGGTTTCCGGGAAATAGGAGGTCCCATCGCCGAGTGCTGATTAACGCCTCAAGCACCCAGCTTTTACGGCAAAATTAGGTGGCAAATAAGTACACTACGACCCGTAACGTAGGGGGCGTGTGAACTTTGGAGATCAGAATAGAACTACCGGCGAGCCAGGCGGCTGCGGGCGATAACTAATGCGCCGAAGGCGCTGCAGAACATCCAAACCGTGGATGGTTCGGGTGCGCCAAGGGGATCTTCCTGCAGGGCTCCAGATAGCGTGTCGATGTAGAAGCCGTGGGTATCGTTCGTATACACAACCAGATTGGTGATGTGGGCGCCCGAGATGCCGATGAAGGGGGCGTCGTTGCAAGGGATGGGAGGACTGAAGCCGCCATTACCTAGGGTGTGCAGCGAGGCACAATCGCCACCTGCGCCACCGCTGGTGCTAATTCCGTAGGAACCCAGGTAGTTCGTACCGTCGTATGCATCAATCCGCGCGGTGAAGTCTGAACTGATTCTGGTGCTGATGTCGAAGCCGGCGCTGGTCAGGAACCATCCCGAGGCCACCGCAATATTCATTGGGGTTCCGTTGGTGCCGAGGAGATGATCGCCGAACCCCAAAAAGTCGGTATAGACCGCGGGGTTGTTGACGTCCAGCGAATTGAAATGCCCGCTAAACGTCGTAATATTCGGATCCAGTTGGGCGGCGAATTGCATGCCGTTGCCGTTTGGATAACCGCAATCGCTAGAGGTGGTTCCGCAAGCGAAAACGGTATTGTCGGCGCGATTCAGAGTCGATCCACCGGTCTTATTCGGCCCCAACGAAATGGTGAGGCCCACACCGCCGGGGAACGAAGTCACCCATCCGTTGGTGGCCACCGTCGGGCCGGTCCCCCCCGTCACATTATGAGTAACGTTATCTGCGGCGCCAAAAGCCGTCCGCCAATCGACGGTCTCATTCCAGGTAGCGAAATTGGGGCCCACGCAATTGTTCTGCGTGTAGGTGGGAATGACGTTGTTGGGGTCGTAGCTACAGCTGATGACCACGTTTGCAAAAACACCAGAACAACAGAGGGCCGCGAGAATCGCGAGCCACGCCAGGCGCTGCATTGTTCCTCCGAAATGTGAGACTTTTCGTCTTCTTGTCATTGGTTCAAGTCGTCGCGCCTTTTTGGCGTCTGGATATAATACATCGTTCAGTTTAGGGGAACCGTTTGTCGAAAGCAACACTTTTCCCTGCACTGTTCAGGACATACAGTACAGTGATTTGGGCATGTTTTGGCACTTAAGTAACTTGAAATGTGCGGTATAGAGGGAGCGACAAGGCCGTTTTGTGAGAAATGTTATGGTACTAGCCCTAGAGAGCTATTGGTGCCTGGGGGTGTGCTGGCTAACGTTTCGTCTACTGCTCGACCCGCTTTTGCCGCTCGTAGGGCGTCTTCAGGTATTTCCCCGCCTCTTCCTGGGCGCCCTGCGTATCGTCTTTCGTGCGAATGGCGAGATTGTATTCGTTCACCGCGCGCTCGCGCTGCCCGGTGATGTCGAAGATCTTGCCCAGGTTGATATGGCTCCAGACTTCCGTCCACTTCGGGTCGATATCGCCAGCCAGCGCATCGCGGAAGGAATTGGCCGCCTGCTGGTAGTTGTTCTGCAGAAAATAGACCTCCGCGATCCGGTAGTGCGCCAGGGAACTAGTGCGGCTGGTCTCCAGCGCCTTCTGGTACTGCTTCAGCGCCTCATTGAAATCGCTCAGCTCGGCATACTGTTCGCCCCGCCGGATGGCCACCGCCACGCGCACCTGCGGGCTGAAGCGCAAGACCCGGTTGCTCGGGTCGATGACCACGTTCTTGGGCTTGCCGAAGGTGTCCACGGAGAACTCCGAGGAGGTGCCGACCACTTCCACGCGCTTCTCCTCCGGATTTCCCTCGGTCTCGATCTTCAGGTCCACCGGCATGCGGAAGGTGTCCAGGTCCTGCGAGATCTTGCCCATCACCCGGAAACCTTTTTGCGTGCGGAAGATCGTGTATTCCAGCTTGAATTCGGGCGAGAGGCTGGTCTCGATCCACTGTATAAAGAAGTAGCCCAGGTCCTGCCCGCTCACGTTCTCCGCGACCTTGCGGAAATCGTCCGTGTTGGTGCTCTTCCACGCCGCCTGCTGGGTGTACGCCTTCAGAGTCTTGAAGAAATTATCGTCGCCCATCACGTAGCGCAGCATGTTCATGACGGTCGCGCCCTTGCCGCCGGTCAGCGCCCAAAGTTCGGGAGAATAATCTTCCAGCCGCGCCGATTGAATCATCGGCACCGTGTCGATGGTCAGCGATTCCACCATCACGTCGTGCAGTTGCGCTTCCATCGCGGCCGGCCCCTTCTCGTGTTCGGTCCATAGCAGTTCGCTATACGCCGCCAACCCGTTGGTCAGCCACAGATGATTGCGCGTGGAGGGCGAAACCAGTTCCTCGAACCACTGGCGCGACACCTGGTTGGCGATCAGTTTGGCGTTCGCCTGCTTGCCGATGGCGCGCGGCGCCAGAAAAATCAGGCCGGGCGCGGCGTAGCCATTGGGCGCGCCCTCTTCGGTCTCCACCACGGTCAGATTGGCATTGGGAGGCAGGCCGAAAACACCGGTGAAGTACGACATCGTTTTGCCGATCTGTTCGCCGTACAACTGGGCCACGTCGGCCTCCGGCCCACGGAAGAACAGCGACGTGGTCACGCCTTCGCTGTTGGCGCGCACCGGCGCCCCCTTCACGATCGCGATGCTGCCGGGGAAGGAGGGCCGTTCGAATTTGATCGCATACTTGTTCTTATCCCCAACCACTTCCTTGGAATCCAGCCCGCTGCCGATCACCGTGTAGCCCATCGGGACGGTCACGTGCAGATCCGTGGCGAAGCGGTCGGTGGTATAGCCGCTCACCGGAAACCAGCGCGAGGGGTACATCAGATACGCGAACTCGGGATGAATTGCCGCGAATTTGATGCCATACACCGGAGAATCTTCCTGGCCGGAAAGCTTGCCATCGTAGAAGAAGGTGATGTTGACCGGCTGTCCCTTAACCAGCGGAGGTTCGAAGCTCAACCGCACCGTGAAATCCTGCTGATTGCGCGACGCGGGAATCTGCTTGCCCTTATCGTCCACCACACGCGAGACGTTGAGCGCATTGTTCAGCTCGAAGGCCGCGGACGTGATGTTGTCGTCCAGCGGCACAAAGCGCACCCCCACCTTCGCGGTCAACGACTGGGTGTTGGGCGAGACCTCGGCGTCGATCGTGTACTGCTCCACGTCGATGCGCGAACGGCGGTCCTGCGACCAGGCGGCGGGAGCCCCGGCGGCGGCGCCCAGGGCCAGCATGAAGGCTAACGGGGAAAACCAGGCGAGCGTGCGATTACGAGACATGCGTGACTTGTCCTTCCAGGATTTCTTGTATGGCCAGCGCGGCGCGCTGACCGGCGCTGGGCTGCGCCCCAGCGCGGCCGGTGAGCTTCTCTTTCACTTCGGCCAGCCCGGCCTTCATTTGTTCGCGTTCGGGACCGGCCGCGAGCAGGCGGAGCGCTTCGCGCGCCAGATTCTCGCCGGTCATCTGACTCTGCATCAACTCCGGCACCACGGCGCGCCCGGCAATCAGGTTCACCATCGAATAAAACGGGATGTCCACCAGAAACTTTCCCATCAGCCAGCTCAAGCCGGTCACTCGATAAAACGTTACCATCGGGGTGCCCAGCAGGGCGGCTTCCACCGTCACCGTACCGCTGGCCGCCAGCGCCAGGTCGGCATGCGCCATCGCATCCCAGCTTTCCCCTTCGATCACCCGCATCGGAGAGCTCCCCACGCGCTCCTGGAAAAACCCTGCTCCGGTGTTGGCCGAAGCCGGAAGTACAATGTTTACCGCTTGTTCCCGGTAGAGCCGGTCCACGGCGTCCAACAGCGCGGGCAGATGTCGCGCCGCCTCGCCGCGGCGGCTCCCAGGTAGCACCGTTACTAAAGGACGCTCGGCGGCCAACCTGTGTTTCTTAAAAAACTCTTCCCGCGTCAGCCCCGGGCGCACCAGCCCCGCCAGCGGATGCCCTATATAGGTAGTCGGCACCCCGTGCCCGGTGAAAAACGCCTCTTCAAAAGGGAAAATGCAGAGGAGCCGGCGCAGCGTCCGCCGCATCTCCCGCACCCGGCCTTTGCGCCACGCCCAGGCCTGCGGCGCCACCAGATAGACCACAGGGACGCCTTGCCGATGCAGTTTTCGTGCTACCCGCAGGTGGAAATCCGGTGAATCGGTCAGGATGGCCAGGTCAGGCCGCTCCGCCTCCGCCGCCCGCAGTAGCTTGCGAAACTCTCCGTAAATCCGCGGAATGTGGGCCACCACTTCGACCAGCCCCACCACCGCCAGGCTGGCGGAATCGACCACGGTGCGCACTCCCACCGCACGCAAGCGCGGTCCGGTACAGCCGAAAAACGCTGTGCCAGGTAGCGCGCGGCGCAGTTCCTCGACCACCAGCGAGGCATACAGATCCCCCGATGCCTCGCCGGCCGATACCAGAATCTTGCGCATTCCCCTCAAGTGTACCTTTCCAATGTGTGCCGGGCGCGCGCCTTGCTACAATCGGACTCGGGAATGGCCACAGAAGCAGAGCTCGCTAAACTTACGATCGCGGAACTTGCCAAACGATTTCGCGCCGAGATGATCCCCGTAACCGCCCGGTTCTCTTACTTCTGCACCCTGCCGATCGCCGACGAGGATTTGAAGCAGTACCTGAGCGACCCGATTGCCGCCATTGCGCCGGCCGTCGTTGCTGCCCTTCCGAAAATGGGAGTTATCCTGACCCCGTACGTCGAAAAGGGGAACAGCAAGGGTGGAGACAGCTCGACCTTCGAGCGGCCCCTGGAGTCACGCCACATTCCCTACTCGCGTATCGATCTCGATGGCTTGACCGTGCTCGCGCTCGGCGTGAAGGATATCGAAGTCGCGGATTACCACTACCAGTTCTACAGCGCGCTGGCCGCCGTCGTGGCCGACAAACTTCCGCAGACCGTACTGGAGCGCTTTCACCGCACCATCCGCGAGGAATTGAGCGCCGAAATCCACGGCGAGGTCGACGAGAAGAGCTGGCACCTCAAGCAGGCGCTGCTTCGCCGCCAGACGAATGTCCGCAAGGAGACCAAGCTTTTCCGCGAGTACGCGCACCAGGCCTTCGAAGATACCCTGACGCTCTATCTGCACGGCACCTGCTGCGATATCGACGTGGAGACCGGCCCGCGCCAGATGCCGAGCCGCTACCTGCGCCGCCGGCTGGAGCTTTTTATGTCGCTGTATCCGCCGCCGGACGGTTATGCGGTGCTGCCGGAACAGTTGAAGTCGCGATAAGTTCCGCGCAAAGTTCAGCAAGTATCCGCGCTGCCACCAACTTACCCCGCTCCCCGGTCTCTCCCGAAGGGCCGACGCACGAAGGGCAACCGGCTTCGCAGGCGCATGCGCTTAACAGTCCCGCCGTCTGCCGCAGCAGGTTTGGCGACAGGCGATAGAGTGGCGCGCTCTGCCCGATCCCGCCCGGATAATTGTCATATAAATAAAGGTTGGGCTCGAAGCTCTCCAGTCCGCCGGAGATCTCTTCGCTCAGCGCCACGCCCAAATCGCGCGGATCGCACATCAACAGCAGTGCCGCCACCGTGCGCAGCGCATTGCCGAGCCCGCTGATGCCGCTCTGCTTTTCCGTGGGCGTGAACTCGGCGAAGCGCGCCAGAAAGGCCGCCGGGAAGTGCAGCCAGAAGGCCGTCGTATGCATCTCCTGCTCGGGCATATTGAGTTTGCCCGCGCCGACATTCTCCATGGTGTAGAATTTGATTTTCTTGAAGCCGACGATCTGCCGCGTCACGCGAACGTCGCCATGCGCGCGCCGCGCCCCATTCAACGCCTCGCCTTCCACCTCTTCCAGCACCTTGACCTGCGTGTAGTCGATTGCGTCCGTGTAGTAGTCGCAATCCACCTTCTTCACGTAGGCCTTGCGTTGCTCGTAATCGAAGCGCTCCACGTGAAACTGGCGCGCTTCGTGAAGGTAGATGGCCTTCTCGTGCAGCGTGGTCAGCGCCGTGGGGAAGGAAACTTCGGCGATCACGTTGGCCTCTCCCGTGATATCCACCACCACGAAGTTATCGCTTGTGACCGAGCGCAAACTCGTGGCGTCGGCCGGATAAGTGTCGCTGGTCCAGTGCCATGCGCCCGCCGAGTGGTGCAGGAAGCCCGCTTCCTCCAGGAAGCGGCAGATCTCCCCCAGGTCGTTGTGCCCGAACTTCTCGCCATCGCGCAGCGGCAGCTCGAAGGCCGCACACTTCAGGTGCGCCAGCAGAATCTCCAGATTCTCCGGATTGATGTACGCATGCTCCGGCGAGCGCCCGAAGAAATAATCGGGATGCTCCACAATGTACTGGTCGAGCGGCGCGCTCGAAGCCACCATCACCGCCGCCGACGTGCTCTGCCGGCGTCCCGCGCGTCCCGCCCGCTGCCAGCTCGACGCGATCGTCCCCGGGTACCCCGCCATCACCACCGCGTCCAACGAGCCGATGTCGATTCCGAGTTCCAGCGCGTTGGTCGCCACCACCGCTCGGATCTTGCCCGCGCGCAGACTCTGCTCGATCTCGCGCCGCTCCCGCGGCAGGTAGCCGCCGCGATACCCGCGCACCGTCTCGCTGGGGATCGGGCCCTTGTCGCACGCATCCTTTAAATAGGTGACCAGGACTTCCGTTGCCAGCCGGTTATTCGCGAACACCAGCGTCTGCAGATTGTTCTCGATGAACTTCAGCGCCATCCGCCGCGTCTCCGCGATGTAGCTGCGCCTGATGCCGAGCGCCCGGTTGACCACCGGCGGATTGTAGAAGATGAAAAACTTCTCGCCGCGCGGCGCGCCATTGCGCTCCACCAGTTCGAACGGCTCGCCCGTCAGCGCCTCCGCCAAGTCCCGCGGATTGGCGATGGTGGCGCTACAGCAGATGAATTGCGGCTTCGAATTATAAAACTCGCAGATGCGCGCCAGCCTCCGCAGCAGATTCGCCAGATGACTGCCATAGACGCCGCGGTAGTAGTGCAACTCGTCGATCACGATGTAGCGCAGATTCTCGAAATACCGCGCCCAGCGCGTGTGATGCGGCAGGATCCCGCTGTGCAACATGTCGGGATTGGTCAGCACGACGTTGGCGCGCGAACGGATGGCGCGCCGCGCATCCTGCGGCGTGTCGCCGTCATACGTGAAGGCGCGGATCTCGCTGCCCATCTCTTCCACTGCGCCCTGGAATTCATGAAGCTGGTCCTCCGCCAGCGCCTTGGTGGGGAAGAGGTACATGGCACGCGCGCCCTCGTCGCGCAGCAGCAGGTTGAGCACCGGCAGGTTGTAGCACAGCGTCTTCCCGCTCGCCGTCGGGGTCACGATCACCACGTGCTTGCCGGCCTGGATCTGCTCGAAGGCGTCGGCCTGGTGGGTGTAGAGCCGCTCGATCCCGCGCTTGGCGAGTGCGGCACGCAGCCTGGCGTCCACCGCAGCCGGCATTTCCGCGAACTCTCCCTCCGATGCCGGCTGGTGGTGAATCGCCCGCACAGCCGAATCCGGCTCCTTATGCTTCGATTCGAAATAGGAGACCACGGCCTCTAGCGACTGCCGTGGAGAAACGGAAAGTTCTTTGGAAAAATCGGGAAACCCAAGGGAGAGATTCGTGCCCATCGCCTTCGCCTTTTCTTTGCTACCATACCACAGGCAAGGTGGGAGCATGCTTTAGCATGCGCTCGGGCTGTTTATCGCGTGGCGCCGCGCTCGCGGACGAACTCGTAGCGCTCCAGCGTAGCGGCGATCTGGAAATTACTCCCCTGGTCCGTGTCCGCCGCCAGCCGGTCCGCTCGTAGTACTTTTCCCATGCACCGCAAATTCACGGACTGCGGCCCGTCATGGTTCAGCGTAATGATGTATTCGATGGGCCCGCCCAGGTCGGGCTCCCGCTGAGCCGTAAACAGCACGCCGCTGGAGCTGATGTTCTTAGTGCATCCCACAAAGGTGACGCGTTCGGCACCGGTACGAGTGATTGAGAGCGGCAGTTGGAGCTTGAATCGCCGTGTTCGTCGCTGTTCCATGTAATCAGTGACTAAATGTTAGGGGGTATCCACTACCTGGGTCAATAGGACTGGTTTTAAGTCCGGTGACAAAGGTACTAGGCTAACGGCTTCATTAGTACGGGGAGCGGACGGAGGGGAGATTCCGGGACGCGGATGCGCCCCGGAACAAAAGAGGAACTTAGCCGACTTTAACGAAAATAATAACCAGGGTGTAGAGGGCCAGGGACTCGATCAGCACCAGGCCCAACAGCAGGGCGAAGCGGATCGAGGCGGCGGCTCCCGGATTGCGCGCCATGCCTTCGGCAGCAGCGGCAACGGCCTTGGCCTGCGCCAGTCCGCACATCCCGCTGGCGATCGCCATGGAGAAACCGGCGCTGATCGCGACCCAGTGTCCATTGGCGGTGGGGTTGTTCGGCGTTTGGCCGAACAGCATCGGGCTGGCGATCAACAACAGGGCCAGCAGCATCATCATCTTCAACATCACTTTCATTTTTGCTCTCCTAAAAAATCGCCCCCAGGAGGTGGTCCCCGTCATCCTCTTGCAGCCGGGCTCACACTGAAAGGGCGGCATAAAGCCGGTATTAGTGTTCGTGCGCCACCGCTCCGGCCACGTACATCATGGTCAGGAGCATAAAAATATATGCCTGCAGGAAAGAAACAAAGATGTGCAGGCCCATAAAAACCGCCGGGACAAAAAGAAATGTCAATTTAAGGAAGACCATCGTCACCTGCTCGCCCGCGTACATATTGGCGAAGAGACGAATGGTCAGCGAGAGCGGCCGCGCCAGATGGCTGACCAGCTCGATTGGAATCATGAGCGGCGCCAGCAGCGGCATCGGTCCTGCGAAATGCGCCAGGTACTTGCCCAGCCCGTTGGCCTGCACGCCCACAATATTGTAGTAGCAGAAGGCCACCAGCGCGCACCCTGCCGGCACCGATGGCACCATCGTCGGCGCCTCGAAGCCCGGGACCACGCCGATCAGGTTGCTGAACAAAATGAAAATGAACATGGTGCCGAAAAATGCCAGGTACTTGTGCCCGTCGTGCCCCACCTGCTCTTCGGCCTGCTCGTGCAGAAAGCCGTAGACGAGTTCGAAGGTGTGCTGCAATTTGCCCGGACGATCCGCCGAAAGCCGCGGCTTCAGCATCGCGAACAGCACCACGATAATTAACGCGACCAACAGTTGCATGGTCACGAAATTGGCCCAGGGACGCGCTTCCGGCGCCATGCCAACGATCCCGGTCAGCGTATTGCCCACGCCCGCCAGATTGTCGTTGAAGAGTTTAGTGATCCACAGTTCCGTCTCGTGCATATACCAGTTCGAAAAGGATTTCTACGATGACCGCCGCCACCGATACAAACAGGCCCGCAAGTGCGGCAGGCAAGCTGATCGGAGAGTATTTCAATATAACATAGGCGCCACCACCCAACAGTAGATAACGCATCCCCAGGAAGACTGCCTTGCGCGACTTCGCCGCCTCACCGCCGATGGCGTCCGTGAGTTGCTTCAACCAGCGGAAATTGAGCGCCGACACCGCCGAGCCGATTACCCAACCCGCGCTCCACGTCCACCCGCGCCAAAGCAACAGCGCGATTGCGCCTCCCGCGGCGACGGCCCACATCACCTTCCAGATGCGCGCGACTTCAGGCGTTGTCGTCATCGCGCGTATCGCGCCTCAGTTGCCGGATCAGTTGCACAAAGCCGGCGACGATCCCCAGGATCAGCCCCGCGATGTACATCCAGGTGGTCTCGAATTCCTTGTCCAGAAGGTATCCGAGAATGTATCCCACGAAAGCCGAAACCGGCAGCACAAAGGCCAGCGTCGTGTACTCGGCCACCAGGATCGGTAACGGTTTCTTCGCCACACGTCCAGTTTACGCCTAGCCACTTGCCCTTTATCCAGAAAACTACTTCACGACGTTCGCTGCCTTCAGCTTCTTCTCGATCCTGCTGATGTAGTCGATCGTCTCGCGATACGGCGGAATTCCATTGTATTTATCCACCGCGCCGGGCCCCGCATTGTACGCCGCCAAGGCGTGCCGAAGCCCGTAGTTGTACCGCTCCAGCAGATCGCGCAAATACCGCGCACCCGCATCCACGTTCTGCGCCGGATCGTAAGGGTCCACCCCCAGCACCTGTGCCGTGCCCGGCATCAGTTGCATCAGCCCGATCGCGCCCTTCGGCGAAACCGCGCCCGCGAACATCCCGCTCTCCGCCGCCATCACGCTTCGCACCAGTTCCCGCGGCAGTCCATATTTATCAGCCGCCGCGTCAGCCAGTTCGAGCGGTCCGAGCGGAGCCGGCGCCGCGACCGGAGCAGCCACCGCCGGCACCGGAGCCTCTAGTGCAACCACCGCCGGTACGGCAATGATTCCGTCATCCTCGAATCCGCGAAGAGAGCTCGAATTCATCTCCGCAAAACCGGTACCATAGTAGAGACGCACCTTGGCCCCGTCCGCCTCGTGCCGATCGATGTGCAACCGCGCTCCGCTGGCGAGTACGGCGTACTCCCCCGCGAAAGCGGTAGCGGCGGCCAGAGTGACAAAGAGTGCGAAGAGACGCATTGGCTCCTACTATTGTGACGCATTTTTCGTGGCGGGCGTGCAGTCCGATCTGCTAACGTCCGATCTGCTATGGTGAAGGGTCGTTTTCCTAAGGTATGCCGTTTCACATTCAGCCCCTACGTGAATTTCTAGTCCGTCCCAGCCTTCCAGACTCGCTTTCGCGGATGACCGAGCTGGCCTACAACATCCTCTGGAGTTGGGAGCCGATCGTCCGCTCCCTCTTCCGCCGCCTGGATCCCGCCCTGTGGCGCGATTGCGGCTACAACCCCGTCCTCATGCTGGGCCGCGTTCCGCAAGCCACCCTGGAGCGCGCCGGCGCCGATCCGCGCTATCTCGCGCTCTACCGCAGCGCCTGCGAAACCTACGACACGCGCGTCCTCAAAACCCCCGCCCGCCCCGACGGCAAGCTGATCGCCTACTTCTCCGCCGAGTACGGACTCACCGAATGCCTGCCCGTCTACTCCGGCGGCCTCGGCATCCTCTCCGGCGATCATCTGAAATCTTCCAGCGATCAGGATTACCCGCTGATCGGCCTCGGCCTCCTCTACCAGCAGGGCTATTTCCGCCAGATGCTCAACCCCGATGGCTGGCAGCAGGAGCGCTACCCCGTCAACGATTTCTACACGCTCCCCCTGAGGACCGTGAAAGACACCGAGGGCCGCGACCTCAAAGTCTCCGTCAAACTCCCCACCGGCAACGTCTTCATCCAGGTCTGGAAGCTCGAGGTCGGGCGCATCGCGCTCTACCTCATGGACACCAACATCCCCGAAAACGTCCTGCCCCAGGACCGCGACATCACCGATTCGCTCTACGGCGGCGATATCGATACCCGCATCCGCCAGGAAATCGTGCTCGGTATCGGCGGCATGCGCGCCCTCCAGGCCATGGGCCTCGAGCCCACCGTCTTCCACATGAACGAAGGCCACTCCGCCTTCCTCGCGCTGGAGCAGGTCCGCCTTCACATGCGCGATCAGAAGCTCACGTTCGAAGAGGCCCTGGAAGCCGCGCGCGCCAGCAACGTCTTCACCACCCACACTCCCGTCCCCGCCGGCATCGATCTCTTCGATCCCGGCCTGATGTACCACTACTTCTCCGAATACTGCTCTGAAGTCGGCGTCGATTTCCAGCAGTTGATGGCCCTCGGCCGCCGAAATCCCTACGATCGCGACGAGCGCTTTTCCATGGCCGTCCTCGCGCTCAATTCCTCCGCCTACCGCAACGCCGTCAGCCGTCTGCATCGGGAAGTCTCGCAGGACATGTTCCACGATCTGTGGCCGCAGTTGCCCCTCTGGGAGGTCCCCATCACCTCCGTCACCAACGGCGTGCACCTGCCGAGCTGGCTGAATGGCGACCTCGCCCTGCTTTACGATCAGTACCTCGAGCCCGATTGGCGCGACCGCTTCAACGATGCCACCATCTGGAGACAGGTCGAAGAGATCCCCGACGAAGAGTTGCTCGAAGTCCACCGCCGCCGCAAGCGCCGCCTGATTAACTTCGTCCGCGGGCGCCAGCACTCCTCCGCGCTGCGCCGCCAGGCATCCTCGGTCGAAGTGCGCCGCTCCGCCGATGTGCTCGATCCCAACGCCTTCACCATCGGCTTTGCCCGCCGCTTCGCCACCTATAAGCGCGCCACCCTGCTCTTCCGCGACGTCGAACGCCTCAAGCGCATCCTGCTCGATAAGGACATGCCGGTGCAGATCGTGATCGCCGGCAAAGCCCACCCCAAGGACCAGCCCGGCAAGAGCTACATCCGCGAAGTCGTCCAGCTTTCGCGCGATCCCGAATTGTGGAAGCACGTGGTCTTCGTCGAGGACTACGATATGAAGGTCGCCCGCGAATTAGTACAGGGCGTCGACGTCTGGCTCAACACCCCGCGCCGCGGCGAAGAGGCCTGCGGCACCAGCGGCATGAAGGCCGCCATCAACGGCGTGCTCAACCTCAGCATCCTCGATGGCTGGTTCGACGAAGCCTACGAAGAATCCGGAGGCTGGGCGATCGGCGAGCGCGAGTTATACTCCGACGATCAGGACGCGCTCCACGCCAGCGCCATCTACTCCCTGCTCGAAAACGAAATCGTGCCCATGTTCTACGAGCATCGCGAGCAGACTCCGCGCGAATGGATGCGCCGCGTCAAGATGTCGCTCACCCACATCAGCCCGGCCTTCGATTGCCGCCGCATGGTCCACGAGTACATGACAGAGTTATACGAGCCGGCCCACCTCGGCCACCTCCGCATGCGCCAGGCCGATTACCAATTGAGTCGCGAAAAGGCCGTCTGGAATTCGCGCATCCGGGAAGTCTGGGATCGCGTTCGCTTTGTCGACGCGGGACAGGGACCCGGCGGCAGCGTCACCAGCGGAAGACCTCTTCCCGTGCGCGCCACCATCGATCTCGCCGGCCTCTCGCCCGCCGACGTGCGCGTGGAGGCCGTCATCGGCCGCGTCGATTCCAACGGCCACCTGGAAGACACCGAGGTTATGGTGCTGCCCCCCGTCGAACAGCAGGGCTCGATCTCGATCTTCGCGCGGGACATCCTGCCCGATCGCACCGGCCGTCTGGGTTACGCGCTACGCGTAAGCCCAAATCATTATGACGATCCTTTGACCCGTCCGGTTGCGAGTCTGTTGAAATGGAGTTCCGTCGGATAGTACGCTTTCTTTGATTCCCGGTTGCGGATGTGCGTGCAAATGATATCCATTCCGTGGTACATATGTATTTGCAGCATAGGCGGGTTCCGACCTGTTGGTTGCTGGCGCCTCGGACTTTCCGTCAAAGCCCCTCTGACGATTCCACGACCAACCGCGATCGGCTGGGTCTCCCGTGCGGACTCGTGGATGTGACGACTGTTGAGCGAATTGGCGCATCGAGTTTTTATTCTTGAATTAGGAACGTCTCTTTTTCGTCCCCCACACAACGCTACGGAGTAACCATCCTCATGGACAGCGATCGCAAGTATAGACAGAACGGGTACATGGACACCAATGAAAACAAAGGTTTTCGTGATGGTGCCAAACCCCAGGGTCCGCGTCCTCCCTTGGACGTGACCGGCCCCCGCCTTCCGCGCCTGGTGCAGCATGTCGCCGCTTCCCGGTGTTTCAACTGCGCCACCACACTGCCACCTGGCACCGACCTCGCCGGCACCTGCCCCAAATGCAATGCCGACCTGCACTGCTGCAAACAGTGCTCCCACTTCGAACCCTCCACCCGGTTCCAGTGCCTCAAACCGATCCCGGTGCGCATCCCCGTCAAGGATAAAGCCAACGACTGCACGCTATTTACCCCGCGTGTTACCGTGGCCCGCGACGGCACCGCAAACCTCTCATCGGCTCCACCGCCGCCTTCCGCCAACTCCGGACCGCCCGCGCCGCGCAACGCCGACGACGCGCGCAACGCCTTCGACAAACTCTTCAAGAAACTGTAGGACAGGCGTCACCGCCTGTCCACCAAATGCTCGGTTAGGTTGCCTCTACCCCGCCTTCCTCTGATACGTCCGCGCCAACTCCATATACACGCCGAGATCCCGATCTAAGTCCGCCTGAGTCCCATCGAAGTAAAAATTCCGAATCGGCAGCCCTCCCAAGTCCCGGCTGATCCGCGGATAAATCGCCTCGCACACAATCCCATTCATGCAAGTGAACGGGCTGATATCGATGATCCCCGCCGCCCCCTTCTTCGCCAGATACACCACCTTTCCCACATTCAGCACCATCTCTCCGAAAGCCCCTTCGCGCGGCAGATACGGACGAGCGCACTCCAGCACCTCATAAATGTCCGGTTCTTCCCGCCCACGAAAATCCTCTTCGAAGGCTTCCACCAGCACGTGCTCGTCATGCTTCTGCACGCGCTTCCGCACCCATGCCCCCAACGCCTCCAAGGTCCAGATGCGCCCTTCCAGCTTCAACTTCCGGAAGTGCTCCGAGTTGGTATACCAGATCCACTCCACGATGTCGCTCAGCCACGCCTCGGCGCCGTACTGCTCCAGGCAGTGCACCAGATTCTCGTTGCTGAACGTATTCAGACGGCAGAAAATCTCGCCCACGATCCCGATCATCGGTAGGTTCCGATCCCGCCGCGCGTCGATCTTCCGGAACCGGTCGCGGCACCGCACCATGCAATCGCGCAGCGCCTTCAACTGCTCCCCCGGGTCCACTACGGTCCGCTCCAGCGTCGCACACAAATCCGCCAGCGATTCCTCGTACGCCTGCTCCGCATCGCCGCGCCGTTCTTCGTAAGGGCGCGCCATCAGCAGCAGCTTCTGCAGCAGGTCCGCCGTCAGCAGCGCGCGCCATCCTGTACGCACGAACGCACCCGCCAGCGTCCCCAGGCCGTCGTATGCGTTCTGGCTGGTCGGCGAGAGAATCTCGACTTCCGCGTACCCGTTGGCATCCAGAATCTGCCGCAGATACGGCGCGTATTGCCCGAACCGGCACGGCCCCTGCGCCGTCGGCATGAATAGCGCGATCTGCTTCTTGTCGACACCCGGCTTCTCCACCACCTTCATGAAGTCCCCGACCGTCACCTTCGCCGGATAGCACTCGTCCCCCGACGTGTACCGCGCCCCCAGCTCGCGCGTGCGATTGTCCGATGGCGGCGTCGGCTCCGCCTCCAGCCCGATCGCGCGAAACGCGCTCGCGAAAGCCCGCGCGCTCCCCGTCGCCATCGGCGGAATGTAAATCCGCTTGCCTCTTAATGGATGCTCGGCTGTGCCTGATAACATCGCAGGATTCCTTTGCTATCGAGATACGCCTCGCAGCGCGTCATATACCCGGCATCGTTGCCGTGCCCGTCGAATTGCAGCATCAGCAGCGGCGCGCCGGCCGCCTCGCGCGCGAAATGCTTGATGTAACTATCCGGCCCGCACTTGAAATTCGTGATGTAAATCATGTGCAGATTGGGCCGCTCCGACACCACCCGCGCCGCCTCCAGAATCTTGCGCCCCGACACCCAGAACATGTTCGACTGCTCCGCCGCCAGCCGCTCGGCCCCCGTCACCAGGAAATCCAGCGGGATCACGTTCGCACCGTACCGGTGCCGCAGCTTGCGCGGAATATCGCAGTTCACCCCGCGATCGTAAATGTTGTATCCTCGCCCCGCCAGCACCAGTCCCGGCTCGCCCGCCGCATCCAGCGCCGCCAGCGCCTTCCGCCCCGCTTCCGCCAGCCGCTCCTGGAAACGCCGTTGCTCTGCGAACGCCGCGTCCACCGCTCGGTCGCTCGCGCGCCGCGCGATTCCCAACCGCCGCAACGTCTCCGCCAGCGCCTTCTTGATCTGCTCCGGCCCCAGACGGAAGTGCAACGTCGGCGTCAGGAATCGCGCCGCCTCCGCCTCCAGCCCCGGCGCCGATTTCAACACCCACGGCAGCGTCTGGTTCCACGGGCAGTAGTGCGACGCGCACGCATCGCCCTCGCCGCCCTCCGCGTCCGCCATCACCGGCAGGCAGACATAGTCCACGCTCGCCTTCAAGAGCGCTTCCACGTGTCCGTGCGCCACCTGCACCGGGTAGCACGGCTCCGCCACCGAAAGTTCGATCCCCGCCGCCGAGATTCGCGGATCCGTGACCGGCGACATCACCACCTCCATCCCCAACTCCGCGAAGTAGCGCTTCCAGAACGGCAGCCGCTCGAACATCGACATCGCCCGCGGCAGCCCGATTTTGAAACCGCCGCTCACCGCCGGCAGCGCCTCCAGCAGCCCCTCGCGATACGCGAACAGATCTTCGATCACCGGCTTGCGGCCCGTAGTCGACGGCTTGCGGAACTTGTCAGAGCACTTATCGCCCCAGTAACTCTTCTGCCCTTCGATCACGAATTCCTTCATGTCGCAGAGATTCGTGCACGCCTTGCACACGAAATCGCGCGTCGTCAATTCCAGCTTGCGCAGATCGTATCCGCGGAACCGGCTCGCCGCCCCCGTCGCCTGATGCCACTGCCGCGCGATCAGCGCCATCCCAATCGCACCCATCACGCCGTTGTACGGCGGCACCGTAATTTTCTTCGCCAGCAGACTGGCGAACGCCGCCGTCACCGCGTCGTTGTAAGCCGTCCCGCCCTGGAAGTAAACTACCTTGCCGATCCTGCGCCCGCGCACCACGCGATTCAGATAATTCAGCGCGATCGAATACGCCAGGCCGGCCACCAGGCTCGGCACCGTCTCGCCTTTGTGCATCCACCCCGTGACGTCGCGTTCCATGAAGACCGTGCAGCGCTCGCCCAGCCGCGTCGGATTCTGCGCCCCCAGCGCCAGCCGCGCGAATTCGCCCTTGATGCTGATCCCCAGCTTGTCCGCCTGCTCTTCCAGAAACGACCCGGTTCCCGCCGCGCACGCCTCGTTCATCGCGAAGTCCGTCACCACGCCGTTCTCGATCGCGATGAATTTCGAATCCTGCCCGCCGATCTCGAAGATCGTGTCCACCGGTTCTCCGCCCAACGTGCTGCTGATGTGGATCGCTCCCGTCTTGTGCGCCGTGATCTCATCATTCACCACGTCCGCGCCCACAAACTCCGCGATCAGTTCGCGCCCGCTGCCCGTCGTCCCCACGCCCGCAATTTCCATACGCGCGCCCCATAGCCGCTCCACCTCGGCCAACCCCTGCTGCACCGCCTCGATCGGCCGCCCCGCCGTGCGCAGGTAGACGTCGTGGATCACGGTGCCCGATTCGTCGATCGCCACCACATTGGTCGACACCGACCCGATGTCCAACCCGAGATACGCCCGGATCGGCCCGCCCCCCGCCGGCGGCGCGTACACCGGCACCCGGTCGCGTAACTGCACCACGTTCGCCGTGGAAAGCGGCTGCGTATCCTGCACGCTCTCTTCTGCGTTATGCTGCCGCAGCCGGTGGATCTCCAGAATCGAGCGCTTGCGCGGCTCCTCGGCTTCCAAAATCGCGGTCCCGATCGCCCCGCACCACGCGTACTCCGCGGGCACAAAGAGTTCCTCGCCCGCTAGCCCAAAAGCCTCGCGTAGCGCACCGGCAACGCCCGCATTCTGCGAGACCGCCCCGATCAACGCTACCTGCGCCGCCACCGGCCGTCCCTTCACGATCGAGCTCTTGAAATTGCGCGCCACCGCGTCGCACAGCCCGCGCAGAATCTCCGCCGGCGAATAGCCCTTCTGCTGCGCGTGGATCATGTCGCTCTTGGCGAACACGCTGCATCGCCCCGCGATCCGCGCCGCGCAGCCCGCCGAACACACCAGTTCCCCGACCTCCTCCACCGAATACCGCATGCGCAACGCCTGCTGGTCTAGAAAGCTCCCGGTGCCGGCAGCGCACTCGCCCGACCGGTCGTAATCCTGAATCCCGCCGCTCCCGTCCAGCCGGATGTACTTCGAACTCTCGCCGCCCAACTCGAAAATCGTGCGCACCTCGGGATAAAACGTCCGCACCATGCGCGCGATCGCCTTGAATTCGTTCTCGAAAAACAGCCCGAGCACCTTGGCGATATTCCGGCTCCCGCTCCCCGTGACCCGCATGCCCTCCACGCGATCCTCCGGAATCACATCGTAGAGTTCGCGCAGCAAATCATAGGTCGTCTGGATCGGACTCCCCGAAATCCGCCGGTAATCCGACAACAGCAGCGGATGGTCGTCCAGCGCCATCAGCCGGAGCTCCGGATGCGCCGCGTGCACCGCTTCCAGCACCGCCCGGTCCCCGGGTTTGCCCAGCGCCGCCACTTTGAGACTGATCGCCCCGATGTCCAGCCCGATATTGATGCCCATTCTACGTCATCCTGCCGCATCCCCCCTGCAAGATCAAGCAAATCAGACCCAAATAACCCATTCCCCCCTTAATCTGCTCCTCTGAGGGGTTGAACGGCCCTGTAGGACAGGCCTCCGGCCTGTCCAGGACCCGCTCTTCGCGGGTCCCACCGCCGGAAAGGCGGTCTGCTTTTTGCCGCGTCCGCACCCCCCAAGTCGACCGCTGACTCAGCTGTACAGGGGATCGGTTACGAACATGGACCTCCGTCCGAGTCGGTACCCAACCGTAGCTTCCAAGAAGGGACTTTGTTCCGGG